>Ga0302319_10001857_pt1 | contig 46767 bp, 42 predicted proteins | sample Bog_T0_2_FD_203319 | JGI IMG/M metagenome (GOLD analysis project Ga0302319, IMG submission 203319) | Peat permafrost microbial communities from Stordalen Mire near Abisko, Sweden - Bog_T0_2 | ecosystem: Environmental > Terrestrial > Soil > Wetlands > Peat | place: Sweden: Abisko, Stordalen Mire...
GCACCCATTGCTCGTGAATTGATAGAGGCGGCGGGCGCACTAAATTTACTTGCTCCTATCGCTCCCACAAAATCAGAGGTGAACGCTAATGCCCGTGTCAAACCTAATTGAAAAACTCGGCCGCGCTATCTTCGAGGCTCCGTTTGGTACGCACAAACTTGCGCAAGATGCGCCGGAACTGGCGGAGATTCGCATTGCCGTGTTGGATGCCGTTAAAGCGAAAAGCCACCGGGCCAGCGGACGCAATGTCTTCCCCTATAACCTGGTGCGCATTAGTCTGTTGGGCGTTCCGGAAGATCAGGCGAGCATCTTTCGCGGTGACTTTCTCGCCAAATATCTTGGTGAAGAATTGCACAGCGGCTTAGCGCGTTCCAACTACCGATTCCCAGAAGATCTCTATGTGGAGATTACCACCACTCCCAAACTGCCGGAACCGAACCAGGAATGGCTGCTAGTGGACACGCTCATCACAGAAAAACAGGCGGCGGCATCGATTGTTGCGATTCGCCCTCCAGCGCATGTCAGCGTAGAAGCCGGGACGGCCGAGCCCACCGAGCTCGCCATTGAGGGCGCGCGCGTCAATATCGGGCGGACTGTTGAAGTCTATCGGGAAGGTTCTGGATTAGCGCGCCGCAATGACGTGGCTTTCAGTGAGGAGGATGAGATAAGCCGCAGTGTATCGCGCGAGCATGCGCACATCAGGCACTCACAAGAAACGGGAGAGTGCCGCTTGGTGAACGATCGCATTTACAAGGGCGAAGCCAATTGTGGCACCTATATTATCCGTGACGGCTTTACCATTGCCGTTCACCGCAACGCCCGCGGCACCGTGCTGGTTTCGGGCGACCAAATACAACTTGGGAAGGCTTTGTTGCGATTTAGGGTGGCGATTTAGAGTCGATTGACCGCGCGGCTATTCCTTTACCTTCGACGCTTTGAATGTGCCGGCATACTCATTGAAACTCCAGTTGCCGGTAAGCGCTTCTTCGGCTAGCTGACCCTTGATCTTCATTGTTCCTGGTCCGGCTTCTTCGGAATTCATCGCAAATTCCAGATCGAGTTTACCTTCTGTGAACGTCCCCTTTACATCGGCTTGACCGAATTTGCCGGTGACTTGTTCGCCGTCGGCCTGGAGAACCGAATCGATTTCACGGTCGCCACCCTCGGTATCGAGCACAAAGTGCCATTTGCCGTTAAGCGTGGGGGCGGTGTTCGTGCCTTTCGCGGCGTTAAACGGAACGATTAGTGCCGCGCCAATTAGCAATGTGAATACTGCGAGTAGATGTTTCATAGACCTCTCTTTGTACTATTACCATACCAGCGTCAATGCAGGTAGCGCTCCCATTCCCAAGGCGTCACGGTGTCGCCGAGGATTTTTTCGAGTAATGGTTTGAACGCTTTCTCACCATTTTCACTGTTAGTGAGCAAAATCATGCAGGCGTTGCGCCGCTCGAAACAAATCAGATAATTTTGTGCGCCGTCGCCATGCCCTTCCTTGAAGAACGCCGGGCCAAAACGAGTGTGAGTGAGCAGACCCCAACCAACGCCATAAGCCAAGCCCACATCGCGCGCTTCGTCGCTCGCCGGTTCGTTCGGCTTGAGGGGAAATTCGTGCAGCGTACGAATCTGTATGTACGGCTGAAACATTTGTTTGCGCGTTGCTGGATTCAATATCTTGCCGGCGAACAAAGCGGACACAAAAAGTGCCAGGTCGTTGGCGGTGGTGGACATCGATCCAGCGGCATGCGCCGGGAAGCGTTTCGTTTGTGCGTGGAAATGCTCTTCGGCATCGAAACGGTCGGCCACGTTTTTCGCAAACTCCTCGCGGTAAATTAAACCGGTATCTTTCATGCCGAGCGGTCCGAAGATGGCATCTTGCAACAAGTCAGTCAATGGCCGCTTTTGCTGTTGTTCGACCAGAAATTGCACCAGGTTGATTCCTTCGCCGGAATACTGGAACTGCGTCCCGGGTTTGAAGTGTAAATGCATTTTCTTGTCCGGTTCGATCGTGGCGAAGTTCAATAATCCAGAAGTGTGCGCCAGCAGCATTCTGGGAGTTACGGTTAGCCAAGCTGGATCAGGCACCAAATCGCTAGCCGATTCCCGGTAAGGCTCGTAGGTATTGAGGGGATTGGGCAATTGCCTGGCTACTGGCATGTCGAGCGAAAACTCACCCCGCTCTACGAGTTGCATTACATAGGTAGCGAACACGCTCTTCGTGATAGATGCCGCCCAAATGTTGGTATCGCACTGCATGGGCAAATCCGGCGTGCGGCTGCGCAGGCCGAATCCTTGGCACCAAACGAGTTTGCCGTGGTCGAGAACAGCCAGTTGAGCACCCGTTACGTGCGACTGCGTTAGCGTTTCACGCGCGAAGGCACTGGCCTCCGCCATGGTGATTCGTGTTCCATCCAACCGTCTGATTGACTCGGAGTGGGCGGCTGAAAGAGGCGAGAGAGCTGCGAGTAATGAGCAGACGATTTGCAATCTCATCGGCCATACTTTCGCAAGACCTGCTTCAAACGATCATGCGGCAAAGCGATCACTTTGTGATCCTGATAACCCTTCATGGTCTCAGCGCCCAGCATGGCGTTGATGATGGCTTCCTCAGTTGCCTCTACGGTAGCCTCAAAGGTCGCATTCATTTGGTCATTGGGCAGCATGGTGAGATTAACCAACCCTTTTGCATCGCCGGCGTTAGGATTCGCGGTAGAAAAGGCGATGAAAATGTCGCCGGAGCCATTGCCGGAAATGGAGCCGGTGTGCGCCAGGCCAAGCGCGGCGCGCCTGGCCAAACGCTTCAACTGCTGCGGTAGCAGCGGCGCATCGGTGGCAACCACGATGATGATAGAGCCAACGTCCGTATCGCGAAATGCACCATTTTTTGCGTAAGGGATGCCATCCTGAATTTCCTCTCCCACCGGCGTGCCGGCAATGCGCAACTGGGATCTGCGGCCGCAATTGCACTGCACCAGCACGCCGACGGTGTAGACGCCATATTTGCGCGAGGACGTGCCGGTGCCGCCTTTGAAGCCATAACAAACCATGCCAGTGCCGCCGCCCACGTTACCTTCTTGAATGGGTCCGGTTTTCGCGCTGTCGAGAGCAGCCACAGCGTCGGCATCGACGACATGAAAACCATTGATGTCGTTTAAGAAGCCGTCCCAGGTTTCAGCCACGATGGGTAGAGACCAGTCGTCCACGCCCGTGCCGATCTTGCGGGTGCGCGCCACTTGCCACTTAATAAAAGCGTCGCGCACTGTGCCGACGCTGTGAGTATTGGTGATCATCACCGGACCGGCTAGCAGACCACTTTCTTCGAGCCAGGTAGTTCCAGTCATCTCTCCGTTGCCGTTGAGTGAGAACCAGCCGCCGAATGTGGGCGCGGTGCTGTTCTTGCCGCGCGGCCAGACGGCGGTTACCCCCGTTCGCACTGCGGCGCTACCCTCGCCGGAGATGAGAGTTTGATAGCCCACCTCCACTCCAGCCACGTCTGTGACCGCATTCCATCGGCCGGGTGTTCCTTCCAGTGGAACGCCGAGATCGCGCGCGCGTTCCGCCGCCACCGCGGGCGCGAGCGTCATAAGGATGAGCAGTGCCGAGAAACTGAGTTTCATGCAAGAAAGTATATCGGTAATCGGATAGACTTCTGAAGTAAGCCCGACAATTCCAGAGAACTCATAATGATAGCTACGCTACTTTTGTATTTGACACCATTCGGATTAGCAGGATCTCCCGGCGCGACAATCGCCAACGAACACATTGAGCTGAAACTCTATTTGCCGGATGCCAAGCGCGGCTTTTATCGAGGAACGCGTTTTGATTGGGCCGGAGTGATCCACAGCTTGAAATTCCAAGGCCACGACTATTACGGCCCGTGGTTCACGAAAACAGATGCGGCCGTGAACGACTTTGTTTACGATGGCTCCGATATAACCGCCGGCCCCTGCAGCGCCGCAGTTGGACCTGTCGATGAGTTCGGTCCCATAGGTTGGGAGGAAGCCAAGCCCGGCAAAACATTCATCAAGATCGGCGTTGGTGCGCTGCGTAAGCCGGCCGACGGTGCCGCCTACGATAACTTTCGGCTCTACGAGATTGCCGAACATGGCAAGTGGGACATTCAGAAGTTCAGCGACTCAATAGTCTTCACTCAAACGCTCAAAGATTCAACCTCCGGCTATGGTTATAGCTACAGCAAGACGGTGGAGTTAACTAGCGGCAAGCCGGAGATGGTGCTAGAGCACGCTCTTAAAAACACAGGAACGCGCACGCTTAAGACGACTGTCTACAACCACAACTTTCTGTCTCTCGATCAGCAGCCGCCAGGGCCGGGCATCACCATCACCCTGCCGTTTCAGATTCAATCGGCCGAGCCTCCCAAGAAACACCTGGCTGAAATCGTCGGCAACAAAGTCGTCTATCTCGCGACTCTCAAAGACAAGGACACGGTTGAAATGGCGGTGGAAGGGTTTGGAAATCTTGCCCAGGACAATCAAATCCGTATTGAGAACTCCGCTCTTGGCGCAGGTATGACGATTCAGGGAGACCATCCCCTGGTGAGCGAGTTCCTGTGGTCGATTCGCAGCGTGCTGGCAGTGGAACCTTTTATTGCCATATCCCTCGAACCAGGACAGGAGTTCAGTTGGAAGACAACGTATCAATACTACTTGCTGCCGGGTCATTAGGCGAGCGGGTGAATATCCGGAAAGCGATGACGCCGAATAGAACAAGCGCCAACGCACTGACTATGTAGGGCCAACCGCTGGTAGCAAAGATGAAAAGCCACCCCGCGAGTGCCACAACCACGGGCAACGGATAGAGCGGCATTTTGAACGGTCGATTGATATCCTTGCGCAGGCGGCGAATGAGCACAACTCCAACGCACTGCGCGCCGAACCAAGTGACAATCTGAATGACCAGTAGCTCTTTGATCAAAGCGTCAAGCGGGATCAGACACATCGCCGCGGACGCGACGCCGAAGAACAATACCGAAAAGGCCGGAAAGTTACGGGTTGGATGAAGCCTGCCAAAACGTGAGAAGAAATGGCCCTCCGTGGCCGCGGCGTACGGCACGCGCGTGTAACCCAGCAGCACGCAGAACACGGAAGCAAATGCCACCCAAAGAATCAGCAGCGTCATAAGCGAGGCGGCGTGCGGCCCATAAAGATGCTCCATGTAGTCGGAAACGATGGCAGTCGAATTCATGGCTTGCTTCCAGGGCACCACGCCGATAATCGAAAGGCTCATGGCCAGGTAGAGAACAGCCAGAATCACGATTGATAAAACAACCACCCGGGGAATTGTGCGAGTTGGATTCTTAACCTCGCCGCCGATCAGGCAGACATTGAAGTAGCCACTGTAATCGTACATGCTCAACAGCGCTGCCGCACCCAAGCCATTGAAGAATGCCGGCGTGAGAGAGAACGCATGCGGCGGAAAATTGAATGCTACAGCCGGACTGAAGTGGCGGAATCCGCCCCACAAAATGATTCCGATGGCCAGCATCAAGCCAGCCCAGAGAACATTCGAGATCTTGCCAATCGACTTGATATCGCGATACAGCAGGAAGGTCGCGAATAGGCAAACGCCCATGGCCACGACTTTGCCTTCGGTGGCAGTCAGCGACGGAATCAGGTAACGCGTATAGTCGGCAAAACCAACGCCTCCCGAAGCGGCGGTCAATGGCGCGGCCAGCATCACCTGCCAGAGAAAGAGAAAGCCCATCAGGCGGCCGAGCGACAGCGGCGCGAAAGCTTGCTGCAAATACTCATACGATCCTCCCGTGTCGGGCATGGCCGCGCCAAGTTCGGCCCAAACTAAACCGTCGGAGAGAGCGATGAGTGCGCCGCAAATCCAACCGAGCAAGGCCTGCGGGCCTCCCATCGCACTGAGTATGAGTGGGATCGTGATGAATGGGCCCACGCCCACCATGTTCAACATGTTGGAAGTCAGGGCAGGGAAGAATCCCATGCCCCGCTTCAATCCGGCGCTGGATTCTGCAATCGTAGGTGCGTTCACTAGATGGTCCGCCGGCTACTTGCCGGAACGCAGGGCTCGCACCGCAACTTCTTTGAAGAAAACGATGTCGTTGTCGCTGTGATTCTGCAGACCGATGTAGCCATAGTTGGGACGGATTCCACGCTGCGGCTCGAAATCGAATTTCTTTTCGGGAACAGGCTCGCCTTCGGTGTAGTCGGTTACTTTAACGCCGTTTACCGTTACAATCGTGCGCGGTCCATCGAGTGTGATCTCCATGGTGTTCCACTCAGGGCCGGGTTTGCCGGGTTTGGCAAGAGGCTTGGTGAGTGAATAAAGAGTGCCGGTGACGTGATATTCGTCTTCGTTGCTGGTTTCAGGGTGGTTATCGATTTGTACTTCATAGCCGTAATTGACGGGCATCCAGGGCTCAGTGGGGGCAATGGGAATACGCACGAAAACGCCTGAATTGTCGTTGGTATCGCGCATTTTATAAACGACGCGAATCACGCAATCGCCCAGTTTGGCTTCAGTCCAATAGAGCAGGCCCATACCGCCATGGGTATGGATGAGGCCGTCTTCCACGGTCATATTACCGGGGCCGACATGCTTCCACCCATCTAAATTTTTGCCGTTAAAAAGCTGCTTCCATGGCGGTGTGTGATCGGCGGCGGGCGTCAGAGCGGCAGCGAATAATATGAGTGCGAGAGCTTTGGCCATATTCGTAAGGGTACAATAACCCTCGCTTGAACCAAGGCTCCGAAGACTACTGCTGCCAGCCGCCGCCCAATGAGTTGTAAAGCTGAACCAGTTCCAAGCGCTCCGCCAAGCGCGCACGAGCAAGCGCGATTTCCGCCGTCAGGAAATTTGTTTCATTGGTGAGCACTTCCAGATAGCTGGTCACACCACCCTTATAGCGAATTTGCGCCAGGTTCGACGACTCTCTGGTGGCGGTGGTCAAAGCTTCCTGATGGCCGCGGTAATCGCGCAGTTTGCGCTCGGCAATCAGTGCGTTAGAAACCTGTTCGAACGCGGTTTGAATTGTTTGCTGGTAACTCAAAACCGCTTGTTCTTTTTGCGCTTCCGTAAGACGAACGTTGGCTCTGAGTGAACCGGCATTGAAAATAGGCTGCGTGGCTGAAGCCGTATAGTTCCAGCTCCGCGCACCCCACGAAAAAACATTTCCCAGTCCAATGCTTTCCGTACCTGCCGTGCCAGAGAGGGAGATCTGTGGAAAGAGCTGCGCGCGCGCCACGCCAATCTGCGCATTCGCCGCCACCAAGGCTTGTTCGGCTTCTTGAATATCCGGCCGTCGCTCCAACAATTGCGATGGCAAACCGACCGGCACATCGTCGGGGTTCGGTTGTTCGGTGATCGCCATTCCCCGCGGAATGGAGCCGGGGTTTTGACCAAGCAGCAGAGAAATCGCGTTCTCCTCTTGCTGAATCGCTTGCTCGGTTTGTGGAATCAACTCGGCCGCTTCCTCCACCAGTTGTTCGGCTTGGCGAACGTCCACCATGCTGGTGGATCCGCCTCGTTCGAGCGTTTGCGTGAGACTGAGCGATTGCTGGCGCGACTCCAAACTGCGCTTTTCTATCTCGAGTTCAAAGTCGTATTCGCGGAGTTGTAGGTAGTCGGTCGCAACATCCTCGACTAGCGAACCCACCACCGCTCGCCTGCCCCACTCAGTCTCAAGCAACGTGGCGCGCGCGGCCTCCGTCGCTCGCCGGTATCGGCCCCAAAAGTCGGGATTCCAGGAGAAGGTTAAATTCAACGCATCCGCCAGATACGAATAACCGCCGAAAACGCCCGGAATTGCCGGCGATTTCACGCCTCCGAAACTGGGTCCTGCTCCCAGCGTCGGAAACTGGTTCGAGCGTGTAATTGTCACTTGCTGCTGCGCCTGAATCACCCGCGACGCCGCAATGCGTAAGTCATAGTTTTGCTTAAGAGAGGTCCGGACGAGTTGTTGTAGCACCGGATCTTTGAACACTTCCCACCACTTCTCATCAGCCAACGAAGTAGCGCTGGAGACAGTCGAGTTATCCGCCCCTCGATACGCCGGAGCAGCCGGTACATTCGGCCGCTGGTAGTTTGGACCGACAGTACAAGAGCTCAAGAGAAGGACGAGAAATGTGGCTGCGATTGCTGCCGGGCGGCTCATCGCACGCCTCCGGTCGGCTCCGGCACAGGTTCCGGGAAATGCTCTTCCTTTTTCTTACTGAACCGGACAGACAAGCCTTCGACGAAATCAAACATCACCGGAATCAGGAAAATCGCTATTAACGTTGCCGCGAGCATTCCGCCAATCACGGCGGTTCCAAGCACTCGGCGCGAGACCGCACCCGAACCGCTGGCCGTCCATAGCGGCACGCAACCCAGGATAAACGCGAACGCAGTCATGAGTATCGGCCGGAACCGGATGCGCGCGGCGGTAAGAGCCGCGTCCACCACGCTCTTGCCGTTCTCGTACTCGTCCTTTGCATACTCCACGATCAAGATGGCGTTCTTTGCCGAAAGACCAATCAGCATAATGAGCCCGATTTGCGTGTAGACATCGTTTTCGTAATCGCGAATCCACAACGCGATGAACGCTCCGAAAACCGCGATAGGCGTACTCAGCAGCACACTAAACGGCAGCGACCAGCTTTCGTAGAGAGCCGCCAAAATCAGGAACACAAACAAGAGCGAAAGGCCAAACACCACCCAGGTAGGAACGCCCTTCGATGCTTCCTGTTCCTGGTAAGACATTCCCATGTAGTCAAAGCCCATTTCCCTCGGCATTGTTTGCGCAAATACCTCTTCCAACGCCTTCATTGCCTGGCCGGAACTGACTCCGGGCGCAGCCGTTACGTTTAATTGTGCGCCGCGGTATTCGTTAAACCGCATCGTGAATTCCGGACCGGCAGCGGCACGGATATTCGTCACCGCGCTCAAGGGAACCATCTGTCCTTTGCTGTTCCCCACGTAAAAACTGTTCAAATTCTCCGCTTTCACCCGCGAGCTATCTTCCGCTTCGACATAAACCTGCCACTGGCGGCCAAACTCGTTGAAATAGTTGACAAGGTAACCGCCCATGAAGGTCTGCATGGTGCTGTAAACGTCGCCGATGTTTACTCCTTGGCGCTCTACTTTGGTCCGGTCGACGTCGACGTATATTTGCGGCACCTCCGGCAGGTAGCCGAGGTTTATCATCGCGATTTCCTTTCGTTTGCCCGCCGCGGCTACGAATTTGTTGACGTTCTGCGTGAGAAACGCTGGACTCGCGCCAGATCTATCCTCCACTACCATCGTGACCCCGCCTGACGTGCCTACGCCTGGAATAGCGGGCGGCGGGAATGAGAACGCGAAGCCTCCCCGAACTTTCGAGAGACCCTGGGTAACTCCTCCCAAGATAGCTCCAAACTGTTCATTCGGAGCTTTACGTTGATCCCAGGGTTTTAGGTTCACAAAGAAGAACGCGCTGTACGTATTTTGACTGAGACTCAGCAAGCTGAAACCGACAACCGAGGTAACACTGTCAATGCCGGGCGTCGCTAACAGAGTCTTCTCGACGTCGCGTGCGGCTTCAGAGGTGCGTTCCAGAGAGGATGCGTCGGGAAGCTGCAATGCGACAAAGAGATAGCCTTGATCCTCCGTTGGGAGGAATGACGGCGGCAACTTGCCTGCAATCGGCGCAATGAGCGCCGCGATAATAATGATGAAGAAAACGCTGAAGATCGCTTTCCGCATCAGAAAGCCGGAAAAACTCACATAACCGTTGGTAGTTCGTTTGAAGACACGATTGAACCATCTGAAAAAGCCCGCCAGCGGCCCCCTTGATTCCTTTTTCGGTTTCAGCAGCAGCGCCGCCAGCGCCGGACTGAGTGATAACGCATTAAATGCCGAAATCAAAACGGAGATGGCGATCGTTACAGCGAATTGCTGATACAACCGGCCAGTAATGCCTGGAATGAAAATAGTTGGGATGAATACGGTAGCCAGAATGAGTGCAATCGCGACCACCGGACCCGAAACCTCCGACATTGCCTGGAAGGCGGCGTCCTTCGGAGTCATCCCCTCCTCAATATGCCGTTCCACTGCCTCCACCACGACAATAGCGTCATCCACCACGAGACCGATGGCCAGGACCAAGCCGAAAAGCGATAGTGTGTTGACTGAGAATCCGAGAACTGGAAACAGCGTGAAGGTCGCAATGAGGGACACAGGCACCGCCAGCAAAGGAATCAATGTGGCGCGCCAGCCTTGCAGAAAGATAAACACCACCAAAACAACTAGCGCCAGCGACTCTCCCAACGTTACGTAGATATCATGCATGCCAGCCGTAACAGCCTTGGTGGTATCGAGACTGACCTCGTAATTCATGTCTTGTGGAAAGCGTTTTTCCAGTTGCGCCATCTTGGCGCGCACGTTGAGCGCGGCCTGCACGGCATTGGTGCCCGGCAATTGATAGAGCGCCAGAACCGCGGCCGGTTTCCCGTTGAACCGGCTGTTCAAGTTATAGGTTTGCGCGCCCAGTTCAATGCGCGCCACGTCTTTGAGGCGCAGCGAAGACCCGTCCGGGTTCGCGCGAATCAGAATATCGCCGAACTCCTCGGGCGTGGTCAAGCGTCCTTGCGCCCGCACAGTATAAGTGAACTGCTGCCCCGTGGCAATCGGTTCAGCGCCAATCTGCCCAGCAGGATTCACCGTGTTTTGTGTCTGCACGGCAGCCAGAATCTGGGGTACGGTTACCTGCAGTTTCGCCAATTGATCCGGCTTCACCCAAATCCGCATGGCATATTGACCCGCACCAAAAACTTGCACGCGCGAGATGCCCTGTACGCGCGTTAGTTCATCCACAATGTTTATGTAGCCGAAATTCGCCAGAAAAATGTTGTCATAAGTGCCTTTTTTCGAATAGAGCGAAACTAACATCAGCGGCGAAGTGGGCGACTTCTGTACGGTTAATCCGGCGGTGTTCACAATGGCAGGCAGTTGCGATTGCGCCTGCGAGGTTCGCAACTGCGTTAGTACCTGGTCGATGTCGGGATTGGTACCCACCTTGAAGTCGGCGAAGATCTGGGTGACTCCGTTATTCGCGTTAATCGAGTAGAAGTAGTTCGAGTTATCCACTCCTGATAGCTGCTGCTCAATGGGAGTTGCCACGGACTGCACCAGGGTCTCTGCGTCAGCGCCCGGATAAGTAGCTTGAATGAGCATCTCCGGCGGTACGATGTTGGGAAACTGCGCGGTGGGCAAGGTTTCGAAACAGACTGCGCCGACGACGACCATAATGATCGCGATCACCATCGCGACGATGGGCCGATTGATAAAGAATTTTGCCATCGATTACGCCCCTGTGCTCTTGTAGCTATCGGGCTTGGGTGTAACGGTCATGCCGTCGCGAACTTTGCCTACACCTTCACTCACTATGTGGTCGCCGGCTTGTAAGCCGCTAGTGATGATCCAGGAGTCGCCTTCACGTGCGCCTACGTTCACGGGTCGAATCTGAATTTTGTTGTCGGCGGTGACGAGCGCTACTTGATACTTGCCTTGCAGCTCAGTGACAGCACGCTGAGGTATCAGCAAGGCGCCGTGCAAGACACCCGTTTGCGCTCGTATCCGGCCAAACTGCCCGGGACGCAAAATATTGCCGGGATTGGCGAACGCACCGACGATTCGGATGGTGCCGGTTTGCGAATCCACTTGCCGGTCGGCAAACACAATGTGACCCACATCGGGATAGACTTCGTTGTCACTCAAAGTGAGTTGCAGCGGTACCACGGCGCTGTGCGCCAACCAATCTCCCGAAGCGCCGGGTTTGATGCGCTGTGACACTTGCAAATATTCTTGCTCGCTAATCGGAAAATAAGCCTTGATCGGATTCACCCGCGAAACAGTGGTTAACACCGTTGTTTGATTCACCAGATTGCCAATCTGCGTCGCTGCCGTACCGGCGATACCATCAATCAAGGAGCGCACCTGAGTGAAACCCAGATTCAACTCCGCCTGTTCAACCGTAGCCTCAGCGGCTTGTATCGACGCTTGGGAGGTGGCAACCGCGGCCTCCTGCTGTTTCAATGCTTGAACGTCGTTATCCAACTGACTCTGCGCGATGGCGTGAGCTCCGGCTAGGGGCGTGTCTCTATCCACATTGATGTGATCCAGCGCTAACGCCGCTTGCGCTTGGGCCAGTTGGCCTTTGGCTTGTGCCAACTGGCCTTTGGCTTGATCGAGCACCGCTTGAAATGGCCGCGGATCGATCTCGAACATCACCTGGTCTTTGTGAACAAGCGAGCCTTCGCGATAATCCTGGCGGATGAGATATCCCGTCACTTGCGGTTGGATTTGCGCTGTCACGTAGCCGTCCAGCGTGGCTACCCAATCGCCATAGGTGGTCACATCCTGCGCCACAACGGTGGAAACACCAACTTCAACCGGCGGCGGTGGCGGTTGGGCGGCTTGCTGTTGACACGAAGACAAAAAGCCGATGCAACAAATCGCGATCAGACAAGAATACGATAATTTAGAGCCCCAAGGAAAGGTCACTCCGTTTGGATGCTAGTAGAGTTCGGGACGGTGCCTGTAAAATGTCACAGGCCCCGATGGCCTAGTCCGCACGCAAAGCAATCATCGGATTGATGCGGGCTGCACGGCGCGCCGGCAAGAACCCCGCGACGGTAGCAACGCCCGCCAACAAAATGAGCATGCTGACAAATGCCCAAGGATCTGTGGGCGTAACGCCAAACAGCAAACTTCTGAGTCCTTGTGTAAGCAGCGCTGAAACAACCGTGCCGATGAGCAAACCAATCACCGCTAGACCGAGGGTTTGCAGTAGTACGCTTCGTTGGAGAACGGCCGGCGATGCGCCTAAGGCCATGCGCAGGCCAATCTCTTGAGTTCGCTGCGCCACAGAGTAAGAGATGACAGCGTAGATGCCGAGCGACGCCAGCAGGAGGGCGAAGCAAGCGAAGCCGGAGAGGAGAAACACGATGAACCGCCGGCCCGAAACGGAATGATCAACCAAATCCTGCAAAGGGCGGAATTCTTCGCGGGGCAAACTGCTGTCTACCTGTAATAGCGCTGCTCGCACGTTTGAGTTCAGCTCTGGCAGGGTAAGCCGCGAACGCACCGTTAATTGCATGGAGCCGTAGTCTTGGGTCTGGCGCATTGCGTAATACATCTCCGGCCCGCCCGCTTGTTCAAGGCCGAGATGGTGAACGTCGCGCACCACTCCTATTACATGGATGTCTTTCTTATCGCCATTCATCAGGCGACCAAGCGGATTTTGGCCGGGCCACAAATTGCGCGCCAACGTTTCATTAATCAGAACGACCTTGTCGCCGGCCGGCGTGTCCCTTTCATCAAAGTCACGCCCATCCTTGAGGGAAATGCCCATAGCTTTCAGGTATCCATCGGTCACGATATGAACAAAGGCCACGGGATAGCTATCTCGTGTGTAAACCACTCCCTTAGCGCCCGCCCCCCAGGTACGGTTGCTCCCTAGCGGTAGCGAGTCCGTGATACCCGCCGCTTCAACGCCCGGAATCTCGCGCACGCGTCGCAGCGCTTCGTTTATATAGGCGTTGGCTTTCTCCTGAGTAGCCAGGTTAGTACCGGGGTCAATTCGCAAAGCGGCGGAACGCGCCGGCTGGAAGCCGAGATTGACATCGAGTACGCGCAGGAAACTATGCAGCAGCAGACCTGTTCCCACCACGAGCACCGCTGCGAAAGCGATTTCCGAAACCACCAAAGCCGAGCGCAACCAGGCATGATGCCGCGTGCCTGTGGAACTGCGCGATTGTTCCTTTAGAGCATCGCTGACTCTGGCCCTCGGAACTTGCAACGCCGGGAGGATGCCAAAGACGACACCCGTTAGTAGGGCCAGCAACACGGTAAAGAAGAGAGTGACTGAGTCAACCCGCACATCCGATAAGAGCGGAACCTTGAAGGAGGTGAGATGCGACAGAAGCCGTGTTCCTAGGAGTGCAAAGGCAATGCCGAGCAGGGCCCCACAGAGTGACAGCAGCACACTCTCCGTTAGAATTTGACTGACCAGACGGCCTTTGCCCGCGCCGAGTGCGCTGCGAATCGCTAGCTCCTTCTGGCGGGCGCTACTGCGCGCTAAAAGGAGGTTCGAGAGATTCGCACATACGATTAGCATAACTGTTCCCACCGCAAATCCCAGCACCAGTAGAGCCGGCCGCATTTGCCCGCTCACGTGATCTTTGAGCATGGTGAGCATGGGCGTAATCGAATTGCGGTTCGGTTGTTCCTCGGAAATGTGTTTTCCGAGGATCGAGGCCTCCGCCTGGGCCCGTCCGAGAGAAACTCCCGGCTTGAGCCGCGCCACGATGGCGATAGTGTTTCCCCAGCGGTCGGTTTCCTGAGTCAGTGGAAACGGGAAATAGAGATCCATGTGAGTACCGGGGGCGAAAACCGCGCCGAAATCAAAGCTCTCGGGCAGCACACCGACTACAGTAACCGGTGCGTTGTCGAGCGTGATGGCGCGGCCGATGATATGAGGATCGGCCGCAAAACGCCGCTCCCACAAACCATGACTCAGCATTACCGCTTTGGGGCCATTCCATTTGCATTCGTCGGCGGAGAAGTAATGGCCGAGTTGCGGCTCGACTCCGAGAAGCGGGAAAAAGTTTTGGGAAACAGGCAAGGCGTTCAGCCGCTCCGACTCGCCGTTCACAGTCAGTTGGCTATCGCCCACGCCGTAAAAAGCGAAATACGCCGCCATATCCGAGAAGGACTGATTGCGCTCTTTCAACGCGAGAAACGGCAAGACCTGGAGCGTCTGCGCCGATAAGCCTTCATCGGGCTTCGCGTTCGCCAGCCAAACCAAGTTTCCGGGGTTGCGGAAAGGTAGCGGTCGAATGAGCACCGTGCGCAAAACGCTGAAAACCGTGGAACACGCGCCGATACCCAGGGCAATAATGACGATGGCAAAGAAACTGAAGCCCGGATCGCGCCGCATCATGCGCAGCGCATAACGCAGATCCTGCGCCAAGTACTCCAAGAAGGGCAGGGAACGGGTTTCGCGCTGCAATTCCTTGGCAGCCTCTAAGCCGCCGAAGCGAATCATGGCTTGCCGACGGGCTTCCGCGGCAGTCATACCCGCCGCGATATTCTCATCAATGGCGAAGGCCAAATGCGCTTTTATTTCAGCGTCTAGATCCTTTTCGTGGCTTGATCTTTTGAAGAACGCGGCGAACCGCTCGATGAATTCACGAATCATGTTGTACCTCTGAAGCTATGCTCAATACCCGGGACATCACTTTGGATAAACGCTGCCAATAAGCCATGTCGTCCGCCAGTTGCCGGTTTCCGGACGGCGTAATGGAGTAGAACTTCGCGCGGCGATTGTTATCGGAAACGCCCCATTCGGCGGCGATCCAGCCGCGCTGTTGCAGGCGCACCAGGGAAGCATAAATGGTGCCCTGGTTCAGCAGCACTTCTTGGCCGCTGACCTGCTCGATCCGGCGGGCGATGCCATAGCCATGCTGAGTTCCGAGGACGGCAAGGGTCTGCAAGACCATGACATCGAGCGTGCCTTGCAAAAGATCAATTTTCGAATCGGTCAAGCAGATCTCCTGTGCGAATACCACAGAAGGATAGCACAGTTCCTGTGGGGATGCCACAGGCGGTCTCCAGGCCGGATTGTTCTTGTTGCAGGATCGCGACACGCAGCGGGTTATCAGCTCTATGATTTCAGCAAAGCTCAGCGCATGCAGCCCAACGTGGCTCATTGCATCGCGGGCAAAGTCAACAGTGCCGGCAAACTCTATGTCGTGATCGAATCGGTCCGCCTTGATACCAAGCACGCTCGCTGTTCCATTGCTCCTTCTCCTGCTGCCGGCGCGGGAGGGCCGGCTACGTCTTAACCCCACTCTGCAGCTAACTCGACACTTGGCGCTCACGCCCTTCGCGGCGCCTACGGCGTCGCTGCGGTCGTGTGCGCCAACGACGAAACTGGCGTCCGTTCCACCCGCAAAACTGGCGAAGCTGCTTGAAAAGCATCTAACAACCACCTGGGGCAGGTCGCCAAACCGATTGCCAGACCTGCCCCGCGATAAGTTGCTTTGTTTCGGGTTGCGCAGGCGGACTTCTCGATCGGCGATGATCTGCGGTCGCGCGTTCTGCGTGGAGTTGGAGAGCGGCATCGATGAGTGCGGCATACAATTGAAACGTATGGAGAACTAGAGAGAGCGGATTAGTATTGACCCGGGGTTTGTCATGGGAAAGCGTGCATCCGTGGCACGAGAATCATGGTGTCGGTGATTCTGGATATTGTCGCGGCGGGCGTTGACAACAAAGAGCTTCTGATCAGTTATCCGTCCCTTAAGTCCGAAGATATCCATGCCGCACTTGGGGTATGCAGCTGAATTAGCCAGGGAGGGAAGCATCGACCTGCCGCTTGAGGTGAGCGCGTGAAATTCAAGACGGACGAGAACCGTTGAAGCAGCCGTGTCAGTTGCAGGAAGCAGGTTTCGACGCGGAGACGGTTTGGGATGAGGCGATGTCAGGCGCGATTGTTTCGGATGGTGCGCCGCGCGAAAGCCAGGTGCTGGTCACGCTGGACCTGGATTTTGCCAATATTCGAGCCTACCCGCGTGGCCGGTATGCCGGCATCATTGTGTTGCGTCTGAATAGGCAGGACAAAGCGGCTATCGTATCTCCTGGGTCGTTGCCCAATTTCGCGGGAAAGAAGTCCGGTTGGCGAGTTGTGGATCGTACAACGGAATCGCATCCGTTTTCGGCACAGCGGCTGATCCGCTTTGTCACAATTCCCCTAAAAAGCATCTAACAACAATGGACAAATCAGCAATGCCCAAATTCTTCTTCACTCTGTTCTGCCTGTCCGCCGCCATTCTCCACGCCGAAGCTACTCCCAGGCGTCTCGACAGCGCCGCCGGCGTCTTGGGCGACATCATGTCATCCCCCGACAAAGGCATCCCCATGGACCTGATGCGCCACGCACAATGCATCGTTATCATTCCCGGCGTCAAGCAAGGCGCCTTCGGCGTCGGCGCAAAATACGGCAAGGGTTTTTTCTCCTGCCGCAAAGGCGTCGATTGGTCCGCTCCCGGTTCCATCCGCATTGAGGGGGCGAGCGTCGGTTTTCAAATCGGCGTCAATGAGACGGACGTGGTTCTGCTCGTATTAAACCGCCGTGGCGCGGAGCGCCTCTTAAGTACGCAATTCACCATCGGCGGACAAGCCGAAGCCGCTGCCGGCCCAGTAGGCCGTTCATCCACAGCCCAGACCGACGCCAGCATGCGCGCCGAAATGCTCTCCTGGTCGCGCTCCCGCGGGCTGTTCGCCGGCGTATCTCTGCAAGGCGCCACCCTCCGTCAAGACTTGAGCGACAACGCCGATATCTACGGCCGCAAGCTCACCAACAAACAAGTCATCAATGGCCCCACGCCTTGGCCCAACGAAGGTAGCGAACTGCACGGCGTTCTGAATAAATACGCCGCCCGCTCCCTCAAGCGCAAGTCCCGCAAGCACAAGTAGGTAGGTGTGTGCTGGCTACTACGCCTGCGCCGCGCTCGCCCCGTTCGCCGTCAAATACTCATCCATGCTTTTGTAAACGGCATCCGGCAGCATCTTAGCCGAGACCCGCTGCGAGTGGCATTTGGCGGTCGACACAATCAGCACACTCCGCTGATCCGTTTCGATATTTTTCTCCAGCCGCATGGACCCGGCCTGATTAGCCCGGCCCTCCGCCGTCGATAAATTCACCGATGGGTCGAAAACCGCTACAAACGCCGGACCCGTCCAGCGGTAAAGAGTGGTCCCGCTCAGTCTCTGTGCCAGCATGCGCGCGCTGTTTAATAAGATCTCATCTCCCACCAATCGGCCGAAGCGCCCGTTGATCGATGCCAACCGGTCCAGCATAAACAGGGCCACCACAAATTCCTTGCCCGCCCCCACTTTAGCCGCGATCGCTTCTTCCGCCGCAAAGCGCCCCGGCAGGCCGGTCACCGGATCTTGCGAATCTTCCGCCGACGCAGCCCGCAGGCGACTCGACAACCGCTCCACGTCGTTTCTAAGCGAGTTGATTTTCGTCCGCGATTCCGTTTGCAGCCGTAGGCTTTCGCTGCGCACCAGTGCCAGGCACTCCCCCAAAAACGCCTTCACTTGGCGCGTGTCTTCGAGCGTGCTGGCGCGCTGTAGCTTTGACTCGACAACGCCCAATTGCTTGACGCTCGTCTCGCTTGATGACGTAATAAACATCACGGTCTCAGTCATCGTCCGCAGCATCTCGCGCAGCTCTTCCATCTGCCCTTTGAAAATCACCGCCGAACGCCGGTTGTATTCCTCCAGGGCTCTCAGCGTTTTGCCGATTCCGACCAGCAGGTCGTCGGGGGTACTTTCGTCGTTCAGCGAATCCGCAATACCGGACATCCGCTCTTGCAGCAGTTTTAGGTCTCCTGGGTCGCCTTCAATAGCGTGCAGCGATATTCCCCGGATGAGAATTTGTAGGTGCTGGATGACTTCCGCTGGCATCGCAAACCGTTTGACTGGGCCTTGGTCTCGATTGAGACCCAAAGGAACCATATCCATGTCTTCGTCTAAAACTCTCACGCCTAGACCTTAGTTCAAACTTTCGGTTTTTATTCTCAGCGCTTTTCGGCGCTAAAGTACATCTCGGCAAATTAAACCCATTCCCCTTGCCTCATTACCGCAGCCGACTTGCCATCTGCCCATACCCCATCCACGTCCAACTCGCCCGATCCGATCATCCAGTCCACATGAATCAAGCTCTCATTAGCTCCCTTACCCGAAAGTTCAGCGTTGCTTAAGCTATCGCCGCCGATCAGGCACGTGGTGTACGCCTGTCCCAGCGCGATGTGACTGGCCGCATTTTCGTCGAAAAGCGTGTTCCAGAACAGCAGCCCGCTTTGTGCAATGGGCGATGAGTGCGGCACCAGCGCTACCTCGCCCAGCCGGCCCGCCCCATCGTCCGTGGCAATCATACTCTGCAAAATGGCTTCGCCCTGTTTGGCGGAAGCGCGCGTGATCCGGCCCTCCTCAAACTCCACCCGAATCCCGTCAATCAGCGTGCCCTGATAAGAAAGCGGCTTGGTACTGGCCACCGTGCCTTCTACGCGCTTTCTATGCGGCGTCGTGAAAACTTCTTCTGTCGGCATGTTGGGAAAACCGAAGATGCCATTCTTCGCCGTCGAGCCGCCGCCGCACCACAAATGATCGTCCGCCAGGCCCACGGTCAAATCCGTACCCGGCCCCTTATAACGCAGCGCCGAGAACCGCTTCTCGTTCAGCAATTTCACCCGGCTTTCCAGATGCGCTCCATGTCTCCGCCACTCCCCCACCGGATCGGCCACCTCAATCCGAGTCGTCCGGAAAATAGCTTCCCACAAACTCGCCACTGCCTGCTCTTCCGGCAATTGCGGAAAAACTAATTTGGCCCAGGCGGGCGTCGCGGCTGCCACAATAGTCCAGTTAATCTCATGCCGCGTGATGAGTTCCAGCGCCGGCCGGCTCGCTTTCGATAAGGCCACATTCGCGCGCGAGACTTTCTTCGAATCCTGCCCCGCCAGCAGCGCCGGATTCCCTCCCGCGATCGCCAGCCGCGCCGACCCACTGCCGTAAGCCGCCGCCAGCCCATCCTGCAGCCACGTCGCCGCCCGGTCAAAGCTCTCGTCGGGCGCATATTCGTAGCGTGCCAGCGTCGCCTCATCGTCGCTAATCAGCGTGCTCACCAGCAGCGCCCCCGCTTTGTAGGCATGCGCGGTAATCCGCCTCACCAGCGGCAGCGCTTCCAGCGGCGCCGTCATCACCAGCTCCTGCCCGCGCTTCAACCCCAACCCAATCGTCACTGCCACTTCAGCCAGCTTGTCCAGCTTGCTCTCAAAGCCCTCAGTCGCCCCTGCCATAACCTCAATTATCATCCCCGCGCTTTTTTATCTGCATTCATCTGCGTTCGTCTACCGGCCCAATCCTTCCTTCATGCCATACTCGAATTTCACCTATCCTTCCCATGAATCTGCCCAAATTATTACCCTTCGTCACCATAGCCTTATCCGCCGCTCTACACGCCCAATCGCCCACCGTTCTCCATTGCGGGGCACTCCTCGACCCCGCCACCGACATCGTCTCCCACGACGTCTTCATCCTCACCGAAGGCGGCCTCGTCAAGCAAATTGTCCCCTCCGCCCCCGCCGCTTCCTCCGCCACCCAAGTCGATCTCTCCCAAGCCTTCTGTCTCCCCGGCCTCATCGACGTTCACGACCACCTCACCGGCGACCCCAGCGACTCCGGCTATCAATCCCTCGGCGTTTCCATTCCCCGCTCCACCGTCAAAGGAGTCCGCAACGCCCGCACCACGCTGCTCGCCGGCTTCACCACCGTGCGCAACGTCGGGGCAGCCGGCTTCAGCGACGTCGCGCTGCGCGATGGCATCAACGCGGGCGATATCATCGGTCCGCGTCTCTTCGTCTCCGGCCCTCCCTTGGGCATTACCGGCGGCCATTGCGATAATGACCTCCTCGCCCCCGAATTCAACGTCTCCGAGTTTGGTGTCGCAGACGGCCCCTGGCAAGCGCGCAAGAAAGTCCGCGAAGTCATCAAGTACGGCGCCGATTTGATCAAGATTTGCGCTTCCGGCGGCGTCCTCTCCAAAGGCGATTCCCCCGGCGCTGAGCAATACACCCCCGAAGAAATGAAAGCCATCGCCGAGGAAGCGCATAAGCTCGGCCGTAAGGTCGCCGCTCACGCCCACGGCACGCAGGCCATCAAAGACGCCATTGTCGCCGGTATCGATTCCATCGAACACGCGAGTCTCATCGACGCCGAAGGCATCGAACTCGCCAAACAGCACCACACCTATCTTGTCTTCGATATCTACAACGATGACTACATCCTCAAGGAAGGCGCGAAAGCCGGCATGTTGCCCGAATCAATTGAGAAGGAAAAAGCCATCGGCAAATTGCAGCGCGCCAATTTCCGTAAAGCTTATCTGGCTGGCGCACCCATGGCGTTCGGTACCGACGGCGGCGTTTACCCCCACGGTGACAATGCCCGCCAATTCGCCACCATGGTTGAATTCGGCGCGAAAGGTATCGACGCCATCCGCATGGCCACCGTCAATGCCGCACTTCTCTTGAATCTCGAAGGCAGAGCCGGTACCGTGAAAACGGGTTCTTTCGCCGATATCATTGCCGTCGATTCCGACCCGCGCTCCAATGTTGAGCTCCTGCAACACGTGCGCTTCGTCATGAAGGATGGCAAAGTGTATAAGGATGAGTGGGCGCCCACGCTAACGTCGCAAAACTGATCCGGGATATGGGGGACAAGCGCGTAATCGTTGCCATTGATGGCCCCGCGGGCGCGGGCAAAAGCTCCCTCGCCAAACGTGTCGCCGAGAAACTCGGCTACGTCTATATCAATAGCGGCGCTATGTACCGTGCCGTCGCCTTGTGGGCCTTGCGTTTGGGCGTCGCCACCAGCGACATGCACCGGCTCGAACAACTCGCCCAGCAAGCCACTATCGAAATGCTGCCCGAAGACCGCATTCTCTTGAACGGCGAAGATATCAGCGAAGCCATTCGCGATCTGAAAGTCTCGCAAGCCGCCTCGCAGATTTCCGCCATTCCCGCCGTCCGCCGCGCGCTGCTAAAAGTTCAGCGCGAAGTGGCTAACAAGAGCAGCGTGGTCATGGAAGGCCGCGATATCGGATCCGTCGTTTTTCCCGAGGCTCAGGTAAAAATCTTTCTCGACGCCGATCCTATCGAACGCGCCAAGCGCCGCGCCCTCGAGCTCCACGGCCACGAAGAGGAAGTCGCCTCCATCGCCGCCCACTTGCGGCAGCGCGACGAGCGCGACCGCAACCGCATCGAAGCCCCACTCGTGCAAGCACCCGATGCCCAACTCGTCGATTCCACCGGCCTCTCCCTAGACGAAGTCGAAGCCATCGTCCTCCGCCTTGTCCGAGCCCGCATTTCCAATGGTAAAGCCGCCAACGGCTAGTACCAACCTTGCAGAACTTTGCGTACACTGCTCCTTCATTTGCTTAACGAAACACCGCCGATCGAAAATTGGAGCGCGCCTTAAGTGCTTCCCTGTCCCAATTGGCCTAACCGTGGTAGAATTTTCCTAAATATGACACCTGAAAACCGTCTAAATCTGCGGCCCCGGGTAGATGCATACAGGCAGTCCGTTCCCGCCGGAGGCTCACGCACCGCCAAAGAAAAGCTCGCCAACTGGCAAATGTATGCAGCAGCCGCTGGGTCGGCGCTCGCCATGGCATCTAGCGCGTCGGCGGGTAGTCTCACGTACGGAACCCTGAACGTAACCGCCTCGATCACTCCCTTCGCCAGCGGAACGAAGTTGAACACGGTGAATCGGCCGGTCAATATCAACTTCGGAAGCCGTACTCAAATGAAGAGTTTCACCATCAAAGGCGCCAAACTCGGCGTTGGTGTAGGTTCGTTTCGGGTACCCAACACCCAATCGGGAAGCGCAAACGCGTTCTTGCATCTGTTTCGCACTGGGGTGAACGGATTCGCTACCAAGGGGGGCACCCTGGCCAAAGTGGCCTCCGGCGCAAAGATTTCCCAGGGAAATGTCAAGTTCCTGTCGACGGACAATTCCATCGGAACCCGGCCCGGGCTCGGCTTCGAGCAGGGCAATCACGGCATGGTGTCGGGTCCCTTTACGCCTTCGCAAACGGGTTTTGCGGGAATCGGTATACACACCGCGGGCGGGAGTGACTTTTATGGCTGGGTCCGGCTGGAATTCATGGACTCCCCACGCGGTCCGGACAAAGTCGAAGCAATCGACTATGCGATCAACAACGTAGCCGGCGCATCCATCAATGCCGGCCAGGTCGCGCCTCCGCTTTCGGGTGTTCCCGAGCCTTCTACCCCGGCATTGGCTTTACTCGCGGCGGGCGCCGCTGGCGTGCTCGCCCTTCGCCGTCGCCGGACCCACACAAGCTGATTCCACGCTTGTGAAAACCGCCGCCTCTGCTCCTGTCGAACCGGCGCGCAAAGTCCTCCTCATCGGTTGGGACGCGGCCGATTGGAAAGTCATCCATCCGCTGCTCGACGCCGGCAAAATGCCGAATGTCCGCCGTTTGATCGAAAACGGCGCCATGGCACAGTTAGCGACTCTGCGACCACCGCTCTCGCCCATGCTGTGGACCTCCATCGCCACCGGCAAACGTCCTTTCAAACACGGCATCCACGGCTTCACCGAGCCGCTTCCCAACGGCTTGGGCATTCGGCCCGTCACCAACTTGTCGCGCAAGTGCAAGGCGGTGTGGAACATCCTCAATCAGAACGGCCTGCGCAGCGTCGTCATCGGGTGGTGGCCCAGTCATCCAGCCGAGCCTCTGCGCGGCGTAACGGTATCGGACCACTACCATCGCGCCAACGGTCCGATTCGCGATAAAACCGGCCCTCTTCACGAAATCTGGCCGCTCCTGTCCGGCAGCGTGCATCCGCCCGAGATCGCTCAAACGCTGGCCGAACTGCGTTTTCATCCCGATGAACTACTGCCCGCCATGGTGGAACCGTTCATCCCCAAGGCCGCCGAGATCGATCAGGATAAAGACAAACGCCTCGCTTCTCTCATGAAGATCCTGTGCGAATGCGTTTCCATTCATTCGGCCGCCACCTGGCTGATCGAAAACCAGCCGTGGGATTTCTTTGCCGTCTACTTCGACGCCATCGACCATTTCTGCCACGGCTTCATGAAGTATCATCCGCCGCGCCAAAGCTGGATCTCCGAGCGCGATTTCGAGCTCTACGGCAACGTCGTCAACCAGGCTTACCTGCTGCACGACCAGATGCTCGGCACGCTGCTCGACAAGGCTGGCCCGGACGCCACCGTAATCCTCATGTCCGACCACGGCTTTCATCCCGACCATCTGCGGCCTTGGGCCATTCCGGAGATCCCCGCCGGGCCTGCCATCGAACATTCCGATTTCGGCATCTTCATTGTCAGCGGCCCCGGCATCGTCAAGGACGAGCTGCTCTATGGCGCTAACGTGCTGGATGTCGCGCCCACCCTGCTGGCGCTTTACGGCCTGCCGGTCGGCGAGGACATGGACGGCAAGGTTCTCAGCGGCGCGTTTCAAGAGCCTTTCCTACCCGCGTCGATCCCCAGTTGGGACGATGTGCCAGGCGACGACGGACGTCATCCGCCGCACCTGGAGCTCGACCCCATCGCCGCCAATGAGGCCCTCGAACAGATGGTCGCTCTTGGTTATATCGAGAAGCCCGATGAAAACATCGGCAAAGCCGTCGCCGACACGATTGCCGAACTCCGCTATAACCTCGCTGAGGCGTATCAGGACGACGATCGCCATTACGAGGCCGCCGATATCTTCCGCGACCTTTACGAAAAAGATCCAGACGAACAGCGCTACGCCGTGCATTACTTCATCTCCTGCCAGGCGCTTGATCGAACGTCGGAGATGCGCCGTATTGTGAACGATCTGGACGGTCGCCGCCGTGCCCTGTACCAGCAGGCCGTCGGCAAAGTGAAGGAGTTCCTGGAAGTTGCGAAGGAACGCTCCGTCGACAAAGCCGCTGACACCCCTGACACCCTTTCGACCCTGCTCGGGCTGCTGAACCCGGAGGAACGAAAAGAGTTCGTCAAATGGCGGCGTCTGGCCAACTATCAGCCGGCGGTAGTCGACTATCTCAACGGGCAAGTGCTTACGGTCGAGAAGCGCTACGCTGAGGCGCTCGCATGCCTGGCGAGGGTGACCGACGCCCACCTGGCGCGCCCGGGCCTTCTCCTGCAGACTGGCGAGCTGTATCAGAAACTGGGGCGCTTCAAGGAAGCCCGGCGCGTCTACGAAACGGCGATCCAAATCGATCCCGATAATCCGCATGCTCACCTGGGATTGGCCCGCACCGCGCTACGCCGCCAACAGTGGGAAAAAGCCGCCAACCACGCCCTGAACTGCGTACAACGGCTCTACCAGTACCCCATGGCTCACTTCCTGCTCGGCGTGGCGCTAACCGGTCTGCGCGACTACCCCGCCGCCGCCGATGCTTTGCGAACGGCCGTCTCTTTGAACCCGAACTTCCCCGCCGCGCACCTCCGCCTCGCGGCCTTGCTCGAGCATCAGTTATCCAATCCCGCGGAAGCCGAAGAGCACCGCAAGCTGGCCCGGCTGATGCGGCGCAAGGCATCCGCCCGCACACGCCCCACTAAATCGCTAACCCCCGCCTCCGCTCCGAGACCGTCCGCGCTTTCCTCCTTCAAACCGCCCGCCGCCGCGCCGCTCGACGAATCGCTGGTGGTGGTCAGCGGCTTGCCGCGCTCGGGTACCTCAATGTTGATGCAGATGCTCGCCGCCGGCGGCATGCCGGTCCTCACCGACCGCCTTCGCCACGCCGACGAAGACAATCCCCGCGGCTACTTCGAGTTCGAACCCGTTAAGAAACTCTTTCGCGAGGCCGACTGGCTGCCTGAGGCCAAAGGCAAAGCCGTGAAGATTGTGGCCCCTCTGCTGCTCGGGTTACCCCGTGGTTTGCCCTGCCGCGTTGTGTTTATCGAGCGGGACCTCGATGAGATTCTCGATTCCCAATCCAAGATGATTGCTCGCGAAGGCGGCGCTCCCGCGTCCCCGCCCGAGCGCCGCCAACTCCTCAAAGCGGAGTACGCGCGCACCGTCTCCCGCGCCAAGGTCTGGCTTTCCAATCGTCCCGAAACGTCCTGGCTGATGCTGAATTACGCCGAGGTGTTGGCCGACCCGCAGGCCAGCGCCGCTCGTCTGTTTGAGTTCTTGGACGGGCGCTTGGATCGCGGCCGCGCGGCGTCTCTTGTCGACGCCGGGCTCCACAGAAACCGCCAAAGCCAACCCTCAATAGTGGAATAACTGCGCCAGATCGCGATACGCTTTGCCCCACTGCTCCAGCCTTTGCGTGAGCCGGCTGTTTACTCCGGCGGCTCGGAATTCCGGTACGGAATCCCATGCCTGGCCTCCCGAGATGCCTTCGAGGTCGGTGGGTCTGGCATAGCTGCTCGCCACCGATCCGCGCTGAAAATAAGACGCCGCCGGATACCGCAGCGTCTTTTCGAGCCAAGCCTCCAACCAGGCTTCCGTGATCGCTCGCTTCACATCCTTGGGCAGTGGTGCAAAGGCCGCCATCCACTCCGGGTCCACCATGATTCGCGGATCCACGTTCTGCTCCGGCCGCCATCCTTCGCTGATATTCTCGGGGCCGATGTTCGGATCGCTCGCTTGCATCGCCTGGATGATCGCAATCAGCAGGCGTCCCGGCTCCGCCCGCCCGCTCACCTTCTCCAGATCCCGGAAGCGTCCAATCACATAGACCCAATCAACCGGCAATCTGCCGTGCCGCCGATGCTCGCCGTTGTTCGATACCATCTGCAGTTCATACCAGGCGTTTGTGAAGTATTCGTTCGTGAGCGCGCTGCCGCCCATGCCATTTGGTCCGTCGGGGATATTGACCGACGCCGGCGCGGTGCCGGCCGGAACCAGGTCGGGCCAGCTATGGGCCTTGGTTTCCGCGCCATAAAACGCCTGTCCACCTTTTTCCAGGCCCAACTGCTGAGTAATCTCCCACGTCTTCACGAGCTGCCACAATTCAGCCGAGTAGAAAACTTCACTCAATTCAGGCGTCCATTTTTTCGATCCCGCCGTCAAATGCGGCGTCAGAAACTGGCTGCGCGCTTTGCTCCATTTGTCGAAAAAAGCGGCCGCGTCTCCGGCGCTGACCGCCTGCTCATAATCCGACGCCGCATACAACCTGGAAAATGCGCTGTTCTCAAAACGATCTCCCCAGTTGTCCATGGGATGCACCTGTGGCAGCCAGTGGTTCCAATCCGGCAAAGGAAAGGCAATCGGAATTTCTCGCGGGTTGAGGTTGCCGTCGGGCGAGAATGCCGCCAACCTGATCGCCGCCGGCGTGAGCCGGACCTTATCACCGTCGCCCGCGCCGGGAAAGAGGAAGGGAAGCGTCTCCACATCGTTATCCAGCACCCATTGGAGTCCCGCGCCCGCCGCCCAGTTCACCACTGGCTGCGCGTCCAGCCCCGGACCCGGTTGATAAGGCGGATTCCACGGTCTGCCGGGATTGGCAAAGGGCAGTGACCGGATGTAGCTGGCGATTTGCTCGCCTTCGAGCTCCGATAACCCATGAAAGCGCGAACGCGCGGCAATAGACGCATTCGAAAAATTGAAGTACTTCAGATCGCGGCCGTCTTGCGTATGACAGTCCGAGCAGCGCGCGCGAATCGGCGGGGCGTTGGGCAGCCCGTTTGCCGTGAGCGATGCACTGTGCCAGAGATTCTTACCGGCGGCGATATTCGCCGCATCGCGGAACGGCGGCGTCCAGGTATTTGGATCTTCCGCCACGAATTCGTCCGCCGGTAGAATCGCGCTGCCGCCGTTGTCCAGAAAATTGAACGCCAGAATCCTGAAGCCGCTCACCACGCCGTTTGTCCGGTTGAAGCGGAAATCAATCCGGTTGGTACCATTGACAACCGTGGCTGCCGGCAAGGCTAGTGTGAGCTTCAACGTGGCCACGCCGCCCCCTATGCCGCCGTAGCTTCGGCCGGGCTCGGCGACGCTAACGGTTTTGTTGTTCAGCGGCACCCATTCGCTTTGGTTGACGCGGATACTGACCATGTCCGGGTACTCCAAACCATGAATCTGCACCCATAAGGAACGGACCCGCTCACTGGACCCAGCCGGAACAATGACTTCCACACTCTTAGCCGTTCCGTCTGCGCCGGTTACCTCGATGGGGAGGGTGATCGCATTTTGCGCCCACGCGCTAGTGAACGAGACGCAGACCAAGGCGGCCAATTTCCTGAAAAAATTTAACCTCACTCAGTGTTATCGGCGGAAAACCTAGAAGTCTTACCTGTAGCCCGGACGCTTGCCGCATAATAGTCGAAGGCGCTTTATGAACAGCTTCATCCGGCTCGGTTTTCTTCCTCAAGCCCATAACCTTGCTCTGCTTGCCTTGCGCCTTTTAGTGGGCGTCAGCTTGTTCTTGCGGCATGGGTTGGAGAAGGTCTCGGGCTTCTCGCAAATGGCTAAACATTTTCCCGATCCACTTCACATCGGCGCGGTTCCGAGCCTGGCCTTTGCTCTTTTTTCCGACGCCATCTGCTCGTTGCTCCTCATCATCGGCCTCGGCACGCGTTGGGCCGCGCTGATTGTCTTGATCAATACCACGGTCGCGTTCACGCTTGTGCACAAAATGCGTCTCTCCGGCGAACACAATGGCGAATTGGCTTGGCTGTATCTTTCGGCAGCGCTGGTGCTTTTTCTTTCGGGCGCGGGAAAATTCAGCATCGATCACGGCCTCGCCGGCCATGAGCACCAACGCGAGCCTCGCTCCGCGGCGCGCCGCAAATTCAAAACTGCGGCCCGCTAATTCACCAGCATGGCCGGTCCGGAGGGTGCGTCCTCCGGCGGCTCGGCAAAATATTCGTCGTAAACTTCATCGTTGAAGAAGCCCGCGATCTTGACGTCTTTCAGCGGCAGCGTAACAATGAACTCGGCGCGATCAAGCCCGCTGTCACTCAAGACCCCTTCGTAGTAAACCGTACGCCTGGTTTCTAACGCGTCTTTATCCCGATAGCCGCTGATGAAGGGCAGCAGCCTGAAAAACTGTTCCTGTGGATCGAGATTGGGCGATTCCGCGACCCAGCCCACATACCACTTGCGCGAATCCAGCGTCACCGAAACCATCCGCGTCTCTTTTTCCGCTTTGTGCAGCAGCTTTAGAAAAGAATTTCCGTGTGCCCCGATCTCGATGTCCCGCGCCTTTTCTCTGCCGATGACCATATTCACGGCAAGCGCGAACAGCGGCCCCAACAGCAACGAAAACGCGCTTGTTTCCGAATAAGAAAACGGCGAAAATCTGTCCCAGTAAAGCTGCACCGTAGCGCCGAGCGGGGACAAGTCTATCAGCAGTTCGATCAGCCGGCCGGCGATCGACAATCCAACGCCCGCAATGGCCGATTGAAACAGCAGGCGATAACCATCTGCCCGCTGCGCTGCAAAACGGAAATAATGTGCCAAATGTATGAATAAGAATCCGCCCAACAGCGGCAAAAGCAGTAGGTTATAAGGCATCCGCCGGATCTAATCGCGCTGCCTGACAGGCATGACAAACGCGACGCCCGGCTTGCCGCGAAAACGTTCATTCCGCTTTGACATTCGTTCAATAGTAGCTATGACTTTCGGGTCTCGCAACAATGCATTTACATCCACCTTCAGGCGGCCGGCAAAATCTACGTAATTGATTTTCTCGCTCTTCGTCCCGGCCATGTCAGGAATCACGCGGCTGCCTAATAGGCATCACGAAGGTGACGCCCGGCTTGCCGCGAAAGCGCTCGTTCCTCTTCGACATCCGTTCGATGGTCGCCTTCACTTTTGGGTCCCGCAACAAAGCATTGACATCAACCGTCGCACGGCCGTCGAAATCCACGTGATAGATTTTCTCGCTCTTTGTCTTGGCCATGTCTACCTTCAGGATAACTCTTTTTTCGGGCATCAGTGCGCTGCCGGCGCGGGCAGCATGCTGCGGATAGCCGCAATACGCCAGCCATCATGATCGCGCGTCAGCACAATCGCCGTCCACATTTTCCGGGTCGGATTGCCAGCCGCGTCCAACAATTCATAACGCCCATCGGCAATAGCTACCGTCTTCGCCAGAAAGCGAATCGATTCAATCGTGATCGTCCTTTTGCCGGTCTCACGCTGCGAGGCGGCGACGGTTCCCTTTACCACCGCGTCGCGACCTTTGCGCCATTCGCCGGAAGAGACCAGTTGATCGGCATCGGCGCTGAAAAGGCGTTCGAGAGCCTGCGCGTCGGGATGGTCGCGCACGTCCACATATTGTTGAACGGCCGCGCGAATGGCGGCCGTTTCATCGGTGGCTGGTAAAGCTCTCGAAACAAAGACGAGCAATAGCAAAAGACGCATATGGCTACGCGGCAATCGAACCGTGCGGATCAAGCACAAATTTCTTAGCCGCGCCTTTATCGAAGTCCATGTAGCCCTGCGGCGCTTTGTCGAGCGAGATAACTGTCACGTTTACCGCCTTGGCGATTTGAATTTTATCGCGCAGAATGGCCATCATCAGCTTTTGGTTGTATTTCATCACCGGGCACTGGCCGGTAGTGAACTGATGCGATTTGGCCCAGCCAAGTCCAATGCGAATTCCCAGCACGCCGCTCTTGGCGTTTTCGTCTTTGCTGCCTGGATCGTCGGTCACATACAAACCCGGAATGCCCAGCGCACCGCCGGCGCGCGTCACCGTCATAAGCGAATTCAGCACGGTGGCCGGATGCTCGGCGTCGGCGTTCGCGCCATGGCCGCGCGCTTCGAAGCCTACGCAATCCACACCGCAATCCACTTCGGGCGTGCCGGTGATTTGCGCAATGCGGTCGGCGAGAGATACCTTCTCGCGCAGATCCACAGTCTCGCAGCCGAAGCTCTTCGCCTGCTGCAAGCGCTCCGGGATCATGTCGCCGACAATCACAATCGCCGCGCCCAGCAGATGACACGATGCCGCGCAAGCCAAGCCGACCGGACCCGCGCCCGCCACATAAACCACCGAACCGGGACCCACGCCCGCCGAAACAGCGCCGTGGAAGCCTGTGGGGAAGATATCGGAAAGCAGCGTCAGATCCTTAATCTTGGCCAAAGCTTGCGCTTTGTCGGGGAACTTGAGAAGATTGAAATCCGCATACGGGCACATTACGTAATCAGCCTGCCCGCCTACCCAGCCGCCCATATCGACATAGCCGTAGGCTGCGCCGGGACGCGCCGGATTCACATTTAAACAGATTCCGGTTTTTCCTTCTTTGCAGTTCCGGCAGCGGCCGCAAGCGATGTTGAAGGGAGCGGAGACGAGATCGCCGACGCTCAGAAATTCCACGTCGCGCCCCTTCTCAATCACTTCGCCGGTGATTTCGTGCCCCAGAATCAAGCCGCTCGGAGCGGTCGTGCGGCCACGAACCATATGTTGATCGCTACCGCAGATGTTGGTGGCGACAACTTTCAAGATGACGCCATGCTCGCACTTGCGATCGCCCAGCGCGAGTTTCGGGTAATCAATAGGCGTGACTTGGACCTTACCTGGGCCCATATACGCAACGCCGCGGTTACTTGCCATAAGAAGTTTCTCCTTGGAAACAAAATTTAATTAGAATGCGCGCACCATGATACTAAAAGCGTCGCGGCAAGTGCCGTAAGCTGATAAACAGCGGTCATGGCAACGAAGTTTCGATGTTCCCTCGGTCTGCTGGTCTGCCTGTGTTGTCAGGTAAAGGCGCCGGCTCAACAAACGGATGTAACGCGCGCCACGCTCGATAACGGTTTGCGGGTTGTGGTGATTCGCGATCCGCTCGCGCCGGTGGCTACGCTCCAAGAGAATTATTTGGTAGGCGCTGACGAGGTGCCGGTCTCTTCGCCCGGTTTGGCGCATGCGCAGGAACACATGGCGTTTCGCGGCTGCACTGGCCTCACCGGCGATCAGATTGCCGCCATCTATGCCCAATTGGGCGGCCTGATGGACGCGCAAACGCAGCAGGACACCACCCAGTATTACGTCACTGTGCCCACTCAGGATCTCGATTTGGCGATGCGCATTGACGCCGCGTGCATGACTGAAGTGCAGGATTCGCAGCAGCAATGGGCCGAAGAACGCGGCGCCATTGAACAGGAAGTTGCCAGCGATCTTTCCAACCCAACTTATGAATTCGTGACCCGTCTGAATCACGATCTGTTCGCCGGTACGCCTTATGAACAGGACGCGCTCGGCACCAAGGCTTCCTTCGACAACACAACGGGCGATATGCTCAAGGATTTTTATGTGAAATGGTATGCGCCGAACAACGCCATCCTGGTAATCACGGGCGACGTAGACCCGGTCAACGTCATCTCGCGAGTGAAAGAGTATTACGGCGCTATCAAACGCCGGCCCATTGGCGAACGGCCCGAAGTCAATTTGCAGCCGGTGAAAACCGATTCTTTCGAATTGCTGAGCAATTTACCATATCTGCTGACTGGCGTGGCCTATCGCTTTCCGGGAACGGACAGCCCGGATTTTGCCGCCGCGCGCGTGTTGACGGATGTGTTGGCCAGCCAGCGCGCCGCGCTCTATGATCTGGTGCCGCAGGGCAAAGCGCTGGGGACCGATTTCGATTTGGTGGAAACCTATCCGAAGGCGAGCGCGGCGTTTGTGCTGGCCGCATTGCCCGCCGGCACCGATCCAGCAGCCACCGTCGCCGAGTTGAAGCGCATTATGGAAAACTACGCCAATAAGGGTGTGCCGCCGGATCTGGTGGAGGCCGCCAAGAAGGGCGAAGTTTCGGGCGCGGAATTCGGCCGCAATTCCATTTCAAATTTAGCTTCGTCGTGGTCGCAAGCGCTCGCCGCCGAAGGCCGCCAATCGCCCGATGAAATTGTCGAGGCCATCAAAAAAATTACCGTCGAAGACGTCAATCAAGTTGCGAAAAAATATTTACTGGGCCCAACCGTTGTGGGCACTTTAAAGCCGTCGCCGTCGGGCGAAGCGGTTTCGTCGAAAGGTTTTGGCGGCTCCGAAAAAGCCACCAAGGAGCCCACCAAGCCGGTGGAATTGCCGGAATGGGCGGAGAGCGCCGTGAAGTCGTTGCGCGTGCCTGAACTGTTGGCTACGCCGGCCGATATGCGGCTCAGGAATGGTTTGCGGCTCATTGTCGAAACGGAGCGCACCAGTCCCACGGTGACGCTGCTTGGTTCGATCAAGACGCAGACCCAGTTGCAAACCCCTCCCGGTAAAGACGGCATCGACGATGTTCTAGAAGGCCTTTTTTCGTACGGCACCAAGACGCTCGACCGCATCGCCTTTCAAAAAGCTTTGGACGACATTGCCGCCGGCGAATCGGCAGGCGCGAGTTTTAGCTTGAAAGTGCTGAGTCAGGATTTCGCGCGCGGCGTCGAACTGCTGGCGGATAACGAACTGCATCCGGCGCTGCCGGAAGAGGCGTTCAAAATCGTCCAGCAGCAGACGGCGGAGTTGAGTGCGGGCGAACTCGAAAGCCCCAGCTACAAAACGGATCGTGCGCTTATGAAGGCGCTGGTGCCGGCGGGCGATCCCTTGCTGCGCGAGACCACGCCTAAGAGCGTGAACGGCATTCAATATGCCGACGTTTTGAGATTTTACGGCGCGACGTTCCGGCCCGATTTGACCACTATCGTAGTAATTGGCGACATCACACCGGAAGAAGCGCACGCGGTGGTAGACAAATATTTCGGCGGCTGGCAGGCGAGCGGCCCGAGGCCCGACGTGGTGCTGCCGCCCGTTCCGGCCAACAAGCCAAAAGCGGTGGACGTGCCGGATAAAAGCCGCGTGCAGGACGATGTTGAATTGGCCCAGCAGTTGGAGATGAACCGCTTCAGTACGGATTATTATCCGTTGCAGTTGGGCAACCATGTGCTCGGCGGTGGTTTCTATGCCACGCGTCTCTACCGCGCCTTGCGGCAGAAAGCTGGGCTGGTTTACACGGTGGAGGATTCGCTTGACGCGGGCGAGACGCGCGCCGTCTACAGCGTCAGTTATGGCTGCGATCCGAAGAACGTATCGAAGGCGCGCGATTTGGTGGAGCGCGAATTGTTGGATATGCAGAAGCACAATGTCACCGCGGCGGAACTCCAGCAGGCGAAGGCATTGCTACTGCGCCAGATTCCATTGGCCGAGGCGAGCGAAGATGCGGTGGGCGGCGGATTACTCGGGCGGGCGCGCATCGGCTTGCCTCTCGACGAGCCAAAACACGCGGCCGATCGCTACTTTAGTATGACGGCGGACGAAGTGCGCGCGGCGTTTGCCAAATATGTGAATCCGGCGAATTTTGTGCAAGTCGTGCGCGGACCCGCGCCACAGTAAAATAGGAGACCGCATGTTTGAACGGTTTGAAGAGAAAGCGCGCCGGGTGATTTTCTTCGCGCGCTATGAAGCTTCGCAATTGGGCGAACACTATATTGGCAACAACCATTTTCTGCTGGCATTGATGCGCGAAGACAAGGCGCTCTTTGCATTCCTGGCTCCGAAGACGAACGTGTACATCCTCGCCGATTCGCTTAGGGCCAATGTGACCGGCGAAAAGATCAGCACTTCGGTCGACTTGCCGCTATCGATGGATACCAAGCGCGTGTTGGCTCTGGCCGCCGAGGAATCCGAGCAACAGGGCGCGCCTCTCGTAACAACGAGCCATCTGCTTTTGGGATTATTGCGCCACCCCGGCGCGATTCGCGATGTGCTCGCGGAAATGGGTTTGGAAGTGACCGCTGTTCGCGAAGCTTTGAAGGACCGGACGTCGCGACCCCTGCCGCCGGGAAACAGGCAAATCATGGCGATGCTGCGCAACGAGTTTGAGCCTCTCATGCAGCGCTTAAAGCCTGATGTAGAGCCGGCGGTCGCCTACCGCTTGCGGGCGGAAAAGGTTCAATGACGGTTCGCGATCTTGGAACGCAGATTCGCGCGAAGAAGATTTCGTGCGTGGAATTGATTCAACAGACGCTCAAAGATATTCAGCAGCGGGACAAGTTTTGCAGCCTCATTACCTTAACCGGTGAACAAGCATTGGCGGAGGGGCGTGAAAGGGATGAAGAACTCGCTGCCGGCAGGGATCGGGGCCCGTTTCATGGCATACCGATTGCCCTGAAGGATCTGTTCTACACGCGCGGCGTGAAGACCACCGCGGGGTCGATTGTTTACAAAGACTTTGTGCCGGATCATGACGCCGCGGTCGTCCAACGCTTGCGTGAGGCCGGAGCGATTTCGATTGGCAAGACCAATCTGCATGAGATCGCGTTTGGAATCAGTTCAAAAAATCCGCATTATGGCTTTGTGCTGAATCCTTTGGATCCGAAAAGGCTGGCAGGAGGCTCGAGTGGCGGATCGGCGGCCTTGGTGGGTGGGAAATTCCTGCCCATGGCGTTGGGCACCGATACCGGCGGCTCGATTCGCGTTCCCGCGTCCTTCTGCGGAATCGCCGGCTTGAAACCGACCTATGGCTTGGTGAGCAGGCATGGCGTGCTGCCGCTGGCTTTCAGCTTGGATCACGTGGGGCCGCTGGGAAGTTGTGTGGAAGATTGCGCGCTGGCGTTGAATGCGCTGGTCGGCGGCCCCAGCTTCAACGTAGATTACAACGTGCCCGAGCCCACAGACTTGCAGGGCTTGCGCGTGGGCCGTTTTGTTTTCGGCGGCGTGAATGAGGAAGTGCGCGCCGCCGTCGAGAGTGCTGTCGGGCAACTGCGCGCGATGGGAGCGCAGCTCGTGAACGTGCCGCTGCCAGGTATAGCACAGATGAACGCGACCGCGCGTGTTGTGCAACTGGCCGAGACCGCCGCGATTTATGTGAACCACACCGACAGGTCGCAATTTGGCGAAGACGTGTGGGCATTGATCGAACAGGGCCGCCTGATCATGGGCCATGAGTACGTCAACGCGCAGCGTTTGCGCACGCTCTTCCGCCGTCAGTTCGACGAAGTATGGAAGACGGTGGACGTGCTGATTGGGCCGACGACGCCGATGACCGCGCCGCTGTTGGAGCAGGATACAGTGACCATTGAGGGGCAGGATGAGAATGTACGCATGGCCGCCACGCGCTTGGTGCGTTCTATTAATTTGCTCGGTGAACCGGCTCTTTCCATTCCGTGCGGGAAGTCCAGCGATGGAATGCCTATCGGCTTGCAACTGATTGCCGCGCCGTTCGCCGAGGAGACGTTGATCAAGGTAGGCAAATCACTCGCGCGGAGGCTCTAACGGCAAATCGGACGCTTCGATCGCACGCCATCCGCCATCGAGCGACAGTACGTTGTGATAACCCATTTTCTGAATATTATCGGTGGCTAAGGCGGAGCGGTAACCGCCCCCGCAGTAAAGCACCAGCCGGGTGCTCTTGTCCGGGAACGTCGTTTCGATGTCGCGTTCAATGATGCCTTTGCTCAAATGTATGGCACCGGCCGCGTGAGCGGTGGCGAATTCGTGATCTTCGCGGACATCGACTAACTGGCCGGCTTCTCCCGCTGCGAGCAGCCGCTTGTATTCCTCGATATCGATTTCGTGGATGCGCGATTTAGCGTCATTGACAATCGCCAGGAAGCCCGCGCTGTGGTGTTTCACAGGATGGCTCATTCGTCTCCGCCTGCGCTCTGCACGCGTTGGATGTCGGCACCCACGGCGGCGAGTTTCTGTTCGATCTTTTCATAACCGCGATCAATGTGATACACGCGATCGAGCAGCGTCTCGCCCTTGGCAACCAAAGCCGCCAACACCAGCGAAGCACTGGCGCGCAAATCCGAAGCAATCACTTGCGCGCCGGAAAGCTTCTCTTCACCCGCCACAATCGCCTGCCGCCCTTCGATGCGGATGTTCGCGCCCATGCGCGCCAGTTCCTGCGTGTGCATGAAGCGGTTCTCAAAAATCGTTTCGGTGATGAAGCTGATGCCTTGTGCAACAGTCATCCAGGCCATGTATTGCGCCTGCAGGTCGGTCGGGAAGCCGGGATATTCTTCGGTCGTGATATCCACCGCGCGCGGGCGGCGCAGGCAGCGCACGCGCAGCGCGCCCGGCTGCGTATCGTCCAACTCAGCCCCGGCTTGTTCCATCTTCATGATCAGCGAACCCACATGTTCGGCGTTCAGTTGCGTCACTGTTACATCGCCTTGTGAGATCGCGCCCGCCAGCAGAAAAGTGCCCGCTTCGATGCGATCGGCAATGATGGTGTGCTCCGCGCCGTGCAACTTTTCCACGCCTTGCACTTTGATAATGGACGTGCCCGCACCTTCGATCTTCGCGCCCATCTTAATCAGCAGGTCGGCCAGATCTTTGACCTCCGGCTCGCGTGCGGCGTTGCGAATCACGGTTTGCCCTTTGGCCAGAACGGCGGCCATCAGGACGTCTTCCGTGCCGGTCACCGTGATGCGGTCAAAATGAATGTGGCCGCCGATCAGGCCATTCGGCGCTTGGGCCTCGACATAGCCGTGCGATTGTTCGATGGTTGCGCCCAGATGTTCCAGCGCCGTAACGTGCATGTTGATGGGGCGCGCGCCAATGGCGCATCCACCGGGCATGGAGACGCGCGCGCGCCCTGTGCGCGCCACCAGCGGGCCCAGCACCAGACTCGAAGCGCGCATCGTTTTCACTACTTCGTACGGCGCTTCCGGACGGTCGAGCGTTTTGGCGTCGACTGTTACCGCGCCATTGCTCTGCGTGATTTTCGCGCCCGCATATTCGAGCAGGCTCTGCATCGTGGCAATGTCTTTCACCGGCGGAATGCGGTGGAGCGTGACGGGTTCGTCGGTAAGCAAGCAAGCGGCTAACACCGGCAGCGCCGCATTCTTCGATCCGCTGACCGGCAATTCGCCGCTCAGCGGTGCGCCGCCTTGAATTTTGAATTTATCCATTAACGATTCCAGCTTTTATGAAACGAGCGCCGCGCGCAGGCGTCCATGGGCAGCCGCGAGTTTTGCTTCGGCTTCGGCGCGAGAGAGGTTGAGTTTATGCATGACAATCGCGGTCCGCACAGAGCCGGCCGCATTAAGCAATTGCGCTGCTTCATCGTAAGATACGCGGGCGATGGAGATAATGATGCGCCGCGCGCGGTCCACCAGTTTTTCGTTGGTGGGCTGAACGTTCACCATCAGATTGTCATACACGTAGCCGAGCCGGATCATCGTACCGGTGCTGAGCATATTCAGTACGAGCTTAGTGGCCGTGCCCGCGCGCATACGAGTGGAGCCGGTAACCACTTCGGGGCCGGGCGCGGGTGTAATGGCGATTTCCGCAGCCCGCGCCAATTCAGAATTGGGTGTGCAGCTCAAGCCGATGGTCAAAGCACCCAGGGAACGCGCATACTCGATGCCACCCAGAACATAGGGCGTGCGCCCACTGGCGGCGATCCCAACGAGCACGTCGTTCGCGGAGAAATCGCGCGCTTTGAGATCTTGCTTCCCTTGTTCCGGATCGTCTTCCGCCTTTTCAACTGAGTGACGGAGCGCGCGGTCGCCGCCAGCAACGAGACCTTGCACCAGATCAGGCGGCGTGTTGAAAGTCGGCGGACATTCGGACGCGTCGAGAACGCCGAGGCGACCGGAAGTCCCCGCGCCCGTATAAAATAGATGACCACCGCTTTCCAACCGGCCAACGATAGCATCCACCGCGCGGGCGATGTGCGGGAGCTCGCGCTCAACTGCCAGCGCGACCTCCTGGTCGGCGGCATTGATGACGCCCAGCATCTCGAGCGTCCCCAACGAGTCAACGCCGGAAGAGGCGGGATTTTGCGCTTCGGTTAAAAGGTCTCTCAGCATATAAAAAGGCCGCGGGAGCCGGAGCTCGGGCGGCCTTCGCAGATTTTATTGGGACGAGTTATGCGCTGAACGAACTGCCGCAGCCACAGGTGGATTTGACATGCGGATTGTTGAATTTAAAGCCGGAACCTTCCAAAGTTTCGACATAATCCACTTCCGCGCCATCCAGATAGAGCATGCTGGCTTGATCGATAAAAACTTTCAGCTCGCCGAAATTGTAGGTTTTGTCGAGCATGTTCGGCTGGGTTTCGAAAGCCATGGAATAGCTGAAACCGGAGCAACCGCCGCCCACGACGGCGATGCGCAAGCCGGCAGGCTTCGGATCTTGCATGCTGAGAATTTCCGCGACTTTGCCAACGGCGTTTTCCGTGAGTTGAATCATGTTGATCTCCTAATGACTATGGTCTAAACCATATTATACCCTCATTTGATGCTGCGCGGTCGAAAGATGGCGCACCCTACTGCTGGGGGCCAGCAGTCAACGAACTTTTCCTAAAATATTATTCCCGGCGCTGGCGTCTCATCAACAGAAAGGTGATAGTGAAATGAAGTTGTTTTCCCAATCTGTACCGGTAGTGATACTTGCCGCCGGTTTAGCGACCGGAGTTGCGCTCAACATCCGCGCAGCCGGACAGAGTTATCCGCCGCAGAGTGCTCCCCCGCCGGGTTACCCCGCGGGTGATCCCTATCCTGCGCCCTATGGAGATTTGCGGGGTTTGGTGGACCGCGCTCAGAGCGACCTGCGCGCGGCCGCCGACCTCGAACACGAAAATGACAAACAGCGCGAGCGCTATCGAAATGCCCAGGGGCATCTCTCCAGCTTTGATCGTCATTTAGTGAAGGGCCACTTTGACAAGGGCGAACTCGATAAGGCGCTCGGCGAGTTCAAAGGCATTCTTGATCACAATGTGCTGCAGGCCAGTAGTCGAGACGCTCTGATGCACGATATGGACGAGCTCAGAGCCGCCCGCGATCGCCATTACTAAGGCTTCGATTCCGCCATAGGAAGAAACACGCTAAATGTTGAACCTTTCCCCAGCGCGCTGGTCACGCGAATTTCGCCGCCGTGTTTTGTGATGATCCAGCGCGCAATGGAAAGCCCTAGACCTGCCCCGCCGTTTGAGCGTGAGCGGTCTTTCGATGCCCGGTAAAAACGTTCGAAAATGAAAGGCAAGTCGTCCGCTGCAATCCCCGCGCCAGTGTCTGAAACAGTCACCAGGGCGTCACCCTGCCCGTGCGCCGCGATGCGGACTTCACCGCCGGCGGGCGTGAACTTAATCGCATTATCAAGAAGAATGCAAATCGCCCGGCGTAGCGCGTCCGCGTCGCCACGCACGAAACATGGGGTCTGCGCCGCAACGGACATTCTTAGCTCTTTGGCTTCCGAAATTACCCGCATCTCGTCAACCGCCGCGCGCGCGATCTCCGCCAAATCAACAAGCTGAAATTCCAGCTCCGCTTGGCCGGCATCCGAGCGCGCCAGAGTGAGCAGATCCCCGATCAAGCCCCCCATTCGTTCGCTTTCCGCCGTCACCATTCGCCAGCTCTTCAGATGCTCTTCGACGATACGAGGCCGAGTCTGCATGAGTTCAGCGGTCGTATGAATCACCGCCAACGGGGTTCGCAATTCGTGCGAAGCGTCGGCGGTGAATTCGGTGATTCGCTTGAACGCCGCTTCAAGCCTGCTTAGCATTTCGTTCAATACGCCCGACAACCTGTCCAGTTCATCGCCCACCCCGCTCGCCGGCAGCCGCGCTGAAAGCTCGTGAGCGCTAATTTGCGCTGCCGCCTTGGAGATTTCGTCCACCGGCTTGAGCGCCCTCCCGCTCATCCAGTATCCGCCTAAGCAGGCCAACAACAACAGCGCCGGACTGCCCAGCCCTATCCACCACAGAAACCCCCGCTTCACTTCCTCAAAATCGCGGATGGGCAGACCAATCTGCACCGCGCCCAGCTTGACCGGCGCGCTCAACAGACGCACAGGTTCGCTGTTAACGAGAAACGTCTTCGGCTCACCTTCGGCAATCGTTTGGAATGGCCACGCCTCGCTGCCGGGCGTGTGAAACAACCATTTTCCGTGCAAGTCCGAAATCCTGATATTGGCGCTGGCTTGGCCCAACAAGGATTCTTCGCGGAACTCCTCCTCCAGATGCTGTAAATCGTCGGCGCTAAAGCCATCCACGTAATGCCTCACGTTTGCCAGGCGGGTACGCAGTTCACGGTCCGCCGTGTCGTTAATACTGCGGTCCAATGAAATCCATACTCCTATGCCGATCAGCACAAATGTCAAGCCAAGCACTGCCGTGTATGAAGCCGCCAGCCGGAAGCGAATTGATCGGACCGGCGGTTTAATCACGCAGAATGTATCCGAAGCCTCTCACCGTGTGGATCAAGCGCTTGTCCGCCTCCGTGTCTACTTTCTCACGCAGAAGTTTTATGAAGACATCTACCGTATTCGATTCCACGTCTTCTTCAAATCCCCAGACGGCCTCAATAATCGAATCACGCGAAACCGCTCGATTGACGCGCCGCATGAGAGTCTCCAGCAGCCTGAACTCAGTCGGCGTGAGGGAGACCCTCTTGCCGCGCTGGAAGACTTCCCGCGCCGCCGGATCAAGACAAAGACCGCCGGCTCGCAACTCCTTTACAGGCGCTTGCGCGGCCCGTCTTGAGATAGCGCGCAGCCTTGCCAGCAAGACAGTAAGAGCGAATGGCTTAACCAGATAATCGTCCGCTCCCGCGTCCAAGCCCTTTACAATATCGTCAACCGCGTCCCGCGCCGTCAGCATCAGGATGGGCGTATTGTTCTTCGCTACCCGTAGACGCTGCGCAACCTCAAGACCATTCAGACGCGGCATCATCACGTCCAGCACAATGGCGTCGAAAGCGCTTATGGAAGCGGCGGCCAATGCTTCTTCGCCATCGCGCGCCAGCGTCACGGTGTGATTCTGCTCTTCGAGCCCCTGCTTGAGCAGATCGCCCATCGACGTCTCGTCTTCCGCTACCAGAATCCACATGGCTCACTACACAACTGTATAGCGCGCGGCTAGCGAATTATTCCGAAAGCACCAGCACTTTAAAGCTACCCGGCAAAACGCTGGGCCACGGATGTGGATTGCTCGCGGTAGCTGCCGGCGGCGGCCCCAACTCTGCGCTGGGCAGATAGAGCTTGTGCGTTTTCAGGTCGACCGTCATGGTGCGCGCACTTGGCTTCGTCTTCACTGTCGAAGGAGTGTATTTATCGCCATCTTCAACTTTCACCACCGTGACCGTTCCGTCCTCGCCATTCGATGAGAAAACGGTATGGATTCCCGGATCATACGCCGCCGCATCGGGTCCTTCGCCAATCGGAACGGTCGTCACTACCTTGCCCGTGTCGTAATTCAGGACCACCATCTTCTTGCCGTCGCAAACGGCAAACAACCGGTGGTGATCCGTGTCGATCGCCAAGCCCGAGGGACTTTCGGCCGGCGCAATCGACCAGCGAGCCTTTACCTCCAGACTCTTGGCGTCGATATGAGCAATTTCATTCTTGTCCTCGATATTCACGAAGACATTGCCCGTTCCATCGGCTGCCGGAAATTCCGGCTTACCGCCCAACTCAATCGTCCCCGCTATGCTTCCGTCCTTGGCATTGATAACCGTGGCATTCTTGCTCCGCCCATTGAAGGCAAACACGCGCTGGGTGGCGGGCTCATAAAGAATGCCATCCGGGTTGGCGCCGGTTTTTGCGGTTCCAATCGTTGCCAGTGTCTTCAGATCGAAAATCACCACCTGGTTATCGCGGCCGGCACTGATGAAACCGCGCCCCAGATCGCGCGCAATGGCGATGCCGTGAACGCCGTTTGTATTGGGAATCTTTCCCACCACCTTGTCCGTATCGAGGTCCACGACATCCACCACCGCCCCATGCGACACATAAAGCCGCCGGTTGTCCGAATCGGCGGCGATATAGTCCCAGCCGCCGCTTCCTGGAATTGTGATGCTTCCAGTCAAGTGGTACGTTCCCGCCGAAGCGAGGCCGCTAAATAAGAACGAGATCGCGGCCGCCGTTATTTCTTTCCACATATGCATACTGATTCGCTCCCACGAATTTGATTCACTAATAGCTACCGGACGCTTGCAACTTGCCGTTGGTAAGAAGATTCAGAAACCAGATCTTCTCTACCCGCGCCAAGTCGATTTCCCCGGGAAAATTCAAGATGAACTTGCGCACGCTGGCGTCCGGAATCCACCAGATGTCGCCGCCTTGTTGCGGCAAGCGCTCCGTGCCCCGCCGCTCCGCTCGCAGAATTCCACGGTGAATCCAGCGCAACACCTTCTTTACGTCCACTCCCAGGGCATCCGCCAACCGACAGGCCGAGTACCCGTCCAGATTGCTCTTGATCCGATCCCGGTTCAATTTCACCTGGATGGCGGCCACGCTCCGCACAAAGCCAGCTTCGGAAAGCTTGCGTTGAATGCCCGTCGGCGCAAGCTGCCCGAAGCGCTGCAGGAGCTGTTCTTCCTGATCGGACCAGCACCGTTCCTTCACACGCGTTAAGCCTAGTTCAGCGGCGCGTTTCGAAACCGCGCTGCGCGTCCAGCCCAGTTCCCAGCTCACCACTTTCAGCGCCGCGCGGTCACCCATCCGCATGCGCAAGTAGGCTTCGCGAATCCGTCCGTCAATCTGCTCTGTTGGCCGATATTTCCACTTGTGAATCGCCGAATTCAACAAACCCTACGTTAACTTCCTATTCTGAAGGTTTGCTGAAGACTCTTTTATTCCAACGCCTTCAGCAGTTCTTTCCTCACCGGCCAGGCGCCGAAAACATGATTATTTCCCACCTCGAAAGTGCCGCTTGTCAACAATCCCGTAAGATCCGCCGGATTGGGCTGCTGGTTTTCGTGCGCTAACTCCAGCTTCAGCATCCGAGTCTGAATTTGTAACTGCTTGCAAGTAGTATCCGCGCTCGGCGCGTTCGGGAATACCGCCGCCAATTGCACGGTAAAGGCTTCATTGCCGTGTTCGGCTTGGCCCGCCGAGAGCACCACCGACTCCGCCGGCTGCAACGACAGCGCGAAAATTTGCATCGCCTTTGGCAAACTCGTCGGATCTTTGATCAGCGTGGGCGACACGCTCAGCCAAACGGGATCGCCCGTCGAGGATTCCTGCAATCTCCGGCCCGGCGGACGCAATAAATCGGCAGCGGTCGGGTTCTGACTGATTGCCAGCCCCACCGTATCCACTTGAATGCGCACAAAATTAACCCAGCGACCCGGCTTGGTCCCCGGCACGCGGCAAGCATCGTCATCGCATGTGCCATTATGCGCCACCGCGAATTGCCGCAGCCTGTCCCAATCGAAGCGCCCGCGAATCAGAAAAAAGATTCCGTCGTTGTTGAAGCCGCCCGCCAGCGCATCCATGTCGCGGGCATAGTCAAAACGGGTACTAGCCACGAAAGCCGCGTAGTCTTCTTCCGCGGCCGGCTTGATGCCGGTAAATAAATGAAGTAATCCACCATGCCGCAAAGCGGCCACATTCACATAAAACGTTGTGAGATCCCCTGGCGGCAGCAGCTTTATCAGATCGGCATCGTTACGCACATAGCGATGCTGGTAACGGTCATATCCAAACCAAACGGCCGCCCCGATGGCACATAGGGCAATCAGCACCGCCGTCAGTTTCAAAAGAAAACGCAAGCCGTTAGCTCTTTGTCTCAGGCGTGCGCGAGTTCGCCGACGCGCGATTTTTTCCACAGCGCAACGTACGGCTCGATGTCGTTCATCATGGCGGCGAATTGATCAAGCGTCAACGATTGCGCGCCGTCGCTCACCGCCTTTTCCGGCTGCGGATGGGTTTCCACAATCAGGCCGTCCGCGCCAATGGCAACGCCCGCACGGCACAAGGCCGGCACTAAACTACGCTTGCCCGTCGCATGGCTCGGGTCCAAAATCACCGGCAAATGCGAAAGTTCGTCCAGCACGGCGATCGACGTAATATCGCAGGTGTTGCGCGTCGCCGTTTCAAACGTGCGGATGCCGCGCTCGCACATAATTACGTCCGGGTTGCCGTGCGCGACAATGTATTCCGCCGACATGAGCCACTCTTTAATGGTGGAACTCAGCCCCCGCTTCAACATCACCGGCCGGCCCGCCTTGCCCAGCGTTTTCAATAACGCAAAATTCTGCATATTGCGCGCGCCGATTTGCAGAATGTCGGCGTATTCCGCAACCATATCGACATCGCGGTCGCTCATGACTTCGGTAATGATGCCCAGGCCGGTTTCCTGCTTAGCCTTGCGCAGCAGCTTCAGGCCTTCCAGTTCCATTCCCTGGAAATCGTACGGCGAAGTACGCGGCTTGAACGCGCCGCCGCGCAGAAATTTTGCGCCGTTTCTCGCCACCGCGCGCGCGGTATCAATGATCTGCTTTTCGCCCTCGACCGAGCAGGGGCCGGCCATGACAATAAATTCGTCGCCGCCAATCTCCACGCCGTTCGCTTTGATCCGCGATTTTTCCCGCTTAAATTCGCGGCTGACAAATTTGTACGGAGCGGAAATACGCACGGCCGTTTCCACTTGCGGCATCGCTTCCAGCGATTCCAGGCAGGCCGTCACGTCGCCCACCCCCACCGCGCCAATGACACAGCGCTCCTCCCCCGCTATTGAATGCACCTTGTAGCCGAATTCTTTGATCCGGTCGCAAACTGCGTCGATTTCCTGCTTCGTGGCATGAAGTTTCATTGAGATGATCATTTGACCCTCGACGAGTGTTCCTTAAACTAACTGCTTAAAAATCAAAGGCCCACTCGTTACCGAGTGGGCCCCTTTCTAAAACGTTTTCCGCTAGCTTAGCTTTTCGCGGAAGCCCCCCGGCGCGACTTTGGCGCGTACCAAAATCGAAACCAATAGAAGCTGTGAGCAAAAAGTGTCATTGAAAGAAAAAGTCTAACATAATTCAAGTGCCGGAAACTACTTTTCCGTTACACGCAAAGAAATGCGCCGGTTCAACTGACGCCCCTCTTCTGTTTTATTATCGGCCACCGGGTGATCTTGCCCGTAGCCTTCCGCTTGCATACGCGCCGGATCGATGCCGAGTTTCACGAGTTCGGCTTCGACACTCTTCGCGCGGTCGTCCGAAAGCTTCAGATTGGCAGCGGGATCGCCGGTATTGTCGGTATAACCGCCGAGTTTAATCTTCACTTTCGGATAGGCCTTCAAAATAGCCGCCACGTTGTTCAATTGCTCTTGCGAAGCGGGCTCGAGGGTGGCCGAGCCGGTAGCAAACAATAGGCGGTCAAAATCAAACCAAGTTGTGGTGTCCACCGGATTGGAAGATTCAATCCAATCAATCAGCTTGTTCTCAACGCCCAGCTTCGGAATATTCAATTCAACGCCATCCGGCAACTTGCGGCTGAACAGTTCGCCGAGCTTCGCCCAGGCCGCTTTGGTGGCATCGGAAATAGCGGTGGTGGCGTTGGCCGCCGCATTGGTGGTGGCCGCCGCCGCCGTCTCCACCGGTTTAGCGACATCGACAGGGCGGTTGAAATACCACACCAAGCCGCCAATCAGCAGCGCGCCGAGCAGCAACACCGGCCACAGCCACTCGCCACCCGTTCTGGCGGAAGTTCCGCCCTTGGCTCCCGCTGCCGCGCCCGCCTGATTCGGGAAATGAATGCCAGGCACACCCGCCGGAATCACACTTCGCAACGTAGGGAACTCGATCGCCAGCGCGCTGTGCAAACCCAATGTTCCGCCGCTCAATTTGCCGGCCAGCGTCCCCATCACCAACGGCGCAGCAGCCGCTAAAATCGTGGCCCCTGAAAGCGAACTCAAGCCCGCCGCTTGCGCAATCTTACTCTCAACCGCTGCTTTATTGCCCGCAAACACTAGATTGAGAAAATTCGCGCCGGCTTCCGAGGCGGCTGCCGTAGCTGCGCCGCCGGCTCCGGCAGCCGCACCCAGCGTCTGCGTGCCGTAGCTGCTCACCAGCGACACGATTTGGTTCAAAAAACCGGTATCGGCCGATTTGCTGGCCAGCGTGCCCAGGATCACGGCCGCCGCTGTCTCCAGCCCTTTTTTCACTCCGTCCGGTGACTCACCAGCCGTCGACGCAATTGTCCTCACCAGATCCGGCGAAATTGAATCTTTAATTGAGTCCAATAAGGAACCCATGATTACCGAAGCCTCCTAAGTTTGACGCTCATTGAGTATACATGGATTCGGAGGGCCTAAAACAGGATGCCCGGGATTGAGTGGACGGGCGGATTTTGAAGCGGAAGGCGTGGCCGGGAGGCCACTTCCAGGCAGCGAGACGAGTGTCTGCGCCACGGGCCGGCTGCCAGCTGTGCGAGTAGTGAGCGCCTGGTGAAGGGCGCGGAAAGCGCGTTGGAAGGCGCATTCGGCGGCGGTTTTGTAGCGCAACAGGAGAGCGCGGGTTTTGGATGCGGGATCGGGCGAGGCTTCGAGGCACGAGTTGTACTGGCGCTG
>Ga0302319_10001863_pt1 | contig 46700 bp, 28 predicted proteins | sample Bog_T0_2_FD_203319 | JGI IMG/M metagenome (GOLD analysis project Ga0302319, IMG submission 203319) | Peat permafrost microbial communities from Stordalen Mire near Abisko, Sweden - Bog_T0_2 | ecosystem: Environmental > Terrestrial > Soil > Wetlands > Peat | place: Sweden: Abisko, Stordalen Mire...
CGCTCCATGTATGGCCGCGCCACATTCGATCTGCTTCGTCTCCGCGTCGTCCACACTGAATGAAATCCTCGATCTTCAGAAAGCCGCGGCACCTTGGAAGCGCTTCACCAAAAGTGACGAAGAACCCTGAATTGGCCCACTTGTGCTCGTTTGACATGGCCGCGATGCTTGGATGAAGATCGACCTCCCGGTCGGCACTCGCTGTTGTGAGCGTTGTCTCAACCTTGCGATGCCGAACCTTCTGCTTGATCCCAATGATCCTGAAGTCAGACGAGACGTGCTTGTCAATTTCGAGACCAAGCGCTTTCCCGATCCTCAGGCCAGAGGCCCCGCACAGAATGATGAGCGTGCGTTCCCTCGGCTTCTTCCAGGTCGCCAATGTTTCGCGCTCAGCGAAAGCATCATAGCCAGCGTGACAAGGTCAACGCCTGCCTGAGCCATCTGGGTCGCGAGTGTGTGCCTGAAGTCGGAGAGGACAAAATGGAGCGCAACGATCACAGTTCCAGTCACGAGTCATGTCTCATCAAACGGTCGTTGTTCTTCAACAGATCAGCCGCTAGTGACTAGGATCACATCCGGTACAGATGTGAAAGGGATACTCTCCAGAGCGGAACTCAATGAATCTGCGCCGTTTGCGATCAGCGTGTTGAGCTCGACTCCCGTCGAGCTTATTAGGAAATACCGCGAAGATTCTGCACGAATTCCTCAAATATGCCGATAGTGTCTTTTGGCGGCGAGAAACCCAGATCGGGTGACGGGAAGACCACTTTCCTGTCATGTACAGCCGGAGCCGGATACCCGAACGTTGAGGTAGGTGTACGAAGATGCAAGCTGATCTGTCTGTGTGCTCTGCGTTCCTGAAGGTACCCAATCTCCGTCATTGCGTCATTTTTGCCCATCGGGTTGCACGACGAGTACGAATACTTCTCGGGATTGCCCTGTTTGCCTTTTCTTGTCTTCCAGCGGGCTCTCAACAGACCGTTGATCTTACTCAGAAGAGTATCGAAGACCTGATGAAGACCAAAATCAGTTCGGTGAGCAAGAAAGAAGAGCAGTTACTCGACACTCCCGCTGCGGTGTACGTGGTGACTCGCGAGGAGATTCGTTCCGCGGGTGCTCGCAATGTTCCCGACGCGCTTCGCCTGGTTCCGGGGATGGACGTGAACCGCATTAACTCGAGCATGTTTGACGTGGGGATCCGCGGATTTGACGAGCGCTTCAGCAACAAGATTCTGGTGATGATAGACGGCAGAAGTCTGTATTCGCCCATCTTCGGCGGAATCTACTGGGACAGCATCAGCCTGAGTATGGATGACATCGACCGTATTGAAGTGATTCGCGGGCCGGGCGGTTCGCTGTGGGGAACAAATGCGGTCGATGGCACGGTGAATATCATCACGCGATCTTCGCAAGCGACACAGGGTGTGCTGCTTCGCGAGCTTTCCTCCAGCGATCTGCCCGTTTCAATCGTGGCACGCTACGGAGGCCAGGCAGGAAGAATTGGTACATACCGCATCTTTTCGAAGTACGCCGACTCATTTGGGAATCAGGATGCAACGGGGAAATGGGCCGGAGACGCATGGCATCTGCTGCATGGAGGATTGCGTTCTGACCTGAAGCTACGTGATCGTGACGCCCTCATGCTGGAAGCCAACATCTACTTCGGTACCTTTGGCGAACCTCTGAACCAGACCCTGTTGGTGCCTCCGTTCGTAGCGACGGTCAGCGGCATAAACTCCGTCTCGGGCGGATCGCTGATGGGGCGCTGGACGCATAGTTATGTCGACGGCCAGGAAACCCAAGTGCAGGTTTACTACTCAATGGAGGACCGTAACGCAACGGAACGGCCAGATAACCTGGCAACGATAGACGTGGACGTACAGCACCACTTTCATGTTGGATCGAGGCAGGACCTTATGGGTGGGGCCGGATACCGCTATTCGCGGTTTTATGCTCAAGCCACGCCGTTTTTGACGATCACCCCGGCGCACCAGGACTACCCGCTGTACAGTGCGTTCATCCAGGACGAGATTGCGTTGGTTCCGAGGAAGCTTTCTATTACCGCAGGCGGCAAAACGGAGCACAACCGTCTCACGGGTTTTGATTTTCAGCCAAGTTTACGATTGAACTGGAGACCGAGCGAGAAGGATGCGGTGTGGGTCTCTGCGTCGAAAGCAGTCAAGATTCCGAACATTCTAAACACGTCCATGTACCGCCCCTTGAACGCGAGTTTGGGTACGGATGGGGTCGACCTGGCGACCTTGGCCGGAAACTCGAAGTATAAAGACGAGCACCTGCTTGCGTATGAGAGTGGCTATCGCTTGCAAATGAAGCGCATGTCCATCGATACGACAGGATTTGTAAACAATTACAACGATGTTGAGACCAACGAGAATCTTGCGCCCGTAGCACACGTGGGATATACGGAATACCCTGCACAATGGGCCAACAACCTATTTGGCAAGAGCTTCGGCGCAGAGTTTGCGGCAAGCTGGAATGTGGTTCCGCGATGGAAGATGACGGCCTCGTATTCGTGGCTCAAGTTGGAGATGCGTGCAAACTCACAGAGCAACGACACGAGTACGGCAGTCGGATTCAATACCGCTACGCCGACCAATCACTACGGAGCTCGTTCGTCCTTTGCGCTCAGGAAGAACCTGGACTTCAACGCTTTGGCGCAATATACCGGACCCATGCCCTCGGGCTTCGGAGGAGATACCGCACCGGCGCTGCCATCGTACTGTCGCGTGGACGGCAATGTGCAATGGCATGTTGGGGATTACACCCGCTTTGATATTGGCGGACAAAACCTGCTCTCCCCTCGCGTAGCGGAATTCACGGGCGGAAATGGAGCGATTCAGACGCTCAGTCCGCGCAACATATTCGGAAGGATTACCTATGCCTTCTAACGCAAACAGCGAAGCAGTCTTGGCGAATAAGCTAACGCAGCGCTTTGGCCAAGTTCGTCGGAAGTTTCGGGAGAAACAGTATTGAGCTCTAGAACCAACGCGAAAGATGGACTCGCACTTAGGAAGGCGCAGTCATGGCCCTTCCTTCGCGGGCGGGTCAATCTGTTTGCGTTCCGGTCGGCCGTGCTGTTCGCCCTGGTATTTCGTTTGGCGAGCTCGGGAAGGTCCTGGTCACAGCCATCGAGCGATGAATATCGAGTGAAGGCGGCTTTCTTATTTCATTTCGCGCAGCTTGTGGAGTGGCCTGCCGATGCATTTGACGGTAACAGCGGCCCGCTTGTCCTTTGCACCCTGGAAGACGATGCGTTCTACGACGAATTGGAGAACTCAGTTCAGGGAAAGCAGATCGGGTCGCGAACCATTCGAATCCGGCATATTCATTTGTCCCAGGCGGCTCGGGGCTGCAACCTGCTTTTCATTGGTAAGAGCGACGGCAAGGGTCTTTCTCTTGCGACTCTTCGAACGCTGCCGGTTCTCACTGTGGGAGAGACAGATGATTTTTTGAGTTCCGGCGGAATGATCCGCTTTCACTTCGACCAGGATAGGATTCGCTTTGACATCAACAGCGCAGCCGCCGACTCATCTCATCTCAAAATAAGCTCCCGGCTCTTGCTTCTCGCCACGTCGGTGACTCGAAGCGCCGGCATGGAACAAGGAAGGTAGCACCATGCGCATCCGGGACTTCTCAATCCGATTGAATCTGGCTCTCCTGATTCTTTCCACCAGCGCGCTCGCTGTCTTGCTCGCATCCTTCGGCTTCGCCATCTATGAGCGCCTTAGCTATCGCGCCAGTGCCGTACGTGAACTTACCGCTCTGGCCGATACCCTCGGCGCAAATACTGCCGCTTCACTTGCCTTCGACGACAAAAAAACCGCCCAGGAAATGCTCGGGGCCCTGACCACAGAACCGCATGTCCTTTTCGCCGGCCTCTACGATGGCACTGGGCGTAACTTCGCGGAGTACCGCAGGTCTAACAGTCCCTCCGGTCTTGTTCTTTCCGGGTGGCGGCCGGATGGACAATACTTCGATGGCGAATTTCTGACTCTCTTCCGCGGTGTTGTTCTCAATGGAGAACGCACCGGCTCGATTGCCCTGGTCTTCGATCTCCGCGACTTTCGTTCGCGCCTTCTCGAATACGCAAAAATTGCCATTCTCGTGTTTGTTCTTTCCGTCCTTATTACATTTCTGGCTTCCTTGCGCCTCGCGGGTTCGATCGGGAATCCTTTGGTGGAACTTGCAACTGTCGCCCGCCACGTCTCCATTGAGAAGGATTACTCGGTCCGCGCCCGAATTCGTGCCGGCGGAGAAACCGGACTTCTCGTGAAGTCCTTCAACGAGATGCTTTCTCGTATTCAAACCCGTGAATCGGCGCTCAACGAGGCGCTCAGTTCCCTGAAGGAGAGTGAGGAGCGCTATGCCCTTGCCGCACGGGGCGCAAATGACGGCCTTTGGGACTGGAATCTCGTCACTGACGAGATCTACTTCTCTCCCCGCTGGAACCATATGCTTGGCTATCCGGCGAGCGAAACGTGGTCCGGTCCCGAGGAGTGGTTTAATCACATTCATGCCGCCGACCGGGAACAGGTGCGTACCGGAATTGCTGCGCATTGCGAGGGAAAGACTCCGGAGTTCGTGAGTGAGTATCGTATGCGCCACAAATCTGCGGGCTATATCTGGACACTCAGTCGCGGTATTGTGGTCCGTGACGACTCCGGCAAGGCACTCCGCATGGCCGGCTCACAGACAGACATCACGGAAAGCAAAACTGCGGATACGCTTACCCATCTACCAAATCGCCTGTACTTCATCGACCGGCTCGAGCACGCTATCAAGACCGACCGTCAACAAGACTCCCATTTCGCGGTACTGTTCGTTGATCTGGACCAATTCAAATTAGTCAACGATAGCCTTGGCCACCTGGCCGGCGATGAGCTGCTCATTGATGTAGCCGGGCGCTTGCGCACCAGCATCCGCGGGGGTTCACGTTCAGTTGATCCTGCACAATCTTTCGTGGCACACATTGGCGGAGATGAATTCGCGGTCCTTCTCGGTCATATTCTGCACGAGTCCGACGCCGCAACTATCGCGGAGCGTATCCTGCAAAAGCTCAGCGAGCCATTTGAATTCGGAGGCCGCAGTATGTTTGTCTCCGCCAGCATCGGGATTGCCTTAAGCTCTTCCGGCGACACAGCCGAAGAGATCCTTCGCAATGCCGACACCGCCATGTATCGCGCCAAGTCAAACGGCAGAGCACGCTCCGAGTTTTTCAACGAGGGAATGCGTGAAAGGGTTGTCACCCGCTTCGAGGTCGAGAACGGCTTGCGCAAGGCGATCGAGGAGCAGCAGCTCGTCGTCTATTACCAGCCCGTCATGTCACCCAGCGATAACCTTGTTTGCGGTTTCGAAGCGCTGGTTCGGTGGAACCATCCTACGCGCGGGCTTATTCCCCCCATCGAGTTCATTCCCGTTGCCGAAGAAAGTGAGATCATTGTTCTCCTGGGCCGTTGGGTTCTGCGCGAGGCTTGCCGGCAGATGGCAGAATGGCAAAGGACTCTCGCTCCCCTTCGTGCCCTCACGGTCGGTGTCAATGTTTCTGCTCGGCAATTGAGTGATCCCGGCCTGGTTGAGGAAGTGGAATCCGCTCTGGCCGATTTCGGGCTGAATCCCGAATCCCTGGCGCTGGAAATGACCGAAAGCTCGATCATGGGAAATACCCAGCAGACGCTTGCCACTCTCGACCGCCTGAAGGCGATGAACATCCGGTTGGAAATAGATGACTTTGGAACCGGGTACTCGTCTTTGAGCTACCTCCAGAGGCTTCCCTTCGACATTCTCAAGATCGATCGTTCCTTCATCCGCGAAATGACCGCAGGAAACGGCAGTCTGGACATAGTGAAGGCCATTTTGCAACTGGCGCACTCGCTGAATCTGCAGGTCATCGCTGAAGGAGTGGAGACGGAACAACAATTATGCGCGTTGCGTGAGTTGGGCTGCGACTACGTCCAGGGATACTTCTTCTCGAGACCTGTTGACGCCAGCGCGGCCGAGAGGTTTTGCCTGGAAGGGTGCAAACCCAGTTTCATCTCCGTTGCATCTGGCTTGGTCGCAACCGAGGAGCCTAGAAGATCAGAAGTACCTGCACTTTCTGGCCTCTAATCGCTCGACGAGGCAGGCATGAGTTCATGGTGACACGGTGAACTATGAGCCCTGCATGAGGAGTCTTCATCAGAGTCATCACGGGCCGGTAATGTCAGGCTGTGATCTCAGGGCTGCAGGTCGCCGTGGACGGTTTGGACTCCGGTGGACCAGCACATACGCAATTTCGACCAGCTCTCTTGGCGCAATAGAGCGCTTCGTCGGCCTTGTTGATTAGTTCTTCTGCCGAGGAGGTGCCTGAGTCTTCCGCCACTCCAAAGCTACAAGTGACTGCAACCGGTCCGGCGTCGGTGAGTACGGGAGTTGCGGCGATGGCGCAGCGGAAATCTTCGGCGCGTTTCACTGCGTCAGCCAGCGAGCAGCCCGGTAACACAATCACGAATTCCTCGCCTCCATATCTCCCCGCAAAATCGTAGAGACGCGTGAGTTTGAGGAATCGGGCCGCCACTTCCACCAATACCTGATCGCCTGTAAAGTGACCTTGGTTGTCATTGACATGTTTGAAATTGTCCAGGTCGGCCATCAAAACCGAAACCGGTGTGTCCTTACGCTTTGCGCGCAGCCGTTCTTTCTCAAGAAACTCAAAGATAGCTCGGCGATTCCAAAGCTTGGTCAAGTCATCCTTGGTCGCCTGCTCACGCAGGGCCAGTTGTGCACCCTCTGCCAACTTGAGAGCTTCGCGGAGTTCCCCAGTTCGCGTAAGCACTCTATCTTCAAGTTCACGGTTGCGATTAACAAGATAGCGAACGCGAAGACGGTACAACGCGGCGGCGGCGGCCAGGAGGACAAGAACGCAAACGCCTTGGAACCAGCCTGTTTGCCAGAAGTACGGCTTCAACACAATCGCCAACCGCGCGACGTTGGAGTTCCATGCATGAACGCCGTTCGCTCCCTGCACTTCAAAGAGATAGTGTCCCGGAGGCAGCTTTGTGTAGAAGGCTTCACGCCGGTCCCCCACATCCACCCAGTCTGCATCCGATCCTTGCAGGCGATAGCGGAATTGGATTCGCCTCGGAGCCACAAAGTCGGGCGTGGTAAATTGGATTTCCAGATCCCCTCCGCCCGGTCCTGCAACGGCTCCTTGTTCAAATCGGATTGGATGACGGTTGAAGAGAACGCTTTCAATCAGAGGTGAGGGCTCGGAGCTCGCGGTCTGACTGTGAACTGGATCGACGGAAGCTATGCCGGCAATGGTCGCAAACCAAAGCCGTCCATCGGTACCTTTCCAAATCGAAGGGTCCGCGGCGAAGTTGGCTTCAGGGCTGCGTAATCCATCGGCGGTGCCATATACCGTGCTGTGGATGGCGGGTATGCGCCCCTCGGCATAGTCGTTCAGCTCTTTCTTGCTGACCTTGTAGATTCCCTTGTTGCAGGTCATCCACAAATATCCCGCATCGTCCTCGATAATGGCGCCGACAGTCAGGTCGAAAAGTCCCTGATCGATGGAATACGTAGTGACGTGGCCATCCTTGATGCGATTCAATCCGCCCGGTGACGTGCCAGCCCACACAACTCCATCTCGATCGACATAGACCGCCTGGGCAAAGTTAGTGAGCAATCCATTCTGGGTGGTGTAGCTTATGACGGAGCCATTTCGAAATTGTCCGACGCCTGCGTGATCCGTTCCCAGCCATATTGAGCCGTCGGGAGCGAGTGTGGCTGTATTCAGCAGGCCGGGCACTGTGTAGTGCTGGAAGCTCCCCTGGTGAAAGCGGACCAATCCATTCACTTCATGGAACGCCAACCACAAGTCTCCTGACGGGTCTTGCAGGATGGATGCGATTCGGTGGCCAAGGCTGGCGGGGTCTTTGAAGACTGTGATGCGTCCGTGATCGAGGTGACTGAGGGCGCCAAGTTCCGAACCTATCCAGAGGCTTTGGTCCGGACTTTCCATCAATCCAAAGACCGAATCGGCAGCCAGCCCGTCGCGCATTGTGTAGACCCGGACCTTGCCATCCTTATCGATATGATTCAAGCCTTTGCTGTTGGTGCCTACCCACAAGGACCGATCCCGCGCCTGGAGGACGCTCCAAACCATGTTGTCAGAGAGGCCTTCCTGCTTGCCAAAGTTACTGAAAACGCCATCGCGGAGTTCAACCGCTCCACCCTCCGACATGCCGACCCACAGATGTCCTTCACGGTCCGCGAGTATCTGGGATACGTCGTCAGACGGAAGACCCTGACGAGCGGTGTAGGTGAAGAGCTCTCCCTTGTGCAGCGAAGCGATTCCACTGTGATCAAACCCGATCCAAAGTGTCCCGCGACGATCCTCGACCAGAGAGGCGATCTGGTCGTGTAGGGGCAAGCGAGAAGGAGGCACCGTTTCCAGCAGCCTCTCTTTCCAGCGAACGAGCCCGGTGGAAGTAGCTATCCAGAGAGAGCCGTCAGAGGAGGAAGCCAGACTGCGGACAGGGTCGGTTGTGAGTCCGTCAGGGGATCCATAGCTGCGGAACTTACCGTTCTTGAGGCTGGCTAAACCGTTGCGCGTTCCAATCCACAGCGTGCTATCCGCACTCTGGAAGATGCTGGTGATCGCATTGCCGGGCAGGCCATCCTTGGTGGTGTAAAGGTGAATGTTCGCGCCTTCCACCGCATACAGTCCGTCGAGGCTTCCGACCCACACCCGGCCGTCTTGAGCCTCGAAAATCTTGCTTAAGGGAGACCGGGTGGTGAAATATGTATGGAATTCTCCGTCTTTGAGTTGGCTAAGAGTGCTCCGCGTGCCGACCCAGAGACTGCCATCACGCCCCGCAGCCAGTGTCTCAATGAAATTATCTCGGAGTGTTTTGTGATTGGCAGTTTCAAAGAGGGTAATCCGAAGGCCATCGTAACGGGCAAGTCCCTCCTCAGTGCCGAACCAAAGATAACCGTCGCGTGTCTGCGCCAGGGCGTTAACGGAACTCTCAGGGAGCCCTTTCTCGACAGTCAACGGTGTCTGGACAAATTGCGTTATCGCCTTCTGGCATTGGAGCGCAATGTTGGAGAGCGCGAGCAATGCAAGGAGAATCAGCGGACGAAACCACTTCCGTGTCTTAGCGAAAATAGCGATCAACATTCGTGCTTCTGCCAACATCGGCTCCCCGTGACGAGGCCCTCCCCCCATGAACGGTCAATCTATTCGTGCTTTTGAAACGTGTTTCAAAGATATATATCGGCATATGAAGCCTTCGATGCTAATTCGGGCCACATTCTGCGCGATAACGAGCCACCTAATCTGGGTTCGATCTGTCAGCCCCCAGGCATGAACGAATCTTACGCATTTGTCCACCCCAGATGAGAAGCATCCCGATGGAGATTTGCAGGCCGTCGGTCATTGCACCGGTACCGCAGGGCTGATAGCTTCCCCTGGCCAGGCGCCCGCGCTGTGCAGACTAAGCGCCGCGCGAGGCTTGGATTTAAACTACCGCTCGGTATACATGTAGTCGTTGTAGAGCCAAGCTCCGTTGATCTTTGAATAGAGCCTTGCGTACACCTTTGCGCCGTTTGCGGGCAAGGTGGGCACGGTCGTGGTGAGGGCAGTGCCTTTGTATACATACAGGTCAGTGTCACCCGGCGCGATCGCGCTCAGGTTGAGCTCATAGTCGGCGACGGCAATTCCGGCCGTCCACTGGAAGGCAATCTCGCTGGTGCCGAGAGCAGTGCTGAGCCCTGGCGTGGGTGATGTGAGAGCGGCCGGCGTGGGTATGCCGCCTTCGGTATAAGCGTAGTCGTTGTGCTGCCAAACTCCATTGATCTTTGAATAGAGCCTTGCGTACACCTCGATGCCGTTTGCGGGCAGGTTGGGCACAGTCGTGGTGAGGGCAGTGCCTTTGTATACGTACAGGTCAGTGTCACCCGGCGCGATCGCGCTGAGGTTGAGCTCATAGTCGGCGACGGCAATTCCGGCGGTCCACTGGAAGACCACATTGCTGGCGCCGAGAATGGTACTTAACCCCGGCGTGGGTGAAGTCAGCGCGGCCGGGGTGGGTATGGGGCTTTCGGTATAGACATAATCGAAGTACTGCCAGACTCCGTTGATTTTTGAATAGAGCCGTGCGTACACCACGACGCCATTTGCGGGCAGTGTGGTCACGGTTGCGGTTAGGGACGTGCCTTTGTATAAGTGGAGATCGCTGTCACCTGGCGCAATTGCGCTGAGGTTGAGTTGGTAGTCGGAGACAGCAACTCCGGCAGACCACTGGAAGGTCACATTGCTGGTGCCCAGCACCGTGCTCAGTCCCGGCGTGGGTGATGTGAGAGCGGCCGGCGTGGGTATGCCGCCTTCGGTATAAACGTAGTCGTTATACTGCCAGGCACCATTGATCTTTGAATAGAGCCTTGCGTACACCTCGACGCCGTTTGCGGGCAGCGCCAGGGCAGTCGCGGTGGTGGCCGTGCCCTTGTATACAAACAGGTCGGTGTCACCCGGCGCAATCCCGCTGAGGTTGAGCTGGTAATCGGCGACGCCCGCCCCGGCCGTCCACTTGAAGGCCACGTTGCTGGTGCCCAGCACGGTGCTCAGTCCCGGCGTGGGTGAGGTGAGCGTTGCCGGTGTGGGCAAGCCGCTTTCGGTGTAGACGTAGTCGTTGTACTTCCAGACTCCGTTGATTTTTGAGTAGAGCCTTGCGTAGACAGTGTCGTCGTTCGCTGGCAAGGTGGGTGCGGTCGTGGTGAGGGCAGTGCCTTCGTATGTGTACAAGTCGCTTTGGCCAGGCGTAACCGCACTGACGTTGAGCTGGTAGTCGGTGACATCATTCCCGCTCGTCCACTGGAATGTGACGTAGCTGGTGCCGAGCACCGTTCCTAGCCCCGGCGTGGGTGAGGTGAGAACCGCCGGGGTGGGTATGGGGCTTTCGGTATAGACATAATCGAGGTACTGCCAGACTCCGTTGATTTTTGAATAGAGTCTTGCATAGACCTTTACGCCATTTGCTGGCAAGGTGGATGCGACCGTGGTGAGGGCAGTGCCTTTGTATAAGTAGAGATCGCTGTCACCGGGCGAAATAGCGCTGAGGTTGAGCTGGTAGTCGGCGACGCCCGCCCCGGCCGTCCACTTGAAGGCCACGTTGCTGGTGCCCAGCACTGTGCTCAGTCCCGGCGTGGGTGAGGTGAGCGTTGCCGGTGTGGGCAAGCCGCTTTCGGTGTAGACGTAGTCGTTGTACTTCCAGACTCCGTTGATTTTTGAGTAGAGCCTTGCGTAGACAGTGTCGTCGTTCGCTGGCAAGGTGGGTGCGGTCGTGGTGAGGGCAGTGCCTTCGTATGTGTACAAGTCGCTTTGGCCAGGCGTAACCGCACTGACGTTGAGCTGGTAGTCGGTGACATCATTCCCGCTCGTCCACTGGAATGTGACGTAGCTGGTGCCGAGTACCGTTCCTAGCCCCGGCGTGGGTGAGGTGAGAACCGCCGGGGTGGGTATGGGGCTTTCGGTATAGACATAATCGAGGTACTGCCAGACTCCGTTGATTTTTGAATAGAGTCTTGCATAGACCCTTACGCCATTTGCTGGCAAGGTGGATGCGACCGTGGTGAGGGCAGTGCCTTTGTATAAGTAGAGATCGCTGTCACCGGGCGAAATAGCGCTGAGGTTGAGCTGGTAGTCGGTAACATCGGCCCCGCTCGTCCATTGGAATTCCACATTGCTGGTGCCCAGCACGGTGCCAACTCCCGGCGTGGGTGAGAGGAGACTAGCGGGTATGGGCGTTTCAATGACGGTCAAAGCGATGAGCGTAGTTGCGGTCAAGGCTCCGGATGTGCCGGTAATAGTCACCGTCGCATTTCCGACCGTGGCAGTGCTGCTTGCTGTCAGCGTCAGCACGCTGGAGTCCGTTGAAGTTGGATTTGGCGCAAAGGTTGCGGTCACGCCCGCAGGCAGTCCCGATGCAGCAAGCTTTACGCTCCCGCTGAATCCATATTGTGGGTACACATAAACGTAAGTTGTGCCGGAGCTGCCTTGGCCGACGTTCAGGCTGTACGCTGAGAGCGTGAATCCCTGCGCATAGACTCCCAGAGTGAGGGTGGTCGTCGCGGTCAGCGTGCCGGATGTGCCGGTGATGGTTATGTTGTATTGTCCAAGGCTTACGGAGCTGGTGGCGGCCAACGTAATCATGCTGGTTCCGGTCGTTGGGTTCGGAGCGAATGATGCAGTCACGCCGCTGGGCAAGCCGGATGCGGAAAGAGTGACGTTACCGGTGAATCCATATTGCGGGTACAAATAAACGTAAGTTGAGCCGGAGCTGCCTTGACCGATGTTCAGGCCGTACGCTGAGAGCGTGAAGCCCTGCGGATAGACGCCCAATGCCATGGTCGTGGTAGCTGTCTGAGTGCCGGACGTACCGGTAATCGTTACGTTGTATTGTCCGATGCTTGCGGAACTGCTCGCGGTCAGCGTTATCGTGCTGCTTCCAGTTGTGGGATTGGGAGCAAATGATGCGGTCACGCCGCTCGGCAAGCCGGATGCTGAAAGAGTGACGTTACCTGTGAATCCATATTGTGGGTCCACGTAAACATAGGCCGTGCTTGAAGTGCCTTGACCGATGCTCGGGCTGGACGCTGTGAGCGTGAACGAGGGTACATAAACTCCCAATGCGAGAGTAGTCGTCGCCGTCAACGCGCCAGATTTGCCGGTGATTGTTATGTTGTACTGACCCAGGATGGCTGCGCTGCTCGCCGTGAGGGTCACAGTGCTGCTTCCGGTCGTGGGGTTCGGAGCGAATGACGCGGTAACACCGCTCGGCAGGCTGGATGCTGAGAGTGTGACGTTACCTGCGAATCCAAATTGCGGGAACACGCTTATGTAGGATGTGCCGGAACTGCCTTGGCCGATGTTCAGGCTGGACGCTCCCAATGCGAAGCCTTGGGCATAGACTCCCAATTGCAAGGAAGTGCTAGCCGTTTGAGTGCCGGATGTGCCGGTTATGGTTACGTTGTACTGACCCAGGCTGGCGGTGCTGCTGGCGGTCAGCGTTATTGAGCCGCTTCCGGTCATGGGGTTGGGAGCGAATGATGCGGTCACACCGTTGGGCAAGCCGGATGCTGAAAGCGTAACGTTGCCGGCGAATCCATATTGCGAGTAAACAGAGATGTAGGTCGTGTTGGCGGTGCCTTGGCCCATGTTCAGCCCATTCGTATAGAGCGTGAACGAAGGGACATAAACTCCCAGAGTGAGGGTAGTGGTAGCCGTCATGGCGCCAGATTTGCCGGTGATCGTTACGTTGTACTGACCCAGGCTGGCGGTGCTGCTCGCCGTCAGCGTCACCGTGCTGCTTCCGGTCGTGGGGTTCGGAGTGAACGACGCGGTAACGCCGCTCGGCAAGCCGGATGCCGAAAGAGTGACGTTACCAGTGAATCCATATTGAGGGTAAACGCCAATGTAAGATGTGCCGGAGCTGCCTTGACCAATATTCACCCCGCTTGCCCAGAGGGTGAAGCCCTGAGTATAGACACCCAGCGCCAAAGTACTGGTAGCTGTCACGCCCCCGGATGTGCCGGTGATGGTCACGTTGTATTGCCCGAGCGTGGCGGAACTGCTTGCCGTGATCGTCAGTACGCTATATCCAGAGGTTCCCATTGCGGGGTTGGGAGCGAAGGATGCGGTCACTCCGCTGGGCAAGCCGGATGCTGAGAGAGTGACGTTGCCGGAGAATCCATAGAGAGCGTTGATGAAGACGGAGCTTGTAGTGGAGGTTCCTTGACCAAGGCCCACGCTGTTGGCATACACCGTAAAGGTTGGAACCACTATCTGCAGAGGCACCGTTGCGGTCGCCGTAGTCGAGCCGGAAGTGCCGGTTATCGTCAACGTATAGCTTCCAACGCTGGCGGAACTGCTGGCATTCAGTGTCATGGTGGTACCGAATGTTGTGGGGTTCGGCGAGAAGGTCGCGGTCACACCGGCGGGCAGGCCGGAGACGGACATGCTGACGCTCCCGCTGAATCCATATTGGCTTTCCACATACATGTTGTCTGAACCGGAGCTGCCCTGGCCGATGGTGGACTGATACGAACCAACAAAGAGACTGAAGCTCGGTGCAAACACTCCTAAAGAGACAGTATTCGTTACGGTCAGGTTGCCGGATTTGCCGGTGACGGTAACGTTGTACTGTCCGATGGTGGCGGAACTGCTCGCTGTCAACGTCAGTGTGCTGGTTCCAGCCGTGGGGTTCGGGGTGAAGGACGCAGTCACGCCGCTCGGCAAGCCTGATAGAGAAAGAGTGACGTTGCCGGTGAATCCATATTGCGGGTAAACGTAGACATAGGAAGTAACGGTACTGCCTTGACTGATGTTTTGCCCGTTTGTCGATATGGTGAAGCCGGGCGCATAGACTCCCAGAGCAACTGTGGTGGTTGCCGTCTGGCTTCCGGATGTGCCGGTGACAGTAACGTTGTATTGTCCAGCGGTTGCCGAACTACTGGCAACAAACGTGAGCGTGCTACTTCCGCTTGTTGGGTTCGGAGCAAAGGATGCGGTCACGCCGCTCGGCAGACCGGATACAGAAAGATTCACGTTGCCGGTGAATCCGTATTGTGGGTAGACGTAGACGTAGGAGGTGCCCGAACCACCTTGGCCAATGCTCACGCCGTATGCGCCGAGTGTGAAGCTGGGCGCGTAGATTCCCAGAGGCACCGTAGTGGTCGCGGTTTGATTGCCGCATGTGCCAGTGACGGTCAGGGAGTATTGCCCGACGACCGCGGCGCTGGTCGCTGTCAACGTTAGCGTACTGATTCCGCTCGTGGGGTTCGGAGAAAACGATGCGGTCACTCCGCTCGGCAGGCCCGACACAGAAAGGCTGGCACTGCCCGTGAACCCATACTCGGGGGACACATAGATGTACGACGTGCCGGAGCTGCCTTGGCCCAAACTCAAGCTGGATGCCGAGAGCGTAAACGTAGGTACGTAAATCCCAACAGGGAAGGTCGTGGACTTGGTCAAGCTTCCGGAAGTGCCCGTCAGAGTTGCTGTGTATTGTCCAACAGGGGCAGAACTGCTCGCTGTCAGCGTCAGCGTGCTGCTTCCTGTCGTTGGATTCGGAATGAAAGATCCAGTCACACCGGTGGGTAGTCCGGATACTGAAAGAGTGACGCTGCCTGCGAACCCATATTGGGGATTCACGCGGACGTACGACGTAGTGGTGGTGCCTTGACCAACATTCATCGTCCCTGGACTCGATAGCGAGAAGGTCGGCGCATAAACCCCGAGTGAAAACGTGGTCGTGACACTCAGGCTTCCGGATGTCCCGGTGACACTCACGGTGCATGGTCCGACGGTGGCGGAATTGCTTGCCGTCAATGTGAGTGTGCTGTACCCGGTGGTCGGGTTCGGAGCAAAGGACGGGGTCACTCCGTTCGGCAGCCCCGAAACAGAAAGGCTGACACCGCCCGTGAATCCATATTGGGGGGACACGTAGATGTACGATGTGCCGGATGTGCCTTGGCCAATATTCATGCTCGACGCCGAGAGCGTGAAGCTGGGCGGATAGACACCAAGTGAGAAGGTGGTGGTTGCGATCAGGCTGCCCGAAGTGCCAGTGACAGTCACGGTATGCTGTCCGGTGCTGGCGGAACTGCTTGCCGTCAGCGTCAGTGTGCTGTTTCCGGTCGTAGGGTTCGGAGCAAGGGACGCGGTCACACCGCTCGGCAGGCCCGACACAGAAAGATTCACGCTGCCTGTGAACCCATAGAGGGAATTCACATAAACATAAGAAGTCCAGGAGCTGCCCAGGCCAACGTTTACGTTGAACGCTGACAGCGTGAACGTCTGCGCATACACCCCTAGAGAGAGCGTCGTAGTTGCGGTCAGGTTTCCGGATGTGCCGGTGATCGTCAGGCTATACTGGCCGATGGGTGCAGAGCTGCTTGCTGTCACCGTCAGCAAGCTGTATCCCGATGTGGGGTTCGTACCCCACGATGCCGTCACTCCGACAGGCAAAGCCGACGTCACTGCGAGATTCACGCTGCCGGTAAATCCATTCAGGGAATTCACATAGATATACGTGGTTCCAAAGCTGCCTTGGCCTATACCCAAACCAGGTTGCGTCGCAAAGAGAGTAAAGCCCGGAGCATTGATTGTTAGAGCAAGATTGGTGGTTGCAGTCAGAGTCCCCGACGTACCGGTGATCGTCACGTTCGTGGTCCCGCCTGCGGCTGTGCTGCTCGCAGTGAGCGTCAGTACGCTGCTTCCGCTTGTGGGATTCGTACCCCATGAAGCGGTCACACCGCTGGGCAGCCCGGACGTGACTGCAAGACTTACATTGCCGGTAAATCCATACAGAGAATCTACCGTGATGGTGCTTGTTCCAGTCGCGCTTAATCCAATCGCCAAGCTCGCTGGCGAAGCAGAGAGCGAAAAGCTCGGTCCATGAACCGACAAGTTAATGTTTGTCGTTTCCGTCAAGGAACCCGAGGTTCCGGTGATCGTCATCTGCGTGGTTCCGGGGGCTGCGGTACTGGTGGCCGTAAGCGTCAGCACGCTGGTGCCAGTTGTGGGATTGGTGCCCCAGGATGCTGTCACCCCGCTCGGCAGCGCACTTGTTACCGCCAGAGTTACGCTCCCCGTGAATCCGCCGGCATTGGTTACCGCAATAGTGGCAGTGCCGGAGGCGCCTCGCGTAACGTTCAAGGTAGTTGACGAAGATGCAATCCAGAAACCCGGCACCTGTGGTCCGGCCAGGGTGTCGATCAGTTTCTGCCCATTCGCACTTCCCCATCCAGTGGTCAGATCGTACCCAGTCGTGGCGCTGAACCACACTGGCTGATTGTCCGTGAGGTTATTCCCGCTGGTCACGTCGTGAAAGTTGCTGCCATAGCTGGAGCCCGCGCCAATTGCATAAATGGCCGGGTTGATGAAACCGATACCGCCTGAAGGCGCATTGCCTGCCTCCACCGCCTGCTGATTCACCAGCGCAATGTAGCCGGCCCACCGCGGCGCGGCAAAACTGGTGCCCGCGGCACCGTTGGCACAGTAACCCAGGTCACAATAGTAGTTGTCGAAGTCGCCTTCCATGGCCACATCCGGCTCATTGCGCACGGTTGTGGAACCTCCGTTGGCGCTTGTCGCTACTCCCGCCTGCCAACTCGGAATCGGAATGCCATCCAGACTGATGCCGCCGCCACTGCCGGCCCCTTCGGAGTTCCACACGGCCTCGGAGACCCAATCGCCACCTGCTCCATTCGTGGTCAAGTGGGTCCCACCCACTGTCGTCACGTAAGCGTCTTCCGCGGGATATAGATATGGACTCACCGCTACATCGAAGGCCCCCTGATCCCCCGAGGCAATAAGGATGCTCTGGCCCTGTGCAGCAAACTCCTCAAAGAAAACATCGTCTGTCGATGGGTCATCCGGGTACCACTCCCATGAGACGCTCAGTTGCTTGCAGATATTCTCAGTCGCCATTGCATTGAAGATGTTCGCATCGTCCAGGCTATCGCTTGACCCGATGTACACGCGCACTTGACTCAAACCGGGAGCCATGCCGATGGCTTGCACAATGTCCAATACCTGTTCGGAATCGTCGTTGGTCGGATCGCCCGTGGCGCCATCTAACAGCACATTGTTCACAGGAACGCTGTAGGACTGACCCGCATTGCTGAACGTCGAATCAACGTCGCTGAGGTTATAGCCGCCGAACTCAAGAACCCCCACTGCCTGTCCGATGCCAGTGAGTGTGGTTCCCCCGTAATATGCCGCTCGCATGTCGCTGCCCAAATAAGATCCGCCCGGACCCGATCCCGTGACGTCCGTGGGGAACGCTACCCCTTGCAATACCTTGATCATTGGCATTGGAAGAGAGAAATTGTTCAGCCCTGCGATATGCGCCACCGGGACACTCAGATTCAGTGATGGCTCACGATCTGGCGAGAAAAATGTGCGATTCTCTGTCGGATGCTGGTAGACCCCCATCGTCACGTTAAAGGCTTTATTGATTTGCTCCACCGTGCCGCTGATCGGGACCACCAGGCGATTCGCGGGACTGTCGGTCACGACCAGGCCGTTCGTTTGAGCGAAAGAGACGACGGCTTCGTAATCGTTGGCCGTCGGACCGAACTGTTCAGTGAACTGATCGACGCTGAGGAAGTGTCGATAGTCGGGACTGGATGGGTCATAGAGCCGTCCCAACAAGCTGGTCAATTCGGACTGGTTCCGCAACGGCAGCACAATGGAGAGATTCAGTCGTTGCTCCGGCGACAGTAAACCCACGGCCGCCGCCTGCCCTTCGGCTACCGCGGGACGCACATGGTGATGAAGTGCTTGAACGGTCGGTTGCGCCTGTTGCTGTGCCTGACCGCTATTCCACGCGGTGAATAGCAAGAGAGCCAGAGCCGCGTAGCGCGCCATTGGCAGTCCAAGCCTGCGTGAAGAACCGAGAACGCGGATCGAATCGACGGAAGGAATTGAAGAACAGACGGACCAAAGCAACGGAATCATGAGAGCTTGCTCCCGGGTCGATGAACTATGAACACGCCACCTGGCTGCGTGTCAGTTCAAAAACACACCGCCATACAGAGGAATACCCCAGGTGCTTCATCGTCCCGTAAAACATGCGGCATTCTCTTGCCGCTTCTAATTTTGCAAGGAGTTATCACAAGGCTAAATAGATAGGGGCAACGGAGTCAAGACATAAGCCTGCCGTTTCTGGTGCAGAACGGGAATCGTGCTTAGAAATCCGATTCGTGTTCCTTCCTCTCCATGTCGTTGCTGCAGTCCATAAGAACAACTCGATTCCTTCCCCGATCTTTTGCCTCATAAAGGCCGGCATCGGCCGAGCGCAGCGCATCTGTTGCGGACAGGAACGAATGATCCATCACCACTGCGCCGATGCTTATCGTGGCGGCTATCAAAGAACCCTCGGCGCGGATCGGGTCCCGGGACACCGCGGATCGGATTCGCTCAGCACACCGCTGCACTTCGTCTGTCGTGCAATCCGGTAGCACAACCAGAAACTCCTCTCCGCCGTACCGGCCCACAAGATCGTAGGAGCGGAGAGTCTCCTGCATGCGTACGCCGACTTCCCGAAGCACAGCGTCTCCAGCCAGATGCCCGTATGTATCGTTCACTCTCTTGAAGTGGTCCAGGTCAAGCATCAGCACGCCCGAGGCGCCCCGGGATCGCGCCTTGCGGTGAAATTCCCTGTTGAGCAGATTCAAAATCGCACTCCGATTCCAGATACCAGTCAGGGCATCGTGCGTCGCCTGAAATTCCAGTTGCGCTCTGATCTTGATTTGCTCATCCTGAAGGGTTAGGATTCGCCCTCCCGTTCTCATGCGCGCGCGGAGTTCATTCTTGTCGAATGGCTTGGGTAGATAGTCATCCGCCCCTGCTTCCAATCCCCGGATCAGATCCTGCTTGTCATCCTTTGCGGTCACCAGGACGATGTATTGGTATGGGGACCTGCCCCCTTGCCGAATCAGGCCGCAGAGCTCGATCCCATTCATCCCAGGCATCATCCAGTCCAGGATCAGCAGTTGCGGTGCAGGTTCGCGTTGCAGAATTTCCCACGCTTTGGTGCCATCCTCTGCGACTGTGACCTGGTATCCCCAACTCTCCAGCCAGGTGCTCAGGATTTTGCGGAACATGGGATCGTCTTCCGCAACCAGCACATGCCGGCAGGCGTCTCCCGGCTGCTCGAGGTTCGTAGAGTGCGTGCTCGATTTGTCGACGTTGATCATGTTTTGCACTGTCATGTGCGCTTCCTATTGCGCGACGCTGCTGCTCCGGATCGAGGCCATCAGCTCGCTGACAAGAATTTCCACTCTTGGGAAGAGACGCGCGGCATTTTCCAAGTCTTTATTTCGCCCAGATTCCTCGAGTTCGCGAGCCATCTGCGATAACTCGGGAACTTCAAGGTAACCGAGTTCGCCTTTCAAGCTGTGAGCGGTTTTCTCAATGGTTGCCGCATCGGCCGTTTCCAGGGCTGCTCGCAACGTCGTCAGATGCTCCGGAGCGCTCTCCATGAAGATTTCCAGTACTGCATCCACGAGGTCTTCATCTCCGTCCATGTTTTCCAGGACGCCATTTCTGTCCCAATGTTGTATGCCGTCTGCCATGCTTTCTCCTTGATGCCTGGGTGAACTCAGGCGACCGGTTGTCCTGAATTGTTGTTCTGCATTGCATTCGCGATCGCCGCTTCCAAGTCAGACGCTTTCACAGGCTTTGACACGTATCCGTCCATACCTGCAGCTTTACAGCGCTCCCTGTCTCCAGTCATTGCGTGAGCTGTCATGGCAACAATCGGTATGTGAAGTCCCGTCGATTTTTCCTCTTCACGAATGAGCTGCGTGGCAGTAATTCCATCCAGTTCCGGCATCTGGACATCCATGAGGACCAAGTCGAAACTCTCCTGCGACAGCTTTGTCAAAGCCTCCCGCCCATTCTCCGCTATCACAAGGGTGTGCCCCATCTTTTTCAGAAAGCGGCTTGCGACTTCGCGATTGACACGATTGTCTTCGGCCAGAAGGATATGCAGGCCCTTATCCGGCTGGTGATTCTGCGCAGGATTCGTGTTGCCGGGATTCGCCGCCGCCACTGACAGCCCACGAACGTCTAGAACAGCCGCTTGCAACTCGCTTCTGCGCACCGGCTTGGAGAGGCTGGAGACAATCTTCAGCTGGTGACAGCGCTCCGCATCTCCGCGTGATCCGCCTGAGCTGAGCATCACTACGGATGTTGATGCAATCCGCGGGGTCCGCCGGATCTCTTCCACAAGGCCGAAGCCATCCTGGTCCGGCATGTGCATATCGGTGATCAGAAGCTGATAGGGTTTGCCCGCATCGACCGCGGCGAGCAGTTCCCGCACGGCTGCCTTTCCGCTTTCCACACACGTGGGATGCGCTTGCCACAATTCGAGAGTCCCTTTCAAGATGCGACGATTCGTTTCGTTGTCGTCAGTAACGAGGATTTTCATGCCGAACAGGCTCTCCGGCATTGCCTTAGCGTCGGATTGGTGCTGGACCGCGGGGGCGCCGAACCGCGCGGTGAAGAAGAAGCGTGACCCCTGGCCGGGCTGGCTCTCGACCCAGATCTTACCTCCCATCATGGACGCCAGGCGTGCCGATATCGTGAGCCCCAGCCCAGTTCCACCATGTTTGCGAGTGGTGGACGAGTCGGCCTGAATGAATGGGGAAAAGATCGATTCCTGCTTCTCTGCCGGGATACCGAGCCCGGTGTCCGACACGCAAAAACGCAAAGTTCGCGCCTCGGAATCGTTTCGCTCGACCGCCACGCTCAAAGCCACTTCACCGGTGTCCGTGAACTTGATTGCGTTGCTGACCAGGTTCAGCAGGACTTGGCGCAGGCGGGTTGAATCGCCAAGAACAAATTGCGGTACGTCGGGAGCAATATCACAGAGCAGTTCCAGCCCCTTCGAATTGGCATTGAAGGCGAAGGTCTTGAGCGTCTCTTCAACGCAGTTTCGCAGGTTAAAGTCGATCACTTCCAGATCGATTTTTCCTGCTTCAATTTTTGAGAAGTCCAGGATGTCGTTTATGACGGTGAGCAAGGAGTCGGCCGATAGCTTGACGGTTTCGAGACAATCCCGCTGGTCCTTGGTCAGTTCTGTATCAAGGACGAGCTCGGTCATGCCAATAACGCCGTTCATGGGCGTTCGGATTTCGTGGCTCATGTTCGCTAGGAACTCGCTCTTTGAGCGGTTGGCGGCGGCGGCGGCACGCTCTGCCAGTTGCAGATCCTTGGTGCGCTCATCCACCATCCGGCTCAAGTGTTCCGACTGCTTACGTAACCTCCGCGTGTTCAGGCGGTGGATTCCAAACACGATCCAAAGGAGACCGAGACCGCTGACCCAATAGAACCAGAAAGTTTGATAGAAATGGGGTTTCAGGACGATGCCGACCGAAGCGCCGGTAGAGTTCCATACTCCATCGTTATTGCAGGCTATGACGTGGAAGCGGTAGGTGCCGGGCGGCAAATGGGTGTAAAAAGCATCCCGGCGTGAGCCTGCGTCAACCCAATCAGGATCGTAACCCTCGAGCTGATATTTGAAGTGCACTCTATTGGGGACAAGCAGGCTGAGAGCGGTATAGTGGATTTCAATATTCTCGGCACCTGGCTCGACCTGTATATCCTGATCAGCCCTTCGTATGTTCTTTCCAACTATGACGTCTTCGATCACAACCGGTGGTACCTGAGAGTTCTTCACCATGTGATTGGGATCGATGACGATAAGGCCCTTAATGGTAGTGAACCACAGCTTTCCATCCCGGGCTACCAAGCCTCCCTGACCGACCGCCTGCCCCGTCGCTTCACGCGTGACCATTCCATCTTCAATGCCAAATACCCTTGGCTGCACGTGTTTCAGACGACCGTCAGCTACCTCATCGAGCTCCTCGCCGGATGCCATGTAGATTCCGTTTGTGGTACTAAACCAGATGTTGCCCTGGCGGTCAGGAAGCGCCTTGGTTGCGTACTCGTCGAACAAACCCAGCTTTCTCGTAAAGTGAGTGATCTGGCCATCGCGAATGCGGAAGCGGACAATCCCCGGTATCCTCCCGGATAGCCACAGGTTGCCCTTGTTGTCGGGAGAAATACCCGTCACGGGGAAATCAATACCCACCTGCTTCGCTTGAGACGGCGGCGCTCCTTTGGCAAACTTGAACAAGCCTTTGACAGTCCCAAACCACAGGGTTCCGGACGGGTCGGTATAGATGGTGAACGTGTAATTGCCCGGAACCGAAAGTGGTGTCGTCTGTCCACGAATTGTGAACGGGAGCAAGGCGCCGTCCTTGTACCGGAAGGCGAGAGTCTCGGATGTGGTGATGATCAAGCCCTCATCGTCCTCCGCCATCGCGGACACGAATTTGTCAACCAATCGCCCAGTGTAGGGGTAGAGGGTCATCTTTCCGTTGATGAAGCGCATCAGGCCCACGGTGGTACCGGCCCAAATGCTGTTGTCTTTACTCTCAAAGATCAGGTGTCCGGAGAAGAGGGCAGCGTCCTGCTTCCTGCTGAAGAGGGTGGGCTGGCCATCCTTGATGCGCGCCAGGCCGCCCCCGCCACAAAAAACATAGAGGCTTCCATCGTGAGCTTGGATAATCGAGGTGGTGTCGTTGGCCGGAAGTCCATCTTTGGAACCGATTGGCGTCAAGCCGGGATCGCGGAAGCGGTCAAGTCCATTGGAGGTTCCCACCCAGAGGCTTCCCTCTCGATCCTCCATGAGTGAGAGCACATCACTGTCGTTCAGGCCATCCGCCCCGGTATAAGAGGCTACCTTGTCTCCGGCAATCCGGAAAAGACCCTCGCTTGTCCCAATCCACTCATTGCCCTGGCGATCCGCGAGAATTGTCTTCACAGTGCCGTGGATCGCGGAGCGCTCGACAGGCTCCAACGTGTGGCCATCGAGCCCAAGTCGAAAGAGTCCATCATTGGTGCCAACCAGGATGCGGTTGCTGCTATCCCTGCCGAGCGCATTTGCGCCTGATGTTTTGACGTCAACGTTCGTGGTGGCGATTTTTCCGTCGCCATATGTGTATAGTGCCCGAGCGCCGCCAATAAGCAGATGCCCATGATCGTCTTTCAAATAGGAATCGATAAATCCGGTCGCTTCCTTGAGTAGTTGGATCTTGTCGCGCCGAATTGCGTAAATAAAGTTATCCGAGCCGACGATGACCTCGTGGTCGCTGGATTCGAAGAGTGTGCGGATTTCGCCATCCGGCAACGGGGCAGCTGGCAGATAATCGGTGAAATTGCCGTCCGCATAGAGGATGGTTCGCGTGGTTGAACGAATGAGCAGGTTGCCGTCTTCGCTCTGGGCGATCGCCTTGACCGGCTCATTGCCGATTACGTTATCCATCGAGACGAAATGCACGCCGTCAAATCGAATCAATCCGGAAGCCGTCCTTAGCCAAAGAAATCCGTCTTTGGTTTGCACGATCTGATACACGGCTTCTCCCGGAAAATCGTGCCGGGAGTTCCATGAGTCGTGTGCGTATTGGTCAATTTTCTTGTTCGGGTCGAGTCCGAATGCGCAGGTTGCGAAGGCAAGGAGGAGCACTAATATGCCGATCCCCGCTTTCGCAAGTCGCGAATGCGAGTACCTGGGACAATTGAAAGTGCTGGCTTGGCTGCGAAACAGATAACTTCGCCGCGCGCACAAATCGCTTGACCGCCGCGTCCAACTCAATTGCTTTCTTGAGTTGTCAGGATGTTGATGGTTCACGACCAACGTCTCTTGGTCGAGGCGTCCATTGTCAGCGTCTTCGATTTGGGCGAAGGATTTGATAGCGGAATCGGTAGGATCGAGCCAGAACCGACGCAAGTACATGTACGAACCTCAAAGCGAATGGATTCTGTAGGTCGCGTTGTGGTCCGTTGCAGGAGTATCTGCGCGCACCAGTCGCTACCAACTGAGATCCAGCAAGCTTCTATCGGCAGATTGCAGAATTGATTTCAACTCGAAGGCCACAGGGGAGTCCTTCAGCCAGAATCTACTGAGAGAATTGCGGAATCGCACGGATGAGAAACCAGCGATATACGCCATTTCCGCTTTGTACACGCGCCTCTGCCTCAAACCTGCCCCCGCCCGCGAGGGCCGCTTCCCATGCCTGACCAAAACCTGGAGCGTCCTCCGGATGGAGGATTCTGAAAAACGACCCGCCTCGCAGAGAGTTCGCAAGTCCACCAATGTAATCCAGTAAATGCCGGTTGCATAATTCAATACGGCCAGAGATATCTGCGCGCCAAATCTGTTGTGGAATCACCTCGGTCAGCAACATGACTGCGCCAAAGAAAAGAAATACAAATGGGTACGCAATCATGTGCTGTAACGGAAAGGTCCAGAGTAAAGCTACAAGCACAAAACAACCGGCGATAACGCACGGCTTGACGCCGTACTCCATAATCCGATCGGAAATCCGGCTCACTGTCGAATTTTCCATTCTGGCATCATAACCCGGCTCTCACGGACGTCTGAATTCAGCCGCGGATTTTTCGACATCAATGACCAGGCGTTCTGGCGCCGGCGGCAACTCGTAAACCCGCGCGCCGGGGCAGAAGAGGTGCGCAAGAGCACCGTCGGTCAAATGGGATGCGCCTAATTTTTCTTGATAATAAATACGGTCTTGTCGTCGATGCAGTCGTCCTCGCCAATCTCTCTCAAATGGTCGTCATTCCGCAGTGCATAATCCAGAATTGCGTTGCAGATTTCCCTGGCGGGCTTCCGCTTGTTCTCTTCGATGGTCCGTTCAATCTCTTGCCTGTTTTGCTCATCATCACCGTCGTAGACACCGTCGGTATAGAGGAAAATAATGTCCCCTGGACTCATCAGGGTGATCTCATCCATATCGAAGGCGGTCATCTGGCTCGGACGAAGCGACAACGATACATACCTGCTCCTGTCCGGATGGTCCTCAGGAATCACCAGCCCAAGTGAAGGAAACTGCACCATCCGATCCCATCCGATATCCATGAATTTTCCGAACTCGGCCGAGAACACAAGCGGCGGCGGATGGCCGAAGTTCACAAATCGGAAGAGCCCATTGGTACTGATCTCGCCGTAAACCATGGTTGCTATCTCGCGCGTGTTGTTCTCCGTGTCAAAGCCCAATGCGTTTCTGGCGGTGACGGAATGCGCAAGGCGGAGGTTGATGATCTCGAAGACATCGGCCGTTGTCTTCCCGTTAGTATCAAGCTCGCAAAGCATTGCAGTATGAAACGTGTCATGAACCGTCGATGCAATCTTGGCCGCAATGCTCCCATGCCCCTGAGCATCCACCAGGAGCACGCCGGCAGTGGTATACAGATCGTGCAGGTTCTCCGCAATTCTTCGTTGTTCTGAACTTTTGGCCTTCGTGTATTGAATGGCATCATCCGGAGTGTAATCCGGCCTTGACTTCAACCAACGCAAATGGTCATCGATTGCGTTTCGCGATTTCAAGCCCTCCAGAAGCGGCTCGAGATGTTGCCGGGCAAGTTTGTTAGCGCGTTCAATGCGAGCATCGATGTTATAGCGCTGCTGAAAGTTGATGTACTCAAAGAGATCTCCATCTGCATTCGCCGCAGGAATCGAGTTCCCGAACATTTCGATTCCTGGCAAATGGGGGATCGCGCCCTCCACCGGCTTCAGCCTTTTACGAAGATAATCATCGAGCGCCGAAGAAACGGCTGCGGTTCCATTCACATCCATTGCGAGTTCCCCTCATGCAAACGAGTATATTAGGCGAACTCATCACCTCAAAAAGATGGCCGAACATCAAACGACAATGGCAGAATAACCCAGAGGTCCTTCGTGCGACTCTGGTTCGCTCCCAGCAGTGAAGTCCCCATTTACCGCCAACTGGTTACCCAGGTTGTCCTGGCCATTCTCAGCGGCGACCTGCGCCCGGGCGACCGTTTGCCGAGCACGCGTGAACTCGCTCGCCGCTTTGCCATCAATCCAAATACCGTGAGTGCCGGTTACCGGCAATTGGAGCGGGACGGCTGGACTGAAAGGCGCCATGGGAGCGGCGTGTATGTGCGCGCCAACGCCGAACCGCCGACTACTCCGGAGCAGATTCTGGATCAGCACATCGCCGGCTTCTTCCGCGCAGTACGCGAGCTAAGCCTGCCTGCGCCCGCCATTCGTGCCCGCGTTGCCGACTGGCTCACCGCTCCACCTCCGGATCACCTGTTGTTGATTGAGTCGGACGCGGAGTTGCGGCAGATTCTGCTGACCGAGATCCGTGCGATGACGGACTGCCCTGTGGAAGGCATCTCGCTGGGAGACTGCGCCGACCCTGCGATTCTGGCTGCCGCGATTCCCATGTGCCGCCCCAGCAAAGTAAAGGTCACTCGAACTGCTTTGCCGGCAGGAGTGGAACTTGTCACGCTGCAGATTCGCTCGGCCAATGCGTGGCTAGGGCCATGGCTGCCGAGCCTGAAGGGGAAGCTGGTCGGCGTGGCATCCGCCTGGCCGGAGTTTATGACCACCGCTCGCACCATGCTGATTGCCGCCGGTCTCGACGCGGAAACCATCATCTATCGCGATGTCCGCAAACCGCGCTGGAGCCGGGGGCTCGAGTTGACCAACGCCATTATTTGCGATGCCCATACCGCGGCCCTCCCTGCCTTCCCAAAGCAGGCCAAAGCGATCGTCTTTCCTCTGCTTGCGGATTCGATGCGCGCTGAGCTTAGCCGATACCCTGACACCCCAGCGGCTTTATGACACTACCGAAACTGTATTAGGGAATCAATCCGCGATCACATGCACCCGTATGCTCACCCTCGTACGCTACTTCGTTTGAAGCGTTCCAGTTCGGGAGGGTCGAGACATGAATAGCTTAGCCAGTGAAGACACAGTAACCGACGCCTATGAGATGCTACCGGTGGAACCGCCCGCCAGGACGCGCGGCTTCTGGTCGCTGATTGCCACCCAGTTCCAGGGCGCCTTCAGCGATAACATTCTGCGCAACCTGATGCTTTCCATCATTGTTGGCATGGGCCTGGCCAGAGACGAGCGCGAGACGTTCGTTTCCGTGGTCACGGTCATCTTCTCGGTGCCGTTTCTGTTGTTCAGCATGCCTGGTGGATGGCTGGCCGACCGCTACAGCAAGCGGCAGATCACCATCTGGACGAAATGGATGGAAGTATTCTCCATGGTGCTGGCCACGGCCGGCCTGGCAACCCACATCCTTCCGCTCTCTCTCGGCGCATTGACCCTGGTAGCCACCCAGGCGGCGCTGTTCGGGCCGTCGAAATATGGCCTGCTGCCGGAACTGCTTCCCGCGAAGCGCTTGTCTTGGGGAAACGGAGTCATCGAGCTCGGCACCTTCCTCGCCATCATTTTGGGCACCGTGGCCGGGGCAACCATGGCGGAGAAACTGCATGGCCGCGAGGTCTACGCGGGCTACGTCCTGATCGCGCTTTCCTTCATGGGCTTGCTCACCAGCCTGGGGATCGACAAGGTGCCCGCTGCGGCTCCGGACAAGAAGTTTCAGTTCAATATTCTTGGCGACCTGTGGCAGCAAATCAGCTTCATGCGCCGTGATCGTGCACTGTTTCTCGCCGTCATCGGCAATGCCTACTTCTGGTTTTTGGGCTCGCTGCTGTTTTCAACCATTGTTGTCTACGGACCTGACGTACTGCATATCGGCCAAGCCAAGACGGGCTACCTGAATGCAACGCTCGCCGTGGGCATCGGGATCGGCAGCATGGTTGCCGGATGGCTGAGCGGCAACAAGATTGAATACGGCCTCATTCCCCTTGGCTCCATTGGCATGACATGCACCGGCCTGCTGCTGGGCGGAATGCATCACGGACTGCTGGGGTCCGCATTGCTGCTCGGATCCCTCGGCTTTTGGGCCGGATTCTATGCGGTCCCGGTGAACGCTCTCATCCAGCATCGCCCTCCGGAGAAGGACAAAGGCGGCATCATTGCTGCGGCAAATCTGCTCTCCTTCGTGGGAATCGCCCTCTCGGCAGGCGTCTATTACATTTTCACAAACTTCATCCACCTTGATCCGCGCGGAGTCATCCTGGCCGCATCCGTGATCACCGGCGCCGGCACCGTGTATGTGCTGATGCTGTTGCCGGAATGGTTTGGCCGCTTGATCCTTTTCTTCATCACGCACACCATCTATCGCGTAAAAGTGGTTGGCCGCGAGAACTTCCCCGACAAGACCGGCGCGTTGCTGGTGTGCAACCACATGTCGTTTGTGGATGCGGCATTGCTGATCGCCTCAACAGACCGGCCCATCCGCTTCGTCATGTACCAGGGCATTTACGACAACCCGATCGTGAAGCCCTTCGCCAAAATCATCAAGGCCATTCCGATCTCCGATGAGCAGCGCCCCCGCGACATGATCCGGTCGCTGCATACGGCCAGCGAGGCGTTACGCCAGGACGAGATTGTCTGCATCTTTGCCGAGGGGCAAATCACGCGCACCGGCCAGTTGCTGCCATTCCGGCGCGGGCTTGAGCGCATCATGAAAGACGTCAATGTGCCCATCATTCCTGTGAGCCTGGACGGAATATGGGGCAGCATCTTCAGCTTCGAACGCGGGCGCTTCCTGTGGAAGAGGCCGCGCCACATCCCCTATCCCGTAACCGTGAGCTTCGGCAAGCACATGGCGCCCACGTCGACGGCCATCGAAATCAGAAGCGAGGTTCAGGAACTGCAGGCCGCGTCATTCGATCGTCGCAAGGAGGGAATGAGGACTCTCGATCGCGCCTTTGTTCGTTCTGCGCGGCTTCATCCCTTTCGCTTCATGATGGCCGATGGCAAGTATCCGAAAGTCTCATTCGGCTCGGCACTGGTGAAGACTATGTTCATTGCCCGCAGGCTCAAAAACGAAATCGGCCGTGAGCCGCTGGTTGGGATGCTTTTGCCGCCGTCCGTGGGTGGCGCGCTCACCAATTACGCGCTCATGCTGCTGGGCCGGGTGCCCGTGAACCTCAACTACACATCTTCCAGCGAGATCATTGCAGCGTGCGCAAGCCAGTGCAACCTCGACGTAGTCATCACGTCGAAGGCCTTCGTCGAGCGCTTCCCCAACCTGGTGATTCCGGGAAAAACACTCTTTCTTGAAGACGTACTGAGCGCCCCGCGCATGGCAGAAAAGCTGGCCTCCCTGATGCTCGCCTGGCTGACACCAGGTGCGTTCCTGAAAAAGATCCTAAGCGCCGGTCCGACAATCGCTCATCCCGGGCTTGCTGAAAATGCGCAGGGCAAAGCAACGGTCGACAGCCTCGCCACCATCATCTTTTCCAGCGGCAGCACCGGCGATCCCAAGGGCGTAATGCTCACCCATTTCAACATCACGTCCAACATTCAGCAGGTGTCGCAGGTCTTCATGCTGGGCCGTCGCGACAAGGTCCTCGGTATTCTGCCGTTCTTCCACTCCTTCGGATTCATGGCGGCTCTATGGTTGCCCGCGGTCAACGGCGTCGGCGTTGTCTATCACCCCAATCCGCTCGATGCGCAAGTGATCGGCGCGCTCGTAAAGCAGTACAGTGTCACGTTCATGGTCGCCACGCCCACCTTTCTGCAGGCGTACATGCGCCGCTGCTCGCCGGAGAGTTTCGGCTCGCTCCAGTATGTACTTGTAGGCGCTGAAAAACTGCCCGAGCGCCTGGCACAGGCCTTCGAAGATACGTTCGGCATCCGCCCGCTCGAGGGCTACGGCTGCACCGAGTGTTCCCCCGTGGTAACCGTCAATGGACGCGACTTCCGCGCCCCTGGCTTTCGTCAGGTTGCCGCAAAGCGCGGCAAGATCGGCCATCCGCTGCCCGGAGTCACTGTGAAAGTAGTCGACATCGATACGGGTAAACCGCTCGCGTTGGGAAATGCCGGCATGCTCCTGGTAAAGGGGCCGAATGTAATGAAGGGCTACCTGGGCAAGCCGGAAAAGACCGCGGAAGTGCTGCACAACGGATGGTACACAACCGGCGATGTGGGGATGGTGGACGAAGATGGCTTTATTACCATCACCGATCGCCTTTCGCGCTTCAGCAAGATTGGCGGCGAGATGGTTCCTCACATCCGGATTGAAGAGAAACTGCACGACCTAGCCGGCGTCACGGAGCAGGTCTTCGCCGTCACCTCCCTGCCTGACGAAAAGAAGGGCGAACGCATCGCTGTCCTCACCACACTCCCGGATGAAGCCCTGACCTCCGTACTGGAGAAGTTATCGCAGTGCGACCTTCCTGCGCTCTGGAGGCCAAAGGCGAATCTCTTCTTCCATACCGACAAGCTGCCCATGCTCGGAACGGGAAAGACTGATCTTCGGGGAGTGCGGGAACTGGCGACATCGCTGGCCCAGGTAACCTGCGTCTGAGCTTTGCCGCAAACATGAAGCCAGAATCCCGTGTAGATTTACCTTGTTAAGTAAACAGCGCGAATCACCTTGTAATCGAAGGGATAGAACAGATGAACACGAGCCGCTACAGCCATCCGTATGAGCCCGCCGACCTCGATCGCATCGCCTGGAAGATCATCGAGGAACTACAGCAGGACGCGCGCATCTCCTGGGCCGAGCTAGGCCGCCGTGTGGGGCTGACCACTCCCGCCGTGGCCGAGCGCGTGCACCGCCTGGAGAAACTCGGCGTGATCCGTGGCTTTCATGCCGACATCAGCCTGGAGCGGCTGGGCATGCCCATCATGATCTTCGTCCGCCTCAGCATGGCTGGACCCGAGTCGCTGGTGCGCTCGTTTCAGCAGCAGGTAAAAACCTGGGAGGAGGTGCTGGAGTGCCATCGCGTGACCGGATCCGACTCATTCATCGTCAAGGCCCGCGTCGTATCTGTGGAGCACCTTGAGATTTTTCTCGACAACCTCGGCCACTATGGCACCACTTCCACCGCAACCGTTCTCTCATCGCCGGTACTGAAACGCACCATTACCGAGAAAATCATCGAGCGCTTTCATCACCGCAAATGAGCTCCGCTGAATTTCCGCATCGCCCCATGGATTCCCGCCCGGCGCATTCCATTACACGGACTCGACTCCCTGGATCCGCGCGGAAACATCGTCCTCAAGCTCCTGCACGTCGACCGGCAACAAGCTGCGCTCCGCAGGCGGCAACAGATCAAGCAGGTCCTCATAGGGTGTGGCTTCGCATCCGGGAAAAGCCGGAAAACCGATACAATCCGCCAAACCGCAACTCACTTTGATCAATTCACTCGTATTCCAGCAGCAGCCTGTGTTATCCGTCTCCCGCGGCGAATGGTGGTCGGAGACAATCGATGTGAACTCGGAAGACAGCTTCCAATCCACAATCAGCTTCCGGCCCACCTGGCAATGATTAAAGCCAAAGAGCTCCGTTTCACTTTCCAGGATGCTTGCGGCCGTTCCCTCATGTTTACCCAGCAGGTCTGTGTACTCATTGGGCCGAATCACCGCCAGCGCAAATCGTCCAACATCATGCAACACCCCCGACGTGTAGGCGCCGTCTTTGCTCACTCCCCCCGCGCGGGCAAGCCGCTCCGCGATGACTGCGCAAGCCAGACTATGCCGCCAGAGAGAGCGCATTGCGGAATCGCTGAGGCTCTTCCCAAGATAGGCCCGCATGCCCACCGTCATACACATCCCCTGCAGGTGGTCAGAACCGAGCACCGAAATCGCCTGAAGAATGCTATTCGATGGAAAGCGCGGCGCATATAAGAGTGAATTCGCAACCGTCAAAACTTCGCTGGCAAAGGCCGCGTCCGATGAAATCAGCTCACTGAGCTGAGTCAGCCGCACATTCTCATTATTTGCCAGTTGGAGCACCCGGATTGCCACCTGCGGAAAAGGAGGGATCCGCAGGTGCGCCCAGGGCACGCTCGCCTCATTTTTTTTCACTGGAATCTGCACCTTCTCATCCTCCGTTTTTGGTTGCAAGAGAGGCACCGCCTCCAGGCGGTCGCTTCGCAACCCGCTCACTCGCAGCTCTTGAGTATCTATATCGGCAAGATGGCCGGTTTTGTGCAGGGTAGAAGCTGGCTGAACAAATGCCGACAACGCGAGCCCTTCAATTTAGTCCAGCCTCAGACACTGGACGCCATGTGGAGCGCCGTTGATTCCTCGCCGGTGGCCAGCCGGGTGAGCGTGAGAACGGTAATATCGTCGTCCTGGCCAAAATTCACCGCAGCCAGCGTCGCCTGGGCCGCGTTCGGCTGCGTGGAAAGCAACGTCTCAAGGCGTTCAAATCCATAGAGTTCGCCTGACAGGCTGCGCGCTTCCAGCAACCCATCGGTGTAAAGGGCAAAGTGGTCGCCTGTCGCCAGCCGGACGGTCGTCTCCTCGTAATGTGAGCCGGGCGTAAGGCCTAGCGGCAGTGCGCCGGGCAGCGTCAGCTCCCGGGTGTTCAGGAAGGGCGCAGGATGACCAGCGCTGGCAATGGTGCAACTGCCGTCCAGATCGAGGCGCATGGCAATGCAGGTTGCGAAGCCTCCCTGCAGGCGGCCGTCAAGCCGACGGTTCAACCCGGCCAGTATCGCTGCCGGACTCGAAGTGAACTCGGCCACCATGCGCGCCGCGCCCACAATCAGCGAAACCGCCATCGCCGCTTTGAGCCCTTTGCCGCTCACGTCCCCCAGAATCACCAGCGTCGAACCGCCTTCCAACGGAATAATCTGGAAAAAATCCCCTCCCACTTCCTGAGCAGGGCGATAAGCACTGGTTATCGCAAATCCCGGCATCGAAGGGAGCGCTTCTGGCACCAGCACCTGTTGCAGTTCGCGAGCGTTCTTGAACTCCTGCTCAATGGCCGCCTGGTGCCGCCGTTCCTCAACGATATAGCGATAAACCGCATACACCAGCGAAACAAGCAGAAATACCTGCGCAATGCTCGATGCGCTGATTGCGTTGCCGTTCAGGGTGAATAAAGGAGCGGCAATCTTGGTGGAAATGGTCCAGTGCGTGTAGCGCTGTCCCTGCTCCGAAGCAATGCGAACCACGTTGATCATGTCATACGTGAAGGCGAAAATCGCCACCAGCCAGCGCGATAATTCCAACCGCTTCCTCTGGATTACGGCCAAAGCCACCAGCACCAGCGCAAACGATTCGCAAGTGGTAAAGATCGCGGTGCAAATGGCATCGGTTAATTCCACCTGCGGACCCAGGCCCGAAGCCGTACCGATAAAGGACAGCATCCCGTCGATGGAAGTCACCGTGATATTCAGAATTGCAATCGCTCGCGCAATGCGAAGCAATCCCTTGTTGTCATGCAAATCGAGCAGCCAAATGAGAACAAACCACAGTGATACGTCAGTCAATCCAAAGAACGGTTGCGCAATCCCTATCGAAAAATCGAACGACCATGGAATCCGCAATCCCAGGAAGAGCAGGACCCCGAGCGGCCCCGCGAAGAACGTCGCAATCCAGAACAGCAACCACTGCGTGCGGTTTCGCAGCCACGATAGGATCGCCAGGATCACAACCAGCAGCGAAAGGAAATCGACTGCCCAGATAAACTGCCGGCTTCGCATCCACCGGTAGTCACTTGAGGCTTTCATTGCGCCTATCGCATCCGGGTTCCCCACAATCGGCGGTGCCGTAAATCCGCCCAATTCGCTCGAATCAAATGAGGCCGGCGGCGCTTTCCAAATCCTGAACGCCAGAACGCCATCCTGCACTGGCCCCAGCCCAAACGTCTGCGGCGGCGGAATGTAGTACCACATCGCCTTAGGAGGAAATGCGCCAAAACGCGCCACCAGCACTCCGTTCCAGTAGATCTCGTACGCATCCTGAACCGGTGGCAGATACAGCGCCATATTCGGCGGTGCTCCGGGAGCAGCTGTAATGTGAACGTGCCGCCGGTACCACGCGAAACCCGTGTAATTCGGATGGGTCTGCGTACCCCAGGTAGCATCGGCGCTCAACTGCTCCCAACGTGAATCGTCGAATCCCGGCGCAGCCCAACTCGCATCATCGCCGGTCTTGAACTGCCACCGGCCATCGAGCTTCGCCGTGCCCTTGCCCAGCCCTTCCAGGTTCAGCGTGGAAACTGCCGCAGCACCTGTGCCGGGCGCCGCTGCATGCGCCAGCGTGAATGAAATTGCAGTCAGGGAGAGGATCTGTAGAAAAGTCCTTCGAAGCGTGCGGGGAAGCATGTCGCAAGCATACCCCGCCGACGTTGTTGCAAGTAAAGAAGATTTTGCGGCAGTGGTCTCTTTCCAACCAGGCAGGCAATGGTCGGGAACGATAACATAATCGTGGGGGAGCGAATGATGCCAACGGTTCTCGACGGCGCGGCGATCGCCGCCGCAATCAAGCAGGAAGTCGCAGAAGAAGTGAAGGCGCTCGCCGCCCAGGGCGTCCGTCCGGGTCTGGCGGCGGTGCTGGTGGGCTATGACCAGGCATCGCAGATTTATGTCCGCAGCAAGGTGCAGACCTGCGCGGAACTCGGCATCTACAGCGACCTCATCACGCCGCCCGACACCGTGACAACTGAAGAAATGTTTGATCTGGTCACAAGCCTCAATTCCCGGGACGACATCGACGGCATCCTGATCCAGTTGCCGCTTCCAAAGCAGGTCGATGCCAAGGCGCTCCTCGATGCGGTTTCCCCAGACAAGGATGTGGATGGCTTTCACCCCGTCAGCGCGGGCCGGTTGCAAGCGGGAAGGCCCGGGTTTGCTCCCTGCACTCCAGCGGGAATCATCGAGATCCTCAAGCGCAGCCACATTCCGATTGCTGGCAAACACGCAGTGGTGGTGGGCCGGAGCGATACGGTGGGAAAGCCAGCCGCGCTGCTTCTGCTGCACCAGAACGCAACAGTGACCATTTGCCACTCTAAGACGCAGGACCTTGGCTCCATCACCCGCCAAGCCGATATTCTGGTTGCCGCAATTGGCCGCCCCGGCTTCATCACCCCGGACATGGTCAAGCCCGGCGCGACCCTGATCGACGTCGGCATCAATCGCATCACCACGCGCGAGGAATTCGACCTCTACTTCGCCGGCAACGCCAAACGCGAGGCCAGCTTCGCAAAGAACGGCTCAACCATCGTCGGTGACATTCACCCCAAGGCCTTCGAACTGGCCGGGGCCTACACGCCGGTTCCTGGAGGAGTAGGCAAGCTCACCATTGCCATGCTCATGGCCAACACCGTCCACGCCGCCAAAATGCGCCGGGGGCTTTAGGAATGTTGCGCGTCGGCCTGACCGGCGGTCTCGGCAGCGGCAAAAGCACCGTCGCAAGCTTATTGCGCTCCTTGGGAGCCTACGTCATTGAGGCCGACAACCTGGGCCGCACTCTCATGGAGCCGGGGCAGGATGTTTACGCGGAAATCGTCCGTACCTTCGGTCCCGATGTCGTCGCACCCGATGGCCGCCTCGACCGAGCCAAGCTTGCCACACTCGCCTTCCAGGGTCGACGCATCAATGAACTGAACGCCATCGTCCATCCGGCGGTCATCTCCGCACAGCAGCAGTGGACGGAGTCGGTCTTCGCCAGCGATCCTGCAGCCGTGGCCGTAATCGAATCGGCCCTGATTTTTGAGGTGGAACGCGATGCCCGCGCACGCGGCGAAAGCGAGACCCTTCTGGCAGATTGGCGTCGCCGCATCGATCGGGTGGTCGTCATCACCGCTCCCGACGAGCTTAAAATCCAGCGCTATGCCGCGCGCATCAATCCTTCCGTCGCCGGCCGTGCCGCCGCTGAAGCCGATGCCCGCGTCCGCCTCGCTCACCAGATCCCCGACGTGGAGAAGATCGCCCGCGCCGACTATGTCCTTGACAACACCGGAGATGAAACCGCTCTTCGAACCCAGGTGGAAGCCCTGTGGCAGAGGCTTCAGGCGGAGAGCAACAAATTCCAGCAAAAGTTGTCTTTAGAATAAGATCAGGCACATGCGCCATTCCCCGGGGAACCTGGTGGCGCGCCAGCCGTATCTGTAGTGAATAGTATGCGTCGATAGGGGTCAGTTGCCGTCGGGTTGAACTAACCACTGACCACTAATCACTAACCACTGTTCTTAGGAAGCTCAAACGCCATGAAGCAACTTCGCCCTCTTTTTCTGGTTGTCCTGTTGGTGGGAGGTTTCTGGGTCCTCACCACGCATCTGCCTTCGCACCTGAGCAATATTTCGCTCTTCAACGTGCGTGGAGCCGGATCGCCGCTTCAGCTCACCGAAGCCGAGGCAGCGCCGGCCTACGACGCCGAAGAGCAGAACAACATTGCCGTGTACAAGCGGGTGTTGCCCTCGGTGGTCAACATCACTTCCACCACCCTCGTCTTCAACTTCTTTTACGGAACGGTCCCCCAGCAGGGCCAGGGTTCTGGCTTCGTTCTCGATAAGGCCGGACACGTACTCACCAACTACCACGTCGTGGAAGGCGCCAACCGCGGCGTTGAGGTGATGCTCAGCAACAAGCACCGCTATGCAGCCAAGGTGGTGGGAACTGACAAGGTGCACGATCTGGCGCTGTTGCAAATCAGCGCTCCTGACCTGCAACCGGTCACACTGGCCGACTCCTCCGATCTCGCCGTGGGCCAGAAGGTATATGCCATCGGCAATCCCTTTGGCCTTGCTGGCACCATGACCCGCGGCATCATCAGCTCCATCCGCACCTTGCCCTCCGCACGCGGCTCTGAGAGCGCAGCCATTGAAGACGCCATCCAGACTGACGCGGCCATCAACCCCGGCAACTCCGGCGGCCCATTGCTCAACTCGCGCGGCGAAGTCATCGGCATCAACACCATGATCGCTTCCAACGGGGCCGAGCAGAGCTCGGGCATTGGTTTTGCCATCCCTATCAACACTGCCAAAGCCGTGCTGGCCGACCTCACACGCTACGGTAAGGTGAAGCGGCCCTCCCTGGGAATCGTTTCCTTCCCCGTCGGTCCAGATCTGGCCTCCGAGATGGGTCTGGCCGTCGACCAGGGCGTTCTCATTCAGAAGGTCCTCCCCGGCGGCGCGGCAGAGCGTGCCGGTCTCCGCGGCGGCAACCAGCAAGCCTACGTCGGCAACACACTCATCCTGCTGGGCGGCGACCTGATCGTCGCCATCGACGGCCGTGAGGTTTCCGATCCTCAGGAGATCAACGCCCTGATGGACAAGCACCAGGCTGGCGACACCATCAGCGTTACCATTTATCGCGGCCGCCACCAAATGACTCTGAAATTGATCCTGGGCGATGCGCGCGAAACCAGCACCTAGCGCGTTGTGGGCCGGTCTGGGGAATGAGCCGGCCCCGCGCGCAAGGCCTAGCTTAGAAACCGGCCATCGCCGCATTCTGTTCGGCCTGCGATACCTGCATCCGCGCCATCTCAACCGGCTCGCCGTAGTGTGCGGCCACCATGTGAGCCGCCAGTTCCGCATCCATGTATCGATCAATGCTCGCCGACTTCACCGTCGATCGAGCCGCCATTTGCGCCACCGCGGCCTTGCTGCTGACCGATTGAACCAGCGACAGCATCGCGGTCACAATCGTAGCCACCGCCTGAATCGCCGACAATGCATGCTGCTGACTCGCCGGATTCACAATCCTTCCCGCCTGCAACAACGCCGCGTTCACCTGCTGCTGAAAAGTCACCACCTGGTTTTGCAATTGCGCCAGGGTGCTTGCTCCCGGATTGGCGAGATACGCCTTTGCCTGCACAACCAGTAAATTCGAAGCCACATCGAACCCCACCGTCGCGGCAGCAAAAACCGGCGCATCCGCGGGTGCCAGCAATGCCGCAGTCGAGTCGACCGTCGCCACAGCGCTCTGCAATGTCGGCGTCCAGTTAACAATGTCCTGCGCCACCGTCACGCCAGAGCAGCCGCTCAGGAACGGCAACGGCAGCAGCAGTGCAATCAGCGCCCAGGCGCCCAGTTTTGAGCTCGTAACGCCAGTCGATGTGGCGGCTACAGAGGTGGCGCTCGCCGGATCCTGCGCCAGCAGCCCCAGCAGCGCAGTCGCAATGCCTCCCACCAGCGTAACCACCGTACCTGTCCCGGCAGTTCCCAGGGTTACGCCTTGCTGCGACAACGTTCCCGCAACGGTAGCCACTGCAATCAGCAGCCCCGCGGCCGACGTCTTCGGATGATTCCAGATATTTGAGATTGAATTCATGCAGATCACTCCTTTCAAGAGCAGAAAATGCGCAAGCCTCCGCGACGCTTGAGACAAAAGTCGCCTCAAGCCGCGCAGGCTCCAACTCTCCGCCGCGAGCCTCGCCGTGGTTGCAGTCGAGGCTCACCGCTTGGAGTCTTTGCGATCCAAATGGAGACGGTTCCGCGCCCCGGCGCCATCCGTAACAGGGGAGGGCGTACTCATTCGCCGGGCGCGGCATCTCCGTCGTTTATTTGGCTGTCTTTAAGGTTAGGGAATACGATCCATATTTTCGGCAATGGCATTCAGCCATATAAGTCATTGATAATAAAATAATTAGATGGCGACGCAAAACAACGCGCTCTTGACACTTGCAAAACTGAATAGGAAACCAGTGGCTATTCCCTTTTCCCTATTTCCTATTCCCTGCTTTCTTCACGAACCGCCGCCCGAGAATCTCATACTCCCCACTGGCCACCAGCCCGATCGCTTCGCTGTAAGCAACATGCTCCTCAGCCAGTATCCGAACTGCCAGAGAGTGTGCATCGTCGCCATCCAGCACCGGAATCGCCCGCTGCAGCACAATCACCCCGTGATCCAGCCGGTCATCCACAAAATGGACGGTGCACCCGGCCGTCTTCACCCCATATTCGAACGCCTGCTGCTGCGCCTCGAGCCCCGGGAAAGCCGGAAGCAGAGAAGGATGAATATTCAATACGCGATTTGGAAACGAAGTGACAAATACCGGCGAAAGCAGCCGCATGTAACCGGCAAGGCAAACCAGATCCACGCCATGTGACCATAGGCAAGCGATCATTTCGGCATCGTGTTCCTGGCGACTGCGTCCTTTGGAAACGAATACTTGGCAGGGTATTCCCATCTCCCGCGCCTTTCGAATGCCTTCCGCCTCGGCCACATTCGAAATTACAACCGCAATCTCCACGCCCTTCAGTTTCCCGGTCCGAATCGACTCCGCGATGGCCAGAAAGTTCGAGCCCCTGCCCGAAAGCAGAACGCCAATCCTCAATGGAGAATGCGCAGATGAGTGAGAGTCCATTCCCGTCGGCCTATTCCCTACTCCCTATTCCCTGTTCCCTGCTTTTATGTGTACTGCACCCGGTGATCGCCCTTCACTACGCGGCCAATCACAAAAAACTTCTCCTCTGCCCGGTCCAGCAGGGTTTTGGTTCGCGTAAACTTCTCCGCCGGGATCGCCGCAATCAGCCCCACACCCATATTGAATGTGCGCATCATTTCGTCTTCTGAAACCTGTCCCAGCGCTCGCAAATGCTCAAAAATCGGCAGCACCGGCCACGATCCCATCTCGATTTGCGCTCCGGTGCCCTTGGGCAGAATCCGCGGTAGATTCTCGGTAATACCGCCGCCCGTAATATGCGCCATTCCCGTCGTCACGCCCGCCGTCACCAGCTTCTGAATCACGTGCAGATAGCTGCGATGCGTCTTCATCAGCGCAACGCCGGCCTTCTCCTTGAGGGCAGTCACATATTGCGTCGGCTTGTAGCCGGCTACCTCGAACAGCAGCTTCCGGGCCAAAGAGTAGCCATTGGTATGTAGTCCAGTCGATGGCATCCCAATCAGCACGTCCCCTGGCTTGATTCCCAATCCAGTCACCATCTTGTCGCGATCCACCGCGCCCACAATAAACCCCGCCAGGTCGTACTCGCCATCCGTATAAAACCCGGGCATCTGTGCTGTTTCGCCGCCAATCAGCGCGCACCCGTTGGCCTTGCAGCCTTCCGCCAGGCCGGTCACAACGCTTTCTGTCACCTCCGGCTCCAGCTTGCCGCTGGCGAAGTAATCCAGAAAAAACAGCGGCGTAGCCCCTTGCACGGCGATGTCGTTCACGCAATGGTTCACCAGGTCGATCCCGACCGTCTGGTGCATCCCCAGTTCGAACGCGACCTTCAGCTTGGTCCCCACCCCATCCGCTGAACTCACCAGGATCGGGTTCTTCCAACGTTGCAGATCCAGCCGGAACAGCGCGCCAAACCCGCCAATTCCACCCAGAACATTCCGGTTAAAAGTCTTCTGCGCCAGGTACTTGATGCGTTCCTTGGCACGGTCGCCCCCGCTGATGTCCACGCCGGCATCGGCGTACGTCACGGGTTTTATTTTGGTCTGATCAGGCACGATGAGGGCTTTCTGCAGAGGTATCTGCTGAACGGCGCTACAGTGGTTTCGATTCTGCCCTTTACCGAAAGCTTGAGGCCAAGTGGCATTCTTCTCAAGAGAATGCCACCTCGCACGATCTTCAAATGGCAAGATGTGAATCGAAACCGCTCCAAGGGCCGGAAAGGTCGATTCTAGCAGCATTCATCGCCATCAACCGGCGGAGGAAAACGCGGAAATCTGATTTGGACCGGAGAACCGTACCATTCAAAATGGAAAGCTGGCTTGACATTGCTTCAAACCCACGCTACTCTGATTTGGAAAGCCGACTTTACATGGCGCCGACAATCACAAATCGCGTAAAGGAGCTTCGCACCCTCCACAACTGGACCCAGGAGCAGCTCGCCGAGGCTGCGGGCGTCTCCCGCCAGAGCATCAACTCCATCGAGCGCAACCGCTACGTGCCCAGCCTCGAGTTGGCCCTCACCTTTGCCCGCATCTTTTCCTGCCCCACCGACCAAATCTTCCAGTTGGAGAACGAAAAGTGACCCATCCCATTCTCAGCAGAATCCCTTACCTTCGCGCCTTCGTCGACGAACGTTTCCTTGAGCACCGCCGCCGCTCCAGCAGCATCGCGGGCTTTGCTTCGCTCATTCTGGCAGGCGGCATCTTTGAATACCGAATCTTTGTCAGCCACATCCTGAGCTGGGACCTGCTTGCCATCATCACTACATTCGCCGTCGTCAAGCTGTCCCTCTTCGCCTGGTTCCGCTTTAACGACTAACTCAAATTCCGACTCTCAAGGAGAAAGAAAATGTGCGTACCTTATAGCCAGCACGATCCTCGAACCCGTAACCTCCTCGCCATTGGCAACATATGTCTCATCGCCGGCCTTCTGCTTTGGAATTTCGCCCTCCCCGACAGCCAAATCCAAAAGAATTGGCTTCACGGACTGACCGGCCTGTTGATGGGCTTCTCCATCACCGTCAACCTTTGCGTACTCCGGTTCACGCGCCACCGCGACCAGAATCAGCCACTGACGTAGGCGGTAAAATCGGATCACCGAATGCGGCGTTCCTCGCAAGGAAAGGATCGAGATCATGCTACTTCGCTCTCAGGACGGAAAACCAGCCGCGGCCAAAATTCCCCTTGCCATGACGCTCATCGCCTCCGGCATGATGTTCATCGTTTTTGGCATTGTCTGGCCCCGGTTCATATCGCTCTCCCCTTACGCCGGGACCAATTGGAACGACTTCCTGCGCGGATTATGCTACGGCCTCGGCATCGCTCTGGATATTGGCGGAGTTGTGCTTTCCGTTAAAGCTGCGGCTGCTGTGAGCGCCAAAAAATCATAGGAAGTGCGCCCGCTCCAGCGCCGTCGGCAAAGGACAGCTCTCCAGCCGTCCCCAGATCCGGTACCGCCACCGCGCCACAAGCCGATAGCCAAAGTCGCGCACCGGCCGCGGAACCCACCCAAGCAGAATCCCCGCAAATCGCCACGGCTGCGGCAACTCTCTCAGCATCTCCCTCGCCGCGTCCGACCGCATAAACACCCGCTCCGTCGCGCCGCTCGGATCCCGCACCGCCACCACGGAGTCCGGCTCCGCTCCCAAACCTTGCGCTCCCATTCCATGCCGCGCCAGCAGCTCGCTCACCTTGGGCGACGCCGATGCCACAAACCGCAACCGGTCCTGATGGTCGCGCCGCAGAAACCACCGCACGGAGTGGTTGCAGAACCCGCAATGGCCGTCGAACACCACCAGCAGCCTGTCTCCGATCCGGTCCAGTACGTCCATTACTCTTCCAGATGCCTGCGCCGGATCAAGTGATTCAACGAGGCCAATCGAATAAAAGTGGACGCGGGCCGACGCCTCGATCCCTGGCTTCCGTAGCGCTCCCCGAATTTCTCCTCTTTCTTCAGAAAACGTTGCGTATGATTTTCCCCCATTGGGGCATACTCATTCCATACTCTTGTTCGAGAAACCTGGGAGTTGACCCGGAATCGCCCGTAACCCCTTTGTTAAGGCATATCTGCAAATAACTTCATTAGATTCAGACGTTTACAGCGAATTGCGTCCTCTATACCTATGAAACTAAAGCACTTCTTTACAGAAATAGGGGGGGGAGGGTGATTCGAGAGAGGCACAAACCGGGCGCAGTTTTGCCACTGCTCCGTGGGCGCGCGAAACTCATTCGTCTGAGCCGCGGCCCACCACACGTGGTCCTCGCGATTCAACTCACTCAGGCCCCAACCTTCCACCTTCTATACTGAACCCATCATGAGCCCCGCCAGCACATCCACCAATCGCACTCGTTCCCAGGCACTCCAGCAACGCGCCGAGCGCTTCTTCCCTGGCGGCGTCAACTCGCCGGTCCGGGCCTTCCGCTCGGTTGGCGGCGCGCCCCCCATTGTCGAAAGCGCCCGCGGTGCCTGGATCACGGACGCAGACGGCAACCGCTACATCGATTACTTCGGCTCCTGGGGCCCCATGATCCTCGGCCACGCCTTCCCGCCCGTCGTCGAAGCAATTCAACGCGCCGCCGAAAAATCCGCCAGCTTCGGCGCATCCACAGCCACAGAAGCCGACCTCGCCGAGCGCGTCATCGCCTGCTATCCGGCCATTGAGAAGCTCCGCTTCGTCAGCTCAGGGACCGAAGCCACCATGTCCGCCATCCGCGTGGCCCGCGCCGCCACCGGTCGCAACACAATCATCAAGTTCGAAGGCTGCTACCACGGCCATTCCGACGGCCTGCTCGTCAAGGCAGGCTCCGGCGTCGCGACCCTCGGCATCCCCGGTTGCGCCGGCGTTCCCGAGCAGATCGCCCACCTCACCCACGCCCTGCCCTACAACGACATCGCGGCGGTCGAGGCAGCCTTCGACGCCCATCCCAACACCATCGCGGCCATCATTCTCGAGCCAGTCGTCGGCAACGCCGGTTGCATCCCACCCGCTCCCGGCTACCTCGCCGGCCTGCGCGCCCTCACCGAGAGAGAAGGCGCACTGCTCATCGTCGACGAAGTCATGACCGGCTTCCGCGTCGCCCTCGGAGGCGCCTGCGAGCTGTACTCGCTCGACCCCGACCTCATCACCCTCGGCAAAATCGTCGGAGGAGGCCTGCCCGTCGGCGTCTTCGGCGGCAAGCGCCAGTTCATGGACCTGCTCGCCCCCCTCGGCCCCGTCTACCAGGCCGGAACCCTCAGCGGCAATCCACTAGCGATGGCCGCCGGTATCGCCACACTTTCGTATCTGCAGGACAACGCCGCCGAGGTCTACGAAAAACTCGAATCCACATCCAAAGCTGTCTTTGAAGGCGTCGCGGCCGAAGCGGCGAAGGCGGGCATCGCCCTCACCACCAATCGAGTCGGCTCCATGGGCACCTGGTTCTTTACCGTCGATCCCGTCACCAATTACGACGAAGCCGCCAAATCCGACACCGCCGCCTTCGGCCGCTTCCACCGCTCCATGCTGGATCAGGGAATCTGGCTCCCGCCCAGCCAGTTCGAAGCCCTTTTTCTGTCGACAGCTCACGGCGAAGCCGAAACCGAAGCCACCATAGCCGCCGCCCGCAACGCCTTTAAAGCTGTCCTCTCATAGCAAGGAGCCTTCTCAGCCCTTCTTCGCCTTCGCCCGCTCAGCCAGCACTTTCTTGCGCTCGCGAATAAGTTTCGCCCGTTCCTTCTCCGGCAACGCCAGCAGGGCCTTGGTCCGCTTGGGCAGCTTCTGGTAAATCAAGTCATGGCCGCGCCGTAGCTCCTCTTCAATCTGCCGCGGGCGCAGCGCGTCCCACCGCTCCAGCGTCACCCAATATGCCTTGGCCAGGTGCGGAGAGGCAAAAATCCCTTCCTCTTCCAGCAGCTCATGAAATCGCTCGGCGCCGCAATGAAACGCGAGGACTCCGCTTCCCGAGCCGTCCAAATCGGTCAGCGCAAACATCTTCCCGCCGATTTCGCGTTCGCCGACCCAGTACACCAGGTGATGGCCCCAGTTCAAAGTCTCGGCTACATGCGGCAACGCCATGCAAATCGCGCGGATGCGCTCGTTGTCCATGGGGAAAGTCTAGGCTGGAAAGTCCATCGGCGATAGACGAAAAATACGCACCAAATAGACTACTTCTGACTCGACGTTTCCGCCGCCGCGTCAGTATCTCGACTCAAACACCCGGAACCGCCGCTCCTGTTCCCATTGCGCCGTGGCCTTTTCGCTGCTGTCGAGGAACTTCTTGCAGTCTGAAGCCGGATTCGCGTCTCCGAGAGCGATTGCCTTGCACGGGCCAACCGCAACCGTGAAAACGTCTCGCGACGCCCACAAGCTCTGCCCGGGCAGAAAGTTATGCTCCATGCCGGTTCGCGCCATCTGCTTCAGGTCCTGGTAGCTCAAGTGGTAGTCCAGCGCAGCGCGCACATACTCATGCGTCAACTCAATCCGGCTCACTCCTTCATCGTCCGTCGACAGCGCCACCGGCACATGATTGATCCGGTAAAGCGGAAGCGGATGATGGTCGCCCTCGACCCCCAAAATGCCTTCATTCGAGCTCAGGTTGATCTCGATCATGATGTGGTTCTGCGCCAATTCCTTCATCAGCGCCGGAACGTCGTCCTCATACATCACATCCACCCCATGCCCTACGCGCTCCGCGTGTCCCAACTCCACGGCCTGGCGGATGTGGAACCGCAGCCCCTCCGGCGGAACCAGCCCCGGAGCCAGTTCGCCCGCATGCAAGCTGATGTGCACCTGCGGGTAAAGCGTGTGCAGGTAGTCCACCATCTTCATATGCAGCGTGTAGTCCCGCATGGAGATCATGTCGTCTTCCGGCTGCACAAAGTTGATGCCCACAAACCCTGGCTCGTGCGCATCCATGCTCTGCTTGATGGTCTCGAAGCCCAGCAGCGTTTGCGCAAACACCTGCTCCGGCGAAAAGGCACGCAGAATCTGGTAAATGTAGCGCGTCTCCACTTGGCAGGCGGCCGTGGCCTGCGGCGTTCCGCAATGCTCAATCTGGCGCCGCTGGGCCTCCGCCTCGTGCACGTACTGCCGATCGTCCGCAACTTCGTCCAGCACGCCATGGTCGAGCAGCGCCTGGCGCATCTTGGGCAAATCGGGATTCCAGCCAACCTGATGGGCGACGGTTGCGGCGTGGCCGAAGGGCGGTGTCTGCATCAGTTCCAGATATTGCTGATTCTCGGCGGCCGAGCGGCTCGCGACCTCGTCCACCCATTCCCCGACGTGGCTCTTGTTCAGTCCGCCAAACCGGCCAAAGGTCGCGAAAAACTGGTCGTGGCCGCTGATTCCCGGGGTCGGCACAAAGCTGCGCATGGAAAAGGAGTCGATCAGCCGATCATAGGTGTCCTGGTCCGCGGAGGAAATATTGCCCGTCAGTTGCGTCGCTGGAATCAGCTTTCCCTTGCACGGCGGCGGCGCAAATTTGAGGGCAGCGGGATCGACGCACAGGCCATCTTCGGCAGCATCCCGTACAAACGTCTCCGCATACACGGCTCCGGAGAGGTGCACGTGCAAATCCGCACCCTTGGGAAACTGCGAAAGAAACGCTTGCAGAGCCAGCGGCCCTTGCGCGGCGTACGCCTGGTAAGCGCGCGCTGTGCGTGCTTCCGTCTCCGGGATTCGGTTGGGCGACTTCGAACAGGATGTGGCAAGCAGAACGGAACAAACGAGAATACAGGCAGTCCGGCGCATGGTTAACCCAGTGTAGTGCAGTATTTCAAGAAATTTATGCGCTGTTGCGTCCATCACCGCCGCCGAGACCCCAACCCTCATTCCAGGCCAAGTTTGGCGCAGCCAATAGTCCTTGTTATACTGCAAAGAGTTGTTGCAGCGCACTGCCAGTGGAATTTCCCGCCTCTTCCGGCTTCGCCCGGAATCCACGTGTAGAGATGCAACCAAAGTTTGCACTGAGGCCAGATAGCTCAGTGGTAGAGCGCGGCCCTGAAAAGGCCGGCGTCGGCGGTTCAATCCCGTCTCTGGCCACCACACTCCCGTTTCACCCCGTCCCACTAGGCATCAAATTCCCC
>Ga0302319_10001867_pt1 | contig 46636 bp, 47 predicted proteins | sample Bog_T0_2_FD_203319 | JGI IMG/M metagenome (GOLD analysis project Ga0302319, IMG submission 203319) | Peat permafrost microbial communities from Stordalen Mire near Abisko, Sweden - Bog_T0_2 | ecosystem: Environmental > Terrestrial > Soil > Wetlands > Peat | place: Sweden: Abisko, Stordalen Mire...
CCCGGATGGGATTGAAAAAAAGCCAAAAGCGCCTCGTCGCTGAGTTTCACCGCCGCCATGGGTCGAATTCCTGAGATTGCCGAATCACCAGCTTACTCCCCACAACGTTGAATCGCACCCGGCCTTACCGACCTTCGCCAACATGCCTATCTGGCTCACCCTGCCGACCGTGGGCAGCGGCCATTCCGTGCAGAACCGCCGCAAGACGCATGTGGACGTGCTCGACACTCTAAGCCTTTTTGATGCGGCGACGGCGGCGACGCGTATTGATATACTGATGCTCATGGCTGTCGCCCGCTTCGATCCGGCCGTGGCCCCGCCGTGCCAGTTTTCGGTCGCCAATGCGCTGACGACATCAAATCTTCACGAGACTGTCATCCTCGATGCGGGTCATTTCGACTATCCTGGAAGCGAAGAGCAGCACGCGCTGCTTGCGGAAAAATTCAGGCTGTTCTTCAGGGTGACATGAGACGAGACTACCGGCGCTGGTATAGTCCGCGACTACATCGGGATATGGAGCTCCTGATCTTCGGCCATGCCGGAGCGAAGGTGCTGATGTTTCCGACGCGGGACGGGCGCTTCTGGGAATACGAGAAACTCAATATCGTCGGCAGACTCGCCGACAAGGTCGAAGCCGGGCAGTTGCAGCTCTATTGCATCGAGGGCCTGGCGCGGGAGACCTTCTATGACCCAGGCCGCCCTCCCGCCGACCGCATCCGCCGCCACACCGCCTACGAGGAATACATCCTCAATGAGGTGCTGCCGCTGATGGCGTCGAACAATCCGCACGATTGCACGATGGCGATGGGTTGCAGTCTCGGCGCCTTCCAGGCTGCGGACCTCGTCCTCCGGCATCCCCACCTTTTCCGCAAGCTCGTCGCCTTTTCCGGCCGTTATGATCTGACGATGAAGGTGGAAAGTTTCGACGACCTGTTCGACGGCTATTACGGCGATGACGTCTATTTTCACACCCCGACGCATTTCCTGCCCGGTTTGGCTTGCGAATGGCGGCTGGAAAAGCTGCGCCGGCTCGACATCGTCCTGGTCGTCGGCGAGGCCGATCCTTTCCTCGACAACAACCTGCATCTCAGCCGCCTGCTCGACGAGAAGAACGTCCGTCATCAACTGCATCTCTGGGGCGGACGCGCGCATCGCGCGGGCGCGTGGCGGGAGATGGCGGCGCGATATGTTTGAACGCGAGAGAAAATCGCGGAAACGTTCGATTGTCGACGCGCCGTGAAGGAAGTTTAAGGGAACGTCATTCATGAATGTGTCATCGCGCTGAAGCGATCCGTCGTCGGCGCGGCCAAGCTGGGTTTTCCGCGCGACGCGGGGCGCCCGACCCCTCGCGTGACGAAAGACAGTCAATCTTGCCCTTCGGACCCATTCCCGGCGCGGCCCTTCCCAAGGTTCTTCTCGAAGCCGCCGCGCAGCGGGAGCTTCTCAGGGAAACCTTCGATTATTGGTTCCAGCGCACGCCCGCCATGCTGCATTCGATCGATTCCGAAGGCCGCATTATCCAGGTCAGCGACGCGTGGCTCGCCAAGTTCGGCTATTCCCGTGAGGAAGTGATCGGTCAATTTTCGTCCGATTTCCTCGCGCCCGAATCTCGCGCGGACGCCGTCGAGCGCATCCTGCCCGAATTTTTCCGCTCGGGTCACTGCGAGAATGTCGTGTATCAGATGGTGTGCAAGGACGGACGTATTCTCGACGTCCTGCTGTCGGCGGTGCTCGATCCCGGCGACGAGCAAAAGAATTGCTCCTCGCTCGCCGTCATCAGCGATGTCACCGAAAGCAGAGCCGCCTTGCGGCGCCTCAGGGAAAGCGAGTCGCATTACCGATTGCTCGCCGAATACAGCACCGACATCGTTTTCCAACTCGATCGTACGATGACGCGGCGTTATGTTTCGCCCGCCTCCATGGAAATTCTGGGTTACGCGCCCGAGGAATTGATCAACGAAAGGTCGGCGAGCATCACGCACCCCGAGGACGCCGAGCGATGCGCGCCCCTGTTCAAATCGTTGCTCGCGGGAACCAGCGAGCGACTGACCTTCATATGCCGCGTGCGACACCGCGACGGTCGCTGGATCTGGGTCGAGTTGCAGTGCCGGGCCCCCACGGACCACCCGGGCGGCTTGCCGGAATACATATTCGGCTCGATGCGCGACATTTCGCTTCGCAAGTCCTACGAGGACCAACTCGCGCAGGCGAGCCGGCGTCTCGAAACGCTGGCGGCGGAGGATTTTCTCACCGGCCTCGCCAACCGCCGCATTTTCGACGAAGCGCTGTCGCGGGAGTTTCGACGCGCGTCGCGGGAGCGGACGCCTCTGGCCTTGCTCATGATCGATGTCGACCGGTTCAAGGAATTCAACGACCGTCACGGCCATCCCGAGGGCGACGCATGTCTGCGCCTGGTCGCACGGACCCTCGAGGGCGCGATCAAGCGGCCCGGAGATTTGTCCGCGCGTTATGGCGGCGAGGAATTCGCGGTGTTGTTGCCCAACACCGACGAATTCGGCGCCTATGTCGTCGCCGAACGCGTTCGCGCGGCCGTCCGCGAGTTGGGAATCGAGAACGGGGTCGGCGAGATCATCACGATCAGCGCGGGCGTCGCCGCGACGCCCCTCGATCATTCGGGCGAAGGCCCACACATATTGCTGCGCGACGCGGACCGGGCTTTGTATCGCGCCAAGGACGGCGGCCGAAATCTCGTCGTCCGCTCGTCGGTAATCGCTACCGCCTCGGCTACCGAAGCGCTGAGCGCCGCCTGAAGCGCCCGGCCGCGCTTGACCCCGCCCCCGCCCGGCTCCATTTACCTCGCCATGACAGCCCAAGCTTCCAAGTCCGATTCGACCGCCACGCTCGAAGAGGTCATCCTGAACCTCTGCGCGAGCGCGAAACCCGGCCGCACGATCTGCCCGACCGACGCCGCGCAGGCGTTCGCCGCCGCGCGCGACGAGGGGGAACTCGGCTGGCGTTCGCATTTGCAGAACGTGCGCGGCGCGGCGGTGAAACTGGCGGACGCGGGCCAACTCGTCATCTACCGCAAGGGCAAGCCGGTCGATCCGCACGATTTCAGGGGCGTTTATCGGCTGGGCGCGCCGAGCTCGGAATAAGCTCAGGGCGCCGGGAACCATGCATCGATCTTGCCGTCGAAGTGGTATGCGGTGAGGCCGACCCATTCGTGCGTCGCCAGTTCGAACAGCCTCAGCCCCTCGACCGGATCGAAATTCAGCTTCCAGTCGCCGTCGTCGCCACGCGAGCGGTAGTCCACGGGAAAAGCGCGCGCGGAAAACCCCGCCTTCTCGAACAGTCCCATCGCGCGCGGCATGTGATAGGCCGAGGTGACGACCCACCATGTCTGTTCCGGCTTGGGCGCGACGATCGCGGCGGTGAAGCGCGCGTTTTCGTCGGTGTTGCGTGAGCGGGTTTCGATCGTGATGCGGGCGGGATCGACGCCGAGCCCGATCAACAGCCCGCGCGCGAGTTCGGCCTCCTTCGAATCCGCGCCGGTCAACGAAGCGCTGCCGCCGGTGTAGACGACGCGCGCGGCGGGATATCGGCGCGCCAGCAGCGCCGCTTCGGTCAAACGCGAGCCGCCGTCGGACAAAACGACCTGACCCCGCGCGACGCTCACCCCATCGTCGAGCCCGCCACCGAGCACGACGATTCCATAAGGCGCGGGCGCATCGGCGGGCGGCGAGGGGAATCGATCCTCCAGCGGCCGGATCATCAGCATCCCCAGCGGCGACGCGCCGGCGACGATCAACGCGCCTATCGCCAGAATCGCCAGCGCCCGGCCGAAACGCGGAGCGCGCCGCATCAACAGCACGCCGACGAGCGCCGCGACCAGCGCGACATTGACCGGCGCCGTCACGATCCACAATATCTTGGAAGCAAGGAAGAACATCCAGCGTTAATGCCTTACGACGCGGGGGACAAGATATGGGAGAGAATGACGTCCACGCACTCGCCAAACGCCACCCGAACCGGGTATTGCCGATAACATGAGTCAGCAGCTAGGCTTCATGGACTTATCACGGCGCTCCGCTATCCCGAGCGCGCCGACCGTTTATGCAGGATGAGGGAAAAATGTTGATCAATCCTTCCGTTGTCGCGGCGATCGGAAACACGCCGCTGATCCGGCTTCGCGCCGCCTCCGAGGCGACGGGCTGCGAAATCCTCGGCAAGGCCGAGTTCATGAACCCGGGCGGTTCGGTCAAGGACCGCGCCGCGCTGGCGATCATCGGCGACGCCGTCGCGCGCGGTGCGCTGCGGCCGGGTGGGACCATCGTCGAGGGCACGGCGGGCAACACCGGCATCGGGCTCGGCATGGTCGCCTCCGCGCTCGGGTTCCGCACCGTGATCGTCATTCCCGATACGCAATCTCAGGAAAAAAAGGACATGCTGCGCTTGTTCGGCTCGGAGCTGATAGAGGTGCCCGCCGTCCCCTACTCGAACCCCAACAACTACGTGAAATATTCGGGGCGCCTGGCCGAAACGCTCGCCAAGTCCGACCCCAACGGGGCGATCTGGGCCAACCAGTTCGACAATGTCGCCAACCGTCGCGGCCATTACGAGACCACCGGCCCGGAGATATTCGATCAGACCGAGGGCAAGATCGACGGCTTCGTCAGCGCGGTCGGCTCGGGCGGCACGTTGGCCGGCGTCGGCATGGCGCTGAAGGAGCGCAACAGCGCCATCAAAGTCGCCCTCGCCGATCCCCCGGGCGCGGCGCTCTATTCGTATTACACGACGGGCGTGCTGAAGAGCGAGGGATCGTCGATCACAGAGGGCATCGGCCAGGGCCGCATCACCGCCAACCTCGAAGGCGCGCCGGTCGACTTCGCCTATCGCATCCCCGACGAGGAGGCGGTGAAAATCGTGTTCGACCTCGTCCAGCACGAGGGCCTGCTGCTCGGCGGCTCCTCGGGCGTGAACATCGCCGGGGCGATTCGTCTCGCGCGCGAACTCGGGCCGGGCCATACAATCGTGACGATCCTGTGTGATTCGGGATCGCGCTACGCCTCGAAACTGTTCAACGTCGATTTCCTGCGCTCGAAGTCGCTGCCCGTTCCCGGCTGGATGGAACGGCCGGGCCAAGCTCCCAAGGTGTTCATTTGAGCGATCCGCTGTTCCGCCGAGACGCCTATCGCCGCGAGGCCGAGGCCAAGGTCCTCTCGGCTGAGCCGGGGCGCGTCGTGCTCGACGAGAACCTTTTCTATGTTCGCGGCGGCGGTCAGCCCGGCGACCGCGGCGAGATGACGCTCGCGGCCGGCGGCAAGATCAGCATCGCCGACACTGTCTATGACGTCGACCGCGCGACGATCCTGCACGTCCCCGCCGAGGGCGCCGCGTTGCCGGCGGCGGGCGAGCGCGTGAACGTGAAGCTCGACTGGGAGTTGCGCTACAGCCGCATGCGCGCGCATACCGCGTTGCATCTGTTGTCGGTCGTGCTGCCCTACCCCGTCACCGGCGGCTCGGTCGGCGATGGCGACGGCCGGCTCGATTTCGACTCCGGCGACGTCGCCTTCGACAAGGCCGAGATCGAGCAGAAGCTGAACGAACTGGTCGCGACCGACGCCGAGGTCTCGACGCGCTGGATCACCGACGAGGAACTCGCCGCCAATCCCGGCCTCGTCAAGACGATGAAGGTGAAGCCGCCGACGGGCAGCGGCCGCGTTCGCCTTGTCGAGATCGCGGGCCTCGACCTGCAACCCTGCGGCGGCACCCACGTCGCCAAGCTCGGCGAGATCGGCCGGATCACCGTCACCGGCATCGAGAAGAAGGGCAAGATCAACCGACGCGTGAGGATCACGCTCGCGAGCGCTTGATCGGCGGCGCGGCGCGCCCTATGCGATGAACAGGCCCCGCACGAAGGAACCATCATGAGCCACGACGAGCCGGGCTTTTCGACCCTTTCCATTCACGCGGGCGCGCGCCCCGACCCGACGACGGGCGCGAGGATCACGCCGATCTACCAGACCACGGCGTTCGTGTTCGACGACGTCGACCATGCCGCCTCGCTGTTCGGCTTGCAGGCGTTCGGCAATATCTACACCCGCATCACCAACCCGACGACCGCCGCCCTCGAGGAGCGGGTCGCCGCGCTGGAGGGCGCGCCGGCCGCCTTGGCCGTGGCTTCGGGCCACGCCGCGCAGGCGGTGGTGTTTCATGCGTTGCTTCAACCTGGCGACGAATTCATTGCGTCGACAAAGCTTTACGGCGGTTCCATCAACCAGTTCACCCACGCCTTCAAGAATTTTGGCTGGATCGTGAAGTGGGCCAACCCCGACGAGCCCGAGACGTTCAAGGCCGCGCTGACCGGCAAGACCAAGGCGATCTTCATGGAATCGATCGCCAACCCGGGAGGCGTGGTGTGCGACATGGGCGCGATCTCGGCGATCGCGCGCGCGGCGAAAATCCCGCTGATCGTCGACAACACGCTGGCGACGCCCTATCTGCTGCGCCCCGCCGAGCACGGCGCCGACATCATCGTGCATTCCGCGACGAAGTACCTCGGCGGCCACGGCAATTCGATGGGCGGCGTGATCGTCGATTGCGGTTCGTTCGAATGGATGGGCGACGCCCGTTACCCCATGCTGTCCGCGCCGCGACCCGAATACAACGGCATGGTGCTGGCGGAGACCTTCGGCAATTTCGCCTTCGCCATCGCCTGCCGGGTGCTGTCGCTGCGCGACCTCGGCCCCGCGATCTCGCCTTTCAACGCGTTCCTGATCCTCAACGGCATCGAGACGCTGTCGCTGCGCATGCGCCGTCACTGCGACAACGCGCTCGCGGTCGCCAAGCACCTGGCGAGCCACGACAAAGTCAGTTGGGTCTCCTACGCCGGCCTGGAGGGCAATCCCTATCACGAACTGGCGAATCGGCTCTGCCCGCGCGGCGTCGGCGGCGTCTTCACCTTCGGCGTCAAGGGCGGGTATGAGGCCGGCGTCGCCCTGGTGAGCAAGCTGCAATTGTTCTCGCACGTCGCCAATGTCGGCGACACGCGTTCGCTGGTGATCCATCCGGCTTCGACGACGCATCGGCAGTTGACCGACGCGCAAAAGACGGCGGCGGGCGCCGGGCCCGACGTGGTGCGGCTGTCGATTGGGTTGGAGGATGTCGAGGACTTGCTGGGCGATCTGGATCAGGCGCTAGCGTGAGCCACGCATCGACGCCCGACGTGTTTTCGCGCCTCGTGGCGGCGCTCACCATGAGCGGTTGCCGTCGCGTCAAAGCGGGCGAGGACGGCGCGGAGATGTGGACCAGCCCGGTTACCAAGGGCGATTTCGTGCTGCCGCGGAACGTGAAGTCGCGGCACAAAGCCAATGACGTGCTGAAGCAGGCCGGCCTGCCCCCGCTCTTCTGAGGGGGGAGCCGAGGGTCCGGCATGGCGATCACGCCTATACATCGCCCTGCCCTTCGAATGATGCGCCATAACGGCGCCAGCGAGAGGCCTGAGCCCTGAGCGCCCGCGCCGGGGCCGTCGTGGCGGGCCGGCTTTCTATGCGTTTGACGACCTCTTCCGTCGCCTGCCGGGCGGCGACCGCGGCCGCCTCGAACTCGGACGTCTTGACCCTGCGCTGCGCGATCCAGGCGTGAAGCTCCGCCTGCCAGCGGATGTCCAACGCTTCGCGATCCGCCTCGAGCAACTCCTCGGGGCGCTGTAGTGCGGGCTTGGCGGTGACACTCGGCGACGGCGTAAGGACCAAATAGTTACGCTCCATCCGTTCGATCAGCGCCTCCGGCTCAATATTAACGCCGCGCGGCCGAAGAAAATCCGCGGGAACCTTGCTATAGGGGGCGCGGGTGACGGCTGTGAAATACTCGGAAAGAGAAAATCTAGACAGGAGACCATCCTTTGTTAACGCAACTGTTGTAATGTTGCGTGGAGCTACGTGAGAGTCAATCTAACGTTTATTCAAGATTATCTTAACCATAGTTTTTCGATTACGCTTAAGTTAACATTTATAAAGATCTTGCAGCGGTCAAACCGTTGGATCGTCTGGCGCGACGGATCGAACGCCTCAGCCTCAAGGGCTTAAGCGTCTCGATCACCGAGAAGGCCACGAATGTTGTCGCTGAACCTTGCCGCCGTCTCCAACGTTTCATGCGCCTCGGCCTCGCTCGGCGCGGGACGTCGGGCCGCCATGTAGTCGCTGATGTCCTTATAGACGTAGGTTTCCCCGAGAAAGCGCGGAAGCCGTTCCTCGGCGCCCGAAACGGTTCGGAAAAGCCGGGAGAACTCGGATTCAACGCCGGAATGCGTCTTCGCGACCTTGCCGGAACGCTCGAATATGAAGGCTTCCGCGGCGTGAAACGCGGCGAAATAGGCGCAACGCGCGGTCGCTTTCGGCAGGGGTAACGTGGCGATCTTGCGGCCGTCGGCCAGATCCTCAGCGGCGCGGGCCAAGAAATCCGACGTTTCCGGCTTCATATGTCGACGCCTTCGCGTCGGATTTCGCTCATGAAGGCGGTTCTGTCCTAGTGTGATCCCTCGGGCAGAGGCAGCGCGTGGATCACGGCGCCATCGGCATTCAGGATATCATCACCAATTCCGGCGACCACTTTCACGTCGCGAGAGAAGGCTTCCATACCCCTCAAAAACACCGCGACGTCCCAATCCGAGTCCGGCCGCGCATCGCCTCGCGCGCGTGAGCCGAACAGCACGACCCGCTCGATGCGATCGCCATAGGCGTCGTCGAGAGCCGCGCGGAATTTTAGCATGACGGGATCGATGACTGTCGTCATGATCTTATCTTACCACAAGAGGCCGACGTTCAGGAAATTTCGGCCCGCGTCGCGCTCGCGTGCGCCATCGCCAGCCCGAACAGCAGCAGCGCCATCGCCTGATGTGCGAGCGCGAGCGCTATGGGAACAACCCAAAGAAGCGTGATCACCCCGAGCGCCGCCTGCGCGCAGGCGATCCCCGCGAGCACGAAGGCCCGCGCGGTGAGGCGCGACCCCACGCGCGCCGCGAACCGGGCTTGCGCGAGGGCGAAGATCACCACGACATAAGCGACCATGCGGTGATCGAATTGCGCCGTCGTCACGTCATCTACGATGGAGCGGGCCCAGGGCGTCAGGCCAAAGACGCCGGAGGGAATCCAGCGCCCATCCATCAGCGGCCAGGTGTTGTAGAGGAGGCCCGCCCTGAGCCCCGCGACCAGCGCGCCGAGCCCCAGTTGGCCGAACACCAGCGCCGCGAACACGCCCGCCGCCCATCGGAAGCCCGCGGGCGCCCCTCCCCGGGGTCGCGCGCTCAGTCCTACCCCGGCATATATAAGCGTCCCATAGACCGCAGCGGCGATCAGCAGATGCATCGCCAATCGCTCCTGCGCGACCTCGGTCCGCTCGCTCAGGCCCGACGACACCATCCACCATCCGACGATCGGCTCCAGCGCGAGCAGCGCGGTCGCGATCCCCACCCGCCGCCCAACGGCGCCGCGCAGCTGCCCGCGGCGCCAGAACCAGAGCGCCGGCAGGATGAACGCCGCGCCGATGACGCGCGCGAGCAATCGGTGGCTCCATTCCCAGTAGAAGATGGTTTTGAAGCCCTGCAGCGTCATGTCCGCGTTCATCTGGGCGAATTGCGGAATTTGCTGGTAGCGAGTGAATTCCTCGCGCCAGTCGGCGTCGCTGAGAGGTGGCAGAACGCCCGTCACCGGCTTCCATTGCGTGATCGAGAGGCCCGATTCCGTCAGCCGCGTGGCGCCGCCGACCAGGACCATGACGAAGATCAGCGCGGCGATCGCGAACAGCCAGATCCGCACCGCGCGCCGCGAATCGGAGATGGGCGCGTCGAGGGCCGCGGCGCCGCGCGCCGGTATGACGTCTTGCCAAGTCATGTCGTTTTCCGCAAAGGATCGTGTAAGCCGTTCGCGGCATGACTTAATCGCTTCGCGCGGCCGCGACAATTCGTCCGTCCGCGCGCGACAAAGGAAAGTCTCGATGAACCCGCGCATCCGCAAATTCGTCGGCGGCGTCGCCATGCTCGTCTTCGTGATGGTTTACGCGCTGGTCGCAATGGCGCTCGCCGATTCGCGGCCCATGCACGAAGCGCCGAGCTATGTCCGCACGCTGCTCTACATCGTGCTCGGGCTCGCCTGGGTGCTGCCGCTGATGCCGCTGATCTCCTGGATGGAGCGCCCGCGCCCGAAGGGCTAGGCGACGTTGAGCCGTCGTCCGCGGTTCCAGATCGCGAACGGCGCGCCCGAAAGCAGCACTTCGAGATAGCCGCGATCCTGCCACAGGCCGTTGAGCGAAACCCGCGGCAGCGCGGTCAGATGCTCCGCGTGTTCGGCGAACAGCATCCCCGGCCGCGTCGTCACCGCGCAGGTGTAGCCGATTTCGCGCGCCAGCTGGAATTCGCGTGGCCCCGCGCTGGTGGGGTCGCCGACGGGATAGGCGAACGATGTCATTGGCCTCCGCAGCCGTTGCTCCAGTATCGCCTTCGAGCGCGCCATTTCCTCGCGCGCGACGTCGGCGGGCCACCGCGCGAGCCGGCGATGAGTCAGGCTATGCGCGCCGATGGAGATCAGCGGGTGCGAGGCGAATTGCGCGACCTCGTCCCAATCCATGAATAGTTTGTCGGCGATGACCGCGCTGGATACGCCGACTCGCCCGGCGAGTTCGCCCACGACATCCAGCAATTGCGATTCCGGGCGCGCGCGCAACAGCCAATACAGGCGGTCGAAGGCGGCGGACTTTTGCCTGGGGTCCCGGGCGGCGAGACGCATGCAGTCGACATCGACGATGTCGAGCCGCCGGATCGCCTCCTCGAGCTCCAGCCACCAAAGCCGCGCAGTGCGCTCGATCAAGCCGGTGGCGAGGAACACCGTCGCCGGCGCGCCATGGCGCTCGAGGATGGGCAGCGCGAAATCGCGGGTGTCACGATAGCCGTCATCGAAGGTCAACGCCGCGAAGGGCGCGGCGTCCGGGTCCGGGATGCGTCGGACGGCCTCGTCGAGGGACACGAGTTCGAGGCCCACCTCACGCACGAGGCCGAGCGCCTCGTCGAGGAATTCGGGCGTGATCTCCAGCAAGCGGTTGGGCGCGTAGCCCAGCGTCGCCGGCGCCCAGGGCCGGACGTGATGGAGCGTCAGGATAACGCCGCGTCCGCGCGTCGCGGCGCTGATCGCTTTGTGAAGACCGCTGGCGCGCATCGCGGCGAAACCGGCGCCGATGACCGCATGCTTGAAAGTCACGACCTGTCTCCTCGGCGGGCGCTTTGATGTCCGTCGCCCGGGCATGGCGATCCCTACACCCTCGACCTTTCGGAAGAATTGTCATCGAACCCATCCTTTCCGACCTCCCGCGAGAGATTAAAGCGACGTTGACGCTTTCGCGGCTAAAGTGGGCCTCCTGAGCCCTTGGAGTTGAATATTTGTCCGCCGCGACCGCCCGTGCAGCCACATCGGTCGCCGACACGGCGACGTCGCGCGCCCGCGGCCGAGGACGCACTTTCGCGTCGGTCGAATTGTCGGAAGATCTAGACGCCGCGCGCGAGGCCTGGGCCGAGATAGAAGCCGCATCGCTGTCGAGCCCCTATCAATCGCACGCCTTCGCGCGCGAGTGGTCGCAAACCCTCGGCGCGAGCCAGGGTGTCACGCCGATGATCGTCATCGCGCACGACGAAGCGGGCGTGGTCGTCGCGCTGTTGCCGCTCGGGCGTTTCCGGCGCGGTCCGCTGCGTCTGGCCGCGTTCCTCGGCGACCGCTGGGCGAATTTTCATATGGGTCTGTTTCGCGCCGGTCAGGAGTGGACGCGCGGGGACATCGAGGCGCTGCTGGACGAGGCGGCCCGGAAAGCGACGCCGCGCATCGACGCCTTTGTTTTCATCAGCCAGCCGTCGGAATGGCGCGGCGCGGCCAATCCACTCGCGTGGCTCGACAGGCAGCCGAGCCCGAGCTTCGCGTTCCTGAGCCGATTGCCTGAAAGCTACACTCTCTGGCTCGATTCCCACTTCTCCAAGGCTTCGCAAAAGAAGTTGCGCAAGAAGGCGAAAAAACTGGAGGCGTTCGGGCCGGTGACGCATGCGCGCGCCTCGGGTCCAGCTGAAGCGCGCATGCTCCTCGACACGCTGCTCGCGCAAAAGCGGGAACGCATGCGCGCGCTCGGGCTCGACAACGCGTTCGAGGAACCCGCCACGATCGATTTTCTTTCGCGCATTTCGGTCAGCGGCACCCCGGCGTTGGAGCTTCATGCGCTACTGGCCGGAGAGAAGATCGTCGCCGTTTTCGGCGGCTTCGCCGATCGGCATCGGCTCTACGGACTGATCCTCTCGTTCGACCCGGACCCCGCCGTCGCCGTCTGCAGCCCCGGAGAGTTGCTGGTGATGGATGTCGTTCGGCACGCGATCAACCGCGGCCTCTCCGTCTTCGACCTGGGCGTCGGCGAGGCGCGCTACAAGAGCGAATGTTGTGAGACCACCGAGGCTTTGTTCGACAGCGCCTATGCGGCGACGTTCGCGGGCCGGATCGGCGCCGCCGCGTTTCTGCTGTCGCGACGGCTGAAGCATCGGGTAAAACGATCGCCGCGGTTGCGCGAGCTGGCGAGGCGGCTCAAGCGGCGGTTCCCATGACGGATGAGCTCCATCGGCGGAAATCGCACGCTTGGATCTGCGTTAGGGTCGTCAGTAATTGCAGAAATTGCCGCTCAGCAATCCGATGACGGGCACGCAGGGGGTGCCGTAATATCCGGGGCCACCATAGTAGCCGCCGCCGTAATAGCCACCGCCGCCATAGTAACCGCCGCCGTACCCATAGTGTCGCCGATAGCCGCCACCATAATACCCGTGACCACCATAGGCATGACCACCGTAACCATGACCACCGTAGCCATGGTACGCGCCGCCACCATGGCGAACCACGGCAGAAGCTGGAGTCAGAGAGATGAAGCTGAGCGCCACGCCGCCCGCGACGAGCGCCACGCCAATACGTCTAGCCAATGAGACAGACATTTTTCGTCCCTCCACCAAGCCGATTTGCCTTATACATGCTTTGTGCACCCCCTTCCCGGCGGGCGTCAAGGCGCCGGCGCCGGCTCGCCGTCCCGCGACGCACCTCGCATGATGGCTCTCGAAGCGCCGTCCGGCGGCGGAAGCGTCGGCGGCTCGTTCGCCGACTCGAACGACATTTCAACGACTTGATGACCACGGCGCGGGGCAATCCGAGGATTGCGGGATCATAGAAACAATATGCCGTGCATCGTGGACGCTGCGCAGCCGTTTATTTTGACGCCTAGTTTTCGACGACCTCTACGCCGCCCGCTCGCGGCTCCGCCGCGTCGCTGTCGCGATGCCCTTGATGACGATCGAGGGATCTGGCAGAGCGCGCCGCAGTCGTTCCTGCGCGGCGGGCAGGCGGCCGTCGGCCGCGCAAAGCATCACGGCGGCGACGGAGGCCATCGACGCGGCTGCCGCGGGCGCGCGCCAATCGGAGACGTGGATCACCACGAAGGCGTAGCTCTCCGCCAAGGCGTCGAGCACTGACGCCAGCGCCGCGGCGTTGATTTCGCCCACGCCCGCGGGCACGATATCGAGCGCGGACGAGATGTCGCGATGCTTCGCTTGCACGAAGGTCGCGCGGCCCTGAAGCCAATCCGACAGACCCAGACGCCCATCGCCGTCATCGAGCAGCCTGTCGAAGGTGTCCGCCAACCAAGCCTGCGATTCGCCGAGATCGAGGAGAACGGTGCGTCCGCTTTTCGTCAGGCGTCGCGCGGCGGTCAGCGCGACCGCCAACGCCTCGTGCGTCCCTTCACCGGCGACCATGATCGGCACGAAGGCGCCGGGCGTCGCCAGCCCCGCAAGCGTGTCGACGAACGCCTCCACGGCGCCGTCGGCCGGAGTCTCGTGGGAAGCGCCGCCTTCGTCGTGAAACACGGAAACGGCGGGCGCGGCGGAACGCGTGGGGCGACGCGCCCGCGTCGCCTTCGGCGTGTCGGAAAGCAAGGTGTGGGCGATGACCGCGCCGGCCGAAAGAAAGAAGCCCGCGAGCGCGGCCATCAACAGCGTCGGCGTCTTCTTGGGGAACACCGGCGTGCGTGGCGCGAGCGCGCGGGACGTGATGCGCGCGTTGGGCGGCTCGGCATTGTCGGCGTCGCGGGCCATCGCCTCGTGATATTTCTCGATGTAGGATTCGAGTTGCTCGTGCATCGTCTTGGCGTCGAGTTCGAGCGCGTGCAGGCGCACCTCATCGACATTGCTGGTCGCCACGGTCTTCGATTGTTCCGCGACGACCGCCTCCAGGCTGCGCACCTGCGATCCCGCGAGGCGCGCCTCGTCCTCGAGGCCCGTCACCACCTTCGCCGCGGCGGCGCGCATTTCCGCTTCGAGACCCGCGATCTGGCCGTTGAGTTCCTGCATGCGCGGATGTCCCGGCAGCAGCGTGCGCGATTGCTCGGCCAACTGCGCCTTCAGCGTCACGCGCATTTCGGCGTAGCGGCGCAGGGATTCGTCCTTGGCGACGTCGGGCACGCCGTCCAACCGGCCGTCCCTCAACATCTGCCGCAGCAGTTGCGCCTTGGCGGCGGCGGCTGTTTGCGTCGTGCGGGCGGCGGCGATCTGAGTGTTGATCTCCGCGAGTTGCTGCGAAGGCACCGTCAGGCCGTTGGCGCCGGTGAGCAAACCGGATTCGGCGCGGTAGGCTTCGACCTTGGCGTCGGCCTCGGCGACCCGGGCGCGCAGTTTGTCGATGTTTTGCGAAAGCCATGTCGCGTCGAAACGCGTCGCGCTTTTTCGCGCTTCTTCTTTCGCGTCCAGATAGAGCTCGGCGATCGTGTTGGCGCCGCTCGCGGCGAGCGCCGGATCGGAGCTGGAGAACTCGATCTGCAACACCCGCGATTTGGCGACCGCGAACACCGTCAACCGCGACAGCACCGCGTCCGCGACGCGTCCCTCGGGATCGGCGTCGGCGCGGCGGCTGAACAGCGACAACAGCATCGATAGCGGATTCTGGCTTTCAGGATTGAATTCGCTGTTCCTGACCAGACCGAGCTTCTCCACCGCCTTGCGCGCGAGTTCCTCGGTGGCGATGGTTTCCGCCTCGCTCTGCACGCCCTCGGCGTCGTAGACGAGCGGCGTGGCGAGTTCAGGCGCGGATTTGTCGGGACGATTGTAATAGGTCTGCTGATTCTCCAGCGTCACCTTCGTAATCGCGATGTAGCGCGGGCTCACCAGCGTGACGAAAGCCAGCGCCAGACAGGTCGCGGCGATGGTGGGAATGACGATCCAGCGCTTGCGGGCGTCGAGCGCGGACAACAGGCGCCGCAAGTCGATGGCGCCGTCGTCCGACGTCGCCGCGCTCGCGCCCTCCAGATCCTGCCGTTCCATTCGTCGCTCCAACTCGCCACGCTGATATTCCTGACCTTTCATGAGCGATTAAGGTTTCCGGGGGGTTAAAGCGTCGGCGGAGGACCGGAGAAAATTGGTCTTTCGTTAACCCTGCTTGGTTAGAAAGGGTTAGTCAGTTTTTCAAAGCGCGGTTGAAGCCATGGGCCGAATTCTTCTCGTCTTTACTCTCGCGCTGGCGGTTCTGGCGGGCTGCTCGGCGCCGCGCTACCGCGCCGACCAGATCGGCGCCTCCTTCTATGCGCCCTACCAACTGGCGAGCGGCGACCGGCTACGCGTGATCGTGTTCGGACAGGAAGGCCTGACCAATTCCTTCTCGGTCGACGGCGCGGGCAATATTTCCATACCGCTCATCGGCCTCGTCCATGCCCAGGGTCTCACGACCGCGCAACTCGCCACGACGATCGAGGCCCGCCTGCGCGAAGGCTTTCTGCGCCAACCTCGCGCCTCCGTCGAAGTCGAGGCGTTCCGTCCCTTCTTCGTGCTCGGCGAAGTCGGCGTCGCCGGGCAATATCCCTTCATCAACGGCTTGACGGTTCAGAACGCGGTGGCGATCGCCGGCGGCTTCGGTCCGCGCGGCTATCAGGACAGCGTCGACCTCACGCGCGTCATCGACGGCCGACCCCTCACCGCCACCGTGCCGCTGAACTTTCCGGTGCGGCCGGGCGACACGATCACCGTGCGGGAACGCTTCTTTTAGGATCGTTACGTATGCTTCGCGTCGAGACCCGAAAAAATCGGCGTCCCGACGGCGGAGAGTTCCTTGCCATCCGAAAAGTTGAGAATCGCGCATGTGTTCCGGGCGCCGCTCGGCGGCCTGTTCCGGCATGTGATCGATCTGGCGAGCGAGCAGGCCGCGCGCGGCCACGACATCGGCCTGTTCTTCGATAGCGGAGCCCGCTCCGAGCGGGTCGACCAAGCGATCGCGCGCATTCCCGGCGGCCCCAGGCTCGGCGTCGCCACTTGCGCGATCAGCCGGGACCCCGGCCTCGGCGACATCGCGGCGTTTTCGCGATTTTCCGCGTGGCTGCGGCAAATACGGCCGGACGTGGTTCACGGTCACGGCTCCAAGGGCGGCGTTCTGGCCCGCATGTCCGCCTTCGCCCGCGTCCCCGGAAACCCGATCCGCGCCTATACCCCGCACGGCGGCAGTTTCAATTATCGGCGCGGCGCGGCGAGCCATAGCGTCTTTATGCTAGCCGAGCGCCTCATGGCCTATCAGACCGACGTGTTTCTGTTCGAAAGCGCTCACATACGTGACCAGTTCGACCATTACGTCGGCGTGAAGCGAGGCGTGCAGCGGGTCGTCGTCAACGGTCTGAGCGAGGCGGAATTCACGCCCGCGAAGGCCGACGCCGACGCCGCCGACCTGCTCTATGTCGGTGAATTGCGCGCCGCCAAGGGCATCGACACGCTGCTGGACGCGCTGACGCTGATCAAGCAGCGCCGCGGCGCGGCCCCCAGCGCGGTCCTGGTCGGCTCGGGACCGGACCACGCCATGCTCGTCCAGCGCGCGGCCGAACTCGGTCTCGCGGATCGCGTCAGCTTCCCAGGGCCGTTGCCGATTCGACAGGCGTTCGGCCTGGGGCGCGTTCTGGTCGTGCCCTCGCGGGCGGAATCCTTGCCCTATGTCGTGCTGGAATGCGCGGCCGCGCGACTTCCCCTGGTCGCGACAAATGTCGGCGGCATTCCCGAAATCTTCGGACCCTATCGCGACCGGCTCGGACCTTGCGACGATCCGGAGAATCTCGCTCGCCGTCTCCTCGACCAACTCGACATGCCCGCCGCCGAAAGCGCGGCGCGGGCCGACGAACTCGCGCGGTTCGTTCAGGACCACTTCTCGGTTCATGAAATGGCGAGCGCGGCCCTCGCCAGCTACCGCGAAGCGTTGTCGCGGCGCGGTTCTTCCACCGCCGCCGCCGTCGCGCCTGCCCCCACCGTTTCTTGAACTTCATTTTTTCAGTCGGGTTTTCTCATGGCTTTGTTTTCCGCTCAGCAGCTTCGAAGCGTCGACATCCGGGCCCCGGCGCCCCGCGAACCGGCGGATACGCCGCCCTCGCACGACCTTCTTCACGCCCTCGCCGCGGAAGGCGCGCGCCCGGCCTATTCCCGCGTGGTCTTCGTCGGAATCGTGCGGACGATTGAATTTTCTCTGCTCCTGATGTCCGGCCTCGGGCTCTATCTCTTCCATGTCGCGCCGCAGATCGGGCCACGCCCGGTGTATTATTTCCTCAGCGTCGCCGTCGCTCTGCTCGCGGTGCTGACGTTCCAGACGCTACAGAGCTACACGCTTCCCACATTCCGTCGCCCGATCCGCCAAATCTTCCGCATGTGCGGTGGTTGGTTGGCGATTTTCGCGGTCCTGCTCGCCACCGTCTTCTTCGCCAAGCTCGAGTACGAGATTTCCCGTCTCTGGTTGGCGGGTTGGTTCTTCCTCGGCCTTCTACTGCTGACGATCGAGCGATTCGCGCTGGCGCGCGTCGTCGGAATGTTGGGCCGTTCGGGTCGATTGGAACGCCGCGTCGTGGTCGTCGGCGGCGGCGATCTCGCGCGCGAACTGCTTCGCGATCTCGCCAAGGCCGACCCCGCGGAAGTCCGTTTGCTCGGCGTGTTCGACGATCGCGGCGACGCGCGCTCGCCCGGCACGGTGGAGGGCTTCGCCAAGCTCGGCACCGTCGATGATCTCGTCGAATTCGCGCGCCTGACGCGCATCGATCTGGCGATCTTCGCCTTGCCGATCAGCGCGGAGCAACGCATTCTGGAAATGCTGCGCAAGCTCTGGGTGTTGCCGATCGACGTCCGCCTCGCCGCGCACGCCAACCGTTTGCGGCTGCGTCCGCGCTCCTATTCCTACGTCGGTTCGGCGCCGATGCTCGACGTTTTCGACAAGCCGCTGGCCGACTGGGACGTCGTCATCAAGTTGATGTTCGACAAGGTCGTCGGAACGCTCGCGCTGATCGCGCTTTCGCCGATCCTGCTGGCGACCGCGATCGCGATCAAACTGGATTCGAAGGGACCGATTCTGTTCAAACAGAAGCGCTACGGCTTCAACAACGAACTCGTGGAGGTCTTCAAGTTTCGTTCGATGTACGCGGACAAGCTGGACCCGACGGCGTCGAAGCTCGTCACCCGCGACGATCCGCGCGTCACCCGCGTCGGCCGTTTCATCCGCAAGACCTCGATCGACGAATTGCCGCAACTGTTCAACGTCGTGTTCAAGGGCGACCTGTCGCTGGTCGGCCCGCGTCCGCACGCGATCCACGCCAAGGCGGAGAACCGCCAATACGACGAGGTCGTCGACGGCTATTTCGCGCGCCATCGCGTCAAGCCGGGCATCACCGGCTGGGCGCAGGTGCATGGTTGGCGCGGCGAAACCGACACGCAGGAAAAGATCCAGCAGCGCGTGGATCACGATCTGCACTACATCGAGAACTGGTCGCTTTGGCTCGACTTGTACATCCTCGCCATCACGCCCGCTTCGTTGATCAAGACCACCAACGCGTTCTGAGCGGAATCGTCGTCGAAACGAAAAGCGGGCGCGAGCCCGCGTCTCTTTGCGAAAGGGGTCGGATCAAGCCGCCGCGGCCGAGCGTCGGTCGAGCATCTCGCGATAGATCGCGGTGACGCGGCCGACATGCGCCTCCAGCGTCGGCGGATCGCGCCAATAGCTGTGGTGAACCGCGTCGGACATACGTTGGACGAGCGAATCATCCTTCAGACGTTCGAGAGCTCGCGCCAGCGATTCGACATCGGCGCTCTTGATCCAGAGCCCGGAAACGCCGTCCTCGATCTCCTCGCGCCCCGCGCAAATTTCGGTCACCACCACCGGCGTTCCCATCGCCTTGGCCTCGAGCACCGTCAACGGTTGGCCTTCGTACCAAAGCGAGGGAAAGATCAGCGCGCGCGCGGCGCGCATGTGCTCGCGCACCTCCTGCGAGGGAAGCCAACCCAGGTATTTGGCTTGGGGATATTTGGCCTTGAGTTCGTCGGTGAGCGGCCCGTCGCCGATGAACGTCGGCGTCACGCCCGCCTTCGTCGCGGCCTCGGCGAACACCGCCGCGCCCTTCTCGGGCGAAAGCCGGCCGACGAAGATGTAATCCCCCGACGCGGCGTTGGTCTTGGCGCCGAGATCGACCGCCTCGATCGGATTGGAGACGCGATGCGTCGAGACGCCCTTGGGTAAATAAGGCGCGACGATCTCCCCCTGATAGCCGGAGATGCAGATATAGTCGGAAAAGACCTCCGGCATATGGAGGACGTTGCGCGCGCCGATCAACCGCACCGATCGCCAAAGCTTGTGCGCGTACGTGCGCGAATCGCAATGGGTCGCCAGACAGGTCGACGACAGCGGCGTCAGCTTGCAGATCTCGTGCGTCTGATAGTTGTAGAAGCCGCCGTTGGGGCAGAACAAGAAATATTCATGGATGGTCCACACCGCCGGCAAACCCGACGCGCGGATCGCGGTCGCGATCGAGGGCGAGAGGCCCTTCGCCCAACCATGGACGTGAACGACGGTGTTCGCTCGCGGCAGACCCGCGAGCAAATGCGCCAGCGACCTGCGAACCGGTCCATTCCAGGTTCCTTGCAACGCGCCCGCCGCGCGGGAGGGATTGCCGAGCAGGTCATGTTGGCCGAGGCACACCACCTCGACTCCCGCTTCGGCGAGCCGGGGATCGACAGGACCTACAGCGGCGAACAGGATCGGACGAGCGCCCGCGCGCTTCAGCCCGATGGCGCTCTCGATCGCCACCTTCGCCTGCCCTCCGTTGACAAAGGCGTGGTCGACGCAAATGACGACGGTCAGGTCTTGGGCGTTCGCGGACATGGGGCCTCGGGGATCGATGGGTTCGCCATCCTACCCCGCCTTGCTTAAGTCGCTGTAAAGGCGGCGGCGCGCGCGGGCTTGGATCCTTACTTCGTATTAACCATGATGGCGGTAAAGCTGAGGCCGCGGCCGGAGGCGGGCCAGCGAGGATTCCATGCGATGTCCGTGACGGCGGCCTATTCCGGAGCGATCGAGACAATCCCGGCGCGCGGGATCCGCTTCGCTGACAAATATCAGAGAATCGTCAATATCGCGGTCTGGATCTTCGTCGCCACCGCGGCGATCTCGCTCGTCGAGCCGTCGCCCTACGACTTCACATTCTTTCTCGCGATTCCGCTTTGGGCTTTCGGCGGGTTCACGATCCATCGCAGCTTCGTGGCGCCCTACTTCCTGCTCGTCGGCTATACGATCCTCGGCTACCTCGCGGTCGTTCCCTACTGGAGCGAAGCCGGGTCGGCTCTGTTCGAATATCAATCAACCTATCTGACGGCGACGGGCCTCTTCTATGCTCTCTTCCTCGCCGAGCGCACGTTCACCCGCGCCGAGTTGATCCTGAACGCCTATGCGTTCGGCGCGTTCGTCGCCGCGGTCTGCGCGGTGCTCGGCTATTTCAACGTCGGGGGTCTGGGCTCCGTGTTCTCGTTGTATGGACGCGCCTCGGGCACGTTCAAGGACCCCAACGTGCTCGGTTCCTACATCATCCTCGGCGAACTCTACCTGATGCAGAGCCTTCTGCTCGGCCGCGCGCGGTTCCCGCCGCTGACGCTCGTCGTGCTGTTCGTCATTGTCGCGGGCATCTTCCTCTCGTTTTCGCGCGGCTCCTGGGGCGCGACGATGGTCTCGACGCTGTTGATGATCGGCTCGGCCTTCGCGACCACGCACAGCGGCAAGATGCGCAAGCGCATCGCGACCTTCACATTCATCGCCGTCGGCCTCGCCGCGCTCGTCGTCCTGGGATTGCTGTCGAACCCTTCGACGCATGATTTCTTTTTGCAGCGCGCCGCGCTGACGCAGGATTACGACGCCGGCGAGACGGGGCGCTTCGGCAATCAACTGCATTCGCTGCCGATGCTGTTGGAGCGCTTCATGGGCTTCGGACCGCAGCGCTTCCGCGTCTATTTCGGCCTCGACCCGCACAATTCCTACATCGGCGCCTTCGCCGACGGCGGTTGGCTCGGCGGGCTGCTCAACATCTTCATCGTCGGCGTGACGTCCTTCGTCGGCTTTCGCCTGATGTTCAAGGACTCGCCATACCAGCGCCTCGCGCAGGTCTATTTCCCGGCGCTGCTGGTGTTCTATCTGCAAGCCTTCCAGATCGATATCGATCACTGGCGGCACGTCTACATCATGCTGGGCTCGGTCTGGGGGCTCGAGGCCGCGCGGCGGAAATGGGCGGCGACGGAAGCTCAGCGCCGCGCGAGCGTATAGGCGTAAGTCGAGAACGCGCGCCAGTCGCGCTTCTCCGCCCCATGTTGCAAGGCGACGTCGATGTCGCGCAGCAAGGGAATGTTGCGGAAATAGCCGTGCCGCCAGAACGGCGCGATCAAGACTTCCGAAAAGCCGACGCCCTTCAATATCGGTTCGATCTTGGAAGGAGACGAGAAGCACATCTCATAGCGCGTCGGGAATTTCGGATAGCCTTCGCTGTGCCGGTTTGGAAAGAACAAGCGCAACACCCGCGCCGTCAGCGTCTCGGGCAGCAGGCCGTTGATGACGAACGGCGGCGCGTAGAGCGTCGGATGAAAAGCCAGCGCGACGCCGCCGGGCGCCAGCAATTCACGCTTGTTGGCCCAACCGCGAGGCGCGTTTCGGACGTGCTCGAACACCATGCGCGAGACGATGAGATCGAAGCGACCGTGCCAGGAGGCATCCACTTCGCCCGCGATGTCGAATTGCGCCTTGTCGAAGCTGGCCGGCGCCAGCGACAATTCATGTGCGTCGATATCGTTGACGGTCAGTTCGATGCCGGCCGCGGCGGCTTCATCGGGCGTCAGCAGCGGACCGCGGCCACCGCCGATCTCGAGCAGGCGGACCTTGCCGTCGCGATAACGACCGCTCTCGCGGCAAGCCTCCGCCAGAGCCAGAACAGTCGAGCGATATTGCTCCCACGCCCAGCCTTCCGCGCAATTGTAGCCGAGGCGGCGCAGTGGTCTGGCGAGGAACGCTGAAGACGCGAGTCGCTTTTCGACCCGCTGCTGCAATTCGAACGATTCGCCCGCGAACGAACTGGTGTATTGCGTCGCGTAATCCATGAGACGACCTCCCTCGGTGTCCCAGAATGGTATGCGCGGCGCGCACGGGCGTACATGAATTGTTAAGTCTTAGGTTAATGAACCGTGCGGGCTTCAACCCTGTTCGAAGACGATCGCGGCGCCGAGGGCGTCCGCGGCGCCCACCACAAGAGAGCGCCCGCGCGCTTCGAAGCGGACGCCCCCGGCCGACAGGACCCGAGCGGCGACTCCTATATCGGCGACCCCGATCCGCGCGAGCGCGAGCGGCGGGCTGTCCTGGGGAATTGCGGTGGCGCCGTACTTCGTCGCCAGCGCAGCACGTGGCGCGATCTCGACGCTCGCGCCATCGATTTCGATCGCGAGCCCTTCCCCCGCCGAACGCGCTCCCGATGCGCCCATGAATGGCGCGAGGAACGCGACGGCTTCGAGCGGCTTTTCGTGCGCGAAGGCGAGCCCGACGACGCCCGTCGCGCCGTTGGGATGCACCTGCGCCGCCGGGCTCCAGAAATTCTCGGGATAATGCTGCTGACAAACGAAGAAGCCGGTCTCCGGTAGCGCGGGGCTCGCCGCGAAGGCGAGCGAGAACGCGACGTCGACCTGCCGTCCGTCCGGCCGCGTCGCCTTGCGCGCGAAGTCGAAGCGCTCGAAAGCGCCGAGACCCCGCGCCGCGAACGCCTGTCGATCCGCTTCGGCGTCGGCCGAACGCATCACCAGCATCGCGAGCCCCTCGCGACGCCGGAGAAATTTGGCGACGAACCCGGCGAACGAAAACGCGCCCGGCTTCGGGATCGGCGGTTGGAACCCTTCACCCAGGCCGATCAGTTCGAGAAAAGCGCCGTCGAACTGAACGATATGGTTTTCCGTACCCCAGGGATGACGGTTGCGCGCGCCGACCTGAAAGCCGAGTCGGCGGTAAAGGTCCGCCTCGGCGCTCAGATCGCGCGCGGGGATGACGAGGTGGTCGATGGCGCGGGGCATTTGGCGCTCCTTGGCGAAACGCGACGCGTCCGCGTCGATATGGTAGCGTGACGATCTAGCCAAGTCGTGGTCTCATCACCGACCGGAGGGTGAAACTCATGAACGTTTCCGTCTCGTCCCGCCTCACTCGCGCCGCCGAAGGTCTGTCGCGCCGCCGTTTCACCGTCGCCGAGGTCGAGGCGATAGTCGAGGCCGGCATCATGGACGAAGACGAGCGGGTCGAACTGATCGGGGGAGAGCTGGTTCCGATGTCGCCGAAGGGAAACCATCACGAGATGGTCAAGGTGGCTCTGTTGCGCCATTGGTTTCGGGTTCGCCCCGATGGCCTGGACATCGCCCCCGAGACGACGTTCCGCCTTTCCGATGACACCTATCTCGAACCCGACGTCGTGATCTACCCGCGCGCGTCGGGGCTCGTGGGGCTATCGCAATCCAACGTGCTGGTGGTGGAGATCGCCGACACGTCGCGGCGCTACGACATGGGCCGCAAGGCCAAGCTCTACGCGAGTTTCGGCGTGCGCGAGCTCTGGGTGATCGACGCGGTGAAGATGACCGCGCGCATGTTCCGCAGCCCATCCGCGACGAGTTACGGCGAAATCCGCGATTTCGCCGCGACAGATCGTCTCACCCCGGAGTTCGCGCCCGCCGAGTTCGCGCTCGCGCTGCGCGAACTCGAACTCGCGTGAGCCGTCGGCCTCAGGCCGGCTTCTTCAGTTGCACCACGTTGTGCAGCGTCTCGTCGGCGGTCTCGAAAAACCGTTTCACGCCGCGCGCGGCCTGCCGGATGCGCTGTTCGTTCTCCACCAGCGCGAGACGCACGTAGTCGTCGCCATGCTCGCCGAAGCCGATGCCCGGCGCCACCGCGACATCGGCCTTTTCGATTAACAGCTTGGAAAATTCGAGACTGCCCAGATGGCGGAACTTCTCCGGCACCGGGGTCCAGGCGAACATCGAAGCGGAAGGCGACTCGATCGCCCAACCCGCCGAGGTGAAGCTCTCGACCATCACGTCGCGCCGGCGCTTGTAGGTCGCGCGCATCTCGTTGATGCAATCCTCGGGGCCATTGAGCGCGGCGGCGGCGGCGACCTGGATCGGCGTGTAGGCGCCGTAATCGAGATAGGACTTCACGCGGGCGAGCGCGGCGAGCAGTCGTTCGTTGCCGACCGCGAAGCCCATGCGCCAGCCCGCCATCGAGAAGGTCTTCGACATCGAGGTGAACTCGACCGCGACATCGAAAGCGCCGGGAACCTGCAGCACCGACGGCGGCGGGTCGTCGTTGAAATAGACTTCGCTGTAGGCGAGATCGGAAAGAATGAAAATCTCGTGCTTCTTCGCGAACAGGACGAGGTCGCGGTAAAAGTCGAGCGAGGCGACCATCGCGGTCGGGTTCGAGGGATAGCAGACCACGACAGCGATCGGCTTCGGAATCGAATGCAGGATCGCGCGCTCGAGAGCGACGAAATAGTTCGGCGTCGGATCGGCCGGCACCGAGCGGATCACGCCGCCGGCCATCAGGAAGCCGAAGGCGTGGATGGGATAGGAAGGGTTGGGCACCAGCACGACGTCGCCGGGCGCGGTGATCGCCTGCGCCATGTTGGCGAAGCCTTCCTTCGAGCCCAGCGTCGCGACGACCTGCGTCTCGGGGTTGAGCTTCACGCCGAAGCGGCGCGCGTAATAGCCGGCCTGCGCGCGGCGAAGGCCCGGGATGCCCTTGGAGGCGGAATAGCGGTCCGTGCGCGGCTTGCCGACCGTCTCGACCAACTTGTCGATGACATGCTTCGGAGCGGGCAGATCGGGGTTGCCCATGCCGAGATCGACGATATCGGCGCCGGCGGCGCGGGCCTTGGCCTTGAGCTTGTTGACTTGCTCGAAGACGTAAGGCGGCAAGCGCCGCACGGAGTGAAAATCGTACATAGCGAGGACGTTCCCTTTTGTTCGCTCGCGCCCCACGGCGCGGGTAGTTTTTTAGCGACACGCGATACAAAGCGCAAACGTATGTCGCACGACGCATCGCCTATTTGGAGGCGGCGGCGCTTTCCACCGGGCGCTTCTTCATGGCCTTGGCGCGATCGGCCGCGTCCGCCTCGGCCATGGCCTTCGCCGCCGGCGGAAACGACGAGCGCAGCGCGTCGTGCTTCTTCCCCGCGCCGGCGAGGTCGGCGTCCATCTTTTTCAAATCGCTCGCCGATTTCACTTTCGACTTCGGCTCGTCGGGCGGCGCGAACACCGAGAGCGGCTCCGGCGGATCCTTCGGTCGCGAGGTCGCGACAAAGTCGGCCGGTGGATCGACGTCGGCGGCGACGCCCGCGCTTTTCGCCAGCGAATGGAAAAACGATTCCTGCGCGGGAGCGAGCGAGGCGTTCATCGCGAACATGATGAAAACCGCGATTCCCGGCCATCGCGCGGCCGCTCTGGAATGCCTTGAATGGATCACCGCGTCGCCACCTTCACACCTTCGTCGCCAAAAGACTGACTAGCTTCGCTCATCGTTAGTAGACTAATATGTCGAAAACAGGAATGCGAGGCGACAGATCGCCCGTAGAGGAAGCGCGACGCCATGGAAAGCTCGGACCTGCCGAAAAAAACTCGCCGCGCGCCGCCGCCCGCCACCGCGAAGAAAACGTCGATTCGGGCGCCCCATCTGACGGGCAAGGCCGTTTCCGGAAAGGCGGCCCCGAAGGCGCGTTTGGCGAAGGCCAAATCGCCCGCGGTCGCCCCACTGGCGGCGATCGAATTGGCCCCGCCTGCCGCCGTCCCCAAGACGAAGTCGGCGGCGCCTGAGCCGGCTCCCAACTCAAAGCCGGCGCCCGCGCACGCGGCCTCCCCTGCCCCCGTCGCGCCGGCCGCGCGCGACACGCCGTTGCCGAACGTCGAGGCGCTATCGCGCAACATCGCTCGTTTCGTCGAAGAAGGCGGCAAGGCGCTCGCGGCCTATCTGAAGCCCCGGGAGACCGGCGAAATTCAAGGCGGCGGCGCCGACGACATGGTGGACATGGTGACGACGCTCGGACGCGTCGCCGAGTATTACGCCTCGGACAGCCAACGCGCGTTCGAGGCGCAGAGCGCGCTTTCGAAGCAGTTCTTCGATCTCTGGGGTTCGACCTTTCGACGCCTCGGCGGCGAGGCGGCCGCGCCGGTCGTCGCGGGGGAAACCGTGGACAAGCGCTTCACCGACCCGGAATGGCGCTCCAATCCCTATTTCGATTTCATCAAACAAGCCTATGTGCTCACCGCTCGCTGGGCCGACGATCTCGTCAAGCGCGCGGACCAACTCGACCCGCATGTTCGCGACAAGGCGGGCTTCTATGTCAAACAAGTCGCCGGCGCGCTGTCGCCGTCGAATTTTCTCGCCACCAACCCAGAATTGTTGCGAACCACGCTCGCCGAAAGCGGCGAGAATCTGGTGCGCGGCATGCATATGATGGCCGAGGACATCGAGGCAGGACACGGCCAGTTGCGCATTCGCCAGGCCGACGCCGCCAAGTTCAAGCTCGGCGTCAATCTCGCGGTGACGCCGGGCAAGGTGATCTTCCGCAACGAATTGATGGAGCTCATCCAGTACACGCCCACGACGCCTGACGTCTTCAAACGCCCGTTGCTGATCATTCCGCCCTGGATCAACAAGTTCTACGTCCTCGATCTCAACCCGGAGAAATCCTTCATTCGTTGGGCGGTGGCGCAAGGCGTGACGGTGTTCGTGGTGTCGTGGGTCAACCCCGACGAGCGCCACGCCGACAAGGGCTTCGAGGCCTATATGCGCGAGGGTATATTCGCCGCGCTCGACGCGATCGAGGAGGCGACCGGCGAGACCGACGTCGCGACGATCGGCTATTGCGTCGGCGGCACTTTGCTCGCCGTGACGCTCGCCTTCATGGCGGAGATCGACGACAAACGCATTTCGAGCGCGACCTTCTTCACCACTCAGGTCGACTTCACCGACGCCGGCGATCTCAAGATCTTCGTCGACGCCGAGCAATTGAAGGCGATCGATGAAAAGATGGCCGGCACCGGCTATCTCGACGGCTCGCATATGGCGAGCGCGTTCAACATGCTGCGGCCCAACGATCTGATCTGGTCCTACTGGGTCAACAATTATCTCAAGGGCAAGGAGCCGATGGCGTTCGACCTGCTGGTCTGGAACTCCGATTCGACGCGCATGCCGGCCGCCAATCATCGGTTCTATTTGCGCCACTGCTATCTCCAGAACGATCTCACCGCCGGGCGCATGATCATCGAGGGCAAGCCCGTCAATCTGAGCAAGGTGACGATCCCGGTCTACGACCTCGCCGCGAAAGAGGATCACATCGCGCCGGCGCGGTCGGTTTTCAACGGCGCCAAATTCTTCGGCGGCCCGGTGCGCTACATCATGTCGGGCTCCGGTCATATCGCGGGCGTCGTCAATCCCGCCGACAAGCCGAAATATCAGTTCTGGTCCGGCGGCCCGCCGCGAGGCGAGTTCACCGACTGGGTCGCGGCGGCCAAGGAAACGCCGGGCTCCTGGTGGGTCGACTGGATCGTCTGGATCGCAGAACAGTCGCCGGCGAAGGTTCCCGCGCGCGAAGTGGGCGCGGGCAAGTTGAAGCCGATCTGCGACGCGCCGGGGGAATACGTGAAAGTGCGGGTGTAGCGGTCGCCGCGTCAATCCCCTACACGGCTCGCGACGCGGTTTCCCGCGTCGGCGCCCGAGGCGCCCAAGCGACGCGCTCCGAAAGTTTGCGTCGAAGCGGGCGCGGCTCCGTGAAGATGTTGTGGCGTTTGAATTCGGCGGGGCTGTTGTGCGCCAACCACGCCTTCATTTCCGGCGCATCGGATGAAGTCGTGAAGTGCGGCTCCGCCAGGATGCGGTCGGTGTGCGAAGTCCATCTCGGAGCGCCGCGGCCGACATACTGAACCGCGAGATAGTCGGCGATCGCCGCGAGAAGCGCGTCGTGAATCGCGTTTTCGCCGATGGCGGGTTCTTCGGCGAGCATGGCGAAGGCTTCGTCTCGATCCTTCGCCGAATAGAAATCGTCGAGAAATTCGGCCAGCGTCGCGGCGTTCGTTTCGCCTCGACGTAGACGCTCCGCGACTTCAGCCAATGTAGCTGGGCGCATCGCCGGCCTCCTTGTTCCAAATGTGCTTGAGCAAGAATCTATGTTTTTCGAGATTCAGCGCCGTCTTGGGAAAATACTTGGCCAGAATAGCCAAGGCCTCCTCGGGCGAGCGCAGATTCAGCACTCGCGCCAAATTCAGTATATCCGCCGTCTCTTGATCGCCTTTCGCGGGATCATTGACGCGAATGGCTTTGAGTTTCAGCGCCAACAGATAAGCCGCCGTCGGCACGTAGACCTTGAGCCCGACCTCTTCCTGACAACGAGGAAACGTGCCCGCCTCCAGGTGATCTTCCCGCGTGGTCGCCAATAGGCTGAGGTGGAACGTCACCGCGTCGTTCAGCCAATCCTTCGCCCAGTTCTTTTCCGCCGCGATGTCGGCGACGACCCGCTCCAGCCATGCGGGCCATGGCTTGTCCAACACGACAATATCGACGTCTTCCGAGGAATAGCGGAAGTTGCTGGCCAACATCAGGGCGGAGCCGCCGTAGACCGCCATTTCCAGCGTTTCCCGGTTATCGACCGCGGCGGCGCCCACTTTATCCAGCGCTTCCAGCAATTGTTCTCGATCGATCTTGTCGTTCATCGCGGATTTTCGTGCTCGAACCGCCGCGAATGGTCGGCGAGGAAAAGGATCGCCAACCTAAGCTTCGTCCCACGGTGTGTAAACCGACGACGTCGGGCCCGACTCAGGAACGCCGCCGCTTGTCGCCGGCGTATTTGCTCACGAGAACGTCGAGCAGCGACATCGAGCTGTTGTCGCAGACGCCGCTGGAATAATAGTTGCAACCGTCCACCGTCCAGCATTGGCAGACGTAGCGGTAGCCGTTCGAACATTGCATGTCGCCGGGATCGCAAGCCGCGGCGGCGCCGGCGCCGAGAAGCGTCATGGCGGCGGTCAGCGAAATAAGCCTTCCAAAGGGAATATTCATCAAAAACTCCTATTGACCAGAGAGAGAATTCCGAAGCGCGGGTCAGCCCTGACGATGGAAGATGTCGCCCTCGACGCGAATGGTCCGCTGGTCGATCCAGATGACATTGAAGTAGATCGGCGCCGCCTGATACGTCGTCTGATTCATCATGGTAAGGATGCCGCCGTCGTAGGACGCGTCCCAACCGCAGGTCCCGTAAGCCGGGCCGCCGCCGATAGTCTGGAGGCTGCAAGAGCCGTCGGCTTGAATGAGCAACGCTTCGGACGCTGGATCGGTGACCCAATAGCCGATCGGCGCGGGCGAGCCTTGCGCCAGCGCGGCGGAGGCGAGCAACCCCTGCAGCAGGACGGCGGCGGCGGATTTCACGAACATCGATTTCATGACTTGGCTCCTGATCTTTATCGTCGAGGAGACCGAGCGTGATGACTTTGGACAGGGCGCTCTAATCTCTGTTTCGACTTCAGCCTTGCTTGGCTGCCCAGATCATGAGCGCGATGAGCGTAGTAATCAATCGCTCCGGCCTCCCACGCGATGGGAACCCCAACACGGGTTTGGGAGTTAGTTGCGCGGCGCGGAAAGCCGCTCCGTGCGGCGGCCCGACGCGTGGAACGATTCCTGCCTGACGGTGGGATGACGGTGACGAAGCGGTCGCTCGGCGAGGGCGCCACAAAACGGTTGCGCGAATCATCAACGCTGATCACATTCGATACGCCGGAGAAAAGTCCTCGATGGGCCAGAGCGTAAGCGCCAGCTACCGCGAATTCCCCGCCTCGCGCGACGGCGGCTCCATCGCCTCTTCACATCGACACGGTTCACAGGGCGCGAGGATGCGGCGCCCGGGGCAACTCGCATCCGCCAACCAGCCCAGAGGAATCCGCCATTGACCAAGCGCATCGAGAAACAGAGGCGTCGCAACGGCCGTTTCACCGATACCGCGGAGATCATTCCCCTTCACAAAGCCAAATACAGGCCTGAACGAACGCCCCCGCCGATTCGCGCCCTCAATGCGACCCAAGCCGATTATCTCGACGCGCTGAACACCAGTCCCCAGGTTATCGTGCTCGGCCCCGCCGGCACCGGCAAGACCTGGATCGCCGCCACCCACGCCGCTGATCTCTATCGCGCCGGGCAAGTCGCCAAAATCATCCTGACCCGCCCCAACGTCCCCTGCGGCCGCTCGCTCGGCTTTTTCCCGGGTTCGCTCGAGGATAAATTCGCGCCTTGGGCCGCCCCGGTCATAGAAGCGATCAAGGAGCGCATGGGCGCCGCCGCCTATGACATCGCGTTGAAGAAAGGCGCGATCGAAATGGCGCCGTTCGAGGTCATGCGCGGACGCTCCTGGAAGGACGCGTTCGTGCTGCTCGACGAAGCGCAGAACGCTACGCCCGCCGAGATCAAGATGTTCCTCACGCGTATCGGCGAGGATTGCACGGTCGTCATCAACGGCGACATCAGTCAGTGCGATCTCGATCAGACTTCGGGCCTGCGCGTCGTGCTCGACCTCGTCGCCCAGCGACGCCTGCCCGTACCGGTGATCGAATTCACCATGGCCGACATCGTGCGATCGCGCATCTGCGCGATGTGGGTGCGGGCGTTCGAGGAGGCGCGGATCTAGGCGGTATTCGAGGGGCGCTTCCCGGCGCCCCTCGGCTACCATCGGCGAATTTCGACCGCGACGTTCTCGAGGCCCCGCGCGGTCGCCCCAAAAAAGGCCTTCCCCAATCGCCCGTCAAAGTGCAACGTGTCGATCAGATTGAGCCCGCAGAAAAGAGCCACTATGAGAGCAAGTACTTTCATACGGACATCTTATCGCGGGAACGCTAAGAGATGATTGACGACATCATCGCATTTTGAAGCAAATGCGAAGCATCGTCGTTACAAATCTTACCGCCAATCCACTTCAATAGCCTCGACGTCGCCTTTCCACGGTAACGTGTCGAAATCGGGCTCATATTCGCGTCGGCGGTAAAGCGATTCCGGCAGTTCGACTTCCGCGGATTCACCGTAGCGCACGAGAACGCAACTCCCGCCCGTGTCGCGAAATTCATCCCAATAAACGCCTCGTGCGCTTTGCATGCCAGCCTCCCACGCGTCGGCTCGAATGTAGGGAGAGGCCGTTAAGTTCAGCGCCTTGAAATCGGCCCAATTTTTACGATCATGGAGGCTCCGGAGGCTCCATCTCGCACGCTCGCCGAGAAGGGCATCCCGCGGAGCGGTTGCGGTGAAACGCCACAATAGACATGTCAATTTTGTGTGATAGCCTCATTCGCACAACATCCGGGAGGACTGACGACCGAAGGCTGAGATGTACGAGAAATCCTCGGATCGTCGACGTTCCCGGCGGGTCGCGCTGAAATTGCGCGGTCGCTATATGCTGTCGGACGGCTACGAAAGTCATTGCGAGACCCTCGACATTTCGACGACCGGCGTGCGTATCCACGCCGATGTGCTCGCCGATATCGGGGAGCGCGTCATCGCCTATATCGATGACCTCGGCCGCATCGAAGGCGACACGGTGCGGCGCGGCGACGACTGGTTCGTGATGGAAATTCGAATCACGCGCGGTCGCATCGACCGAATTGCTCAAAAGTTACGCGAACTGAGCGGTGGAAGCCTCGAAACAACCATGGTGGCGCCAATCCTGACGGAAAAGCGGACCGCGAAGCTGCAACTCGCCTTCGGGCAGGTCTACGCACTCGAGGTCAGCGACGAGACGAGTTTCGGCGCGAAAGTGCACGCCGACTTCAGGTTGCTGCATGGCGCGAAACTGACGATCGACGGTCGGCCCGCAATCGTCGTCGGTGACGAACCCGACGGCTTTCTCGTCGAGTATTCGCGGCGGCCTCTTTGATTGTCGTCGGCTGCGGGCGCGGGAGAGGCCGCTAATCCACGGAATGTTTCAATGTGGCGCCGTCAGCGGTGGTCTCCTCGATGATCGCGCGAAGCGCCGGGCCGCCGACTTCGCGCTGACGCGTCAGATACTCGTTCGCCGCGGCCTGCGCTTCCTCCAGGGTCTTGAACGTCGCTTGATCCGCCATGGGGCTGCCCCAGTCTCCGCTTCCGATCACAATTCTGAATCGACGAGACGGCATTGCGTGTCCTCCGTTGACCTTTGTCTCCCTCGGGCGAAAATAGAAGCAAATCGGCGAGCCTGGGCGGCGGCCGCGTCTCGTCGAAGGGAGATCGGTCAGCATGGCCAACGCCCGCGGACGCCGCCGGGTTCCGCTGAACTCAAGTCACCTTCGTCTTCGAGACCGGCGAAGGAGGCCCTCGCCGGTCTCAAAAGCGGCGCGCCTCGACTCAAGGCCCCCCGGCTTTGTCGAGGGATACTCACCAGAAAAATCGCGACCCGGTTGGCGACGTGGTCGGGAATTTCCGCGCGCAAAGTCTCCAGCGGTTCTCCCAGAAGTCCGCGCAGGATCATCGGCAGGAATATGAGATCGTAGAACTGACGCCATCGAACTGAACGGGTCCATCTCGTTTCGTTATCGAGGACGCCGGGACGGAGGTCAAACCCGACCCTTCGCCGAAGGGCTTCGCGCTCCCGTGTGGTCAGTTGGCGAAATCTTGCCCGCGCGGTCCCGACCCTCATATCGCGAGCATGGCAAAACGGAACTTTATCGTTTCGTTCTGGTTGGCTTCCTGTCGCCGCAAAATGTTGACGGAGCAGAACATGCCGCATGGCAATGGATTGATGCTCGAGCGTTCGCCGAGGAACGCCCGGCGCGCCCTCAGCGTGGCGCGGAGTCGCGAACGGGAGGATTTACCCGAGGAGCACGAGACCAAGGCCGAAGCTCCGTCCCGGCCGCGTCCCGAAGCTCCCGAGCCAGAGCCCGCGCCCGCGCCGCCGAGGGAAGCGCCGCCGGCCGATTCCGGCGAGAACGGTCCGCGCGGCGACGGCGAGGGAAAGCGGCCGGGGATCCTCCGTCGCGACCCCGCGCTCGTCGTCCTCGCCGCGTTTGTCCTGGTGGTCCTCTCCGGCGCCGGCTTCGTCTATTGGGATCACACGTCGCATTTCGAATCGACCGATGACGCCTTCATCGCCGCGCGCCAATTCGCCATCGCGTCCAAAGTTTCGGGCTATGTCGCCACGGTCCCCGTCACCGACAACGAGCACGTCGTCGCCGGCCAGGTGATCGCGCTCATCGACGACCGCGACTATCGCACGGCGCTGGAGCAGGCGGAGGCCCAACTCGCTTCGGCGGAAGCCAACGTGCGCAATGTCGAGGCGCAGACAGAAGTCCAACGGGCGCAGATTGCGCAAAGCCAGGCGCAGGTTGATGAGGCCCAGGCCGCGCTGAGTTTCGCGCGGCAGCAGGCGGCTCGTTACGAGACGTTGGCGAAGTCCGGGGCCGGCACGGTCCAGAACGCCCAGCAATATTCCTCCTCGCTCGATCAACAGCGCGCCGCGCTGAAGACCTCGCAAGCCGCGGTCCTGGCCGCGCAGCGCCAGGTTGCGGCCTTGCAGGCCCAGCAGGGCAGCGCCGAGGCGAGCGTCGGCCAGGCCAAGTCACAGGTCGACCAGGCCAAGCTCAACCTCTCTTACACGGTCGTCACGGCGGCCCAGCCGGGCCGCGTCGTTCAGCTCGGCGCCGGCGTCGGCGAATTCGCGGCGGCGGGAACGGATCTGACCATGTTCGTGCCCGACGACATCTGGGTCACGGCGAACTTCAAGGAGAACCAGCTCGATCGCATGCGGCCGGGACAGCCCGCGACGCTGACGATCGACGCCTATCCCGAAAGAACCCTTCGCGGGCACGTCGCCAGCGTACAACCTGGCTCCGGGACCGCCTTCTCGCTGCTGCCAGCGCAGAACGCCACCGGCAATTACGTCAAGATCACGCAGCGCGTGCCGGTGAAGATCGTCATTGACGACGCGCCCAAGGATGTCGCACTGGGGCCGGGCATGTCGGTCGAGCCCGATGTGCGCGTCGATCCGGCGCCGTCGATCTATGAGCGAGAGAGGGCCCGGCTTTGAGCGGCGACGCCCGCGGTGGCATACCTACCGTGGCGAACCCCTGGCTGATCGCCCTGGTGGTGGCGATGGCGGCTTTCATGGAAGTGCTCGACACGACCATCGCCAATGTCGCCCTCCCCTATATCGCCGGCGGCGTCGGGGTCAGCTTGGACGAGGCGTCCTGGGTGGTGACCACCTATCTCGTCGCCAACGCCATCATCCTGACCGCGAGCACGTTCCTCGCCAAGACGTTCGGCCGCAAGGCGTTCTTCATCGCTTGCCTCGGCATATTCACGTTGAGTTCGGTGATGTGCGGTTTCGCCGGCGATCTCAAGATGCTTTTGCTTTGCCGCGTTTTGCAAGGTCTCGGCGGCGGCGGCATGGTTCCGGTCGCGCAGTCGATTCTGGCGGATTCGTTCCCGCCTGAGAAGCGAGGTCAGGCTTTCGCCTTGTTCGGCATCGCGGTGGTCGTGGCGCCCGTCGTGGGGCCGACGCTCGGCGGATGGCTCGCCGACAATTATGGCTGGCAATGGTGCTTTCTCATCAACGGACCGGTAGGCCTCATCGCGATCGGGCTCGTCAACGCTCTGTTCCATGAACCGGCCGGCGCGGGCGCGGAGCGGGAGCGCATGAAGCGGGAAGGCTTCCGCTTCGACACGATCGGCTTCGTTCTCGTCGCGACATTCCTGGGCGCGCTCGAGATCGTGCTCGACCGCGGCCTCGACGACGACTGGTTTTCCTCGAACTTCATCGTGATCTTCTCCGCTGTCACGGCGACGGCCTTCGTGCTGATGATTCCGTGGGAGATGACCCGGAAAAATCCGATGATCGATATCCGCATGATCGCGACGCGCCAGTTCGGCGCCTGCTTCGCCGTGATGATGGCGACAGGGGCGATATTGCTCGCCACCACGCAGTTCCTGCCGCAACTCGTGCAGGAGGATTTCAGTTACACCGCGACCTGGGCCGGTCTCGTGCTGACGCCGGGCGGTCTGGTCACCGTGGTCATGATGATCATCGTCGGCCCTCTGTCGGGCAAGGTGCAGCCGAAATATCTGATCGCCGTGGGGGCCGCCTTCTGCGCGCTTTCGATGTGGGATATGACCCGGATCGACCCGGACAGCGGCTTCTGGTTCTTCTCGCAATCGCGAATGTTGCTGGGCGTTGGACTGCCGCTGATCTTCATCCCGATCATGACGGCGTCCTATGACGGCATTCCGGCGACCAAGACCGATCAGGCCTCGGCCATCATCAACGCGGCCAGAAACATGGGCGGCTCCATCGGCGTGTCCTTGGGCACCAACGTCATCGCGCATCGCGAGCAGTTCCACCAGAGCCGGCTGGTGGAGGCCGCGATTCCCTCCAGCGCGACCTACAACGACGCGTTGCAACGGGCGACGCATTATTTCGTCGAACATGGCGGTTCGCTCATACAGGCGCGGCAGCAGGCCTTCGCCTGGATAGGCGCGCAGGTGCAAGCGCAGGCGTCGCTGCTCGCCTACATCGACGTGTTCTGGACGCTGATGCTGATCTCCGCCGCGGCTATTCCGCTCGCGCTGATCCTGCGCACGGTGAAACTAGGGGGATCGAGGCCGGTGGCGCACTGAAGGTTAACCCCAATTGTATTCTTCAATTGTTCTCGGCATGCTCACCGCGCAATCTTGCGATGGTGAGCGCGGTGGGACTCGAACCCACGACCCTCTGATTAAAAGTCAGATGCTCTACCGATTGAGCTACGCGCTCGCCATTTTCGGGCGTTCGTTGCCTACAGCCTTGGCTTCCGGGGGTCAATAGAAAGCGCGGACGGCTTGGCGGTGCGGGCGGCTTTCAGCTTGGCGAAATCGTCGCCGGCGTGATGCGAGGAGCGCGTCAGCGGCGTCGCGGACACCAGCAGGAAGCCCTTCACGCCGCCGAGCGTCGCATACGACGCGAATTCCTCGGGCGTGGCGAAATTCTTCACCGGATGGTGCTTCGCGGTCGGTTGCAGATATTGGCCGATGGTGAGGAAGTCGACGTCGGCGCTGCGCAGGTCGTCCATCAATTGCAGCACTTCGTTGCGCGTCTCGCCGAGGCCGACCATGATGCCCGACTTGGTGAACACCGTCGGGTCGAGCTCCTTGGCGCGTTGAAGCAGCCGCAGCGAATGGAAATAACGCGCGCCGGGCCGCACCGTCAGATAGTTCGAGGGCACGGTTTCGAGATTGTGGTTGAAGACGTCGGGGCGCGCGGCGATCACCACTTCGAGCGCGCCGTCCTTGCGAAGGAAATCGGGCGTCAGCACTTCGATCGTCGTCGTGGGCGAGGCGGCGCGGATCGCGCGGATGGTGCGGGCGAAATGCTCGGCGCCGCCGTCGGGCAGATCGTCGCGATCGACCGAGGTCACGACGACATGACTCAGGCCCAGCTTGGCGACGGCGTCGGCGACGCGCTCGGGCTCGCCCGCTTCCAAGGCATCCGGCAGGCCAGTGCGGACGTTGCAGAACGCGCACGCGCGCGTGCAGGTCTCGCCCATGATCATGAAGGTCGCGTGCTTCTTCTCCCAGCACTCGCCGATGTTGGGGCAGCGCGCCTCTTCGCAGACCGTGACGAGCTTATGTTCGCGCACGATGTCGCGGGTCACGGCATAGGCGGCCGAGCCCGGCGCCTTGACGCGGATCCAGTCGGGTTTTCGCGCGATCGGCTGATCAGGCTTATGCGCCTTCTCGGGATGGCGCGGGCGCGCGGCGCGGATGTCGTTCGCGAGAAGGTCGAGCACTTTGGTCATGATAAATCTCTGGCGCGGCGACCCCTAACATATAGGCGCCGCGCCACGCAAAGCGACGTTGGGAGGGTATCAGCCCGCGCGCGTCACTGCCGCGACATAGAAGCCGTCGGTCGCGGTGACATGCGGGCTCATGCGCAGGCCCGCGCCCAAAGTCGAAGCGTGCGCGGCCAGCGCCGGAAGCCCAGCGGACTTCGCGAGTTGGACGGCGTCGATCGGAAGGAAATTCGCGTGCGACTCGAGGAAGGCGGAAATGCGATCCTCGTTCTCCGCCTTCAGCACCGAACAGGTGACATAGAGGATGCGGCCGCCCGGCTTGACGAAGCGCGCCGCCGTCTCCAGCGTCTCGATCTGATCCTTGACGCGCTGCTCGAGCGCACCGGGGCGCATGCGCCATTTCGCGTCGGGGCTGCGACGCCAGGCGCCCGAGCCGCTGCACGGCGCATCGACGAAGACGAGATCGCAGCGGCCGAGCAGATCGGAGAGGATGTCCTGCGCGCCGCGCGGCGCCCTCACCTGCACGTTGCGCGCGCCGGAGCGCTCCAGCCGGCCGAAGATCGGCGCGAGGCGGCGCCCGTCGGTGTCGGTGGCGTAGATCTGGCCCTGATTGCCCATCATGCCGGCGAGCGCGAGCGTCTTGCCGCCGGCGCCCGCGCAGAGGTCGAGCGCCTGGATGCCCGGCTTGGCGTTGGAGAGCAGCGCGGCGAGCTGCGAGCCCTCGTCCTGCACTTCGACGAGGCCCTTGATATAGGCGGGCTCCGCCGACAGCGCGGGGCCGCGCCCGTCGGGTCGCACCGCGATGCGAATGCCGAGCGGCGAAAGAGGCGTCGCGACCGCGTCGAGATGCGCCAGCGCGGAGAGCGCCTTCTCGCGATTGGACTTCAGCGCGTTGACGCGCAGATCGACCGGCGCGCGTTCGGCGAGCGCCTGGCCCGCCGCCGCCGCGTCGTCGCCGAAGCTTTCCGCGAAAGCCGGCGCCAGCCATTCCGGATAGTCGCCGCGCACATAGGCGGGCGCGTCCGAGAGGTCGGCGTTGGCGAGCCGCTCGCGCTCGGCGTCGGTCAGAGGCGACGGCGCGTGGCCCTCGCCGGTGAACAAGGCCGCGATCTCGTCGACGCCAAGGCCGCGCAACTGTTTCAGCGAGCCCAGCACTTCCGCGCGCGGCGTCGCCTCGCCGAGCAGCCACCCGGACGAGGACTTGCGCCTGAGCGCGTCATAGAGCAGCCCCGCGATCGCGGCGCGATCCCCCGAACCGGCGAAGCGGTGGCCGAGCCCCCAATCCTTCATGGCGTCGGCGGCGGGCCGTCGGCGCGTCTCCACGTCGGCGAGAATTTCTGTGGCGGCGGAGATACGTGCGGCGGGAATCATGAGCCGGTCTAGCCTGAAACGGTCACCGGACGCAAAAGCGACGCGTTTGCCCGTTTATGGAACCCCCGGCTCCGCGTGGATGGAGCCGGTCCTTTGGGGGATTCATGTCTAAATGGCTTCGTCCTTTGTTCGCGGTCGCGATCACGCTTTCGCTCGCCGCCTGCGCGCCGCCGCCCCCGCCCGAACCGATCACGCCGCCCCCGCACAAGAAACTCGACGCGAAGTCCCAGTTGGAAATGAACCACAACTGATCTGATTTGCGCCGGGGAAGTTCGTTGCCCGGCGACCCTACCCCGCCCGCGCATACTCGCCGCGCCCCACCATGCCCACGGCCTCGCGCACCACGTCGAGCCCCGCGCCCGGCTTCACGGCGAGCGTCGCCAGCCTCTGACGATAGAGCCGCGCGCCGGGACGTCCCGCGAATAGACCGAGCATATGCCGCGTCATGTCGTGCAGCCGGGCGCCGCGCGCGAGTTGCGACTCGATATAAGGCGCATAAGCTTCCACCGCGGCGAACGCGTCGGCGAACGGGGCCGGATCGCCGAAGATCTGTTCATCGACGCCGAGCAGCAATTCCGGGTTCTGGTAGGCGGCGCGGCCCAGCATGACGCCATCGACGAACGCGAGCTCGGCCCGCGCTGCGTCGAGATCGGCGAGGCCGCCGTTGATCGCGACCGGCAGATCGGGATAGGCGGCCTTGAGTTCGTGCACGAGCGGGTAATCGAGCGGCGGGATCGTGCGGTTGTCCTTGGGGCTCAGCCCCTCCAGCCACGCCTTGCGCGCATGCACGATCACCCCGGCCGCCCCGGCCGCGACCACGGCTTCGACGAGCGTGAACAAAGCCTCGCGCGGCTCCTGGTCATCGACGCCGATACGGCATTTGACGGTGATGGGAATGTCGACCGCCGCGACCATCGCCGCGACGCACTCGCCCACCAGCGCCGGTTCGCGCATCAGGCAGGCGCCAAAACGACCGTTTTGCACGCGGTCGCTTGGGCAGCCGCAATTCAGATTGATTTCGTCGTAGCCCCACTCCGCGGCGATTCTGGCGGCCTCGGCCAGCCGCGCGGGGTCGGAGCCGCCCAGTTGCAACGCGAGCGGGCGCTCGAAGGCATCAAACCCGATGAGCCGCTCGCGCGGCCCGAACACGACGGCGTCCGCCGTCACCATCTCGGTGTAGAGCCGCGCGCGCCGCGAGAGCAGACGATGGAACACGCGGCAATGCCGATCGGTCCAATCCATCATCGGCGCCACGGAGAAGCGCCACTCCTCGGCGGTGATTACGGCGTTCGCTTTTTGCAATGTCGGTTGTCCTACTTCCCTTCGACCGCCAGCGCGTTTCCTCCGGCGGACGCCAGCGCCTTGCCGCTCGCTCCGACGATCTGAACCGGATCTCCGGCGGCAAGTCCATCCGGCGGAGCGGCTATAACCCGGTCGTCGGCCTGAAGTCCCGTGCCGATTTCGATTTCGCTGCCCAGATCCCGAGCGATGGTCACGGTCTTGAACGCGACGCGGTCCTGGGCGTTGAGCGTCGCGACGCGCAGGCCCGAGGAATCGAAGATGAGCGCGCTGACGGGAATGCGGAACGAGCCTGCTGCGCCGGCGAGATCCGCGTGGACGTTCGCATATCCGCCCGGCATCAACGCGCCGTCTTGGTTTTCCACCATGAGCTGCATATGGGTCGTGCCGGAACCGACATCGACGGAGCGCGCGGAAGCTTCCACGACAGCCGGAAATGTCCGGCCCGGATATTCAGGCACCGTGACGATGGCCTTGGCGCCGATGGGTACCGCGGGCGCATATTTTTGCGGCACGTTGATGGAAACGCGCAAGCGGTGAACGTCCGAGATGACGAACATCGCCAAGCCCGCGCTGGACCCGGCGCTGATCAAGGCGCCGATGTCGGTGTTGCGCTCGGTCACGAGGCCATCGAACGGAGCCGCGACTTTCTTGTAGGCGGCGAGAACCTGCAGGCGTTCGACATTCGCCTCGCTCGAACGCACCGCCGCCTCTTTGTTGGCGAGATCGGCGGCGCGCTGGTCGATGTCTTGTTGCGAAGCCGCGTTCGAACTGAGCAGGCTGCGGCCTCGAGTCAGCGTGACCGCCGCGAGTTTCTGACCGGCCTCCGCGCTGCTCAAATCCGCGCGGGCTTGCAGAAGCTGCTGATCGAGGTCCGGCGCCTCGATCTCCGCCAGCGTCTGTCCGGCCGTGACCGTGGCGCCGATGTCGACCTTCCATTCCTTCACATAGCCGCTGACCCGCGCGTAGATCGGCGCGCGCAGATTGGCCTCCAGCCTGCCGGGCAGATTGAGGCTGGTGACGCCGGGCTTCGCGTCGAGCGGGATGATCGCCACCGTCGGGACCGCCTGCGCTTCCGTCCATTGCTGCAGCTTCGCGCTGCTTTTTTCACGCTCGCCGAGGCCGGAGACGACGAGGAAAATGCCCCCCAGGACGGTCAGGACGCCGGCAAGGCCCAGCTTGCCCTTCGAGACGCGTTTCACGGTCGGCTCAGACATGGTGCGGGACTTCCGGATGCGCGGGCAGGATCGCCGGCGCGCGCTTGTGGGCGAGGCTGAAGACGACGGGAACGAAAATCAAGGTGGCGATCGTCGCGAAGAACAGGCCGCCAACGACCGCGCGTCCAAGCGGCGCGTTCTGTTCGCCCCCCTCTCCGAGGCCGAGCGCCATCGGCGCCATGCCGATGATCATCGCCAAGGCCGTCATCACGACGGGCCTGAAACGGACGAAGCCCGCCTCGAGCGCGGCGGCGATCGGATCGCCGATCTCGGCGTAGCGCTCGCGCGCGAAGCTGATGACGAGCACGCTGTTGGCCGTGGCGACGCCCATGCACATGATCGCGCCCGTGAGCGCGGGAACCGAGAGCGTGGTTCGACTTACGAACAGCATCCAGACGATCCCCGCCAGACCCGCGGGCAACGCCGAGACGATGACGAAAGGATCGGCCCAGGACTGAAAGTTGATGACGATGAGAAAGTAGATGAGCACGATCGCGCCGAGCAATCCGAACAGCAGGCTGGTGAAGGCGCTGTTCATCGTCTGCACCTGTCCCAGGATGACGATCGCGCTGCCTTTGGGGACCGAGGAAGCGGTCTCGTCGAGCAGGCGTCGAATATCCCCCGCGACCGCCCCCAGATCGCGGCCCTGCGGCGTCGCGTAAAGCTGCACGATCGGCACGATGTTGTATTGGGAGACGACGGCGCTGCTGGTGGTGCGCCTGATATCCGCGACGCCGCCCAGGATGGGCAGGTTCGTCGCGCCGGGCGCCGAAATCGGCACCGTCTGCAAGGCGCCGAGCGAGTCGAGTTGATATTGCGGCGTCTGCATGACGATGGAAAAGGAAACGCCGTTGTTCGGATTGAGCCAGTAAGTCGGGCTGACCTGACTGCTGCCCGCCAGATTGACGACGAGGCTGTTCGTCACGTCGCGCTCCGTCAGGCCGATATATTGCGCGCGCGTGCGGTCCACGTCGATGTTGAACGTCGGATTGGCCGGCGATTGCTGGATGCGGGCGTCGGCGACGCCGGGGATGTGGCGCATACGGCGCAGCAGCATATTGGCGTAGGCGAAATTGGCTTCCACGTTCGCGCCGGAAATCTGCACGTTGATCGGCGCCGGCGCGCCGAAGTTGAGGATCTGGCTGATGATGTCGGCGGGCAGAAAACCGAACGTCACGCCCGGAAACCGATGCGGCAATTGCTCGCGCAATTCCCGCACGTAGTCAGCGGTCGGCCGATGTTCCTCGGTCAACTTGATCTGAATGTCGCCGTCCTGCGAACCGATGACGCCGGTATTGTTGTAGGCCAGATTGATACCGCTGACGGGCATGCCGACATTGTCGACCAGCGTGGCGAGCTCCTCGCGCGGGATGACCGAGCGGATCGCGTCTTGGATATCGGCGAACTGCTTCGCGCTCTCCTCGACGCGGGTGCCGACGCGCAAGCGCACATGCATGAGAATCTGCCCGGTATCGACGGACGGAAAGAAATTCCGACCGAGATAGGGAGTCAGAAGAAAGGATGCGCCCACCAGCGCGAGAAAACCGACGACGAAGACGGCGCGATGCCCCATCGCGAGTTCGAGCATGCCGCGATAGGTGGCGCGGATCGCTTCGAACCCGGCCTCGAAGCCGCGCTGAAATCGCACCAACGGGTTTCGCGACGTCGTCCGCGAACCGTCCTCGGCATGCGGCGCGCGCGGTTTCAGCAGATAATGGGCCATGGTCGGCACCAGCGTGCGCGACAGCAGGAACGAACAGATCATCGCGAACATGACCGCTTCGGCCATCGGGACGAACAGGAAGCGGGCGACGCCTTCCAGAAGGAACATCGGCACGAAGACGATGCAAATGCACAACAGCGAGACGAAGGCGGGCGTCACGATCTGGCGGGCGCCGTCCATGATAGACGTTTCGACATCCTTGCCGTGTTCCAGATGCCAATTGATGTTCTCGATCGTGACCGTGGCGTCATCGACGAGGATGCCGACCGCTAGGGCGAGGCCGCCGAGCGTCATGATGTTCAGCGTTTCGCCCATGGCGTAGAGCGCGATCACGGACCCCAGAATCGCGAGCGGGATCGATGTCGCAATGATGACCGTCGAGCGCCAGCTTCCCAGGAAGAGAAGGATCATCAAATTCGTCAGCGCGGCCGCGATCACGCCTTCGCGCGCCACGCCGGTGATGGCGCCGCGCACGAAGATCGATTGATCGCCGAGCAACGCCACTTTGAGATTGGGCGGCAACACCTCCGCCAATTCCGACAGCCGCCGTTTGACCCCGTCTATGATGGCCAGCGTCGAAACGGAGCCGTTCTTGAGGACTTGCAGCAACACCGAGCGATTGCCGTTGACGTGAACGATGTTGGTCTGCGGCGCGTTGCCGTCGCGCACCTGCGCGACATCGCGCACATAGACCATCGCGCCGTTGACGGTCTTGATGGGCAAATCCGCGAGGTCTTCGAATTTGGCGGGAGCGCTGTTGAGTTGCACGACATATTCGAAGGCCCCGATCTTTTCCGTGCCGACCGGCGTGATCAGGTTCTGCGCGCCCAGCGCATTCGCAACGTCCTGGCCCGACAGGCCGCGAGCTTGCAGGGCGGCCGGATCGAGGTCGATCTGGATCTGCCGCGACTTGCCGCCGAACGGATAGGGAATCGCCGCGCCGGCGACGGTGACCAGCGGCGTGCGAACCTGATTGATGCCGATGTCGGCCAGCGCCTGTTCCGTGAAGCCCTCGCCGGACAACGCGACCAGAACGATCGGGACGGTCGACGCGTTGTAGTTGAGGATCAGCGGCGGCGTCGCGCCCGGCGGCATCTGCTTGATCAGGGTTTGCGAAATCGCGGTCACCTGGGCGTTCGCCGTGCGGATATCGACGTTCGATTGAAAGAAGATCTTGATGACGCCGAAGCCGTTGTAGGAATTGGCTTCGATATGTTCGATGTCGTTGACGGTCGTCGTCAGCGCGCGCTGGAATGGGGTCGTGATACGGCCCGACATTTGGTCCGGCGGCAGCCCCGTATATTGCCAGACCACGCTGATGACGGGAATGCGGATGTCGGGGAAAATATCCGTCGGCGTCCGCAGCGCCGCCAGCGGCCCGATGATCAGGATCAGGAGCGCGAGCACGACAAATGTATAGGGCCGCGTGAGCGCGATGCGAACCAATGCGATCATCGACGAGGAAGTCTCCGCCAGCCGAAGTGAAACTACCGCTCGCTTCGACGCCAAGTCATCCGATATACGCCGCCCGCGAGCCCCGAGATATCACGGCCTCGTGAGCATACCCGGACTTATCGGCGATTTGGTTATCGCTGGCGTGCGGTGCGTTATCAGCGGCCGCCGCGCGCCACTCGCTGAATCTCGGCGCGGACGAGCCGTTCCACCATGCTCGGCAGATGCTCGTCGAGCCACGACTTGATCATCGGCCGCAACATTTCCTTGGTCAACCGATCGACGAGTTCGGCGCTCTGCATCGCGACGCTCGCGGTGAGCGCCTCGAATGACGCCGCGACGGCGCGGTCGGTCTCATCGGACAGTAGCGGCGGTTCGTTGATCTGCTCGTAAACGAGTTCGGGTCCGCGTTCCGCTTCCGGCTCGGACGTTTCGGCCGTAGCGGCCTCAGGATCGGGTTCGGGTTCCGGCGCGGGCTCGACGCGGGGGCGCGCCCACACGACGTTCGGCGCGGGCGCCGGCTCGGCGGTGGGCTCGGCGCGTGGCGGGATGAATTCGGCGGCGGGCTTCGCGACTTGCGGCGCGTCGTTGGAAACGACGATCTGCGGCAGCGTCGGCGTCGGGACATTCGCGACGGCCGGAGCCGGCTTCGCGGCGACCGCCTCGCGATCGTCGGCGATAATGGCGCGAATCGACGCCAGGATTTCTTCCATGGAAGGCTCGTGAGCGCGTTGCGCGCGACGCAGAGCCTCGAACTCGCGTTCGCCAGGAGTGGGATTGGGTGCGTTCATGATCGTCGCCTCCGCGCTCACGCGCGTCTCTCCCGATTCGCCGGCGCCGAGACCATAGGCGACGGCGCGCACGACAGATTGTCCCAGGTCGGCCTCGCGCGCAACCGGGAAACCTGTTTCTCGCCTATGCGGAAGTTACTTACCGTCCGGCGTACGCAAGCCGATCCACTTGTTCTTGACCTGATCGAAATGCACCCGCGGATCATATTCGGCGACGCCGAGCCCCAAGGTCTTGATCGAGAGCCGACCGATGGTCGACAGCAGCGCGTAGGAGTTGACCACCTGATCGTGCTGGGCGGTCACGAGCTGCACGCGCGCGTTGAGCAAGGTCTGCTGCGCGTTCAAGACGTCGAGGGTGGTGCGCTGGCCGACCTTGGCCTCCTCGCGCACACCCGCGAGCGCGACTTCCGCCGCGTCCACCTGGGCCTTGGCGGCGCGCAGGATGCCGGTCGAATTCTGATTCTGGCCCCACGCCGCCACGACCGCCTGACGGACGGTGTCGCGTTGGAGATCTGTCTGCAATTCGGTTTGTCCGAGTTGTTCCTTGGCCTGCCTAATTCCGGCGTAGGTCGCGCCGCCGTCGTAGATCGGCACCGTAATCTGGCCGGCCAATGTTGCGTTGAGTTCTCTGGCGCCGAGGCCGAGCCCTGCAGGGTCGAATTGCTTGGTGACGCTGCCGGTCAACCCCACCGTGGGATAAAGCGCCCCCTCCCCGATCTTGATCTGAAGTTCCGCGACGTCGACCCCGTGCAAACTCGCGACGATCGAGGGATGTTCGACCTGCGAGATCGCGATCGCGTCCTGGAGGTTCTTCGGTAGCGGCTTTACGATCGGAATCACGGGCGCCAAGCTCTTGGGCTCGTCGCCGATCTCCTTGCGATAATTGGCGATGGACGTCTGCAATTGCGATTGCGCGCTCAAGGCCGTGGCCTGTGCTCCCGCGAGGCTCGCCTCGGCCTGCGCGACGTCGGTGCGCGTGACCTCGCCGACATTGAAACGATCACGAGTTTGCCGCAGCTGCTCCTGAAGGACCTCGACGTTGCTCCTATCCAGCCCGAGAATCGCGGTGTCGCGCAGCACGTCCATGTAATAGGTCAAGCCGGCGAGCAAGACGTTCTGCTCGGTGTTCCGTAGCGTCTCGCGGGCGCCAAGAATGCCCGATTCTGCCGCCCGCACGGAATTCTCGGTCCGGTTACCGTTCCAGAGAGTTTCGTTTATCGTCACGCCATACCCGCGCGGTTTCGAAAATTCATCTCCATAGCCTGGGAGGCCCTCGATGTCGGTCTGCGAGATGCCAGCATTGCCCTGCGCCGCTACTGTCGGCAGATAGCCGGCGTTGTTCTTGGGAATGTTTTCGTCTTGCGCCCTGACGCTCGCGCGCTGCTGGTTGATGTCGGGATTGTTCAGGTAGGCCTTCGAGAGCGCGCCGCCGATGGTTTCCGCGTTTGCGCCGCTCGCGATCAAGGCACAGGTCAACGCCGCCAAGCTGACGGCCAGCCTGCCCCCTAACCCCCATCCCGCGAATCGCGGGAGGCCTTGATCCACTTGTTTGCCCAACATCGCCGCCTCATAGCGGAGTCCCCGAAGGAACGCCCTAGTGATCACGAGAGAATCATACAGCTATATACGCACGTCGCGCCACTACCCTCGCGTCTCA
>Ga0302319_10001868_pt1 | contig 46596 bp, 43 predicted proteins | sample Bog_T0_2_FD_203319 | JGI IMG/M metagenome (GOLD analysis project Ga0302319, IMG submission 203319) | Peat permafrost microbial communities from Stordalen Mire near Abisko, Sweden - Bog_T0_2 | ecosystem: Environmental > Terrestrial > Soil > Wetlands > Peat | place: Sweden: Abisko, Stordalen Mire...
CAGTTGGAATCCCAAGGCAACTTCCTGCGCCTGCTCGCCCGCCAAGCAATCGAGGATCCCCTTGAATGGCTCGCTCAACCCGCACCGCCACCACCAGGTTGAACTGTAACTGCGGTTTTTAGGTTTAATTTATCAGGCCGGGGTTATCGGAAGATTATCGCTCAAATTTATTTTTCAATGGCTTTGGTCGCCGATTCTTCCCGTCAGGACCCTCTTCACCCCAACAAAAAACCCCGCCGGTATGAACCAGCGGGGTCTTGAAAAAAACAAGGCGATTAACGCTTGCTGAACTGGAAGCGCTTGCGCGCACCCGGCTGGCCGTACTTCTTGCGCTCGCGCATGCGGGGATCGCGGGTCAGGAACCCTTCCGCCTTCAGCGCCGACCGCAGCGTCGCATCAAATTTCAACAACGCGCGGGAAATGCCATGGCGCACCGCGCCGGCCTGCCCGTTGGGCCCGCCGCCCACCACGTTGACCCGCACATCCAGTTTGTCCGTCGTCGCCGTGACCGTCAGCGGCTGCGACGCCGTGGAGCGCAGGGTGTCTAGGGGGAAATACATTTCGAAGGCGCGCCCGTTGACGGTGATTTTACCGTTGCCGACGGCCAGACGAACCCGGGCGATGGCCGTCTTGCGGCGGCCGGTGCCCAAATACTCAGTGATTTTCGGAGAAGCCATGGTAGTTAGCGTTTCAGTTTGAAATCAGTTTAATTGGCCGCCTTCAGCGGGGTCGGGACCTGGGCTTGATGTTCGTGCTTGTCGCCCTTGAAAACTTTCAGCTTGGTCAGCAATTGGTCGCCGAGCCGGTTCTTCGGAATCATCCCCTTCACCGCGTGCATGATCAGCCGTTCCGGTTGCTTCTCGCGCACCTGGGCCACCGTGGTGTACTTCTCGCCGCCCTTCCAGCCGGAATAGCTCATGTATTCCTTGGCCGTTTCCTTTTTGCCGGTCAGGCGGACCTTCTCCGCATTGATGACCACCACAAAATCGCCCGCATCCAAGTGCGGCGTGTAGACGGGTTTGTTTTTGCCGCGCAAAATATCGGCAACCTGTACGGCCAGACGGCCAAGGATCGCGCCGTTGGCATCAATCACGTGCCACTTGCGCTGGTCCAAATTCACTTTCGGCAAATACGTTTTCATCTTTAATCCCGAACAAAGGGACGGAAATACTAGCAAACATGGGTTCGAAGTCAACAGGTCATTTCGGTTATTTTGCCTGTCTCAATCCCGGGGCCGGCCAACCCGCTTTTTCCACCCGGCCCGGTGCTCGCCGGCCGTGTCGTCGGATCAATGTTCCATCACCTGCCGCACCTTCGCCGGCAGCGCTTCCACTGCGAACGGCTTTTGCAGAAAGGCTGTTTCTGAATTAAGAACGCCATGACGCATCACCGCGTCATCCGTATACCCGGACATGAGCAACACCTTGATGCCCGGCCGCGCCGCCGCCAATCGTTCAGCCAATTGCCGGCCATCCATGCGCGGCATCACCATGTCGGAGACCAGCAGATCGATCGGGCCGGCATGTTGCTCCGCCAGTTGCAGCGCCGTCGGGCCGTCCGCCGCTTCCAGCACGATGTAACCGTTCCGGATAAGGATGCGGCGCGCCAGCTTGCGCAGGTCCACCTCATCTTCCACCAGCAAAATAGTTTTGCCCCCCGGCGCCGGTGGTCGGACCTCGGTCGCCGGCGCCGGAGTTTCCACCAGCGGAAAATAAAGTTTGAATGTGCAGCCCTGGCCCGGCTGGCTCACCGCGCAAATATGGCCGCCACTCTGCTTGACGAAGCCAAACACCATCGCCAGCCCCAGCCCCGTGCCCTGGCCCGCCTCCTTGGTGGTGAAAAACGGCTCAAAAATGTGCGCCAGCGTCGCCGCCTCCATCCCGCAGCCGGTGTCCGTCATCGTCAACAAAACATACGGCCCGGGTTTCAAATCTTGAGGACCGAAACCCAGGACATCTTCCGGCCCGACCTGAGCGGTTTGAATCGTCAGTTTGCCGCCCTTGGGCATCGCATCCCGGGCGTTGATGGCCAGATTCATCAGGGCCTGTTCCAATTGACCGGCATCCACCCGGATCCTGCCCATGTTGTCGGTCGGCACCAGACTTAGCTCCACATCCGCCCCCAACACTTGCTTGAGCATGTTCTCCTCCTCCTGCACCAGCGTGTTCAGGTCCACCAGGTCCGGTTCCAGCAGTTGGCGCCGGCTATAGGCCAGCAGTTGGCGTGTGAGTGCCGCTGCCCGCTCGCCCGCCTTCTTGATTTCCTTCAAAAATTCGTGCTGTGGCTGATCCGGCTTCGTCTCCTTCAGCAGCAAATCCGAGTAGCCGGAGATGATCGTCAGCAAATTATTGAAATCATGTGCCACCCCGCCTGCCAGCCGGCCGATCGACTCCATCTTTTGCGCCTGCCGGAACTGGTCCTCCAAGGACTTCTGCCCTGTGATGTCCCGCGCGATCTTCGCGATGCCCATCAGGTCGCCCGCCCGGTTGAACACCGGGGATAACGTGGCCGCAATGCTGATCAAAGAACCATCCTTCCGCCGCCGTACTGCCTCAAACTGCCGCCGCTGCGGCGCGCGGTTCATCTCCGCCAGCACGGTTTCTTCCTCGGCGCGTTGCTCCAGCGGGATGATCATCTCAATGGACCGTCCGATTGCCTCCGGGGCGGACCATCCAAACAATTTCTCCGCCCCCGGATTCCACGTCGTGATGATTCCCGCCAGCGTCTTGCTGATGATGGCATAGTCCGACGATTCAATGATCACCGCATGCCACGCCGCCAGTTCCTCCGCCACCTTCCGTTCCGTGGTGTCCGTCACAATGACCAACAGATGCGACCGGCCATCCTTTTCAAACCGGCTGAACCGGCACGACACCCAGATCTCCCGTCCATACGATGACACATGATGGAATTCGCCCGCCCGGGGTTCTCCATCTGCCATCACCTCGTCGGCCATCCGCCGCATCCCGGAATTTTCCCACGATTTCAGCCGGCGGTAATTTTGCGATAACAGCCCGTCCAGCCCCCCGTTGGCGATCTCCGCCGCCGCCGTGTTGGCCTGGCGGCACTGGCCGTCCGCATCATAGACCAATATGCCGCAGGAGGCGGTCGCCACAATCAACTCATCGAAGGTCGGTGACCGGCCGGTCTCCGGACCGGTCGGCGGCGTCTGATTGGCGGGTGTTCGCTTCAAGAATTTTGGTGATTAAACTTAAGATATTCGGTTAATTCCGTAAAATCACCGCATATTTTGTCAATTTGCCGCCTTCTGATGGGCGACGGGACAATGTCCCGACAGACTGGGCGAAAGCCATTTATTGTCATGAAACACCCTCCACCCCGGGCCGTCAAATAAAATACCCCCCCCTCGGCCCTTTCCCGATTGATATTTTTTTGAACATTTCCCATATTGTTCGTTCAAATTCATACCGTGCAATGTACCTTGCGGTGAATTTATATGGTGAAGGGCCTCGGGCCGTGGATGTTGGCGATTGCCAGTTGATGACATGATTAACATTCGGAATTTGACCAAAGTGTTCGGTGCCAAGCGCGCCGTGGACGGTGTTTCCTTCACCGTGGAACGCGGCGAAGTGCTCGGGTTTCTCGGACCCAACGGGGCCGGCAAATCCACCACCATGCGGATGATCACCGGCTACATCCCCCCCACCGCCGGCACCCTCACCATCGGCGGCTATGACATGGTGGATACCCCCATCCCCGCCAAGCGGCTTATCGGTTATCTGCCTGAAAACGCCCCTGCCTACACGGACATGACCGTCCATGGCTTCCTCGATTTCATTGCCGGCATGCGCGGCCTCCGTGGCGCCGCCCGGAAATCCGCCATCCAACGCGTCGTCGAGCTTTGCTTTCTCCAGTCCGTCCTGCATCAAAATGTGGACACCCTGTCCAAAGGCTACCGCCATCGCACCTGCTTCGCCCAGTCCATCATCCATGACCCGGATGTGCTGATTCTCGACGAACCGACCGACGGCCTCGACCCGAATCAAAAACACGAGATCCGCCAGCTCATCCGCTCGATGGGCGAGAAAAAGGCCATAATATTCTCCACCCACATCCTCGAGGAAGTGGATGCCGTCTGTTCCCGCGCCATCATCATTGACCGCGGCACCATCGTGGCCAACGGCACCCCGCAGGAATTGCGGCAGAAATCCAAACTCGCCGGCGCCGTCACCGTGCGCGTCCGGGGCGTGGGGACCTTGGAACTGACGACCCGCCTCCAGCAGGTTGCCGGCATCGGCCGCGTCACCGTTCTCGAATCCGGAACCGCCGGGGTCACCATCCGCGCCCTTGTCAAGGCCGGTACTGCCAACGGGTCGCTTGCCCCCGCCATCGGCGAGGCCCTGAAAGGTTGGACCTTGGAACAGTTGCGCACCGAGGAGGGCCGGCTGGATGAAGTATTCCGCAGCATCACCCTGCCGGACACCGGCAAGGAGGCAAAAATATGAATTACTGGGCCCATATCACTACCATCACCAAACGCGAGTTGCAGGCTTATTTTTCCTCGCCCGTGGCGTATGTGTTTATCGTCATTTTTTTGCTCCTGAACGGGTTTTTCACCTACATGGTCGGTGGCTTCTTTGAACGCGGCGAGGCGTCGTTGGCCCAGTCCTTCTTCATCTGGCAGCCGTGGTTCTACCTTTTCCTCGTCCCGGCGGTTGGCATGCGCTTGTGGGCCGATGAACGCCGCGTGGGCACCTTGGAACTGTTGCTCACCCTCCCGATCGCCCCTTGGGAGGCCATCGCCGGCAAGTTCATCGCCTCCTGGCTCTTCCTCGGCCTGGCGTTGTTGCTCACTTTCCCTGTCGTCCTCACCGTCAATTATCTTGGCAGCCCGGACAACGGCGTCATCCTCACCGCCTATGTCGGAAGCTGGCTGATGGCGGGTGCCTATCTGGCGGTGAGCTGCATCACCTCCGCCCTCACCCGCAGCCAGGTGGTCAGTTTCATTGTGTCCGTGGTGGCCTGTTTGTTTTTGATCCTAGCGGGTTTTCCGCCCGTCATCAATCTGCTCCCTAATCTCTCGCCCCATTGGCAATGGCTCACTGACGTCGTCACCTCCTTCAGTGTCATCACCCACTTTGCGGCCTTTCAAAAAGGCGTGCTGGATTCGCGCGATATCATATTCTTCCTCTCGGTGATCGGTTTCTCGCTCTTCACCACCAGCGTGATCTTGCGGACGCACCGCACCAACTGACCGGAGTATTTCACGATGCAAAAAAAGTCCTTCTCCACGTTGCTCTATTCCTCGGCCGGCATCATCGTGATGCTCGCTATTGTCATCGCCGTCAACGTCCTCACCGGCGTCCGACCTGTCCGCGTGGACCTGACCAAGGAAAAAGCCTACACCCTTTCGGACGGCACCCGCGCCGTGCTGCAGAAGCTCGACACCCCCATTAAAATCCGCTTCTACTGCACCCAGGCCGAAAATGCCACCCCGGACACCGTCGCGCTTAAGGCCTACGCCCGCACCGTCGAGGACTTGCTCCAAGAATATCAGCAGGTCGCTGGCAAAAATTTCGTGATCGAGAAATATGACCCCCAGCCCGATTCCGATGCCGAAGATTCCGCGCGGCTCGACGGTCTGGAACCCCAGACGCTCACCGGCGACGATCAATTTTATCTGGGCCTCTCCGTCAATCTGGCGGATCAGCACGTCGCCATCCCCTTTCTGGATCCCGGCCGCGACCGGCAGCTCGAGTATGACCTCACCCGGGCCATCACGCGCGTGTTCACGCCGGATAAACCCATTGTGGCCGTCATGAGCTCGCTGCCCGTCTTTGGCCAGCCCCCCAATCCCATGATGGAGGAATCCGGCCAGACCGGCCCGCCGCCCTGGACGCTCATCAGCCAGTTGCAGGATGATTTCTCCCTCCGCCACCTCGACCTGACCGCCGACAAAATTGATGATGATGTCAAAGTGCTCCTCCTCATTCATCCCAAGGACATTTCCGAACAGACCCAATATGCCATCGACCAGTTCATCCTGCGCGGCGGCAAGGTGATTGCACTCCTGGATGCAGAATCCATTCTGGACGTCCGTCAACAACAACAGCAGCAACAGCAAAACCCCATGGGCGGCGGCCCCGGCAATGCCTCCTCCACGCTGGATAAACTCCTCCCCGCTTGGGGGCTTGCCTTCGACTCCAGCAAAGTCGTCGCTGATCTGAACTTCAAGCTCGAGCTTAACGGCCCCAATGGTCAGCCGACCGAAGCCCCGGCCTTCCTCGGCCTTAATTCCGACGGCATCAACCGCGATGACATCGCCACCAGCCCGCTGGATAGCGTCTGGCTGCCCCTGTGCGGGGCCTTTACCGGCAGCCCCGTGGCTGGGCTTCAGGAAACCGTCCTGCTCCACAGCTCCACCCAGGCCGAGCTGGTCGATGGTACCGCCGCCAGCATGGATGACGGCAGCCTGCTCAATGATTTCAAAACCACTGGTGTCAGTTACGCGCTGGCCGTCCGGTTGACCGGCAAATTCCCCACCGCCTTCCCCAATGGCCGGCCCGGGGATGACAATGCCACCACCAATGCCCCGGCCCCCGCGGGTTTGAAGGTTTCCCAGGTTGATTCCTCCGTCGTGTTGATTGGTGATTCAGATTTTGCTGCCGATAATTTTTCCATCAGCAAGTCCGACTCACCTTTCGGTGCCATGGCCACTCCACTAAATGCCAATCTAAACCTTCTGCTAAATCTCGTGGAGCAGTTGACCGGCGACAACAGCCTCATCGCCATTCGCAGCCGCGCCACCACGCACCATCCGTTCACCCGCATTGAGTCAATGGAGGCCTCCGCCGAGGCGCAGGGCGAGGCCAAGATTACCGAGCTGCAGAACAGCCTTAACGACACCCAGCAACGGCTCGACGAACTCCAGGCGCAGAAAAAAGACCAATCCCAGCAGCTTATCCTCTCTTCCGAGCAACGCACCGAACTGGACAACTTCCGCAAGAAACAGGCCGAAGTGGACCGCGAACTTATACAGGCCCGCAAAGATTTGCGCAAGGAAGTGGTCTCCCTGGAGACCCGGATCAAATGGCTTAACATCTTTGCTGTGCCGCTGGCGGTGACGCTCGTCGGCGTCCTGGTCGCCTTTGTTAAACGGAAAAAAAACTCAGCCCAATGAATCGCCAACAGTTTCTCATTCTCCTGACCCTCGTCATCATTCTGGGCGGCGGCGGCTTGATCATCCATCAGCGCGGCGACCGTTCCTGGGAAAATGCCGCCGCCACATTGGGCGGCCCGCTCCTCCCCAACCTGCCCATCAATGACATCGCCCAGATCACCATCCACAGTGGCACCGGCGCCCTGCACCTGGCCCGGGTGGACAACCTCTGGCGCGTCCGTGAACGCGGCAATTATCCCGCCAACTTCTCCCAGATCAGCGGCTGGCTGATCAAACTCGCCGACCTCAAAATTGTCCAGTCCGATGTCGTCGGCCCGTCCCAGCTCGGCCGCTTCGCCCTCCTGCCCCCGGGCCCCGCCACCAACACTGCCACGCAGGTCGAATTTGCCGCTGCCAATGGCAAGTCCCTCGCGTCGCTGTTACTTGGCAAACCACACCTCCACCAGCCCACCGGCGCCCAGCCCGCCGGCATGGGCAATGAAGCCTGGCCGGACGGTCGTTACGTCATGGTCGGCGGCAACAACTCCACCCTCGATGTCATCACCGATCCGCAGGACAATGTCGTACCCCAGCCCGACCAGTGGCTGAACAAAGATTTTATCGATGTGCAAAAACCCGGCAGCATCGCCGTGCAATTCCCCGTGGCCACCAATTCCTGGTCGCTCATCCGCGCCTCAGAAACGAACGACTGGCAGCTCGTCGGCGCTGGACCCAAGGAAAAGCTGGATGCTGATAAAATTTCCGGCCTCACCAGCCCGCTCAGCTCTGCCACCTTTGCCGACGTGTTGACCCCGGATGCCCGGAACGCCGCCAGCCGGACCGACCTCACCCTATTGACCGTCACCACTTTGGAAGGATTCACCTACACCGCCCGCATCGGCTCCAAACAAGCCGACAATTATCCCGTCACCTTCAGCATCACCGCCAGTTTCCCGGCGACCACCGGTTCAATGAATGCCGACGCCCTGGCCCGGCAAAAAACCCTCACCGATAAACTGGCCCGCGAACAGCAATACCAAAACTGGACCTACCTGCTGCCCGCCTACACGCTCGACCCCATTCTCAAGCTCCGCAGCGACCTCCTGCTGACCGACACGAACACCAGCACCCCCGCGCCGGCTGCCCCCAGCAAGTGATTTAACTGTTAACCGTCATCGTAAACACCCAGATCGTCCAAGGCAGCACCACAAAGACCAATACGACCACCCAGCCCGCCCACGTCAGTTTCCGGGGCCGGGCCGGTCGCGGATAATCCGGCGTCACGCCCGCCGCCACCATCCGGTCATAAAGATGCGGATGCGTCTGCCGGTTGTTCACATTCACGGCGGGTGTCTGGTTGGCCTCATAAAGCTTTTCCAGCGCGCGCGCATAAACCCCTTCATTCGTTTGCTCCTGCGCGGCCAGCGCATCCGCCCGTTTTTCCATCCGCTGCGAAAGCCGGCGGACGAAAATCAACATTAGCACCAAGCCTGCCAAAGGCACCAACAATCCTGTCTGCCCCAGCGAATGCACCGCCGGGTGCATGAAGAGGAGCGGAAAAAAAACCAGCGCCCCAAGCAGGCGGCCGGCCAGCACCATTTTGGATTCCGTCAAATGCGCCAGTTCATGCGCGCAGATCACCGCGACTTCTTCATCCGTGCAAAGCTCCAGCAGCCGGTTGGTGAAGATAAGTTCCTTGGTGGTTGGCGAGGCAAAGGCATTGGCCAGCACGCCCCGCGCCTGCCACGTGTTGCGCACCCCGACCTGCATCCGCACCGCCGAGTCCGCCACGATTTGCTGAAGCCGTGGCCCCGCCGGCTCCAAATATCCGATCAGTCGCAGATATCGAAAAAATCCGCCGAACAGGACCAGCAACGTCAGCGCCAGATAGCCGCCGGCGATCAGTACCATGCCCCCGCCGTCCTCGTCCGGCATGAAGACCATCGCCATAAAAAATAGGAACACCAAGCCCAGTCGCAGGCCCGGAAGCGCGGCGAATTGCCGGGCCCACGTCGGAAAATCCAGCGTCGGAAACATTGCCCGCTCCAAGGGATAACATCCCAGCACCGCTCCCAGCAAACCCGCCACTCCGTTGGCCACCACCCACGAGGTGTCTTCCGGTGCCCAGCCTGCATGCAGCAGCGCAAGCGAGGCGGGCAGCAGAAGAATATTGATCCCCGCAGTATACCGCACCGGCCACAGCCGCCGCGCCCGCTCCGTCCAATGCTCCGCCGCCGCCCGCCGCCACGCACGCAGCCCCAGCCAGTTCACCAACGCCATCAACAGCCCGGCGGCGACAAAATGCAGGATGACCCAAAGCAATGGCATGCGGCTTCGTTATCAACTTTGCCCCGGCTTGTCAACCTTCCCCGCCGGCGCCCCAAAAAATAATTTAACATTTTTGTTAATCCTTGGCCTTGGTCGGCAACTCATAGGTGGGCAGAGAAATCATTCTGCATCCGGTGGCGCCTGTCAGCCCGCCGGCTGCGGCTGCCACAACCGATTAAACATAAACATAACCAAACATAACCGAACCAAAGAAAAATATGAAAACCACCACCAAGCTCCTCCTCGCCGCTGCCGTCGCCGGTGCCATTGCCGCCCGTCCCGCCATCGCGCTGACCGTGTCGGATGACTCCAGCACCAACTCCACGTCCGAGAAAAACGGGTGCAAATCCAAGGACGGCTGCAAAGGCAAGACCAACTCCGTCAGCATCTTCATCAGCCAGACCAGCCTGATCCGTTAATCCCCACGCCGGAGCGGGGCGGGATGGTTGCGGCCGTCTCCCCCCGCCCGCCTCCGCCATGAACCACACCTGTTTCACCAATTTCCAGTCCCTCGGTATCGGCATTGGCCTGCGCGTGCCGCACTATGGCCACATCCTGTCCCAACGCCCGACGGTGGACTGGTTCGAGATTATCTCCGAAAATTACATGGTGGAAGGCGGCCGCCCCTTTGAAGTGCTCGAACAGATTATGGCCCAATATCAGGTCGTCCAGCACGGCGTTGGTCTCTATCCCGGTTCCGCGCAGGGCCTCAACCGCGACCATCTCCGGAAATTAAAAAAGCTCGTCCAACGCACCAAAACCCCGTGGATCTCCGACCACCTCTGCTGGGGCAGCGTGGATGGCACCTACAGCCACGATTTGCTCCCCCTGCCCTACACCCGGGAGATGGCGGCCGTCTGCGCCGAAAATTTGCGCATCGCCCAGGACTTTCTCGAAATTCCCTTTGCCGTGGAAAACGTCAGCAGCTACGCCGAGTTCAAGGACTCCACCATGACCGAATGGGAGTTTCTCGCCGAGATCGTCGAGCGCGCTGACTGCGGCATTCTGCTCGATGTGAATAACATCTACGTCTCCTCCGTGAACCACGGCTTCAACCCGCTCGAGTACGTCGAAAACGTCCCCCACGAACGCGTCGCGCAGATGCACATCGCCGGCCATTCCCGCTACGAACGCTTCATCATCGATACCCACGATCATCCCGTCATCGACCCCGTCTGGAAACTCTACGCCCGCGCGCTCGAACTCTGCGGCCCCACCGCCACGCTTCTCGAATGGGATGACAAAATCCCATCCTTCGATGAAGTCCACGCTGAGGCGCTCAAGGCCGGGCGTTACTGGCGGCACAACTTGGAGCATCAACCCGTGGAGGCCGCCCGTGTCCGCTGAAACCAATCATCCCCGCCTCGTCGCCCTCCAGCGCGAATTCATGGCCGCCCTCCGCGAACCCATTTACGGCGGCAGCCGCGAACTCACCGCCCTCCCCGCGCGGGCCGGTGCCGTTTCGCCTGCGTTTACCGCCCTTGCTGACCGGGAAATCCGCTCCACCCCTGCGCTGGACGCTCACGAACGCCTCGAACTCTACCACCGGCAATATTGGTACCGCCTGCTGGATGCGCTCGACGAAGATTTCCCCGCGCTCCGCCGCATCCTCGGTGAGACCGCCTTCTGGCGTCTCATCGAAGCCTATCTCGAGCACGTTCCTTCGCGCAGTTACACCCTTCGCCACCTCGGGGTCGGTCTGCCCGATTTTCTGCAGCTCAACCCCGGCCTCGCCGCCGGCCGGCCTGTCGCCGCCACTGAACTCGCCCGTCTTGAATACGCCCTCTGCGACAGCTTCGAGGCCCCTGTGCGTCCGCCCGTCCCTGTCGCTGCGCTCGCTACGGCGGAGCTCGCGCTGCAACCGTACCTCCGTCTCTTTGCCTTCTACACCCCTGCCGATGAACTCTGGCGCGGCCCCGCCGGCCCGTCCGCTGCGGATGACCTCCTCGCCATGCGCGACGGCGGCCCCGCCGTGCATCTCGCCGTCTTCCGTCATCAGGCCCGCCAGCATGTTCAACGCCTCGCCCCCGGGTCCTATGCCATCCTCCAGGCCATCGCCGAAACCGGCTCGCTGGCTCAGGCGCTCGATTCGACCGCTGCCACCACCGCCACTGCCACCGAAGTCAGCGCCTGGTTTCAATCCTGGACCGAACTTGGCTGGCTCTGTGAACCTGAAACACCCGTCCCCTCGTCCACCCCTGCCATTTGAACAATCCCTTGTACATCACCATGAAATTGATTCCCCTCATTGCCCGTTTACAACCTATCCTCCGTTCACTCGCCGTCGTCGGCCAGTCCGCCATGCTACTCCTTCTGCGTCTCATCTATGGCGGCCAGTATATCGAGACCGGGCACGGCAAGCTCACGCACCTTGACAACATCACGCAATTTTTCGCCAGCCTCCACATCCTCGCTCCCGGCTTCAACGCCGTCCTCGTCGGCTGCACCGAATTTTTTGGCGGCATCTGCCTTGTGCTCGGCCTCGGCACCCGCTTCGCCACTGTGCCCCTGACCGTCTCCATGATTGTCGCCTATCTCACGGATGAACGTGCCACCGCCTTCAAGAGCCTGGATAATTTCACCGCCGCCGCCCCCTATCAATTTCTCCTCGCCTGCCTCGTCATCATGGCCTTCGGGCCTGGCCGCGTCGCCGTCGATGCCTGGTTCGCCGCCCGGTTAAAAAAGCGGCTCGCCACCCAATCCTCCCGATGACAGACTCCGCCAGTATGACTGAATTGCGCAAGCCCACGCTCGCTAAACTGGTCGCTGAGGCCGACGCCCTCTACCGCTACGCGCTCCCCCGCGTCCGCGGCCACCATGCCGCCGAGGATCTCGTCCAGGAGACCCTTGTGACCGCCGTCAAAAAATTCTCTGAGTTCCAGGGCCGCGCCGCTCTCGGCACCTGGCTCACCGGCATCCTCCGCAATAAAATCCTCGAATACCTCCGCCACCAACAACGCCACCCCTCCGCGCCGGCCGACGATGACGGCGATACCGATCCCACCGCCGCCTTTTATAACGATGACGGCGCCTGGCGACTCTCCCCCACCGCCGGCCTCGAATGCCTCGCCGAGGACCCCGCACAGCTCGTCCAGCGTGCCGAAATCCGCGCCGCTGTCCAGCACTGCCTCGACCGCCTGCCGCTCACCCTCCGCTCCGTCTTTGTCCTCCGCGAAGTCGAAGGTTGCGCCACCGATGAAATCGGCCGCTCCACTGGCGTCGGTCCTGGCAGCGTCGCCGTGCTTCTCCACCGCGCCCGGCAGCTCCTCCGCACTTGTCTCCAAAAAACCTGGGTGAACGCATGAATTCCCCGACTCCTCCGCCAGAAATCCAGCCCCCGGCCTCGCCGCGCCTCTACCGTCTCTTCGCCGCCCTCCTCGGGCCCATGGAAAAACTGCTCGGCCTCACCTGCCGCGACTTCACCCGCCTCGCCTCCGCACGCCTCGACCGCCCCCTCGCGGGCGGCGAACGCCGCCGCTACTTTCTCCACCGCCTCATGTGCGATGTCTGCCGCCGTCAGGAAAAACGCCTCCTCCAGCTCAACCACCTCGCCGGTGAGGCCATCCGGCGCACTGGCGACGATACCCACGTGAAGCTCCCGGACGCCGCCCGTGACCGCATCCGCGACCGCGTCGCCCAGGAACTTGGGCCGGACTGATCCCGCCCCCTGAGATTATTTCATGGACAACCCCGCCCGTTTTGGGAAATGTGGGCGCCGACTGATCATGAAAATCGTATACGCCCTTTGCCTTGTCGCCCTCCTGCTCGCCGGTTGCGCCAGCCCCACGCCCACCGGGCCCCTCGCCGATCACGTCGCCCCCAAACCCCTCTACCGCGATCCCGTCATGGATGGCGCCTCCGACCCCACCATCATCTGGAGTCCCGCCGCCCGCAAATGGTACATGTTCTACACCAGCCGCCGCGCCAATGTCGCCGGCCTGTCCGGCGTCGCCTGGGTCCACGGTACCCCCATCGGCATCGCCGCCTCGCCCGACGGCGCCAACTGGACCTACCTCCGCGATGCCAAAATTAATTACCCTGCCGCCGTTACCGACCCCACCTGGTGGGCGCCCGCCGTCGTCGAGGACCACGGCCTCTTCCACATGTACCTCGTCTACGTCCCCGGCACCTTCGTCAACTGGAACCACCCCCGCTACATCATCCACCTTACCAGTCGCGACCTGTTCACTTGGCAGTACGAATCCACTCTCCCCCTCGCCCATCCCAAGGTCATCGATGCCGGAGTCCTCCATCTTCCCGACGGCACTTGGCGCCTGTGGTACAAGGACGAGGCCACCGGCTCCTCCTGCGACTATGCCGACAGCTCTGACCTCTATCATTGGACCGATCACGGCCGCGTGCCCGGCCTCTCCGATCGTGGCGGCGAAGCCCCCGTCGCCTTCCACTGGCACGGCAACTATTGGCTCTTCCGTGACCTCGGCAAGGGCCTCGGCCTCTACCGTTCCGCCGATGCTCAGAACTGGGCTCGCGTTGGCACCCTCCTCGACCATTCCGGCACCGGCCCTGACGACACCGGCGTCGGCCACCATCCCGACGTCATCCTCTCAGGCGACCGCGCGTACATGTATTACTTCGTGCAACCCGGCACCAGCGCCATCTCCGGTGGCCTGCCCGACAACCGCCGCAGTTCCCTCCAGGTCGTCGAGTTGAAATACGATGCCGTGAAAAATGTCCTCACCACCGACCGCAACCAACCCACCTTGATTAATCTCCAACCACCAACAGTCTTGGAGACGGAGTCTAAGTTTAATTAAACTCCCCATCTTATCCGGGCAAAAAATTAGCCGTGACCTGACAAGCAGGACACGGCTGAGTTGGCCGAAGCCATTCTCACTTCGGCTTTAACTGCGGAAATAGAATTACATCCCGGATGCTTTCCTGGCCGAGCAGCATCATGCAAAGGCGGTCGATGCCGATGCCGATGCCGCCCGCCGGGGGCATGCCGTGCTCCAGCGCCGTCAAAAAGTCCTCGTCCAGCTTCTGCTGTTCGCCGCCCGCCTGATGCTCCAGTCGTTGCCGCTGTTCAATCGGGTCGTTCTGCTCCGTGTAACCCGGCGCAATCTCCTGGCCGTTGATGCAGCACTCAAACACCTCCACCGTCGTCGGGTCCTCCGGCGACACCTTCGCCAGCGGCACCAGTTCCTTCGGCAGGTGCGTCACAAACGTCGGCTGGATCAGCGTCGGTTCGATAAGTTTTTCAAATACCGCCCCCGTCACTTCAAAATCCTCATACTCCTTGCCGATCTCCGCGCCCAGTTTGTGCGCGCGTTCGCGGCGGGCTTCCGGGGTGATGTCAAACCAGTCCGCCCCCGCCTTTTCCCGCACCAGATCCTTGTACTTCGCACGTCGCCAGTTTGGCGTCAGATTGATCACCTTCGGCGTGGACAACCGTTCAAGTGTTCGCACAACGGCGTCAAACTGCGTGGCCGCCGAGGCCAGCGTCTCCTCGACCGGCTTTTGATCGCCCGTGATCTTCAGCTTGTGCAGGCTCACGTTGCCGATCGCCACCAAAATGCCGCCGATCGCGGCCTTGGCCACCTCGCTGCCCGGCGTCTTGCCGATCTGTTCCAGCGCCGTCGTCAGGCGCGCGCGCGCGGCCCCCGCTTGCTTCACAAACTCGCCCGCCGTATCCCCGTCCGTCACCTTCAACAACGTCCCCGTCAGCGCCGTGGAAACTCCGTCCAGCTCCCGGATCGCCTGCTGGATCGCCGCGCTGACCGCCGCATCTTGGTTATGTTCAATCACCAGCGTGCCCAAAACCTTCTGCGCCACGTGGCAGATCATCCCCTGCACCAGATCCATCATGCTCGCGTAATCGCCAAACGCCTCGTACACCTCCAACATCGTGAACTCCGGGTTATGCTTGCGCGAAAGCCCCTCGTTCCGGAAATTGCGCCCGATCTCAAACACCTTGTCCACCCCGCCCACCAGCAGCCGCTTAAGATACAGCTCCAGCGCGATGCGCAGGTAAAAATCACAGCCCAGCGCATTATGATGCGTCTTGAACGGCTGCGCCGCCGCTCCGCCCGGAATCGCCTGCATCATCGGCGTCTCCACCTCCACATAACCCCGCGCGTGCAGAAAATCGCGGATCTCCCGGATGATCGCGCTCCGCTTGAGAAACACATCCTTCACCTCCGGATTCCCGATCAGGTCCAGATACCGCTGCCGGTAACGGATCTCCGTGTCCTCTAGCCCGTGCCACTTCGCCGGCGGCGGCCGCAACGCCTTGGCCAGGATCGTGAAACTCGCCAGCTTCACCGAAATCTCCCCCGTCTTCGTCGTGAACAACGTCCCCGTCACGCCGATAAAATCCGCCAGGTCCAGGTGCTGGAAAATATGGAACTGCTCGTCCCCCAGCACATTCTTCTGCGCATAAACCTGGATGCGCCCGCTCTGATCGCGGATGTCGATGAACATGGACTTCCCCATGTCCCGGTGCGCCGTGATGCGTCCGGCCAGCGCGACCTCGCGGCCCTCCACATAATGGCCGCGCGCGACGGCGCAGGCTTCCGCCGGGGTGAACTTGTTGCGAAAGGGAAAAATTCCCTTCGCCTCCAGCGCCTTGAGCTTCGCCCGGCGCTGTTCGATCAATGAATTCGTATCGTCCATAACAGATGCAAAGGGAAATGAAACACAAAATCCCCCCGGATAAAAAGCTCCAAATTATGAATCCCCCCGTCCGCAGTGCCGCCCGCCCGTCCCTGTCACCCACGCCACCCCGCTCCACTCCCCAAAAATCGTATGCTGGGTAGGGCTGGCGCTGCCGCGCCGTCCAAATATTAAATCCGCCGTCAGGTGGATATGCCCAACCATCCGACCACCCACGCCGCTCCAATTAGCACCCCACTTACCGAATCAGTTCAATGGCCACTTTGTTATTCGACGGCAGTTCTTCGGATCCGTTGTTTTCGTTTGTAATATAATAACCAGAGGCGAGCTCGGCACTGTCCCGATTCCAGCATAGAGGGCCATTGAGAACGGCCCATTCATCATCGGATGGAACCTTGAAGTTTAGGTTCCAACCTACGCCGCCACCACTGGCGTCTCGCGTATCAAGGTGTCCCACAAAAGCTCCTTGCTCGATGCGAAAGCCCAAAAGCAAAGAGGTGCATGGCACCCGTCCGTCAACGTTAAATGCACAGGTACCAGAAACCCTTACGGTGGTCAAATTGGTGACATCGTCTTTTATCAACACCAAGCGGATTTCTTTAACCGGCTTTTGTGCGGGCGGAATGGATCCTTTAAAGGCGTGAAAATCCATAAGACCCGCCAGTTCATATGCGGTTAATTGACTGTCGGGCGACGACGATGAGCTTGATGATTTCAAATCACACCCGGTCACCAACCCCAGAACAGCCAGGACCGCAGCGGGCACGAGTATGAATTGCTTGATTAAGCTACGGGTAACAGCCCAACCAGCCAGTGGTTGATTAATCAGGGAGCGCATCACCCGGTTGTAATTGTGACCTGCACAATTGTCAACGCCTGGCTTATGTCAATTTCTCACCCCATCAATTCACAATCACCCCTGACACCACCGCGTTATTCGTCATCACCCCAAAGCTCGGGTCCACGAACTGAACCGTGTTCGTCACCGTGCCCCCGCCCGTGTAGTTGAAGATGAACTGGCCCGTATTGCTGTTCGGCTGGCTGTACGTATAAGTGCCCGCGCCCGCGAAGCTGTTATCGGATGTGATCAGCGTGAACTGCGTCGCTGCCAGATCGATCGCCGTCAGCGTGGTACCGCTGTTGGCCACCAGGCCTGCGCCGTTCAAAGCCGCCGCCGCAGGTGCGTCGCCTCCGCCAATGGTGCGCACAAAACCCGTCAGCCCAATGTCCTCCGACCCTGTGCTGCTCTCGTTGTCATATTCCGAGGCATACACTGTCTCCATGTGCAACAAGTCCCAGTTCGTCTCACCCCCGCTGGTGAAGACAATCACCGCTCCGCGCGGGCCATAAGTTTGCAGGGTCCAGTTGTTGATCTGGCGGCTGGCACCGCTGATTTGCACCGCCACGCCGTTGGTGTAAAAGCTGGTTGTTTCCACCGTGCCCAGACCCGTCACCTTCATCAGCGTCTGCCCCACCAAGGTGGCCGGGGCGATATTGGTGATCGCGCTGAACACCGCGCTTGCGTTCACCGTCTGGCCGTTGCCATTGGTGTAGCTGAAGTTCGCCACATAGTAGTTCGTAAAATTTAATTGGATCGTCTGTTCATACATCTTCTCCGGCAGGGCCGTCGCCTGCAGCGACAACACCCCGGTTGCCACCCCGGGATTCGCGTAGGTATAGGTCCCCGCTGCATTGTCATTCGTGCCCCAGGCATACTGGCTGAAAACATTCGAGCCAAAATCCATTTCAAAGGGCGGCGTCCCGTCATCCGGCGTGACCAATGCGCTGAAATTTCTCAGGCTGTAGGGTGCCGTCAGGAAGTATTCCAGCGTCGAGTTGGTCGCGGAATAACGGGGCAGCCCGTTGGGTTGCAGATAACCCAGATCCGCCGCTTGCGCATTGATGACATTGGTCCCGGGCGCGAGATTGATCGTCCAGGTCCAATTGGTATACCCATTGGAGGTATTCACCAACGTCCAGCCACCGCCATTCAACTGGCAATAAACTGCGCCCACCCTCCAGTTGTCCGTGGCCGTGCCGGTGATCGTGACCTGGCTGTTCGTCAGGCGTGCCGCCAGGGGACCGACAATTTTTACGGACGGGGCCTGGGCATCCACAAAATTGGCCGTCAACACCAGCTCGGGCGTCATCGTGAATGTAAGCGTCGCCTTGTTCGTGCCAGGCCCCGTGCTGGCGGTCCAGTTCGTGAAGGTGAAGCCCGCCGCCGCCGCGGCAGTCAGTGAGTAGGTCTGGCCGATCACATAGGTGCCCGCGATGTTCGAGATGCTCCCCAAGCCGTTGGTCTGCAGCGTCAGGATGCCCGTCTGGGCATACAGGACGCGGAGCGTGTTCGTGGGCGAAGCATTGCCGGCGGTGTCCAGCGCAAAGGCCCGCAGCACGTTCGTGCCCGCCGACAGCGTCACGCTGCCCGACCAATTGTTCGTGCCCGTCGCCAGTTGCCAGCCGTTGGAATTCGCTTCATACCAGACCTGGGCCACCGCCACGTTGTCCGACGCCACACCCTGGATTGTATACGTGCTGTTGGTAACCACCTGGCCGTTCACCGGGCTCGTCACCGTGTTCGTCGGCGGGGTGATGTCCAGGAAGTTCGCGTACAACATCAGGTTGGACGCCATCGTAAAGGTGATCGTCGCCGCGTTGGTCGCCGGCAGCAGATTGCTGGTCCACGAGGTGAACTTGCTGCCCGCCTTCGCCGTGGCCGTCATCGAATACCTCGTCCCCAGTTGCAGCCCCTGGCCATTGTAATTGGGGCTGATGCCACCCTGGCCCGTGCCGACCTGATTGGTCCCCACCACCAGCGGGAACGTCTGCACATAGGTGAAGGTGAACGTGTTCGTCAATGAGTAGTTGCCCACGGAATCCGTCGCATAGGCGCGCACCGACTGGGTCCCGGGCTCCGGCGATATCAAGGTGCTCCAGTTCGTCCAGTTGTTCGCCGAGGTCACGCTCTGCCATACGTTGCTGTTGAAGCTCACCCACACGCCCGTCACAGTCGAACCGTCCGGCGCGTTCGACACCGTGCCGGTCACCGTCAGCGGCGACTGGTTCGTCACCGTCTTCAGTCCGCTGGCCAGCACCGACATCGTCAGCGTCGGCCGGCTCCAGTCCACAAAATTCGCCGTCAGCACCAAGTTGCTCTGCATCGTGAAGATGAGGTTATTGTTGTTGGTCAGCACCGGGTTGTTCGCCGGCAACAGGTTGCTTGTCCAGTTCGTGAAGGTCCAGCCGCCCCGGGCCGTCGCCAGCATCGTGTATGTCTTACCGATATCCAGTGTCAACGTGTTGAAGTTCGTCCACACCGTCCCGTCGCCGTTCGTGTCCACCACCATCTTCTGCGTATGGTACAGCATGAAAGCCACCGTGTTCGTCAGGGAATAATGCCCCGTCGTGTCCACCGCATACGCGGACAACACCTGCGTACCAGCTGCCACCGGCACCACCTCGCTCCAGTTCGTCCAGCCGTTGCTGGTGGCCGCATTCGTCCAACCCCCGCTGTTGAGTTTCAGCCACACGCCCGTCAGCGGCAGATCCGCCGCCGCCGTTCCGGTCACCGTGATGGTTGGGTTGTTCGTCGCCACTTCCTGCTGGTTCACCGGGCTCGTGATCGTCAGCGTCACCTGCGTGATGTTCGCCGTCAATCCCGTCGGCTGCGTCAGCGAATAATTCGTCGCCGCGCTCCCGATCAGGGTCAGCCTGCCCACCGTCACATTAACGCCCTGGCCTGGCGCGGAGCTGATGAACGTCGCCGTGTAATGATTGGTTGATAGCGCCACGGCTGCCGTGTCGCCCGCCAGCACGCCGCTCAACACCACGTTGTTCGAGCTGATTGTCGCCGCCGTTGTGCCGTCAAACGCCTTGTTGTTCGCCGTGATGCCGGCGGCAATCGTCACCGGCGCGGTCTTGATGTCGCCGGTCAGCACCGGCTGGGTCAGCGTGTAATTGGTGGCGGCCCCGCCGGTCAGGGTCAGCCCGCTCACCGTCACCGTCTTGCCCGTGCCCGTCGTCGCCGTGGTGAACGTCGCCGCATAGCCGTTGGTGCTCAACGCCACGCCCGCCGTGTCGCCCGCCAGCACGCCGCCCAATGCGACATTGTTCGAACTGATCGTTGTCGTCGTCGTGCCGTCATAAATTTTGCTGTTCCCCGTCAGGCCCGCGGTCACGGTCACCAATGCGGCCGTGATGTTCGCTGTCAAGCTCGTCGGCTGCGTCAGCGAGTAGTTTGTCGCCGCGCTGCCGGTCAGCGAGAGGCCGCTCACCGTCACCGTGATCCCATTGGCCACGCCCGGGCTGACAAAAGCCGCCGTATATCCGTTCGTGGACAATTTCACATTGGCCATGTCCGTCGTCAGCACCCCGCTCAACTCCACGCTGCCCGAGCTCAGCGCCGCCGCCGTTGTGCCATTGTAAACCTTGTTGTTCGCCGTCAGGCCCCCGGCCACGGTCACCGTGTCCTGGGTGATGTTCGCCGTCAGAACCGTCGGCTGCACCAGCGTGTAATTGGCCGCCGCACTGCCGGTGAGACTCAGTCCGCTGACCGTCACGCTCTTGCCATTGCCCGCCCCGGCGCTGGCAAACGTCGCCGTATAATTACTCGTGCTCAACGCCACATTGCCCATGTCGCCCGCCCGCACGCCGCTCAACACCACCGTGCCGGTGCTGATGGTCGCTGCGGTGCTGCCGTCATAAGCCTTGTTGTTCGCCGTCACCCCGGAGGCGACCGTCACGCTAAGCGCCGTGATGTTCGCCGTCAATCCGGTGGGTTGCGTCAGCGTATAGTTGCCCGCCGCGCTGCCGGTCAAGGTCAGGCCGCCGACCGTCACCATGATCCCGTTGCCCACGTTCGCACTCGCAAAGGTCGCCGTATATCCGTTCGTGGACAACTTCACATTGGCCGCATCTGCCGCCACTAGGCCATTGAACACCACGTTGTTGGAACTGATGCCCGTCGTCGTCGTGCCGTCATACGCCTTGCTGTTCGCGGTCACGCCGGAGGTGATCAAAACCGTCGCCGCTGTGATGTTCGCCGTCAACCCTGTCGGTTGGGTCAGAGAATAATTCGTCGCCGCGCTCCCGGTCAGCCCCAGGCCGCTCACCGTCACTGCAATAACATTGCCCACGCTCGCGCTCGTAAAACTGGCCGCATAGCCATTCGTGTCCAGTCGCACACTGCCCGTATCGCCCGTCACCACCCCGCTCAAGATCACCGCATTGGTGCTGAGTGTCGCGCTCGTATTGCCGTTGTAAATCTTGTTGTTCGCCGTCACGCCGCCCGCAACGGTCACCGGCGCCACCGTGATATTGGCCGTCAGCCCGGTCGGCTGCGTCAGCGTGTAGTTGCCTGCCGCGCTGCCCGTGAGGCTCAGGCCGCCGACCGTCACGCTCTTGCCCGTCCCCGTCCCTGCCGTGGCAAACGTCGCCGTGTAGCCGTTGGTGCTCAACACCACGTTGCCTGCATCGCCTGCCGCCACCCCGCTCAATACCACCGAGGTCGTGCTGATCGTCGCCGTGGTCGAGCCATCATACACTTTGCCATTCGCCGTCACGCCGGAAGCGACCGTCACCGCCGCCGCCGTGATGTTCGCCGTCAATCCCGTCGGCTGGGTCAGCGAGTAGTTCGTCGCCGCGCTCCCGGTCAGGCTCAGGCCGCTCACCGTCACCGTGATCCCGTTGGCCACCCCGACGCTCATAAAACTGGCCGTGTAACCGTTCGTGGCCAGTTTCACATTGGCCGCATCCGCCGCCAGGACGCCGCTGAACACCACCGTGTTCGTGCTGATGCCCGCCGTGGTGGTCCCGTCATAAGTCTTGTTGTTCGCCGTGACCCCCGCGGTGACGGTGGCCGTTGCGGTGGCGATGTTCGCCGTCAACCCCGTCGGCTGCGTCAGCGAATAATTCGTCGCCGCACTTCCAGTCAGCGTTAGTCCGCTGACCGACACGCTCTTGCCGTTGGCCGCGCCGGCGCTGATAAACGCCGCTGTATAGCCGTTTGTGCTCAACGCTATGTTGGCTGCATCACCTGCCAGCACCCCGCTCAAAACCACCGCGTTCGTACTGATCGTCGCTGTGGTGGTGCCATTATAAATTTTGTTGTTCACCGTCACGCCGGAGGCAATGGTCACCGCCGTCGCCGTGATGTTCGCCGTCAGCCCCGTTGGCTGGGTCAGCGAGTAGTTCGTCGCCGCGCTCCCGGTCAGCGTCAGGCCGCCCACCGTCACGGCCATGCCATTGGCCACACCCGCGCTCGCGAAGCCCGCGGTGTAACCATTCGTCGACACATGCACATTCGCCGAATCTCCGGCCGCGATCCCGCCCAGCACCACGCTGTTCGAGCTGATCATCGCCGTGGTCGTGCCGTCATACGGTTTGTTATTCGCCGTCAGACCCGAGGCAATCGTCGCCGTGGCCGCCGTGATATTCGCCGTCAACCCCGTCGGCTGGGACAGCGAATAATTCGTCGCTGCGCTGCCCGCCAGCGTCAGGCCGTTCACCGTCACGGCGATGCCATTGGCTACGCCCGCGCCGGCAAAGTTCGCCGCGTAGCCATTGGTCACTAGGGCCACGCTGTTTCGATCGTCGTTGAGCACCCCGCTCAGCACCACCGAGTTGGTGCTGAAAGTTGCCGTGGTGGTCCCGTCATAAGTCTTGTTGTTCGCGGTCACCCCCGAGGTGACCGTCACCGGTGCCACCGTGATGTTCGCCGTCAATCCCGTCGGCTGGGTCAGCGAGTAGTTGGCCTGTGCGCTGCCGACCAGGGCCAGGCTGGCCACCGTCACCGGGATGTTGTTGCCCACCCCGGACTGGGCGAAGGTCGCCGTATAGGTGTTCAAGGAAACATGCACATTCGCCGCGTCGCCGGGCAGCACCCCGCTCAGCACCAAGTTGTTCGAATTCAACGTCGTGGAGGTGTTGTGATTGTAAACCTTGTTCGCCGCCGTTAGCCCCGAAGTGATGGTCACCGTCGCCGTGTTCACCACCTGGGTCGACGTGCCGGAGGTGGACCCACTATATCCCGTGGTGCCCGCGTAAACCGCCGTGATCGGATAGCTGCCCGCTGCCAACGTGCTGTTCGTATAGGAGGCCGTGCTGCTGCTGACCGTCACCGGACTGCCCAGCGCCACGCCATTGGTCTCAAATTGTACCGTCCCGCCGCCCGGGGCTGGCGCGATGGTCGCCGTGAAAACAATGCTTCGGCCGTAGGTCGAGGACGTCAGTGCCCCCAGCGTCGTCGTCGTCGTTTTTAAATTCGTGCTGTTGGTCACCGTCACCAGGCCCGACCCGGTGAAGTAGGTGCTGTTTTTGTTCGCCGCGCTCGATGAACTGGAACCCCAGGTCCCGCTGGCCTGCCCCGCGCCCGCCAGCGACAGGCTGCCCGCGCTGATGTTCACGCCGGACCCAACGCTCGCCTTGGCCCCGGAAGCGATGCCCAAATTCCCCGTGATCGATGTGCCGGAAACCAGTGTATACGTGCCGCTGTTGGTGAGGCTCAGGCTGGTGAAGGTGCCGCTGGGCAACGTCATCGTGCCGCCGCTAAAGGTGAAATTGCCGCTGCTGATCGTGTATCCCCCGCCATCAAACGCCCAACTCCCCGAGGAACTCACCGTCGAACTCCCGCTGACCGTCAGGTTGCCGCCATTGTAAAAAATAAAGCCGCCCGCCGTCAGCGTGCTGCTCGTGACCGTTAGTCCCCCCGCGTTCAACGTGATGGTCCCCGCTGTCAGGCTGCCGCCCGAGACCAGGACATTGGCATTGTCGGCAATGGCATTGTTCCCGTCATTGAACGTGCCGTAAATGTTCAGGGTGCCGCCGTTGGCATTCAAGTTCAGCCCGCCGGTGGATGAATTGACCGTGGCACCCGTGTTGATCGTGAAGGTCGCCGTATTATAAATGGTCACCGGCGCGGTCAGGCTGCCATTCACCGTCCACACCCCGCCGGCGATCACCCCGTTGGTGCAAATCACGCTCGCCCCCGCATTGATCGTGAAAGTTGAACCGCTCAAGGCATCGATGTTGCCGGTGTTGACCGTCAGCGTGCCGCCCGCCACCGTGACGCTTCCTGCGCTCTGATTCATCGTCAGTCCGGAAATGGTCTGGCTGTTCGTTAAAGTGGGATAATACGGACAACCGCTCGGAATCGTGACGCTCGTCACCGAAGCCGGCACCTGTTGTATGCTGCCCGGAATCTGCCAGCTCGGCGTCCAATTCGTCGCATTATTCCAATCCGTTGAAACCGTGCCGTACCACGTCGCCGACAAGGTTGGTGCCGCCGACACCATGGTCTGGCCGCCCCACAGCAACAAAAACACCGCGCCCAGCAGCCGCGCCCATGATTTCCCGCCCGTCATCCGCCCGCACTTTTGTATAGCATTCATAAATTATATCCATCCAATATCACCCTTATTTCCCCGCTGTCATTAATTTAAAGTGTCTAATATTGGTTAATTTCCGTCGGCAGTAATAGATACCGGCTTAAGAATCCAAATGAATTCCAAATTAACATACAATAAATAGCAGCTACCGCGCCAAGTCGGTTTTAATCAAAAAACCCAATAAAACTGTACTTACATCTCATTCAAATCAAATGTTGCAATATTTCCGCAATCATAATGCAATGCAATCCTCCTTCATAGTACGTTAAACTGGGCGTTGGGAGTCCCAAAATGGGTGTTATAAACCTCATCCGAGGCCCGTCCTCCGCTATTTCCGGCTATTCCGACATGATTTTCTCCGGCCACTTCCAGTCTCCCCCGACCGACAGTCACACCGGCAAAACTTGACCCGTCCGCTCAAATGGGCGACTCTATAACCAGCCGATTCGGATGGGGGCGTACTGGTTTCGACCAGGTGAACACGTCAGAGGCGGCATGCCGAGGATGATGCGTTGGCCTCGTAAATCGTCGCATCAAAACAAAAAAGCTAATCAAGAACTAGCTCTCGCGGCCTAAGGCCACGACGTTCGCCACTGGACACCTGCTACGGTGGATGAACGCGACAGCAGGCATGGTTGACGGCGGGGACCGCGCGCCGGCAATCGAGAAATTTCATGCGGACTAGGCAGTGCGAATCGTGTCCGGACGCCATCGCATAGCAGAAAACCATCTCCGGACTAAGCATGTAGTCGCGGCTGGCAGGTTGGCTTGGGACGCGGGTTCAACTCCCGCCGCCTCCACCATACAGAATTTGGCGAAAAATCAATGGGCGCATTGCGCAGGGTGACGTTGGTTTCAGCCAATAAATCAAAGGGTTTTTTGAAGGAAACGGTTACGGTTTGAGCGCGTAAAAGGCGGTTCGAGCCAACTTTTTCAAGGAATGACTTCATTCCTAACCAATTGTCAGAAAAAACGTCATTTTGGGCCGTATTTGCCTCCAAAATCCATTTTTTCAAGGGTTCGAGCCGATTCATTTTGCTTCCCTCCAGAACGACGATTTGTTGCTCCAAATCGGCTTTCAAGGCCATCATCGGGTTTTTGAGTTCTTTGAACTCGGCAATGTCAATTGCCCCCTCGGTGAATGCCTTGTTGATCCGGTCAATCTTGGTTTTAAGCAGCGCCAATTCAGCCTTGAGGCTGTCGATCTTTTGTTGCTTCTCAATGGATGTTTCCGTCTCCCATGTCTCGATCTTGGCCAAGAACTTCTCTTTCCATTCATCGGGGATGAGAACGAATTCGGCGTTCCGCTTGATCTCCGCCGCCAGCTTTTCTTGGCGGATGAAGGTTGTGGACGGGCAGTGACCGGTCCAGCTCAAGAAAAAAGGCCCGTTCAAATTTGTCCCCATTGGTCTCCGTCTCAAAAATGCTGATGAAACCGTCGGGCTTTACGAGGACTTCCTCCGCATGATGTCGGGGGCGATATGCTTTGAATTCATTCAACAGGGGCCACGTGCTAAATTCTTCGATGCTGAGTGCGGCCGTGGATTTGATCGCCGCATGAAAGGCAGTTTTAACGTCCATAACCTCAAGCTCGTGGCGAATTGTGAGTGGGCTCACACGAGCACGTCGGACAAGCACCGGCAACGCAAACGACGGGTAATCTTCTAAAATTCCACGATTATTCAAGACCTCCAGACCTCTACGGGTTAAAAAGAGAACAGAAGGTTCAAAGGCATGACGGGGGCGTTCGCCGATGAACCCGGCAGATTTGAGCTTTTGCAGGCGTTTTATCGCGGCTTCAAATTTTCCGCCAAAAAAAAGTGACGATGCATGAGAATTGCTCATCACACGGCATTCAAAAAGACCGCGTAGAAGGGTGACGTCCCTATCCTGAAGTAGTAAATTTGTAGATTTCAATTCGTCCATGAAAAAATTATAGCAAATCTTCGGGAATTTTAACTTTCGAAGCGGACGGTTTATTATCCCGGCGGGTACCTGCGATTGATTTATCTCTCAAAGAGCAAAGATAATTTATTATTTCATTATGATGCTTCTGGTAGGCGGATTTGCGGCTAGTAAAAAGCAAAAATGGATCAATAAATAATGGCAAATCAACTATGCATGAAACATTAAATGCACCGTACTTCACGAGTTTATCTTTGGATACGCCGAAAAAGTCCGTGAAATAAATACGTGTAGCATATTGTCGCTTATGAGTATTCATTGGTCTTTTCGAGATTCCCAAGTTTGCAAAAGGAACGTCGCCATCGTCCCCGCCAGATTGACCGCAAGTTCGGCGTGTCGGGCTGCTGGGCGTGACGCGGTTATCGTCCTTGCCACTGCTGTTCAACTTGCGCAATAGCTCGGTTTCAAACTGTTCGATGTATGACATTTTTCGTTATTATTGGCTGATAATTTCGACCAGGTGCGGAGTGGCGTTTGCCGCTCTGCCCTCTGGACGCACCGTCCGAAGTCAAGGTTGGGCGAGCGCGGTGGAACGCCTTCGACCGGGCTGGGCTGGAACGACCTTGACCGGACGGTATAATGGGAAGAGGGCGCGGCGAACAAAACCCGCACACCAAAACCCGGAATCCGAATCTGGACCCGAATCCTGGCGAGGGGGTGGAGCGGGTCGTGGGGGACTAAAAATGAATGAGGCGCAGCCGAATTCCTTGAAGTAATTCTCGAATCAAGATTCCGGCGTTGAAACGATCATTCACCGGTTTCCCTTGTTTTTGCATAACTTGCCGGAAATACCAACGCCACAACTTTAGGATAATTTGCATCACCTGAAATTGTTGGAAGCCTAGCGGCTTGTACCAGCCAGCTCCTCGGCTTTCCGTTGATCCACCAAGTTTCCTTCACGGCATCAGTGGTTGCCAAATTTTTACGAAAACACTGCACGGTTACTGATGAGGAGGGAGGTGTTATACCACTCGGCACGTAGCCATTAAACAGCGCATTTTTATTGGAATATTTTACCCAGAGCGGACCATAGCCAGCATTGGTTCCTCTTTGATCTGTCAGAAAAACGGATGCAAACCCGACAGCCGACTCAACAAACATTATCCGATAGATCGTAGCTTCAATTGATGCCTTGTAACGTTCTCGAAGTTGGTGAACCGCTTCAATTCCGAGGTGCTTTAGTTTCGTAAGATCGCTGGTAAATTCTTCCAACGGAAAGAGCATTTCGGACGCTCCAAAATCGCAGAGGCGCTCGAACTCTTTTACTGGGTCGGGATTGTTTTTTTGGGACGCGTAGTATTGCGGCAGATATTGAGGAAAATCAGGAAAAAGCGTGTGTGCAAACTCATGGAAAATCGTAAACCGCTGCCGTTCTGGCAAATGCCCGTCTCGATATTCAATTTTAAACCTTCCATCTCGCCCAAGCAGAATCCGTCCATCACCGACAATATCATGGCTCACTTCTTGGCATTTATAACCGAAAAGGCTGGTAAATTCTTTCGGACAGAATGGTGGTCCTGACCACAGATGTTCCTTTGCATACGCCACTTTTTCCCGGGCCAACCGACGAATAATATTGTTAGCCTTGCCTTCCCCTGGATAAGCAGCCAAAAGCGCCTCGATTGACTTGTGGATAAGCGCGGAATCCCCGCGTCCTCCGTTAGCCGATGTGGACATGCGGCCAAAAATACCAAAAGCCGCTACGATTTAAAACTATTCTCGATGCTTCGGTACAAGAATTTCCAGCTTTCGAGGTCTTCTGTCTGCGTCGCCTTGCGGTTGCGCAAGACGTACATGGCATTCAAAATGTCGGGATCAGGCTCCTTGCCCTGGGAATTCAAATATGCAATAAGCCCTTTTTGCCATGTGGGCTGCTCCTCGGGGATGATCCGCTTTAATTGAGCCTGCTCGGTTTCCAGAATGTCAGCCACCGTAACACCAAGTGCCTCGGCGATTTTGTAAAGCGTTGACAATGAAGGGTTACTATCTTCGTTGTTTTCAAGTTTGGAGATCAGCCCCTTGGACAGGCCAGCGCGGTCGGCAAGCGCGGGAAGGGACAAGTTTTTCTCTGTTCGCAGGGTGCGAATACGTTCGCCAGGGTTTCGCATAAGAAAACAATATGTGAAAAAGTTCACAAAGGCAACAAATTTCGCTTGAAAGTTTCCTAAAGGAAACATAATGTTTTTGGGTGGCATGAAAGTGAACGGCTGCGAGGCGGCTAAATAACTGAACTGCGAATGCAGTTTGACGCATTGAATTCGGCACTCCGGCCACACAGAACATACAATGAGCAATGAACACCGCCCCACGGGGCTCGATGGTCGCGAGAGAGACGCCAACGGTCAAATTCGCGAAAAGAACGGAAACACCCTCGTGCGCACTCTGCGACAGGAATACGGGCCTGGCTTCGCCGAAGGACAACGTTCGGATACCAAACTGGAAACACTGCGAGAGAAGACCGGAATGAGCCTGAGCCAAATGGTTAAAAAGAAATGAACCGCTGGCAGACCGGTACGTCTGCCGAAAAACTTGCCCACCAATCGTGGGCATCAACATTAAACAATTATGCAAGATTATAGCATCGAACGATCCGGAGTCCCCAACCTTGATTTCACGGGTGAGATTATTGGCCAGAGCGGGGCACCCAAACCCTCAATTTTGATCTATCGAACCGACACGAAGAAATTCGTGGGACAACTTCGGGCCGATCAAAAATTCTCGTTAGCGCAACATTTCGATAACGCCGATGGCGTAATCGCATGGTTTAAGTACAATTATAGCCAGACCATTGTCCCCGCAGTACAGGACGCAATCGAGGATGCTGCAAAGCATGACGACGCCTTCAAGGCGGCCTGGAACGAGCACGTATGACCAGCGCCATGAAATCTCCAACTTTAATTTGCCTCTGTTTAATTACTGTGGCGGTGGTTGTTGCAGCCTATCTGCTTGGGCGTGATTCTGCCCGACTCGCTGAGGTTCAGGGTGACGTTAGCGAACTCAAAATTCAGATGCATGGATTGCAAGCCGACAAACAGCGAAGTGATGGGCGCTGGAGCTTGATTACTCGGATTCCCGCTATCGCGGGGGCGTCAACGACTTGAGAGCTTTCTGCGCCGTGCGGGGAGCCGCCTTCGCTTTCCGTGCCGGTCTGCCCATTGAACTCGCCGACACCCTCGCCCCAGTTTTCACTTTCACTGTGGATGATGCGCGTCTCCTCAACGTAGTCCATCACTTTACGGGAATGGAGTTGCAATTTGATTTCATCGGGATTCATCACGCCCATGAACAAGGATTGCGCGAGCGATTTCAAATTCTCCTCACCCTCATGGTTTTTGACTAACCATAGAGCTGTCTTCTACTGGAAAATACTGGCTGATTGCCCGCAGGAGTCACATCTGCTCAACCGTCTCGATCCCCAGCAAGCCGAGCCCCTGCTTCAGTACGCGCGCCGTCAGGTCACACAACGCCAGCCGTGAATCGCGCGAGGCCGCCGCCTCGGCCTTCAGTACGGGGCAGTTCTCGTAGAAAGACGTGAATTTGCCGGCCAGCTCATAGAGATAATTGCACAGCAAATTCGGCCGGTATTCCTCCGCCACCGCCTCCAAAGCCAGCCCAAAGTTCAGCAGATGCTTCGCCAGCACCAGTTCCTCCGGTGCCACCGGCTGGATGACTTCCGGCTGCGTGATCTGAAATTCATCCGATCCCAGCTTGCGAAAGATGCTCTTGATCCGGGAGTAGGCATATAATAGGTAAGGCGCGGTGTTGCCCGTGAACGCCAGCATCTTGTCCCAGTTGAACTGGTAATCGCTCTGGCGGTTGGGCAGCAGATCGGCATATTTCACGGCGGCGAGCCCGACGACCCGTGCAATTTCCCGGCGCCGGTCCTCGGCCAGATCCGGGCTCTTTTCCGTGACCAAGCGCAGGCAACGTTCCTCGGCCTCATCCAACAGGTCGCCAAGCTTCACCGTGTCGCCGGTGCGCGTCTTGAATGGCTTGCCGTCCTCGCCGAGTATCTTGCCGAAGCCCACATGTACCAGCTTCACGCTTTTGGCCGCCTCCGGCTGCCAGCGCGCGAAAATCAGGAACAGCTTCTTGAAATGCGGACCTTGCCGGTCATCCACCACATAGAGAATCTCCTGCGGCGTCCAAGTTTTGAGCCGGTAATCCAGTGTGGCCAGATCCGTGGTCGTGTAGTTGAAGCCGCCGTCGCTCTTGCGCACCAGCGCGGGATCCGCGATCCATTCGCCGTCGCGATTGACCAGAAAGGGATCTTCCTTGGGCGGCAGCGCCCCATCGCTGAAGACCCCCACGGCCCCGTCGCTTTCCCGCGCAATGCCCCGTTGCAACAAATCCGTGACCACGCCGTTCAGCCAGGGATTGTAAAAGCTTTCTCCCAGCGCATGGTCAAAGTGCACTCCCAGCCGGCCATAGATGGTGGCGAACTGCTGTTGTGAAAGCGCGATCATCTCGCGCCAGATCGCCGTGTTCTCCGCATCCCCCGCCTGCAGCTTGACCAGCTCCTGCCGGGCCTCTTCCAAACGTTCCGGACGGGCCTCGCATTCCGTGTTGATGACCCGGTATAGACGTTCTAGCTCGGCGATAGAGTCCTGGGCCAGCGCGGCGCGGTCCAGAATTTGTTTCCAGCCCAGTAGTAATTTCCCGAACTGTGTGCCCCAGTCGCCGATATGATTATCAGTGATGACCCGGTGCCCCAGCAGCCGCAAGGTGCGCTGAAGCGAGTCGCCAATACCCGTGGAGCGGATGTGCCCGACATGCATCGGCTTGGCCACGTTGGGCGAGCTAAAATCTACGACAATCGTCCGTGGTTGGGCGGCCCGGGAAAAGAACTGGTGTTCACCCCGGGCGGCACCTTGCAGTGCGGCCGCCAATGCCGCGGGTTTCAGTCGGAAATTGAGAAACCCGGCCCCGGCGATCTCCACCGGTTCACACCAGGCGGAGACATCTAGCAGGGCGACCACCTCGGTGGCGAGCTGGCGAGGATTCAGCTTCCGCGCCTTGGCGAGCGCCATGAGCGTATTACTCTGGTAATCACCAAACTTCGGATCCGGACAAGGCCTGACCAAAACCGCCGTCGTGTCCGCCTCCGGCAACCGGGTGTGAACGGCGGCCTGCAAACGAGCTTCAATTTCTTTATACGGCAACATCAGCGCTATTAAATCATGAATTGACCCGCCGGAGCACGGATAAAAAGCAGAACTTTGCAGGTCTATATGGGCCCTGGGCCCTTGGCAACCCCGGCATGATACAGGACTGTGTCTTGTAACAAAAACCGTCAAAACTTGCATCTGCCTTAATTTTAACATCTTACAAAATATAACATGCAAAAAACAGGCTATTTTGTCGGAATCCTTTACACCAACTGTCCTTTTGGAGTGGCGGAAGGCAAAATCGAATTGTCTGCAAAGTCCATTGAAAACAAATGGTTTACACAGTGTTTAATTTGGATTCCTAAGTTTGGCATGGGGGCTGCTTAATCCTTTCAGAAGTTAACATACAATTTACATAATATGAATAAAACGACGATTCTTTCAGTTTGTGTGGCTCTGGCCGCTGCCGCGGGTGTGGTTAAAGCTACCCCCATCACCGGTAATTTGGATATTGCTGGTATTGCGACATTCAATGCCGCTCCGATTGGTTTAGGTTATGCCACAACGGTGGATTCACTTACTGCTTTCGGTGCTTTTGGCGGCACACAAGATTTTGCTGGAATTTCTTCGGCTAGCTTTAGCGTTCCAGGCGGCGGCTGGAATTTGGTTGGAAGTACGGCGATTCCCGGCTTTGTGACTTTTGGTAGCTTTTCGCTTGAGTTGCTTTCTAGCACTGAATCCGCCGGGACAACTTTGTATGTGAACGACGCTGGCTTGGCCATCGTCACTGGTGGTGGTTATGATCCGACTGCTTACCAATTCAGTTTCACTGCCACGGAACCTTCACCGTCGACAACTGGATCCTTCACCTTTAATCTTACCTCTGTTCCTGACGGCGGCACCACAATCGCCCTGCTGGGCGGTGCGTTGACGGCCGTCGGCCTGCTGCGCCGCAAAATGCTGGCCTAAGCAAACACGGTTCTTTTCAAATCGGGCAGGGATGTATTCCCTGCCCTTTTTTCTTTGTTGAATCTCATCGTTCTGGTCCACCTTTGCCGCATCGGGATTAAATACAAGGGAAATTTAAAGTTGTCCGATCCTCTGCTGATGCCGGAGAAGCTATGACCATCTCACCAAGTCGCGGCCACCTTGTGTTTCCCTTGCTTCAGTCCAGTGATTGCAACATAGTGGATATATGTCGGGCCGGTCTCAAACTGGGAACCAGGGTTGGGAAACTGGCGGCTTGCCACGGTGGCTGGGATTAACAGTGGCAGTCCGGTGGTGGCTGTCCATTGTGATGGTGGCTGCGGCGACCCTGATGACACTCTGGCTGCGGGACGTTTTCCAGCCCAATCCCACCGGACCTTATCACATCGCGCTATTTTTCTGCGCCATTCTTTTCAGCAGCCGGCTGGGCGGTTTGGGGCCGGGAATTTTTGCCGCTTTGCTGTCCATTCTACCAATCAAGTATTACTTTTCTCCGCCGTTTCACACGTTCACCACCACCTCGGGCGATCTTCCCCGGCTGGTGGTCCTGCTGATCACGGGGTTATTAATCAGCTGGCTGACTGGCCGGCAAAAGCAGGTGGAGGTGGAACTTCGGCGGGCGCATGATGAATTGGAGGAGAAGGTCCGGCTGCGTACGCAGGAACTGCAGGAAAAGACCCGGGAGGTGGAGGAGGCCAACCGTACGCTCCAAAAGGACATCGACGGGCGCAAATTAATGTCCGCCAACCTCGAACGCTTGAACCGCCTTTATGTGTTTTCCAATAACCTTAATGAAGTGATTATGCGGTTCCAAGACCCAATGGAGCTTTACGAAAAAGCCTGCCAAATCGCCGTGGATCAGTGCGGGTTCGTTATGGCCTGCGCAGCGCTGGTGGATCCGGCCGGGGACACCTTCAAGCCTTTCGTCCACGCTGGACGGGTGGAAGGGTATATTGACAGTGTTGAATTTTCCATCAAGCCACATGCTACCGGAATGGGCACGGCCGGCCATGCCTATTTTGAGAATCGGGTGGTTTGTTGCAATGACATCGCCACCGATCCCAACCTTCTGCCTTGGCGGGATATGGCCCTCAAATGGGGTTACCAATCGTGTGCCGCGGTTCCGTTGAGAAGGAACGGCCTGCCTGCCGGCGTGCTTCTAGTTTTTGCCGGTCAGCCCGGGTTTTTCGGAGCGGAGGAAATGCGTCTGCTGGCAACTATGGCGGATAACCTTTCATTCGCCATCGAGTCCCAACAAAGCGAGCAACACCGGGTGCGGGCCGAAGCTGCGGTGCGCGATTCCAACCAGCAATTGCAATTACTGGCCGCCCGGCTCCAATCCCTTCAGGAAGAGGAGCGCACTCGTATCGCCCGGGAAATCCACGATGAACTGGGTCAGTTGCTCACCGGACTGAAAATGGAATATCGCGGCATGGAGCAGGATCTTGAAAAGCTGGACAATCCGCGCCTGAACCCAATTCTTGACCGGGCGGTTGCTGCGTCGGAAATCACGGATGCTTTGGCCAGAAGTGTCCAGCGCATCGCCACCCAATTGCGCCCCGGCATTCTCGACCGGCTCGGCCTGGTGCAGGCGCTCGTCCATGAGGCGGAGCGGTTCCAGCAGCGTACCGGCATTGCCTGCCGGTTCCAACCACCCGAACCGGAGCCGCAGTTGCCGCCCAAACTGGCCACGGCCGTGTTTCGGATCTGCCAGGAAGCTCTGACCAACGTGGCCCGTCATGCCAATGCCTCCGAGGTCGAAATCACGTTTCAATCCCGGCCCGGACTTCTCACTATGGAGATCCGTGACGATGGCAAGGGCCTTCAGGCGTCCGATCTGGCCTACAACAAGGCGCTCGGGCTGCTCGGCATGCAGGAGCGTGCGCGCCAGTTGGGCGGGGAGATTTCCTTCCAACCCGGCCACACGCGTGGCACGGTGGTCGCCTTGCGGATTCCCACCCCTCAACCCCAGGATGCGTTATGCTCAAAATAATGATTGCCGATGATCACCCTGTGGTGCGGGCGGGTTTGAAGGAATTGCTGACCCGGGAACTGGGCCGGTTAAAAATTGCCGAAGCCAAAAATGCGCGCGAGGCCACCGAGCTGCTGGATAAGGAAGCTTGGGATTTGATTCTGATCGATATCAACCTGCCCGGCCGTAGCGGGCTGGAAGTGCTCGGCGATGCGCGTCAACGCTGTCCCAAAACGCCGGTGCTGGTGTTAAGTGTGTATCCGGAAAGGGAATTTGCCATTCGCGCCTTCAAGCTGGGCGCGGTGGGTTACCTTAACAAGCAAACTGCGTGCGACGAACTGATCACTGCGGTGAAGCGCGTCCTCGCCGGCGGAAAATACATCACGGCCTCCTTGGCTGAGATGCTGGCAGGCAGTCTCGGGCAGAAGCCGGACCATGCTCCGCACGAGCACTTGTCCGATCGTGAACTCGAGGTGTTACGGATGATCGCCACCGGCAAAACCCTCAAGGAAATTGCCGCCGAACTGGCCTTGAGTGAAAAGACGGTGGGGACGTACCGGTTGCGCATCGCGGCTAAAATGCACCTGTCCAGCAATGTGGAACTGACCCGTTACGCACTGCAAAATAAGCTTGTTGATTGACCGTCGGACTGGAAATGGGTCGTTGGCAAGAATTTTTCCTTCGGGTTCCAATAACGATTTTGTCAGGCTGATACCTGACATGGGCTTTCGGGTTATCACTACACTCCAATCAGGATTCCACTACCTGTTCAAAGCTACGCCGGACGGTTAACGTTCATTGGTCATGAAATTAAAACCGCTGCGCGCAAAATGGTTGCTGGAGATGGCGGGCCATCGCTTGTTCGGTTTTCTGGACCTGCCTTGGGGGCGTTTTTTGTGGGGAGCCTCCGGTCCTGCCACTGATTTTATACGGATGCGAACCGCAGGTGATCATGACGGGCCGAACAAAACTATGAGCGATTTCATTGAGTCATCGGCCGTAACGGGGCGGGCGAAGCGGTCTATCCCCGGGGCCCGGCGCGTTGCGCTGGCATATCTGTTGCTCGGCAGCGCCTGGATTTTTATCGCCCATCGGTGGTTCACCGACGCGCTCGCAGATTTCGTTTGGATCCACCAACTGCAAACGGCCAACGATCTGGCGGTGGTGCTGGTCACTGCCGCAGGGTTATACCTGCTCCTGCGCCACCAGCAGGATTGTATCGAAAGCGCGGCCGACGGCCGCCACCTGGTGGAGGAGGAATTGCGCTGGAAAACCGCCTTTTTGGAAGCCCAGGTTGATTCCGCCTTGGACGGCATTTTGGTGGTGGACAGTCACGGGAAAAGAATTCTCCAGAACCAGCGGATGAATGATCTTTGGAAAATTCCCCCGCATATTGCCACGGCCAAAGATTATGCCCTGCAATTGAAATTCACCACCCAACAGACGAAGAACCCCCGGCAGTTCGCTGAGAAAGTGGCCAATCTCTATGCCCATCCGGATGCCGTGAGCCGGGATGAAATCGAATTGGTGGATGGCACCATTTTGGATCGTTACTCGTCGCCCGTGCGGGACAAGACAGGGGTGCATTACGGGCGGATCTGGTCCTTTCGCGACATCACCGAGCGCCGGAAATTGGAGGTGCAGCTCCGCCAGGCGCAAAAGTTGGAGGCGATCGGCCAGCTCGCCTGCGGGGTAGCCCATGATTTCAACAACCTGCTGACCGTTATTTTAATGCGGGCCGAACAGCTTCTGGAAATGAACGTTCTTGCTTCCGGACAACTGGAGTCTGCCGGTCAGATTAAGCATGCCGCCCAGTGTGCATCCAATCTTACCCGCCAGTTGTTGCTCTTCGGCCGTGCCCAGCCATTACAGTTGCACGATCTGGATTTGAATGACGTGGTTGCCAACTTCGCCAAAATGTTACAACTCATTGCCGGCGAAAGCACCCGATTGCATTGTCAACCTGCGCCCCAATCATTATGGGTCAATGCCGATGCTGGGATGATCGATCAGATTCTCCTCAATCTGGCGGTCAACGCCCGGGATGCCATGCCCACGGGTGGCCGCCTGCTCATTCAGACCTCGACCGTGGAATTTGACGCCGTTCAAGCGGCAAAAATACCACGGGCCCGGCCCGGTCTCTTTGCCTGCCTTGACGTGAGTGACACAGGTTGCGGCATATCATCGGAAAACCTCGCCAAGATTTTTGAGCCCTTCTTCACCACCAAGGCCGTCGGTAAAGGCACTGGGCTGGGCCTGGCCATGGTTTTCAGCATCGTTCGGCAGCATCAGGGCTGGATCAATGTGAACAGCGAAATTGGTCTCGGCACAACCTTCCGTATATATCTGCCGCAGCTGAACCGTCCGGCTGATAAAATTATCCCCGCGTCATTGCCCGCTGCCGTTCTTGGCGGCACCGAGACGATTCTGCTCCTTGATGATGAACCCGCCGTGCGCACCCTTTTTCAAACGGCCTTGTCACGGCTGGGTTATCGGGTCTTGGCTGCCTCCACGTCGGATGAGGCGCAGGCTCTCTGGCACCAGGAGCGGGACAAAATCCCGTTGCTGCTCACCGATCTTTTGTTGTCGGATGGAATGAGTGGCTATGAGTTCGCCCGGCGGTTGCAGCAGGAACACTCCGGATTAAAAGTCATTTACGCCAGTGGTCATGGTGTTGACCTCGCCAGCCGGAATTTGCAGCTGCAGGAAGGAGTTAATTTCCTCCGCAAACCATTTGCGACGCATAAGCTGGCGCAAACCGTGAGGAACCGCCTGGATCAGGCCAACGCATGAGCGCGGATGAAATCAAAATCTTGCTGGTGGATGACCATCCGGTGCTGCGCCAGGGATTGCGGCAGCTAATTACGGCCCGGCCCGGCTTCACCGTTGTCGGCGAGGCGGACAGCGGCAGGGCGGTGATGGATCTGGTCCGCGCCACGGCACCCCATCTTGTGCTCACCGACATCCATCTTCCCGGCGAGAACGGCGTCGAAATCACCCGGCGCATTCTCTCCGAGTTCCCCTTGATCAAGGTGCTCGCCTTTTCTGGCGACTCCGAATTGGAATTGGTCCTGCAGGCCCTGCACGCCGGCATTTCCGGCTATGTAGCCAAGAAAAATGGCTTCGAAGAATTGATGCGGGCCATCTATGTGGTCATGGATTTTCACCTCTATCTTTCGCCGGAAATTGCCTCGGCGGTGATCCGGGATTTCATGAAATCATACCGGGGCTGGAAACCTGCACGCATCGGTGCAGGCCTGAGCGAACGCGAACGTTTGCTGCTGCAACTGGTCGCGGCCGGCAAACGTAACAAGGAAATAGCCGGGGAAATGACCTTGACCGTGAAGTCGGTGGAAACCTACCGGTCACGCCTGATGAAAAAGTTGAGGTGCGCCAGCGCCGCCGAGCTGGTGCGCTACGCCATTCGTGAGGACATCATTCAAGCCTGAGACCGGAACGGCCGCCTGACTCACCGCCGCCCGCCTGATAAATAAATTATGATCGAAACAATGCCCTTAATTCTGCTGGTGGACGATGACGATTGCTTCGCCGCTGCGTTGGCCAGCGTGCTGGAGCAGGCTGGCTATAAGTTGCTTCGCGCCGGCGATGGCAAAGCTGCCCTGCGCCTCTATGATCCGCAAACCGTGAGTTTGGTGTTGACGGATCTCGTCATGCCGGAGATGGAAGGCATGGATCTCATCTCCCGTCTCCGGCAACAGCACCCGGACGTTAAAATTATCGCCATGTCTGGGGGAGAAATTAATTTCGCCAAAACCTACCTGCGGGCCGCCCGGCTGGTCGGCGCGGATTACATTCTGGAAAAGCCTTTTTCCAAGGCGCAGCTCCTCATGGCCATTCACCAAGGGCTGCCACCCATGCCCGTCTGACCATCGGTCATCGGTCGGCCCCAAAATCAAATTTTCAATAAATTCGTGCCATTTCACCGAAATCATGGCTTTATGCAGGCATGAATATACAAGTTGCCGTGTTATGCGACGCCGCGACGAACGACCATGAGAAGCTCAATCTCCTGGGCGCCTTTGACACGATCTACGCCCAGCAACTGCCCGCCGTTCATCCCCAGTGCTCGGTCGCGCTGCGGTTGACTTTTTCCCCGGGGGATGAGGGGCACCACCAGCTTACCCTGAACTTTGTGAATGCCGACGGCCGTGCCATCATGCCGCCCATGGACTTGCCGGTGGCGGTCGCGCTGCCCGATGACGTCCATTTTGTGACGCGCAACTTCATCGTCAACATCCAGCAATTGAAGTTCAACGAGGCCGGGCTTTTCTCCCTAGATATCCAACTCGATGGCCGGTCCCATGCCAGCATTCCCTTGCAGGTCAAAAACGTCGTCCCGCCCCCGGGCCAGATGCCGGAACCGCTGTGACCCGTATCCCCGCCTGAAGCCGGTGAATTTTTTATAAAATTCCGGCTTGAACTTGGCCGCTGATTTACCATCATCGCCGCATGACAAATGTGAACAACACACCCGTTTTGCAACTGGATCTGCCCGGCATCAAAAAAGTCCGCAGCGGCAAGGTCCGTGAAGTGTTTGATCTGGGCGACAGTTTTCTCCTTGTGGCCAGCGACCGGCTCTCCGCCTTCGACGTGATTCTGCCCAATGGCATTCCGCGCAAAGGCGAGGTGCTCACCCAGCTCTCCCATTTCTGGTTCGCCAAGTTTGCCTCGTTGGTGCCGAACCATCTGCTGGCCGGGGCCGAGGACCCGCTGCCCGCCCATCTCCAGCCCTTTGCCTCGCTGCTGGCCCGGCGCAGCATGATCGTGAAAAAGGCCAAACCCCTTGCCATTGAATGCATTGTGCGCGGCTACCTGTCCGGCTCCGGTTGGAAGGAATACAAAAAATCCCAGACCGTTTGCGGCATTCAGCTTCCGGCCGGCCTGACGGAATCCGCCGAACTGCCCGAGCCCATCTTCACCCCGTCCACCAAGGCCGAAGCCGGCCACGACGAAAATATTTCGTTTGCCGAGGCCGTGAAAATTGTCGGGGTTGAGTTTGCGACCCAAGCCCGGGACTTGAGCCTGAAAATTTATCGGGCCGGCCGCGATTACGCCCGCGAACACGGCATCATCATTGCTGACACAAAATTTGAGTTTGGTATTTTTGAAGGCAAGCTGATCCTCATTGACGAGGTGCTCACGCCAGATTCCTCACGCTTCTGGCCCGCCGACCAATATGTGCCCGGTCAGGGTCAGCCGAGCTTCGACAAGCAATTTGTCCGCGACTACCTCGAAACCCTCACCTGGGACAAAACCCCGCCCGGCCCTGTGCTGCCGCCGGAAGTCATCGCCAAAACCTCCGCCAAATATCTGGAGGCGTACGAGCGGCTGACAGGAAAATCCCTGTGATTCATGGGTGGTTCTCCCGCTCAACGGCCGGCTGAACCCGCTTTGCTTCCTTGCCGGGCCCGTTCCTCATGGATTTTTTGCATGATCCGTCGACGGTCCATCGCGGTTGTATCCGCCGGTGACCCGCCCATCGCGCCCGGGGCGGGCATGGGTGAAGGTTGACGGTTGACGTCCGATTTTTTTTCATTTTTCACACCTCATCCTTTCCCCAGGAAATAATGCCGTTCCCCGTCGGAGCGATATCTCCAGGCTCGGTATTGGAACGCCGGATGATTATCATATCTATTTTTAAAGCATACCTTGTGCCATCGAGCTAATGCCCATATTTCGCCTACTTTTGCCAAAAGAAGCGCAAAAATGCGTGATTCTCACGCATCGGTGCGTGAAATTCACGCCTTGGTAAAATTTCACGCAAGGGATGTGCGCGGAAGCGCCAGCCCAAGTTTTCACCCTCCCGTCACTTTGACTTTACCCGGCCATTCCTATAGTCTGGGTCGATGAAGATCATCCGTCACACGGGACCAAATTTTTCCAGAAAGCTCGGTGAAGTCGCCTCCGCCTCCAGCCTCTTTGATGCCGGCATTGAAGCCAGCACCCGTGCCATCCTCCATGAAGTTTATGTGCGGGGTGACGCCGCCGTGCTCGAATTCACAGAAAAATACGACGGTGCCCGGCTGACCGCCGATCAACTGGCCATCACCCAGGCGGAAATATTGGCGGCCTCCATCAAGGCCGATGAACCCCTGCGTGCCGCCGTCGCCGAGGCGGAACACAACATCGCCACCTTTGCCCGCAAATCCAAACGTCGCAACTGGCAATCGACCAATTCCCACGGCGCCTCCGTGGGCGAAAAGTTTGACCCCTTTCAACGCGTGGGCGTTTACATTCCGGGCGGCACCGCCCCGCTCGTTTCCACCGCCCTCATGACCATCACCCTGGCGAAGGTCGCCGGTTGCCGTGAGATCGTCGTCTGCACCCCCTGCGGCAAAGATGGCGGCGTCAATCCCGCCCTGCTGTTCGCCGCCCGCACGGCCGGGGCCACGGAGATTTACCGGGTCGGTGGCGCCCAGGCCATTGCCGCCCTGGCCTACGGCACGCCGACCATTCCGCGCGTCGCAAAAATTTTCGGCCCCGGCAACGCCTACGTCGTCACCGCCAAACGCCTGCTCGTCGGTCATGTGGCCATTGATCTGCTCCCCGGCCCCAGCGAAGTCCTCGTGCTGGCCGATGACACCGCCAATCCCAAATTCGCCGCCGCCGATCTGCTCGCCCAGGCCGAGCACGGCTCCGGCCACGAACGTGTCTGGCTCGTCACCACCTCCGCCAAGATTCTGGCCGCCGTGGAACGCGAAATCGCCCGGCAACTGCCCAAGCTGGCCCGCCGCGAATTCGTGAAGCGCGCCCTGAATCACAATGGCTGGCTAATCCAGGTGGCCAACCTGGCCGATGCTGTGGCCCTCACCAACCGGCTGGCCCCGGAGCACTGCGAAGTGATGACCCATAACCCTCGCCAGGTGTCCGAGGGAATCCTGACCGCAGGCGCCATCTTCCTTAGCCCTTGGTCCCCCACCGTGCTGGGCGATTACGTGGCCGGCCCCAGCCACACCCTGCCCACGGGCGGGGCGGGCGCCTCCTTCCCCGGCCTGACCGTGGACCAGTTCCAACGCCGCACCAGCATCGTGGAATACAACCGGGCCGCCCTGAAGAAAGCCCTGCCCGCCGTCCAAAAATTTGCCGAACTCGAAGGCCTCGACGCCCACGGCAAATCCGCGGCCGTCAGAAAATAAGGGGTCAACCTCCCAAATACGCGCTCTGCACCTGCGGATTCTGTCGCAGCTTTGCCGACTCATCGGCCAGGATGATCCGCCCGGTTTCGAGCACATAGCCATAGTGCGAAATCTCCAGCGCCAGATTCGCATTTTGTTCCACCAGCAAAATCGTGATGCCCTGCTGCCGGTTGATCTCCACAATCTTCTCAAAAATCGTCTTCACCAGCAGCGGGGCAATGCCCAGGGACGGCTCGTCCAACAGCAGAAACCGGGGCTTGCTCATCAGGGCGCGCCCGATCGCCAGCATCTGCTGTTCGCCGCCACTGAGCGTCCCGGCGATCTGCCGTTCCCGTTCCCGCAGCCGCGGGAAAGTGGCCAGCACAAACTCCAGCTCCCGTTTGATCACGGCTACTTTGGTCTGCAAATAAGCCCCCATGAGGAGATTTTCCATCACCGTCAGATTCGCAAAAATCATCCGGCCTTCTGGTACGTGACACAGCCCGCGTTTGACAATCTCGTGCGGCGGCAGCCCCGTCAGGCTCGCCGATTCATAGCGGATGTCCCCGGACTGGATTTTGACCAGCCCGGAGATGGCCCGCAGCGTGGTGCTCTTGCCTGCGCCGTTGGAACCGATGAGCGTGACAATTTTCCCCTGCTCCACAGACAACGATATCCCATGCAGCGCGTTGATCGCCCCGTAGCTGACCGCCAGATTATTGATTTCCAGCATGTGTTAAATCATTCGCCCAGATAAGCCTCGATCACCTTGGGATCATTGCGCACCGCTGCCGGCGTGCCCTCGGCAATTTTTACCCCGTAATCCAGCACCACCACCCGCTGGCAAATCTCCATGACCACCCGCATATCATGTTCCACCAACAGCACCGAGATCTGAAACTTCTCCTGGATGAACCGGATCAGCCGGGTGAGTTCGACTTTCTCCGTCGGGTTCATCCCGGCGGCCGGTTCATCCAGCAGCAATAATTTGGGCCGGGTGGCCAGGGCTCGCACAATCTCCAGCCGCCGCTGATCTCCGTACGGCAAAAACCGCGCCAGTTGATCCCGGTCTTTTCCCAGATCAAAAATCTCCAGCAGCTCCATCACCTGCCGGGTCACCGCGTCCTCCCCCTCGCGAAAGCCGCGCCCGCGCCAGAGCGCATCGCGCAGACCATGCGGACGATGCAGTTGCACGGCCGCCCGCACGTTGTCAAACACGCTCAGGCTCGCAAACAGCCGGATGTTCTGGAAGGTCCGCGCAATGCCCAGCCGCGCCAGTTGGTGCAGCTTCAGCTTCGCCGTCGGCCGGCCATCAAACATGATGGCCCCCGTCGTCGGCTGATAAACGCCTGTGACCAGATTGAACGCCGTGGTTTTCCCCGCCCCATTCGGCCCGATCAGCCCCACCAGTTCGCCAGGACCGATGACCAGGTCCAGTTCGGACACCGCCGTCAGGCCGCCGAAGCGGATCGTCACATGATCTAGCTGGAGCAGGGCGGGCATCGGAGCATCAAAGGTTCATGCCGGTTTTGTTTTGGCAAACCCAAACAACCCCTGCGGCCGCGCGATCATCAGGCCGATGATCAGCAGGGAATAAATAATCATCCGATATTCGGCAAAGGGGCGCAGAAACTCCGGCAACAGCGTCAATATAATGGCCGCCAAAATAACCCCGGCCGTCCGGCCCATGCCCCCCAGAATCACCATCACCACAATATCAATGGACTTCATGAAATCGAAATTGGTGGGCGAGAGAAACAGTTTATGATGCGCAAACAATCCGCCCGCAATGCCCGCAAAAAAAGCGCCGATGACAAACGCCGTGACCTTATAGCGCGTCGGGTTGATGCCGCAGGCCCCCGCCGCCACCTCATCATCATGCACCGCAATAAAGCCGCGCCCATAGGTGGAACTCACCAGCCCGCCCACGACATACACCGTCACTGCCGCCAAACCGAAGGTCCAGAACAAGGTGGTTTTCTCCGGAATGCCGCTCAAGCCGCTCGCCGCCCCCACACAGTCCATATTTTGCAAAATCACCCGGATGATTTCGCCGAAGCCCAGCGTGACAATGGCCAGATAATCGCCGCGCAGACGCAGCGTGGGCAGGCCCACCGCCAGACCCGCCAGTGCCGCCAGCAGGCCACCCGCCAGCAATGCACCCACAAACAGCAGCGGGGCCAGTGCCGGTGGCACTTTGGGGCCCAAACCGAGGGAAATGGCCGCCGCCATGTAGCCGCCCACCGCCATGAACCCCGCATGACCCAGGCTGAACTGCCCGGTATGCCCGTTGATCAGGTTCAAGCTCACCGCCAGGATGATGTTGATGCCCACATCAATCGCCACCCCGAGATAATAGCGGTTATACTCCGCCGAGAAATACGACAGCCCGGCCGCCACCAGGATGGCCAGCAGCAAAAATTGTTTGGCGTGGTGGTGCATGGACTGGATTTATACCTTCTCCACCTGGGATTTGCCGAGCAGCCCGGTCGGTTTGAACAGCAGAATTAAAATTAAAACGGCAAAGGCAATGCCATCCCGGTAATCGGACAGGCCCGGAATGCCGCCCGCAAACGTCTCCAGCAGAGCGATGATCAGGCCGCCCAGCGCCGCGCCCGGCAGGTTGCCAATCCCCCCGACCACGGCGGCGATGAAGGCGCGCAAGCCCGGTTGGATGCCCATCAGCGGATCAATGCCCGGCGCCCGCAGCGCATAAAAAATCCCCGCCACCGCCGCCAGCGCCGACCCCAGGCCAAAGGTCAGGCTGATGATCCGGTTGACATTCACCCCCATCAACGCCGCCGCCCGGTCGTTGAATGCCACCGCACGCATTGCCATGCCCGCCCGGGTGTGCTGCACGATGAACCACATCCCTGCCAGCAACGCGCCGGTCACCAGCAGCGTGGCCACGTCATTGCTGTCCACCGTCAGCTGGCCCAGTTGAAAATCATGCTGCGGCAGAAGTTTTGGGAAAGGCCGGGTATCCGCCCCCAGCGCGTGTTTATTCTGACAGGCGTTTTCGATGAACAACGATACGCCGATGGCCGTGATCAACACCGTCAGTTTGGGCCGTTCCCGCAATGGCCGGTACGCCAGATATTCAATCAATATCCCGATTCCGGCGCACAGGGTCGCCGCCAGGATGATGACCAGCGCGGCGCCCACATAAGATTCACCCGGGAAAATTTTGGCCGCCAGCGGCGCCAGAAAGTACGCGGCAAACGCTCCCAGCATCAGCACATCGCTGTGCGCAAAATTGATGAAGCGCAGCACGCCATACACCATCGTGTAGCCCAGCGCGATGAGCGCGTAGATTGACCCCAGCGCCAGACCGTTGACCAGTTGTTGAATGAATTCGTTGATAGCGTTGGCTTGGCGGTTGGCCGGCCCGGGTCATGGGTTGATGGTTTCCAAATATTTAAACTTGCCGTCCTGCACCTGCAAAATCACCGCCGGCTTGGTGGCGTCCCGCTGTTCATTGATGGTCGTGACCCCCGTCACCCCGTCAAAATTTTTGGTGGCCGCCAGCGCATCGCGCAGTTTCGGGCCGTCCGTGGTTCCGGCCCGTTTGATGGCGTCCGCCAGGATCATGGCCGAATCATAACCCAGCGCCGCCATGGCGTCGGGCGTCTTGCCCTTGTATTTCTGCTGGTAATCCGCCACAAATTTCCGGCTCTGCTCCGTCGCCACATCCGGCGCATAGTGGGTGGAAAAATAATCCCCCTCCACCGCGTCCTGTCCGATCTTCACCAGTTCATCCGACTCCCAGCCGTCCCCGCCCGTCAACGGCACGTTCAGGCCCAGTTCCTTCGCCTGGATGCAGATCAGCGCCACATCCGTATAATAGCCCGGCACAAAAACCACGTCCGGATTCGATGATTTGATCGCCGTCAACTGGGCCTTGAAATCCTTGTCCCCGCCGTTGAAATCCAGTTCCGCCGTGATGGTGCCGCTCAGTTTCAAAAACCCCTCCTTGAAATATTTTGCCAGCCCCTTGCTGTAATCACTTTTGACGTCGGTGAAAATGGCCACTTTCCGCGCCTTCAAAGTGTTGTAATCAAAATTCGCCATCACAGTTCCCTGGAACGGATCAATGAAGCACACCCGGAAAATATAGTCCCCCGTCGCCGTCACCTTCGGATTCGTCGAGGAGGGCGAAATCATCGGGATCTGATTCTGCTGGCAGATCGGTGCGGCCTCCAAGGAACGGCTCGAGGCCACCTCGCCCAGCACCGCCACCACATTTTCCAACGAGACCAGTTTGTTCACGACCGTGGCCGGCTCGCCGGCCTTGGACATGTCATCCTCCGTGACCAGCTTGATCTGCCGGCCCAGCACGCCGCCGGCGGCATTCAGATGGTCCACGGCCAGTTGTGTGCCTTCGTGCGAAGAAATTCCAAAGGTGGCCTCCTTGCCGGAAAGCGAGGCATATTCACCCACCAAAATCGGACTGGCTGCGTCGCTGCCGCTCTTCGGTTTACAACCGGTCAGCCCGGCCAAGCCGGCCAGCAGCATCAAAACCATCCATCCCGATGAAAGTTTTAAAGTCATAAATGAACAAAGGATACAACCTGCTGGCCGCCAAATTAAACCTTTGCTGCCGGGCTTTCAAGCATGGATGGCACGGATTTGACCGTGGGGCGCATTTTGACACTGCCCCGGCAGACAGCAGAAATAAAAAAAGAGGTCGGAGGTCGGAGGTCGGCAAAAATCGCGAAAATCAGCTCTACCTCTCCCCTTCCCTCCCCCCATTTATTCAAATGGCGGGGACCGCAGCCCTCCGCCCCCTGCCCTTTGCGCCCATGCGTTTGAAAGCGAAAGGAACGTGAAATTAGTGAATTTAGTGAAATTGCGGGGCTTTTGTGCATGATATTAATGAATTGTGCATGCTATGAGACGTAGTTTGGTGGCGTTGGCCGGATTTGCGAATTCTGGCCATGCCCAGGGTCCGATTCCAAAA
>Ga0302319_10001870_pt1 | contig 46572 bp, 33 predicted proteins | sample Bog_T0_2_FD_203319 | JGI IMG/M metagenome (GOLD analysis project Ga0302319, IMG submission 203319) | Peat permafrost microbial communities from Stordalen Mire near Abisko, Sweden - Bog_T0_2 | ecosystem: Environmental > Terrestrial > Soil > Wetlands > Peat | place: Sweden: Abisko, Stordalen Mire...
AGCTGCGATTGGATGGCGAGAACCTGATCGTGGTCGACGCCATGAACTTCCGGGTACAAGTGCTGGACCGCTCGGGAATCTTTCGCTACTCCATCGGGCAAGCCGGCGACACCAATGGAAGCGTATTTCGGCCAAAAGGGATTGGCGTGGACTCGGAAGGCGATTTGTACATCGTCGATGGCCTGTGGGGAGTGGTGCAGGTATTTAATCGCCAGGGAGATTTGCTCTATTACTTCGGAAAAAGAGGCACGCACGCGGGCGAGTTTCAATTGCCGGCAGGATTATTCATCAGCGGCGATGACCGGATTTTCGTGGTGGACTCCTTTAACCGGCGCATTCAGGTCTTTCATTATTTCGGTTTGAAGAAAACCAAGGATGGAATGTAGTGAGGCGCAAACTTTGTTACGTGGGCCTGATGGTGATGCTGGCGGCGGGGACCCTGCTCGCCCAGTTCACCGGCGACGTGATCGGCTCCCACGATCTGGGCCCAGGCAGCAAATCGCCCATAACCGGCGCCCGCACTGATTTCTGCATGTATTGCCACGAGCCGCACAATGGCGTCGGAGGCCGAACTCCCCTGTGGAACCAGAAGCTCACGGTCCAGACCTACAGTCTGTACACCAGCGACACCGAAACCAATCGTGGAACCCAGCCGATGATGGGAGCCGACAGCAACCTGTGCCTCTCCTGCCATGACGGAACCGTTGCGCCTGGAACCACCGCGGCCTTTGGGCAGGTGACGATGTTCGGATCGATGTACGGCTACGACGTGTTTGGCACCAACCTGCAGCCGTCGCATCCCGTCGCTTTTGCGTTGCCTTTGAAAGATAACGTCGATTTGATTGCATCACTGGCGGCGAAGGGCAAGACGGGAGATCCAACCGGGGCTGTTCGTCTTATCAACGGCAACGTGGAATGCACGTCGTGTCATAACGCCCACGTGCAGGCAAAGGATTTGATCTCGCAAAATTTTCTGGTCCGGGATAGTTCGAACGGCCAGATGTGCCTGGCCTGCCACGACCCGAGCCGCCAAATGGCCGGCAAAGTGAACCCGCTTTCGGATTGGGCCACGAGCGCCCACGCCCTGGTGCAGAACAAGATTTCGCCCCAGGCGAATGTGGGAAGCTACACCACGGTGGGGCAGGATGCGTGCATCTCCTGCCACGCTCCGCATAATGCCCAAGGGCCGGCGCGGCTGCTTCGCGGACCGAACGAGCAAGATTGCATCGCATGCCACAATGGGGGCGCGAATATTTCGCCTGCGCCGCCCAGCGTCTTCGCCGAGTACGCCGCTCCCAAGGTTGGGCATCCCTTCCCGACAACCACGAATCCACATGACGCCGCCGAGAGTACGCTGCTGAATAACAACCGGCATGCTACCTGCGTAGATTGTCACAACGGGCATGGGTCCGCCCAGGTGGGAGTATTTCCGCCTCCTCCGCTGGTCCGTGTTTCGCAGAGGGACACCGTTGGAATCAGCGCCACCGACGGAATGTCCACCGTGGCCCCGGTGGTACACCAATACGAGAATTGCTTCCGATGTCACGGAAGCAGCTCGGGAAAAGCAGTTCGGCCCATATACGGATATCTCCCGGTGCGTGCGGTTTCCGCAGGGGATCCGTTGAACATCATTCCTCAATTCAGCACCACCGCTTCCTCGAGCCATCCGGTTACGCACGTCAGCAATAGCTCTCTGCCGCAGCCCAGCTTGCTCACGACCATGTGGAATCTTAACGGCACGACGCCCGGGCGCGCGGTAGGAACCCAGATATTCTGCACCGACTGCCACAACAGCGATGACAATCGCGAGTTCGGAGGCACGGGCCCGAACGGTCCGCATGGTTCCAAGTGGACCCACATACTGGAACGCCGCTACGAATTCAGTCAGGCGGTGGCGCCGGGTCAACTGATTACCAATCTGTTTCAAAACCCCGACCTCAGCGTGAACGGGCCTTACGCGATGTGCGGCAAATGCCACAACCTGAGCAACATCATTTCGAACGCCAGCTTCAGTCAGCACCAGAGCCACATTTCTTCCGGCTTCAGCTGTTCGGTATGCCACACCGCGCACGGATTGGGGGGCGTCAACCCGAGTATTAGCGGCCAGCGGCTGGTCAATTTTGACGTCAACGTGGTGGCTCAGAATGGCGGCGCTCCTATCTCCTACAACCACGCCACGAGCACCTGCACGCTGACCTGCCACAACACCGTGCATAATCCGAATGGCAGCGTGACTAGCGCGCGGGCCGGAAGCGTGTTGAAGAAGTGAGGGCGTGAAGATGGCGACCGCAACGGCGGTGGCGACCGGCGTCGAAAAACCTGTCTCCATTCTCGATAAGCTGACCTACCCAGTGGCTTTAGTGGCTTCGCTCTCCATCTGGTTCCTGGCTATAAAGGCACCGCTATGGTTAGACGAGACGCTAGCCTACTGGCAGGTCAGTGGCGGCTTTGCCAAGGTCTGGAGCCGCTCGGCGCTCATGCCTTCTTCAATCGGCTATCTCTACACGCTGTGGGCTGCAAAGTCGATCCTGGGCAGCAGTGAGATCGCGCTCAAGATTCCGTCTACATGCGCGATGCTGGGCGCTGTCTATTTTCTGTTTCGGGCGGCGCGCGAGCTGTTCGATCTGGAGTTCGCGTTCCTGAGCTGCATCTTCTTTTGTCTGGAATACAACGTGGTTTTTGCCGCGACGGATGCGCGCCCCTATGCGTTTGCCTTGCTGGCCAGCAACCTGGCGATTTTTGCTTTCGTGCGATGGATGACGCGGCTCCAGCTGCATGAAGCAATCCTGTTCGGAGCCGCGGCGGCGGGGATTCTCTACTTCCATTACCTGTTCGGGTCCATCCTGCCTGCATTTGCAATCTACTATCTGGCGGTGCGGCACCGCTCGATCAAAACGGACGCGCGGCAGCTGGCTGCTGTGTTGGCCACGTTTACTGTGGTGGCCCTTCCGCTGATTTTTCGCATTGTGAGCCTATACCAAAGCAAGGTGACACATGCGGTTCAGGAGTTACGCCACCCGGTGTTGACCGCACTGAACACGCTGGCGCCCATGCAAACTCTGATTGGTTTTATAGCGATAGTTTTTCTTGCGGCGCTAGTGCGGAAAGTGAATTTCACGGGACGAGACTACTTTCCAGCAATCCTGCTTTGCCCGCTTCTGGCTCTCGTTCCTGCTGGCGTTTTGTTTGGCGTCAGCGCCGTCGCTCCAGTACATCTGGTGATTCCGCGCTATCTCACTGTAGTCGCGCCGGGCAGCGCGTTGACTTGGGCGCTGCTGACCAGTCGGATCGAATCTCGACTGTTGCGGCAGATTTTTTGCGTGGGCTTGGTGGGGTTTACCGTGTTCGAATGCTTCAGCTCGCCACTTTCCCGGCAGCATGAACTGAACTTCAAACAGGCGCACGCGTTTGTGAACGCGAATGTTGCTCAAGATGAGGGCAGGATTCCGGTTCTGATTTCCAGCGCCTTCATCGAGTCAGACTTCGAGCCGATGCCGGCCGACCGCAGCAGCGAAAATGCTCTGGCTTCGCAAGTGAGCTACTATCCGGTCAACGCACCATTGATTTTCCTTCCGATGGATCTGAACGATGAGGCAATGCGGATCGGCAAACAGACGGTCATGGACGCTCTGCAGCATCATCAGCGGTTTCTCGCGGTAGCCGCTCCCACTTCTTATCAGACGATCGACTGGCTCACCGCCTACTCACGCGGCGCATTCACGACGGAATTACTAGGAGAGTTCAATGAGATCGTAGTGGTCGAATTCCGTCCGATCGCAGAGAGCAACTAGCGCCGCACGAACACTACCGCGAGATCGTCTTCGTAGATCTTCCGAAAGCGTTGATCCCCGCGCAAGATCGTGGCCAGCGGTTTGGTCTTGTCCAGGAGTACCACGCCTGCCTCGTTCAGATAAGGGTCATTGACGTAGGAGTCCTCGCCTCTTTCTGAATTGAAAAAAAGAAAGTCGAGCTCGTCCCCGTAAAGATCGGTACGTCCATCAATCGCCACAGGATAGTCTGGCATGTACCAAGTGAGAAAGCCGCCCCAATCGAAAGTGTTGTAGAGCGGCCCCGGCTGGGGGTTTTGGCGAAGAAAGTTGACGGCTTTGATGGGAAACTCGCTGCTCATGGCAGCGTCCAGACCGCGCGTGTTGAAGCCGGTGTTGAGGGCGATCAGGTATGTGACGAGAGCCAGTGCTGCCGCAAGGGCCGCCTTCTCTGGCCAAGTCTCGTTGCCTTCGCGTTCAACATCCTGAGGCCAGGAACCGGCAATCAGGGCCGCCGCTGCCATGCAGAGGAACCATGAATCGCGCATGGTGCGAAAGGCGACAACGCTGGCGACCGTCAGCAAGGCCAGCTTGAAAAGATCGACGCGCTTTTGCCGTCCCAAGGTGAAAAACGCCGCGCCGGCGAGCAATAGTTCCACGTAATGGCTGAAAGCGCGAAAGGTGAGAGCCCGGAATTCGCGAATGAAGATATAAGGAAACTTGGAACCCGCATAGGCAAAAACCACGGGATACAGATGATAGGTGTAGGGCCCCAGGCAGGTGGCCAGCCCGCAGGCAGCTGAAATGAGCAGCACTTTGCCGGCGGGCAGACTGGAGCGCGACGCAAAGTCCGGGGCGATGCCAACTCGTACCCCTCGTTGCTGGAGCAGATGCACCGCGGCGAACAATCCAACCACGAAGAGGCCGTAAATAAACTGAATGTGGCAGTTCGCCCAAACCAGAAACACCAAGGGCAGCCAGTACAAAAGCTGCACGCGACCTGTGCGGTGTGATTCCAGTAATAGTGTGAGAGTCACCGCGAACAGAATCATCGACAAGAAAACCGGTCGTGGCATCAGGCTGAACATAAATGCCGAACAGCTGACTGTGGCTAGAATGCACGCCACCCAGAACCTTCCCGAAAGTCTGCGGACCATCCAGTACACGGCATATGCAACCGCAACAGTCAGCAGCGTGCCGAATACGCCGACGCCCACCAGCCCGAACCAGGCATAGGCGCGCGACAGCAGCACTTCATAACCCCAACTGTAGGCGGCCCACGGACGATCGGAGGCCGTGCGGGAAAGGATTCCGGTGTGAGGAAAAGCACGGTGCTCGATGATCCAGTCGCCAACTTTAAGATGCCACCAGATATCCAGATCGAGAACGGAGAACTTCAACAACATGGCGCGGGTGGCCACGGCCGTCAGCAGCCCGGTCAGGACGATCATCTGGACGAGTCGTCGCTGCAATAGCCCGCGCAACTCCTGGGCCACGCTCGTGGTCTGAGTTTCCGATGCCGTCATTGCACCGTCAAGCCTACGACGGTGATGGTCACGGGGTTGGGCTGCGCGGCTGTTGTTCCCTGAACCTTCACGTTGTACGTTCCCAGCTCTGGATTGGTGGGAACTGAGCTGGAAGCTGCACCGCCGCAAGCGTTCAGCAAGATCAGAAAAACGCAAAGACCAGCCAGCCATAACCACAGGCGCCGCTTATTTCGACGTCCGGCGCCGGCCAACAAAATGCCTGCGAACGGCGCAAAGGCGATGAAGAGCTGCAATCGAGTCCCGTTGGGCTGTTGCAGCGAAGCTGCCCCTGAGGGGATCGTGATGGTCACCGAAAACGGCACTGCCTGGGGCCCCGGCGTAATCGTGGCCGGCTGGAAAGTGCAGGTTCCGTTCGGAGGCAGCGTGCTCTGCAAACAAGAAAGCGCGATGGGCTGGCCGAGAGCGCCCGTATTCTCATTCAACAGAAGAGAATACATCGCAGTACCTCCGGGAGAGGCGGTTTGAGGAGCAGGCTGCGCTGCCGTGGGCTCGGCGACGATGGTGATGGTGTCACTGCCGATGGCGCTGGAGAGCGCTTGCGATACCGCTTCGATGGTGACCGTAGCTGGCGGCGGCACGGCGGAGGGAGCCGTGTAGTTGCCCGAAGTATCGATGCTGCCCACCGTTGTTGCATCGCCGCCCGGTATTCCATTCACTTGCCAGTTCACCCCAGTGTTGGTTGTGCCGGTGACGGTTGCAATGAAGGTTTGGAGAGTGCTGGTGTAAACCTGGGTAACGACGGGATTGGTAGTCACGGTTACCGTCACTGCCCCGCCGGCCCCGACAATCGTTGCCTGAGCCGATCCTGAGGTTGTGCCATCGGCCTGCGAGATTGCGGTGATGGTGACTGTGGCTGGCGTCGGAATAGCCGCTGGCGCCAGATACAACCCAGTCGCCGAGATCGATCCGGTGGTAGATAAATTACCGCCTGCCACACCATTCACCTGCCAAGTCACGGCAGTATTCGTGGCTCCGGTTACCGTTGCCGTGAATTGTTCCTGACTGCTGACGGCCACATTGACGGGATTCGGCGTCACTGTGACAAAGATCGAGGGAACCAGTTCGCGGATCCGGACGTTGCGTGTGTCTGCAACGAACAGATCGCCGGCAGAGTTGCCAAACACGCCCAAGGGTGAGTAAAGCTGCGCAGCGGCGGTCTGTCCGGCAGTGCCGGTTGACTGGCCACCATCGCCAGCAAAGCCCGGAATACCGTTTCCGGCCACGGTTTGAATGAAGCCGGTGGCCGCGACGACTTCGCGAATAACGTCGTTGCTCGTGTCTGCGAAAAAGATATCTCCTGAGGCGTCGACGAATAAGCCGCTAGGAGTGTTCAGCAGGGCGCCGGTGGCTGCTGCTCCGTCGCCCGAGTAGCCTTCTTCACCGGTCCCGGCCACGGTGGCGATGTCACCTGGCGGGATCAGGACCCCGGCGATTGTGACCGCCGCGGTACCTGGATTTACGACGCGGATGCGATTGTCAGAAGTATCGGCAATGTAGATGTTTTCCGCAAGGTCGACAAACACGCCAACCGGGAAAGCGAGATTCGCGCCTTGTGCACCAGTCGCAGGTCCGCCGTCGCCGCACACCGCCGTGGGCGGATCACACACGGTGCCGTTGCCGGCCACGGTGATGATGTTGCCGCTGGATGCCACCACCTCGCGAATCACCTGATTCTGTGTATCCGCGATGAAAATGTTTCCTGCGCTGTCGACGTAGACGCCGCAAGGGCTGGTAAGTTCCGCGCTTATTGCAGGTCCGTTATCGCCGAGGTAGCCGGGCGTTCCGTTGCCGGCGACCGTGGCGATAGTGTTCGCCGCGATCTGCACTCCCGCGATCGTAATTGTGGTGCTCTGCGTGTTTACCACGCGGATGCGATTGTCTTCAGTGTCCGCGATGACAATGTTTCCCGACGCATCCAGGAACATGCCGTTGGGATAGTGGAGTTGTGCGATGGTGGGAAGTCCGCCATCGCCACACAGTGCGGTTGGTGTAGCGCACGCCGTGCCGTTTCCGACTACAGTTTGAATGATGCCGGTAGTCGCCGACACTTCGCGAATCACGGAGTTGTCCGTGTCGACGATGAAAAAGTCTTGCGAGCCGTCGACGGACACAGCGGCGGGATAGTTCAGCTCTGCATTAAGAGGCGGTTGGCCGTCTCCGGAATAGGCGGGGGTATTGTTTCCGATGGTAGTCGCGATATCGCCTGTCGACGCCGTCACCACGCGGACCACAAAGTTGTCGGTGTCGGCGATAAAGATGTCGTCGGAAGCATCCACAGCGATGCTGCTGGGATAGTTCAGTTCCGCGCTTGTTGCTAGTCCATTGTCGCCAGTGTAGCCTTCCGTACCGAGGGTTCCGGCCACGGTAGCAATATCGCCCGGCTGGATCAAAACCTGGTCGACGGTGATCTGCGTTGTTCCGCCATTCACCACGCGAATCGCGAAATTATCGGTGTCTGCGATGAAAATGTTCTCTGAAGCATCTACGAACACTCCATCCGGCACACAGAGAAAGGCAATGTTAGCGGCGCCGTTATCTCCGGAATACTGGCACACGCCGGTTGTGATGTAGTCGTAATAAGCTCCCGCCACAGTTTGGATGTTGCCCGCGGGGATCGTAGCTCCGGCGATGGTGATGGGCGCAGTCCCGGTATTCACGACGCGGACAAGGTTGTTGCCGGTGTCCGGGATAAAAATGTTTCCTGTGCTGTCGACGAAAACGCTTTCCGGTATAGCGAGCTGCGCAGTCGTGGCAAGGCCATCGCCGTTGTAACCGCACGGCGTTGTAGAGGCATAGTCGCCCGCAACCGTAGAGATGTTAGCGCCGCTCACCTTGCGGATCAGGCAGTTGTCAGTATCGGCAATGTAGATGTTTTCCGCGCTGTCAACGAAGACGCCGAAAGGATCATAGAGTTGTGCGCTGGTCGCGGGCCCGCCATCGCCGGAGTAGCCAAACATGCCGTTGCCCGCGACGGTCGCAATGTACCCCGGCTGGATTGTGACTCCCGCGATCGTAACGGCCTGCGTACCCGTGTTAACCGCGCGAATGACAAAGTCGAAGGTGTCCGCGATGAAAATGTTTCCCGCAGCATCCACAAAGACGCCTTCAGGATGGTTGAGCGCCGCTCCGGTTGCAGGTCCGCCGTCGCCGCACTGCGCCGCCGTTTGGGAACAAGCTGTGCCGTTCCCGGCCACCACTGTGAGATTGCTGGACGTATCCAGTTTGAAGATGCGACTTGAGTAGTAATCCGCAATGTAGGTGTTATCCGCTGCGTCCAACGCGATGCTGACTGGATCGCCGATACTCGCGTTCAGCGGAGTCAGATGTTTCGGGCCGCCGCCGGCGACTGTGTTGATGGCATACTGCGCGAGCAAAACATGGGGAGCGAGGAAGACAACTGCAAGAGCAAGAGCAACGGCAACCGGTGTCGGCCTGTTAGAACGCATGATCACTTCGCCTCCTGGCCAGAAATCCGTTCCAAGCGGACCACAGTGGTGCTCTTCGGTATGGTTTTGCCTGAGGTATTGCCTGGGGCGCCTATTTGCAGAATGAATCGAGGCCGCAACCCTCGTTGCCACAACTGGAATTCCGATTGCGGGATGGTAAATTCCTGGTTTGTCTCGGCGGAATCGTGCGCGGGGAGGGCGACCGCACAGGCAATGCTTCCGCCCTTTTCAGGGTGAGAGAAATCCCAGAGCGTTAGCCTCTGGATGGAAAGTTCGGACGGCCCGTGGTTCACCAGATGGATGCGAATACGAATCTGTGTTTGGGAACCGAGGCCAGTCTTCTGCAGCACCTGATAGGAACCGGAAACCAGTGGAACATTGCTGGCTGGTGCGGATTGGACCCCCAGAGAAAACAGCGCGGCCATCACCAAAGGCAATTTGCCGAAACGAAGAATGTGGTGGTTCATGTGATCTTACCCTCCCACTGGATGTGCCTGGAACCCAGCTTTCCTGCGGCTTCAAAACTGCGCCAGCTTGCTCGCAACAGCTTATCAGCTTGACCTTGCTAGTCACCTTATAAGCGCAGTAAGAAGTGGGCAGCATTCTTCGTCACTCGCGAATGTGACGGCGATCACAGGGAGTAAAGGCCTTGCGAACACGTTCCGGCCCTCAGTCAAATTTGCGCCAATTGCACAGGACGGGAGCGTTATCGTAGGGCAAAGCTGCCAGCAGTTCCTTTTCGGCGGCAGCGGGTTCGTATCGATGCAGGAGAAAACCGTAATTGAGATGCAATAGACGGTCCTGTGGATTTTGTACGAGGGCCCACTGATACTGGGCGACAATATCCCCATAATTTAAGCCTGATGCGTCGGTCTGGGTTTTGATGCGTTGGACTTCTTCGGAGTGGTTTAGCTGGCTTGTGAAAGGAGGGCGCTCCAGCTTACTTAGAACCAGCCCAGCGACCCGCACCCGGTCGTAAGCAGTGAACGCAAGTAGACGCTCGCACTCTTCCTGGGAGACAACGTCCGCGCCCGCGGCGCCACTGCGCATTTCGGCTGGGAGGATGCTTACGATTTGGCTGAAGAAGGCGCGCGCCAGCAGGTAGGTCCCGCGCGGATTCATATGCACGTGTTCGTAGAAGAGTTCGCCGCCTGGGACCCCTTGCGCACTCTCTCCGGCAAAAACCGCCGCAGCGTCAACCAGGCCGACGTTTGGATTCTCGCCCGTTGCGGTGCGAATAACCTCATTCAACCGGGTGTCAGCGCGAAAGCGAAGCGTGTCCAGATCCTGAGCGCGGACAAAGCGCTCCTTGGCTCCGGCAAAATCTCCGATGGCCCACAGGCAACGCGCAATGCGAAACTGGAGTTCGGCGTACTGAGGGTCTATATCCGCCGCTGAAAGGTACAACTTCAAGGCCTCAGAGTGCGATCCCGCTTCATCGAGAGCCACCCCACGTTGGACTAACTCCTCCCAGGATTTCAACTCGTCCTGCCGAATATCTTCGCGATGCAAGGATGCGAAAGGAGCGCAGTCCTTTAGGTTGGTGGCTACCGTGCTGATCAGGACCCGAGACCCGGAGCGGCGGACAACCGCGCCGATGTCACGCAAGTTGGCGGCGAAATTCTCGTACACCGGCCTCATCTGTGGAGAATCGGCGCGCACCTGCCTTTCCAGAAACATTTCCATGCCACGCCACTCGGACGCGTTGTTTCGGTTCCCGCCAGCGGCCTTCCCCACAAGCTGACCCAGCCTGGTGGAATTGAGGAAAATTCTGGTGCGAATGGCCGGCAGGGTCAGGTCCAAAGGCGTTAATACGGTTCCCGGCCCGAACGGACCGACAACTTCGGTATTGCCGGTGTAAATCACAAAGAGGTCAGGCTGGTATTGCGCGAGATCCTTAACCATGGGCAACAGCACATGCGAATTGATGGCGGTGATGCTGGTATTGATAACCTCGAACCTTGTCGAGGGATAGCGCTCTCGGAGCATCACCTCGAGGTAGCGGGCAAATCCGTAGGTAGGATCCGGGTCTCCCCAGGCCACAGACTCGCCCAATACGAAGATCCTATAAGTTCCCGGTGCCTTTTTTGCCGGAATTACGTAGGGGCGCGGTGTCCGGTACATGCCCGATGGAAAAAAGGGCACGGGGAAAAATTGGTTGTCGCAATAAGCCGCGTGGCCCTGGTCTGTGCAAGGACGCATTACGCCAGTTGGCGTTCCAACTCCGCAGAGACGGAGCACAACCTCCGCGAGCACGAGCACTACCGCCGGTACCAGAATGGCAGTGGCCGAGATGGATAGCCAGCGGCGCCAGCTAACTTTGCGCAGCGTCGGGATTCCTTCCGAGGTTTGCCCGTCTTTAGATACTGTCACCATCGTTCTCGTAAGGCACTGGGCTAATTGGTGTTCCGCTCCGCGGGGTTACTGCAAGAGGTCGCCGGTACACCGAATGCCACCTGCGGTCACGCCCGGGGCCTTCGCCTCCCAGTCCAGTTGCTCACTGTTGACGATAACTGGGGCAGGTGACCTGAACAGTGGCCAATGTCACGGCATCCTGTGATGAAGATCACACACGCCCGGATTACCGCTCGTCGGCACAAAACCACAATCTTTTCACCAGCTAGAAGCGTCTGTACATGAACTGAGCCGCACTCGCGCCCTGGGTCCGGGTCACGATCAATAAGAAAAGCGATACCAGTACATAGAGGGGAGGGATCCAGAACCAGCGCCAGCGAGCTAGGAGCGCGATGAATCCGGGGTGGGATGCCTGACCCGAAGATTCCGCCTCAACCGAATAGCGGTTCAGTGTCTCGATCACCAGGAGCACACCGGCGTATCCAACGGCCAGCATCAGAATCAGGAAATAAAGGCTGCCACTCAGGAAGTGCGAAAGATAGTCTGCGGGCGACACCACCGCCGACAGCATCTGACGCACCTCGACCAGAGATTTGGCGCGGAAGAATATCCAGCCCAGGCTGATGAGACTGATCGTTGCACCCCACGAGATCGGTGTCCAGAGGGCCGCAGAAGTCGACCAGTCAAACTTGCGCTGCACGTGTTGAATCTGACGATGCAAGATGAGGAGCACGCCGTGATAGCCACCCCAGAGCACGAACGGTAAGGTCGCCTTATGCCACATTCCAAACAGGACCATGGAAATCAGCAAAACGAGATTTCGCCACCACACTTCCCGGCGCATCACGGCCAGGGGGAAGAAAACGTAGTCGCGAATCCAGAACGAAAGCGACATGTGCCAGCGCGTCCAGAAGATCGACGGATTGGTAGACTGAAACGGGCGAGCGAAATTCTCGGGCACGGTGAATCCGAGCGCTTGCGCAGCGCCGATGGCGATGTGTGAATAGCCGGCAAAATCCAGGAAAAGCTGCAATCCGTATCCGAACGCCAGGCACCACACGTCCGGCCCACTCCAGTGCGTGACCTGATCGAAGCCGGAGTTGATTCCGTCGCCTCCGAGAATTCCCTGACCCAGCAATTGCGCCAACTGCATCATCAAAACACCGGTTGCGATGCGGCGGAACCCGCGTCCGATGTTGGGCCAAGAGGCGGGTTGCTCGGAGCGAAATTGCGGAAGCATTTCTGGCATCCGGCAAATCGGCCCCGAGATAACGACGGGGAAGAACGCCATGTACAGAGCAAACTCGATGAACGACGGGTCAAGTTCCTCGCCGCGGTAAAGGTCAAAGAGGTAACTCATGGCCTGGAAGGTCCAGAATGAAATCCCCAGGGGCAGGGCAAGATGCGAGAATCTTTGCAATGCCGAAACAGAAGTGTTGATCGCGATGGCGGGCAGGTACTTGAAGCTTCCGAGGAGCGCCAGATTCAGTACAATACCGATCGATAGAGCAATCGCAGATGGCTTTCGCTGAAGCCATTTTCCCACCATGAAGTTGATCACCGTGGACGCAAGTAGAACCGCTGCAAACCACGCTCCCCATGTGAGATAGAGCGCGTAACTGCCGATCAGAAGAATGGCTTGTCTTGCCGCGCGCCGGCGGACCTTGGCAAAGATCACCACGCAAAGCAGAAAAACCAGAACGTGCAGGATTTCTCGAAGCAACATTCCTCACCCGCAATACAAAATTCCCAGCAGCTAAAAGCAGCACTTCGGAACGCATGGCATTATCACGTATTCGTGCTGGTTTCGGATATGCTTTCTTGCATACCTGTGAATGTCGGTTGGTTGTGATCTGCGTTGCGGATTTCCGTCCTTCTTACCCGCTACAATGACCGGGCAGCATGAACAGATTTCGCAATCTTATCGACGCACTCGCCGCCGCCCCCGGCGATCGTCCATTTGTCACTGCCTGGATCGATGAGGACGAGCAAGAGACGGTGACTTTTGCGGAGTTTCGACGCCGCGCCCGCTCCCAAGCCAAAATGCTCTCCGAATATGAGGTGAATACCGGCGATCGCGTGATCATCCTCATGCCGCAGCAAATCGCCGCAATGACGACCTTCGTCGGTGCGATGATGCTGGGCGCGGTACCAGCATTTCTTGCCTATCCCAATTTCAAGGTTGAGGCCTCCAAGTACCGCGCCGGGCTGGCCGGAGTTACGGCAAACCTCAAAGCCAAGATGGTCGTCATCGACGATGCGTTTCCTGAAGACATGCTGGGACACGTACACCTGTGCGAGGAAGCGAAGCTGATTCGTGCCGGCGACAGCAAAAGCGTGGGGGCAGAAGTCGAACTGCATGACCTGGAGGTTCGTCCCGAGAGCTTGGCGTTCATCCAGCATTCGGCTGGCACGACCGGCCTTCAAAAAGGAGTCGCGCTGACTCACGCCGCCGTGCTCAACCAACTCGAACATTTGGCGCACGCGCTGAAGATTGACGGAGAGAAGGACAGTGTTTACAGCTGGCTGCCTCTTTACCACGACATGGGTCTGATCGCTTGCTTCATATTGCCCATGGTTTGCCACATGCGCGTCGTGATGCAATCGCCGCTCGACTGGGTTATGCATCCGGAGACCATGCTGCAGATCATTAGCGAGTACAAGTGCACTCTGGCATGGCTGCCCAACTTCGCCTTTCAGTTCGTCCCGCGCAGAACGCCACCGAACCGGTGGGCACAATACGATCTTTCGTCGGCTCGCGCGCTGATCAATTGTTCTGAGCCGGTCCGATCCAGCAGCATGCAGGAATTTGAGAATGCTTTTTCTGCGATTGGACTCAAAAGCGGGACACTGCATTCCTCTTACGCAATGGCCGAGAATGTTTTTGCCGTAACGCAATCAGATATCAACGCGCCATCAGGGCCCAACCGGGTTTGGGCGGATGGCCAACGATTCCGCAGCATGCATGTCATCGCCCCCGTCGCGCAGGGGACTCCAGGCGCGGTTTGTTTCACATCATCGGGCCGGTTGCTCCCGAATAACGAGGCCCGGATCGCATCCGATTCCGGCATACTTCTTGCTCCGGGCTTCGTCGGCGAGATTCTCGTCAAGAGCGATAGCCTGTTTACGGACTACTATAACCGTCCCGATTTGACGGCCAAGGCAATCGTCGAAGGCTGGTATTCCACCGGTGATCTTGGCTTCACCCTGGAAGACCAACTCTATGTCATCGGCCGAAAAAAAGATCTCCTCATCGTCGGCGGTGAAAACATTTACCCGCAAGACATCGAGGAGATCGTCGCCAGCCACCCAGCCATTCATGATGGCCGTGCAGTTGCGATGGGCGTTTATAATTCCGATCTCGGGACTGAGGATATCGTTGTGGTGGCTGAAGTGGAGCGTGAAGAACTTCTCACAAATACGGTGGACATCGAGCGAGAGATTCGCAATCTGGTGGTCGGCGGGATCGGAGTCGCAGTCCGGACAATTTTCTTAAAGCCACCAAAATGGGTCGTGAAGAGCACGGCCGGCAAGGCAGCGCGTTCTGGCACGCGAGAAAAGTTATTGAAAGAGCATCCGGAACTCGACGTTCGAGGCTCGGGAGACTAAATACGAATGACCGCAGAAGAACAACAGATGATTGAACACATTGTCCGGCTGATCCGAAAGCCAGGTGCAAATATTGACGAAAATACGCCCCTGGTTTCCTCCGGACTGATCGACTCGATGGCGCTGGTGGATTTGCTGCTGAAACTCGAAGACCTGACCCTCAGGCGCATCCCCGCGGGCAAAGTGCAGCCGAAAGATATGAACACGGTTGCCTTAATGTTCGCGACAGCGCAACGCGTTGGGAAAGCTCGTAAGTAGCTTCCGGAGGCATGCCAGCGGGCAGAAGGCCAAGCGGACTCGATCTACACAAAGCTGATAGCAACTGCATAACCCTGCGCCCGACGACGGCCTACTGTAAGGGCTTTGCCGGCGTCCCCGGTTTCACACCCGAGTGCTTTTTCGCCTGCGCCATCAATTCCAGAACCTTATCTTTGGCTTCGTAGTTTGGATTCGTATCCAGCAGCTTTTGCCAGGTGGCGACAGCTTTGTCGATGTCCATCTTGCCCTGCCACTCGACGATGCCCAGATTGAACAAGGTATTTGCCTTGTTGGGTTCGTAGGATAACGATTTCTGGAACTCCGCGATGGCGGCGTCGATGTTGCCGGTATACCAATAGGCCGTCGCCATGTCCGTGCGAACGCCCGTGTTGGCTGGCGCTACTTTCAGCGCGCGCTGGTAGTAATCGATCGCCGTGGGGAACAGCTGGGCGTCGTAATAGACGTTTCCGATGTTCTCCAGAAGTCCGGCGTTATTGGGGTCTGCTTTGAGCTTCTCGAGCAAGGGCGCCGCTTGGGTGTCAGCCATTTGCTGCATCTGCGCCGGGGTTGGAGCTTGGGCGCCGCCGTTGGGATTTCCCATGGCGGGTGCGGGAGCGTTCGCGACCCCAGTCGCAGCGGCCGCTGGACTGGATCCCCGGATGAACCAGCCGCCGGCGATTCCCACCAGCAGGCAGATGACCGCCAACACGTAGGCCTGCACGCTGGTCCACTGTTCAGTAGAATTTGCTCGATTTGTATCCGCCATATGTTAACGCTCCTTCAGATACCTTTTCGTCTAGCGGCGAAAGCCGCCGATTTCCCTGCCTGGGCCTGTCCTTTTGCTAGCTCTTGCCCTTCTTCTGAACGTCCTTCTGCACGTCGGCCATGAGTTTCTGCACCGTGGCTTTGCGGTCCGCGCTTAACTGCGGATTCGACTTCAACAGCTCCCGCCAGGCCGCCAGCGCTCCCGGGCCATCTTGTTTTCCCTGCCATTTGATTATGCCGAGGTTGAACAGCGAGTTGGCGTCCTTGGGGTTGTAGTTCAGCCCCTGCTGAAGCTGGCTGAGGGCGCCGTCCACATCGCCGCTGTAGTACAGGCACGAAGCCAGCTCGGTGCGAACGGCAACGTTCTTAGGATCGGCCTGTAATGCTGTGTTGTAGTAGCCCGCTGCGTCCTTGAATTGGTGGGTAGCCTTGTAGATGTTTCCGACTTGAAAGAGCAGATCTTTGTTGTTCGGATCGCTCTTCAGTTTTTCGAGCAGCGGCGCTGCCTTCGTGTCGGCCATCTTTTTCATGTTGTCCAGGCTGGGCATTTGTCCGCCCATGCCGCTGGGCATTGCGGCCGGTTGCGAGCTGCCCACTTCCGGAGTGGGCGCGGCAGACTGGGACCCGCGGAAGAGGTAGCCGATCGCCAAGCCTACCAGGAGGCAAACCGCCGCCATTGCGTACACCTGCTGTACCCGCCATCCCGACCCATTCACTGGCCGCTCAACCGCTTCATCTGGCATGCGTCGTCTTCTCCTTACAATCTGCGCCTTCTTGACTTGGAGCACCCCACGAAATCTCTAATGAAGGCATCCCAAATGCCACATCGCGACTGTGAGGTATCAGCTCCTACCCGGCATCTCCGGGGCGGGGAACGAACCCAGGGATTCGCGTCTTTCTCCGCAGGCCATTCGTCGTTCTCTCCTTCGCTTCGCTCCGCTCACCTACCCTGCCTACCTTACCGGCGCAGAGGGTGCTAGGACAGCAAGCGCTGTCACAGGCAAATGTGACGTGGGTCACACGTCCCTTGGCGCCCGCTAAGGCAGCTCACCCCTTCTTGCTTTAGGAACTCCAGCTTTCGCGATCCCAACCTAGCGCTCAGTTCTTGCGCACCGAGATCACCGACGCCGTATAGCGATCGCCCCGCAACAACGAGAGACTGTATTCAATGGCTACGTTTTGCGCATCGTACGTTGTCTCCCGGATCATCAGTAGCGCATTCCCCACAGAAGTCTGAAGTATTTCCGCGTCTTCTTCTCCTGCAATCACGGCCCCGATTACCTCTTCCGCCCATTGCAGCTTGCGCTTGTAGCTGTGCTCGAAAATGGAATAAAGAGACTGTTTCTCCAGATCTTGTTTATCGATCCCCGTGAAGATCCGTGCGGGAAGGTAGCTGGTGACCACCGCCACCGGTTCACCGTTCACCGAGCGGAGACGCCGGGCCCGGTACACGCGCTCCCCCGGCGTGAGCTTAAGCGCCTGAGCCACCTCCAGTTCAGGATCTTCCAAACCCATGCTGAGCAAGCGGGCCGATGGATTGAGCCCTCGCCTCCGCATCTCCTCACTGAAGCCGCGAAGCTGCTGAAAATTCCACGGCACGCGTCCAGAACCGATCACGGGCCGCTTGCCCTTGGCAATCACCAAGAGACCTTCGGCTCGCAGTTTCTGAAATGCCTGCCGGACCGGCATCTTGCTGATCCGGAGAGCCTGGGCAATTTCGCCCTCCGAGCAGAATGTCTCCCCTTGAGTCAGCTTCTTCTTCTTGATCAGCTCGCGCACATGATCCACAATCTGCATGTAGTAGGGCACGAAGCTGTTGTTGTCGATCATTAGGCCCAGCTTCTCTACAGTGACCAAATCGGTTTGCGGCAAAGCACCCTCCGTACCAACCAAGCTACATAGTATACAATGTGCATATCAATCTTCAAGCCGACTTTCATCCGATATTTCTTGAGGTCCATTTGCAGAGTTCGTCACCTAAGTAAATGGCTTTTTATCAGTGTCTTGTATGCTAACCTGCAAGCCGATAGGAATAGCAAGTCGGTACTAGCTGAAAAATTGTCTTGACATCATATATGCATACGCGGTTCATATGCGTCTGTACGGGAGATCCCTTATGGTCGCCATCAATCTTAAGCGTCAAGAATGCCCCTCTCACAGCCCCGCTCGCATCGTCGCGACCCTCTTCCTATCACTGTGCGTGCTTTTCACCTTCACCGTCACCGCCGAAGCTCAAGTCGAGTCGGGAAAAATTGTTGGGACTGTCAAAGACCCTTCCGGAGCCGTCGTCGATAGCGCGGCGGTCAAGGTCACGGAGATCCAGACCAATATCGAGAGAAAAACGAAAACCGATAGCAACGGCGAGTTTCTGGTCACCGAACTAAAGTCCGGCGAGTACACGGTAACCGTGGAGCATCAGGGATTCAAGAAAGCGCTGCAAGCCGCTTTCAAGCTGGACGTGAATCAAGTCGTTCGCGTCGATATCACGCTGACCGTCGGCTCCATCAGCGAAGAAGTCGTGGTCACTGCAGCCGCTCCCCTGATCGAGTCCGAAACCTCTTCCCTCGGACAGGTAATCGCGCAGAGCCAGGTCCACGATCTTCCGTTGGACGGACGTGACTTCGTGGAACTGGCTTATCTCACACCCGGCGTCAACCAGGGACCAAGTGCCGGCTACACCGTGCAGCAGGGCGGCATACCGGAAGATCAACGGGGCAATGCATCCATCCAAGTGAATGGGCTCACCGCCACCAACAACAATTTCCTCCTCAACGGCTTCGACAACAACGAACAGCAGATCGGAATTGAAGTAATCCAACCCTCCATCGACGCCATTCAGGAATTCAAAGTGCAAACCAACAGTTTCGGTGCGGACATCGGCCGGGGCGGCGCCGTGGTCAATGTGGTGTTGAGGTCCGGAACCAACCAGTTTCACGGCAGCCTGTTTGAGTTCCTGCGCAATTCCGCCTTCGACGCCAAGAACTACTTCGACAGTTCCACTCAACCCATAGCACCGTACAAGCAAAACCAGTTCGGAGGAACTTTCGGCGGTCCGATCCTGAAAGATAAAACCTTCTTCTTCGTCGACTATCAGGGAACTCGCATCCGGCAAGCCCAGACCTTTATTTCAATTGTCCCGTCTCCTTCCGAGATTGGGGGCGACTTTTCGGACCTGTTGACCGGGCAGACGTTTTCCCCCTGCCCCACTCCTTCGCCCACCGACACTTTCGATACCGGCACGATCTTTGACCCTTTCACCAGCCGGAACTACCTCTGCTCGGACAACGTTACCACCGTGCCAATTCGCACACCGCTTCCAGGTAACGTGATCCCACCCTGCAGCAGCGCCCCCGACGGCGCCTGCCTCGACCCAGCCGCGCTGAACCTCGTTCAACTCTTTCCCGCACCCAATCGCTCTCTTGCCGCCGGAAACTACTTGTCCAACCCATCGGCCAGCAACAATCAGGATTCCTTCGACGTTCGCGGAGATCATCAGCTCACCAGCAAGAACAATTTGTCCCTCACCTTCAGCTTCAACAACGTGCAAGCCTTCGCTCCAGATCCGTTTCCCGGGGAAGCCGGCGGAGGAAACTTCACCGGTCACATCACAAACTTGGCCCGATCCGCCGGAATCAGCGATGTGCACACCTTCTCTGCAGACAAAATCAACGAACTCAAGATCGGCTATTCCCGCTACGTGGTGCGAGCCATACAGAACTTCGCCGGCCAGCCCATCTCGCAACAACTCGGCATCCCGGGTATTTTTGATCCCAACAACGCGTCGGCCACTGGCGGCCTGCCCAATCTCCAGTTCTCCAGCCTGAGCCCGCTCGGAAGTACCGACTGGTTTCCCGAGTTCCTGAACGAGAACAACTACCAATACGTCGACGCCTTCACCTACGTGCACGGCCGGCACTCCTTCAAAATGGGAGCCGACGTGCGCCGCCGCCTGCACGGCTTTTTCCAGACCCAGAACGCGCGTGGTGACATGATGTTCAACGAACTCTTCACTTCAGACTTGACCACCGACACAGGCGGAAGTGCGCTGGCTAGTTTCCTCATGGGTTATCCAGACTCCGCCTATCGCGACGGCCAGAAAGGATCGTTTGGGATGCGCTGGACCGAGTTCAGTGCCTATCTCATGGATGATTTCCGGGCGACCCCTAAACTGACCCTGAACCTTGGTCTGCGCTACGATCTCTTTACCCCGCCGGTTGAGCAGGAGAATCGCCTGGCCAATTTCGACTTCTCTACCGGGCTATTTGTCTCGCCCCAGATGCCCGGCGTAAGCGCTTCCGGAAACGTAAAGACGGATCACAACAATTTCGCTCCCCGCATCGGATTTGCCTGGACACCCTGGAACGACAAGACCGTGATCCGGGGAGGATTTGGAATCTTCTACGACGTGCAGGCCGATCAGAGTGATGCCGAGCTCGCCTACAATCCTACCGGGCTGTTTTTCAGCCAGAACATTTTCAACCCCGCGACCACCCCGAGCATGCGGATCTCAACCGGTTACCCGGCTCCGGTCTACGCAACGGTGTCGAACCCCGCTGGACGCGCCAGTGCGTCGCTGTTCAACAACCGCACCACTTACATTGAGGAGTGGAATCTGAACATCGAGCGGGCGCTCTCCAAGAGCATGGCGCTGCAGGTCGCCTATGTAGGAACGCGCGGCGTCAAGCTCGCGTTTCTCAGCAATCGCAATCAGCCGACTCAACCCTTGGACAGTAATTTTGAAAACTGTCCCACTATCACTGACCCTTCCTGCGCAACTCCCGGCGCCCCGACAAATTTTGGCCGACTCTACTACGATACGGTGCCGAACGTCGGCGAAATCCGCACCCTGGCCAATGGAGCTTGGTCCGTCTCCCACGGATTGCAGGTTAAGTTTGAGAAAAGATTCTCGGCCAACTGGAGCATGCTGAACTCCTACACCTGGCAGCACACCATTGGACAGACCGAAGAAGACGAGTACCTGGAACCACAAGACACGTACAACCTCAAAGCCGAGCGTGGCGATAACGCTCCCGATTTTCGCCAGCAGCTTTCTTCCGCATGGTCGTACACTCTCCCCATCGGCCCGGCCCAGCGCTTTTGGAACGGTGCGGGACCGACCCACTGGGTGACAGAGGGCTGGCAACTGAACGGGATCGTCGCCCTGCACTCTGGAGAAGCCCTTACTCCGCTGCTCTCTACCGATTACACCAACACAGATTCAGGCGCCCCGCGGCCCGATGCCGTCGGAAATCCTTACGATTTCTCTAACGCAACAAGCGTAGGCTGCCCCTCAAACAAACAGACGATTGAGTGCTGGTATAACCCCGCAGCCTTCGCTATTCCGGCACTGGCTCCTGGACAAACCTTTTCCCACGACTACGGAGACGCCCGTCGCGGTTCGCTGCGCGGCCCGGCCGAGTTCAACGTGGACGCTTCTCTGTTCAAGAATTTCAGCTTCACTGAGAAGTCGAAGCTGCAATTCCGCGTGGAAGCCTTTAACCTGTTCAACACTCCGGAGTTCTCGCTTCCCTACGCCGCGGTAGACCAGATAGGCTCGCCCGCCAGTTCTGGGTCCCCGCTGGTTCCCAGCCTTTCCGGGTCTATCACGAGTACAGTACATGCTTCGCGGGAGATTCAACTGGCACTCAAGTTCACGTTCTAGAATGGTTCGCGAACTCGCTTCATCAACAAGAATGCTTGGGTGATGAACATGACTAACAATACGGAATGTTTTTTGGCAGCCTGCGCGACAACTCTGCAATGCAGGCAGAAGAAATGTGGGCAGCAACGATGCGACTCGTAATAATGCCGACAGTACCGTGGAAGAGCGAAGCTTCAGCGCGGCGTAAGGCGCCAGGAATCACAGCGGGCTTCAGCCCGTGTGGTCGCACTTTTCCCCCCGCGCAAATTTGTCCGCAGCCTATCAAGTTCGTCCTCCCGTTCCTGCTGATATTGCTTTGCGCGTGCAGTCTGGCCATCGCTGAAGACGGGACCAAACCGACAAAGTCCGAATCACAAGTCTCAACCACCACTACTTCCGGCGGAACCCAATTGCCGGCAGTGCATCTCGACGGCAATTACTTCTCCCGCGACGGCCATCGCTTCATCCCCGTGGGCGCGAACTGGGTGCCCGCAAAAGCGGCTATGCAATGGCCCACGCAGTGGGATCCCAAAGCCATTGAAGCCGATTTCGCCCGAATGCACGAACTCGGCTTCAATACCATTCGCCTCGATTTTGTTTGGGCCTGGATTGAGCCTCGCCCCGGCGACTACAACCCGGAAGCGTTTCGCGATCTCGATTTCCTGATTTCCCTCGCGCACCGATATCACATCTATCTGCATCCCTCTCTTCTCATCGGCGGAGAAGTAGGAGAAGCCTATTGGGATGTTCCCTACCGGCAGGGCAGGCATCCTCATTCCGATCCCGACATGCTCCGCATCCAGACCGACCACGTAGCCGAACTGGCGCGCCGCTATGGAAAAGAAACCGCGATTCTCGGCTGGGATCTAACCGACGAGCCTCCCTTCTGGATTGCCGCTGACAGCACCACCGACGCCATGGCCATCAACTGGACGCGCCTGCTTTCCTGGTCCATCCGCCGCCACGACACTCTGCACCCGATTGTTGTTGGCACCAGCATGGAAGATGTCGGGCGCGGCCCGTTCCGCCCCGATAATCTCCGCGAGGAAGCCGATTTCTTCAGCGTGCATCCTTACTCCATCTATGCGCCCAAACTTTTTCCTGACGCCATGCTCTCCGAGCGCGGCACCTATGGATCTGCCTTCGAGACCGCGCTCTCCGGCGGCGCTGGCCGTCCCGTCATGGTGCAGGAGATTGGAGCTTCGTCTGCCCAGTACGATCCAGAGCAAATCGCAAAGTATCTGCGCGCCAGTCTTTACTCGGGTCTGGGTGCCGGGGCCAACGGGTTTCTTCTCTGGTGCTACACCGATGCCGCTCCGGAGCAGTTTCACAAAGTACCCTACCTCCGGTCTCCCCATGAAACACAATTCGGTCTGACCACCTGGGATGGTAAGGATCGGCCGTCAGCAAGAATGTTTAAGGAGTTTGAAGACGTTGTCGGCCGACTCGATCTCGCCGGAATTGAGCCAACTCCAGCCGATGCCGCGATCATTGTGCCCTATGAGTGGTCAAAGCCGCATGGCGACTTCTCTCACTATGGCCTGACCGGCCCGGAAGTTGTTCCCTACACTTCAACCGACGAAGGCGCGAATGTGGCGGGACAATCGCAGCCGAACTTCAGTGAGGAAAATCTCTGGATCACCGGCTCGTGGTTATCGTCCTTCGTCCTCGCGCACCGCGCCGGTATGAAAGCAGATTTCCCGCGCGAGTACGACGACTGGCAGAAGCGCCCGTTGTTGCTGCTGCCCTCGCCCTTGACCAGCACCGACAGCTTTCTGGTCCACGTGCACTCCGACTTCTGGGAGAAAGCCAAGCAGTATGTCTCCAAGGGAGGTGCGCTCTACGCGTCCGTTGCCGCCGACGCTGCCATCCCTGAAATGGAGTCGCTGTTCGGCGCAAAGATGGTCGACGCCAATCCCAAGGACGACATCACGCTGAAAATCGTGACTCCGTTCGCCAGTCTAAGAGTGGGAGACACTTTTCACTACTCGGTGCCGTCCGCAACCCCACGTTCCTGGGGCGCGATTCTCGAGGTCAACGGCGGAACCGTCATCGCCGTCGATCAGGACAACAAGCCCGCGCTGGTGGCCAACACTCTGGGTTCGGGCAAGACGCTGCTCAGCGCATACCCTTTAGAAAGCTATCTCGCGAATCTCCCCGCCGCTTTTGACAAGCCTGAGACCACGTATCGCATCTATCAGGCGTTTCGCGACTGGGCAGGCATCAAACCGCTCTTCCACGGCGACCAGCCTTCGGTCGAGGTCTGCGCCTTGAGCGCTGGAACTCATGGGTACGTGATCGTAACCAGTCACAGTCCCGAAGCGCAGAGTGTGACCATCGCCGCGACCGTCCCCTTGCATTCCCTCACGAGAATCACGCCGCAAGGTGCGACGCCAATCCAAATTGCCGGCGCCACATTCAAGGTCGATATAGGAGCTTATGAGGGTGACGTCTTCGAATGGAAGTAATGAGGAGGAGCCTTTGATCGGAGCCGTCGATATCGGTGGCACCAAGATAGCCGTTGGGATGATTGACAGCGATGGCAAAGTCCTGTCCCGCCTGGAATGCCCCACGGACGCTGATCGCGGTTATCCGGAAGCCTTGCGGCGGATCACGGAGATGCTCCGCGCCACCGCGCAGACCGCAAATGCACAAATCTCCGGCATCGGGATCGGTTCGACCGGACCGGTCTATCCACTGACCGGTGCGATCGGTGATGTCAACTTTTTTCCCCATTGGAACGGAGAGAATCCGGTCAGAGATCTGCACCAAACCTTTCAGGTGACAGTGGCGATGGAGAACGATGCCGATGCCGCCGCTCTTGCAGAAGCTGGCTGGGGTGCCGGTCAGAACAAGAGCCGATTGATTTACGTAACCATCGGAACCGGAATCGGAACCGGACTTGTCATCGATGGCCAGCTCTACCGTGGCGTAGATCACTCTCACCCGGAAATCGGCCATCATGTCATCGATCCTTCCGGTCCCCTCTGCCTGTGCGGCTTTCGGGGATGCTGGGAATCTCTCGCCGCCGGCCCGGCCATGGTCGCTTGGCTGGAGGGCGAGGCCCCCGCGGATTACCCCCATCGCGACCATTTGACTGCCAAACGAATCTGCGAGCTGGCAATCGAGGGCGACGGCTTGGCCACCCGGGCGGTGGAGAGAGAGGCTCACTACCTGGGCCTCGGCATCGCCAACCTGGTCACCATGTTTGTTCCCGACGCGATCGTTTTGGGCGGCAGTGTTATGAAGAGCGCCGTTCTTTTTCTGGAGGGAATTCGGAAAACTATTTGCGCCAGTTGCCGCTTCGTTCCCTTCGAGAAAGTGGACCTGGCTCTGGCCTCGCTCGGAGAAGATGCCAACCTGATTGGCGCGGCAAGAGTCTGGCATCACCGGTTCGCAACGGAAGGACATCCGCTTGGTCGTTGATCTCAAAGTAATCGAGGGCGAGTACTTGCGGGACATCCTGCAGCAGCCGCAAGCGCTGGAGAATACCCTTGAAACCCTGGACCGATCGAAAGAATTACTGGATCTGGCTGCGCGTCTGCATAAAGGCAAATTTCAGCGCATCGTTCTTACCGGCATGGGCTCCTCGTTTCACGCGCTCCATCCTCTGAATTTGCAACTGATCGGCCAGGGATTTACCTCCCTCATGGTGGAGACTTCCGAGTTGGTCCATTACAAGAATCGCTTCTTTGACCCTGAAACACTGATTATTGCTGTGTCGCAGTCCGGTCGAAGCGCCGAAATGGTCCGGCTGGCGGAAGTGAATCGCAAGCGCTCGGCAGTGATCGCCGTAACCAACACGCCCGAAAGTCCTCTCGTCAAACACGCCACCGCCGCTTTATTCACCCAAGCTGGCAGCGAGTTTTCGGTGTCGTGCAAAACTTATGTCACGGCTCTGATGGCTCTGAAGTGGCTCGGAGACGTCCTATGTGAACGGGATGTAAGACAGACCCGCCGGGAATTAAGTCATGCCGCGCCCGCAGTGGCCGCGTATTTGGCCGATTGGAAAGACTATGTTTGGAATTTGGTCCAGAGCCTGAACGACATTCGCCACCTGTTCTTCGTGGGCCGCGGATCGTCCCTGGCCGCCGTCGGTACTGGCGCACTCATCGTGAAGGAGTCGGATCACTTTCATGGCGAAGGAATGAGCAGCGCGGCCTTCCGCCATGGTCCGTTGGAGATGCTAAGCGGGGAAACGTTTGTGCTCGTGTTTTCAGGAGACGCCAAAACTCGCGACCTCAATCTCCGTTTGCTCGCAGACATTCAACAGCAAGGCGGGCGCGCTGCCCTCGCGGGAGAAACCGCCACGCAGGAATGCTTCCGGCTCACCAGTCGCAGCAGCAGCGTGCGCACCATTCTCGAAATCTTGCCGATCCAGATGATTACTCTTGCCCTGGCAGCTCGCGCCGACCGCGAGCCCGGAAGGTTCGAACTGGCAACCAAAGTTACGACAACCGAATAAGGCGGAAGGAAATCTCCATGGCGCGAAGCCGTTACATGGTCGGACTGGTCTTCCTGGTGTTCTTTGTGATGTCGCTGTTGACCAATATCTTGGGCCCGATCGTTCCTGACATCATCAACAGCTTCAAGGTCAGCCTGACCGCTGCCGCCCTGCTGCCTTTCTCCTTTTTCATAGCCTATGGCGTGGTGTCGATTCCCGCTGGCTTCTGGGTCGAGAGATACTCCGAAAAGCCCGTAATGATGGCCGCATTTGTGGCCGGGACATTAGGCTCCCTAAGCTTCGCGCTCTATCCCGCCTATTTCGTTGCGATTTTTTCGCTGTTCGTGATGGGCGCGGGCATGGCTACTCTGCAAGTCGCGGTTAACCCGCTGTTGCGCGTCGCCGGCGGAGAAGAAGAATTCGCTTTCAACTCCGCCTTTGCGCAACTGATCTTCGGCTCCGCCTCATTTGCCAGTCCCCGTATCTATTCCTACCTGGTCGAAAATCTTGGAGATCGCTCCAAAGCTCGCAATCCTCTACTGCGCCTGCTGGGCAGCATTACGCCACCCAGTCTTCCCTGGGCCTCGATGTATTGGATTTTCGCCGTATGCACCTTGCTCATGATTGTGGTCCTTTTCTTTACCCACTTTCCCAAGGTAGAGCGTAAGGAAGATGAACGGGCCGGATCGAGCCAAATGTATCGCGAACTTTTGCGGAAACCGATTGTCTGGTTTTTCTTTCTCGCCGTGTTCGCCTATGTCGGCTCGGAACAAGGCACTGCCAATTGGATGTCCGAGTTCTTGTCGAAATACCACGGCTATGACCCACACACCGCCGGTGCTACCGCAGTCTCATGGTTCTGGGGACTGCTCACCGCGGGCTGTTTTATCGGCATGCTGCTTCTCAAGATTTTCGACAGCCGCTACGTCCTGATCGGCACTTGTCTCGGCGCGCTCTTGTGCTTGACCGCGGCCCTGTTCGGCCCCGCGAATGTTTCAGTGATTGCTTTTCCCGCGATCGGTCTTTTCGCGTCGGTGATGTGGCCTATCCTGGTTTCGCTCGGACTCAATTCCGTGTCAGAACATCACGGCTCCTTCGCAGGAATCCTGAGCACTGGAATCATGGGCGGCGCCGTCGTGCCCGTCATCATTGGACGCATCGGCGACCACTTCGGCCTGCGCGCCGGAGTCGCGTTCCTCTATGTCACATTCGCCTGCGTTCTGAGTGTTGGCTTCTGGGCCAAGCCACTCATCTCTAACGCGACCGTCAGTTTCAAGAAAACCGAAGTTCAGCCCGGCTAAAAGCCCTTCGTAGAGGGAACTCATGAAACCATTCCATCGAACCTTCTGTGCTGCTCTTTTACTGGTACTCGTCACCGGCGGCGGCTTGGGCCAGACGAAAACCAAATCCAGTCAGGTCCCATCGATCCCGTATCTAAAATTGACGGAACCCAGGCGAGTTATGCCCGATGCGCAGCCGTGGGAGGGTGACCAATTTCCGCACACCCTGAGCGTTCTCGAGCTCAAGCAAGGCGGATTCCGCTACTGGGGCTGGTACGGCCTGAACGAAGGCAGAGGCATTGGCCTCGCCCGAAGCAACGATCTGAAGACCTGGACCAAGTATGAAAACAATCCCTTATGGACAAATGCGCGCTGGCCTTCCGTTCTCGCCCATGCCGAACCCAACCACAAAGACACGCTCTACTTCGCGATCACTCGAGAATATGACACGCCGAGCAGCCACATTGTCCTGGCTTCGTCCCAGGACGGCATTCATCTGAAGGAAGAGAAGGTGCTGGTCCAGGGTGTTCCGAACCAGCGCAATCAAAATCCAAATCTCTTCCGCGATCCACGCTCACGGCGTTTCTATCTCACGTTCTATCGTGGTAACGATAAGGACCACTTCGAGATCATCAGCAAGAACGCAACCACCGTTCAAGACCTCGATAAGGCCCCGGAGAAGGTCCTTATGACGACAACTGACACGGTAGCCGCTCCTACCTTGCTCTATGTGAAGCACGCCCGGAACGTACCTGGGAAGAAAACCGGAATCTACTATCTCGCAACCGAAGTCTATCCCCACCGCTACACCACCGACCCCGAGGGCGAGTGGCAGGTCAAAGTATTCGCCAGCGACTCACCAGACGGCGACTTCCAGCCCGTGCAGGGCAACCCGGTTCTGCGCGGACAACGAGCGTGCTTGTTCCAGCACGTATTCGATGGCCGGTTCTATGGCTACGACTGCCATCTGGAATCACCCGACCACTGGGTGCTTGAGGAAGTCGAGGCGCCTTTGCCGTAGGAACCCAGTTTCAGGCTCGAACCAGAACGGCAACGAAGACGGAGACGGGGCCGCAGTTTTTATCGCGCTGCTTCGCGAACTTCCGGAACCCTCATTTGGTCGTCAATATGCCGCTGAATTCGTTCCCATTCCGAGCGAACGATCATCTCTTTGATCGCGAACCTGGCTTCGTGTTTCGCATCATCCACCCGGACTGCAAGCTCGTTCTTCTGTAAACGGAAATCGATGGTCTCAGCCAGCGGAATCAGCTGATTGGACGATTTCCCGACGATGACAAAGACCACTTCATTCGATACCAGCGTGTACTCAGGACAGGTTTCCTGGCCTACCATGGTCGCCGGGCCGCCAAACGCCACCGCGAATCCACGGTGCGCCAGAACACAGTCGCCCATGTGCATCCTCACCACTGCACCGTGTTGATACATTCCAAATTGCGCCGCCACCAAAGCCGGCAAACTGCAGAACAAGAAAATCAGCGAAAGTGCATGTTTCATGGACCGTCCTCCTAGTAAGCACTGCCCTCGCGGTGGTAATAGCCGGTGCGGCAGCGGAATTGTAAGTTCAGATTGTGGGTGGGGAGAATACGGATCGAGTGGAAATCAGGACCGGACTCCGGAAGCACGTACGTCACTACCCGGGCAGAGTGCAAATCGTCAATCACATCCTTGAAAATTCTCACTGCACCTTCGCTCATGCGAACCCAACGCCCGCCAGATTCCGCGGCAATTCTTTGCAGCCTTGCGGTCCCGTCGGACGCTCGCTCGGGACTGCCGACATCGATCGCATAAACCTGAGCTCCGCTTGCCAGTACTTTCTCCAATGCCTCGCGGAGTGGCGTCTTGCTGATGGTATCGTCACCATCGGAAAAGAGAATAATGACCGGCCAAACCTCCGCCTGCCGCCGCTCGATTAGAGTGTTTGTCGCAATTTCAAGAGCATCGAAGAGCGGCGTCGCTCCTCCTCTCGGCAACGACTTAACCAGATCGGCGGTAAACACACTGCGGCAATTTCCAGCGCAGATCAGATGCACTTCCATTCCGCTAAACGACAAAACCGATACGTAGTCCCCCGGGTTCCACGGCCACTGCGAAATCAGTTGCACAACATCTGCAATCTCCTGTTGGAAGTGGGGCAGAACGGATTCGCTGGAGTCAATCAGCACGATGACGTCGAGTTTGGTTAAGGCCGAGCGGGTGAAGCTGCGAAAGTCTCGAATCACTCTCTCGTCGTCGACCACTGCAAAGTCGTCTTCCCGCAGATCTGTAACCGACTGGTTGTGTTCATCCGTCGCGAAAAACACCAGCCGCACTTCGGAAACGCTGCTGTGGTATGCGGGCACCGAGGATTCCTGAGGACCGCTCGCAACCGACGCCCGCAAAAGCGGATTGTGGGCGCAAACGGTTGCGACGAGAAGCAGCGCCAAGAGCAATCGACTGCGCCGGCAGCACCGGAGCGTGCTTCCCAGAAGGCTGGCCATATTGGGTAGAAAGCAGGACTACGGTTCTCATCGGCAGATATCGCCGGCGAGTTGAGTCCTTCGTATTGTGAGTTGGGTTACTGAAGGTCGGGTAGGACGCGATCTTCCCCCCGAAGGCAGGCGCGCCAGCCGCTCCCGGCTGCTCAACGTATGTTAGTTTTGATGCCGATTCATGGAGGGATCCACGCTCGGCTCCGCCACTCACCCGGGGATGTTGCAAGCGAACCGCAGACACCTGCGGCCCGGACTCATGTCCCGAATTGGGAACAAAGTGGGGTTTCAGATGCTTCCAGTAACTATTGTCCTCGTGCGGAGATGTCTAATCGGTGGACCGCCAACAACAAAACCCCGAGGCATCTGCCCCGGGGTTCCGCATCGTCTTCCCTCGTCTAGGCAGCCAACGCCTCAACAAAGTGCTTGCAGAGTCTGGTTTCCAGCTTGCGACGGTTCACCCTGACCGGCGTGGTCAGGAATGGCTTAACAATTTCAAGCGCCTCAGGATAGAACTCTCTCTCATATCGCTCGGCATCCGACTTGGTCGCCCAAAGGCTGATGGTGAATACCTTCTCCTCTTTCATCTTCTCAGGGACGAAGGGCATAATTTCCAGAAACCCGGCCTGCTTTTTGAGGATGGGTAGGACTTCGTTCTTTATCACCTCAACGAACTCCTCCATCTTCTCCGGCTTCACTTCGAAATCCAGAATACGCGCGAACATGATGTGCTCCTTTTCGATGTGAGGATAACAACGGGATCTTGGCGGGGGCCCTCGGCCTGAATACTTCACACCACACTTCACACCATACTTCACAACAACGAGGCTTGCAGTCTTTCCCGATTGCCGGGAGCTCGGGCCGACTCGAACCCTAGCACAATCGCCTCTGCCCTTGCAGTGACGAATGCCTCTCTGTGCAGTGCAATGCGGCACACAGCCAAGTGATTGGCAACCTTGGGCGGAAAGTTTCGGGAGCATACCAGGCGACATCCCCGCTGTAATACCTATCACCGCTGTCAGTGACACATATCACGTCGCAACTGGTAGAATCTGCATGTCGCATTCCGCTGCGCTCGCTTGCACTGCACGCCTTTTGCTGGCAAGCGGGTCTCGGCATAAATCCAGTTACCGCTCGTTTGAACCGTGGCGTTCCTTGCGAACTTTCCCTGATCACCAGCCCGCGTCCCCACTCGCCCCCGGAGCCTCCGCTGAAGTCCTGCTTTCCACGGAATTACTCGAGGCTCTTCCCGACGCCGTCGTTGCCGTCGATCGCGACGGGACGATTGTGCAAGTCAATTCCCAGGCCCAAGAGCTATTCGGCTACGAGTTCGAAGAGCTGATCGGCCAAAAAGTCGAGGTTCTCGTTCCGGAGCGCTATCGCCACCAGCACCACTCGCATCGCGACGCTTTCTCGGCCGCGCCGAAGACGCGACGCATGGGAGCCGATCTGGATCTCTACGGAAGACGCCGCAACGGCTCGGAGTTCCCCGTCGAAATCAGTCTTAGTCCCGTCTCCACAGAGAATGGAGTGTTCGTGCTCAGCGCGATCCGCGACATCAGCGATCGCAAGCGAATCGCCGAAGAGCTGCGCCGGGCGAATGAAGAACTGCACCGCAGGACGGCCGAGCAACTGGGCGAATACCGCTCACGGCTGGCCTCGATTATCGATTCCTCCGACGACGCCATCCTCAGCAAAGAGCTGAACGGCACCATCACCAGTTGGAACAAAGGAGCCGAGCGCATCTACGGCTATACCCCCGAAGAGGTCGTCGGCAAACATATATCTCTTCTCACTCCCAGCGATCGTCCGAACGAAATCTCGGAGATTCTCCAGAAAATTGCCGCCGGTGAAAGTATCGAGCATTATGAATCGGTGCGCGTCGCCAAAGACGGGCGCCAACTGAGCGTCTCCATCTCCGTTTCTCCTTTGCGCGATGCCGCCGGCGAGATCGTTGGAGCGTCCGCCATTGCCCACGACATCACCGCCCAGAAACGGGCTGAGGGCCAGCTTCGTCAATCCCAGAAGATGGAAGCCATCGGCCGGCTTGCCGGTGGCGTCGCACATGACTTCAACAATATCCTCGCCATCATCAACGCTTGCACTGAATTTCTCCGGGACCGCATCGATCCTGCCGCCGAGCCCTCCGCCTATGTCGAAAATATCAAGAAGGCAACCCTGCGCGGCGTGGCATTGACCAGACAACTGCTTTCTTTCAGCCGGACTTCCACCATCCAGCCCTGCGTTCTCGATCTGAACGACCGGTTAAAGGACATCAGCAAGCTCCTGCGTCCTCTGCTGGGGGAAGATATCGAGGTCCTCATCGTCTCCCGGTCACCCTCGGCGGTCATTGAGGCAGATCCCGGCCAACTCGACCAGATCGTGGTCAACCTCGCGGTGAACGCGCGCGACGCCATGCCTCGCGGCGGCAAGTTCATTCTCGAAACCGCCGCCGTGAGATTTGACGAGGACTTCGCCGGGCAGCATCAACCCATGGCGGCGGGAAAATACGTCCAGCTCGCGGTCAGCGACACCGGCAGCGGCATGGACGAAGCTACCGTATCCCGCATCTTCGAACCCTTCTTCACCACCAAAGAGGCGGGCAAGGGCACGGGTTTGGGCTTGTCCACCGTATACGGCATCGTGAAACAGAGCGCAGGGCATATTCTGGTCTACAGCGAACTGGGACATGGGACGACCTTCAAAATCTATCTTCCCAGTGCCGATCACAAAGTCGGGCTGGAATCCAGGCCTGAAATGGAAACCGTCAGCCCGAAACGCCAAGGAACCACAATCCTGCTGGTCGAAGACGACGAAATGATGCGCGACTTGACCCGCCAGCTCCTCCAGGAGCACGGCTACACCGTAGTCGAGGCCAATGACGGCAAGTCCGCCCTCGAATGGGTCGAGTCCCATCCCGGCCCAATCGATCTCCTGTTGACCGATGTAATCATGCGCCACGTCAGCGGTCCCGAACTAGCAGAGCGTCTGCACACTTCCCACCCCACCCTGAAAGTCGTATACATGTCAGGCTATACCGGCGAACTCATGGCCAATCGCGACGTCTTGAAGCCCGGCGTAACTCTCCTCGAAAAGCCTTTTACCCGTACCGCGCTGCTAAATACGATCCATACGACGCTGGGCTGAACCTGGCAGGTAAGAAAAACCCACGCTCTCGGTTCCATAACCCAACGTCTGGTGATGAAGATCACACATCGCTGTGGGAAAGCACCCATTTTTCGGCACCCCTCCGCCAATCGCCAGACCTACTCTCGTCTGGCAGAATCAAGCCAAACCATCCGTTTTGTTACAGTTAGGAAACCTCAACCGACGTCTTACCCCCTCCCCGAAAGAGTGGCGAGGGACTTGCCCTAGCACAGGTGAGCGGAGGCACCCTATGGCCACACAAATCGTCAACCACCCCCAGAAGCAGTCACCGGCCGACAAAAACCTTTGTAATCTTCCCCCAATCGTCGCCGATGCCTTGGAGCAGGAAGCCATCACCACCACTTATCCCACAGGGGCGGTTTTATTTGCGGAAGGTCAAGTTCCTCGCGGCGTGTTCGTCGTCCGCCGCGGCCGTGTGAAGCTCTCCATCTGCGGCAGTGACGGCCGCACTCTCATTCTCCGCATAGTCGAAGTCGGTTGTCCCTTGGGAGTTGCCGCTGCCGTTTCCGGACGCCCCTATGAAGCTACCGCCGAGACTCAGGAGCCCTGCGAGATCAGCTTCCTCCGGCAAAGCGACGTCCTCCGCCTCATGCGACTCCACGGCGAGTTTGCCCTCTGGGTAACCCAGCACATCAGCCAGGATTACGCCTCCACCTGCCGCGAAATCCGTGACCTCATCCTTTCCGACTCCGCCAGCGAAAAACTCGCCCGATTGCTGGTCGGCTGGCTCGATCAGAACACCGAAGCCAGAAACCCCAGCCAAATGAAACTCGCCCTCACCCACGAAGAGATCGGCCAGATGATCGGAACTTCCCGCGAAACCGTCAGCCGGCTTTTCGCAGGTTTCAAAAAGCAACGTCTCATCCAGCAGAGCGGCTCCACTCTCGTCATTCCCAGCCGCATTGCCCTGGAATCCCTTATCACCGCATAGTTGCGAAGATTCTTATGTGGGGATAGCAATGTTGGGACCGTCACGTGGGGACAGCCGCCCTCGGCTGTCCAGTCGAGCGAAGCTCGACCGCTTCTCCCGCCATATCCACAACCCCCATCACCCGTGATTTAATAGACGGGAGCCAAAAAACCCGAAGCCCGAAGCCCGACCATGCCGACTCTGATCCCGCAACCCACTCGCATTCAATCCGCCGGCAACAAACCCAAGCTCATCGACGAATACATCGGCCGTGTCAATTCCCAAACTTCCTCCGCCAGCGTCGCCCACATGCGCAGCCCCGCCGGATGGCTCGAGCCCGGCCAAACTCCCGCCTTCGACGAGTTCACCATCGTCCTCAAAGGCACCCTTCGCGTCGAACACAAAACCGGCTCTCTCGACGTCACCGCCGGACAAGCCATCATCGCCCACGCCGGCGAGTGGATCCGCTATTCCACTCCCAACGAAGGCGGCGCCGAATACATCGCGGTCTGCCTCCCCGCCTTCTCCCTGGATACCGTCCACCGCGACCAAAGCTAGCCGTTCCGTGAATCACAGAAGAGACGTTGTTTCGCAACGCCTCTTCTTTCTCCGCCGCATGCCCTTTCTGGGAACTTCACCTCGCCGACCTCCCGATAAGCGGCGCATCCGTTTCCTCAACCGCGTATCCTGAACAAGCGCGGTCCCGCGTCGCCCCGCCCGCGTTTCTTCCGGAGAGACCCATGCCCCAGCCCTCGATTCTCCTCTGCACCCCATGCTTCGGCGGCATGGTTGCGCAAAACTACATGCTCTCCGTGGTAAAGCTCATGAGCTACGCGAAATCCGCCGGCTTCGACGTCTCTCTCTCGATCGTTGGCTATGACGCCCTCATCTCGCGCGCCCGCAGCAGTCTGGTCGCCGCCTTCTTAGACAATCCCTCGGCGACCCACTTGCTCTTCGTCGATGCCGATATCAGCTTCGAACCGCAGCAGGTCGAACGCCTGCTAAAGTTCGATAAAGACTTTACTGGAGCCCTTTACCCGCTCAAGTCGATCGACTGGGATCTCATCCCGCAACGCTGTGTCGAGCGCGGCGAAACTTTACGCCAAGCCGCTCTGTCCTATGTCGGAACCTTCTGCCCTGAGCCGGAGTGTAAACACGAAGGCGATTTCGCCACGGCAATCTACGCCGGCGGCGGTTTTCAACTCATCCGCCGCAGCGCGGTTGAGCACATGATCGTCGCTTATCCCGAAACTCACTTCACCCACGTGCAGAGCTTTCCCATGTCGGGCACGCGGCGCGAGGCAGTGCGAAGTTCCAATCTCTTTGCCCTCTTCGATTGCATCATCGACCCGCAGACCGGCGCTTATCTCAGCGAGGATTATTCTTTCTGCCAACGCTGGCGGAAAATCGGCGGCGAAATCTGGCTCGATGCCGCCAGCAAACTCACCCACTCCGGCCCCTACGAGTTTGTCGGCGACCACTCTTCCCGCTTCCATGCCGTACCTCCGAAGCCCAGATAAATCGCATTAGCTCGCACTCGACGTTTTTAGGTGGCGCAGCGCTCTAGCGCTGCGATGACGGTAAACTCCTCCCGCCGCCGCCCAAGACATACAATACTTTACTTGAACCCCGGACCCTCCTCCGCTAGCCTCTGACTCAGCTAACTCATGCCCCTCCTGGGCAATGTCAAGAGGTCTATGGATCGTCATCCCCAGCCCGAAATATGCTGTGCCATCTCGGTCGCAGCAATCTGCCTCTTCTTCCTCTCCACAACCAATGCCCGCGCCCAGGAGACCAAGGAAAAGGTCGCCGTCGAGGACACCGACCGCTCCTATCTCCTGCGCCTACCCCGAGGCTACGATCAGGCGCAGAAGTATCCCGTGGTCATCCTGCTGCACGGCATGAATCAGGATACCGACGACATGGAGCGCCTCACCCGCTTCAACGAGTTAGCTGACAAAGACGGCATCATCACCGTTTATCCCAGCGCTCTCCACGGACGCTGGAATATCGGCGTCCGCGCCCCGCAGCAACAGCCCATGACCAGGTCCCCGGGAGGACGAGGCCGCCACGGTGGAGGTGGAGGTGGTTATCCCGGCGGCGGCGGTGGCGGTTACCCCGGTGGTGGAGGAGGTGGCTATCCCGGTGGGGGAGGAGGTGGCTATCCCGGCGGAGGCGGAGGTAGTTATCCCGGCGGCGGTCAATCCGGAGGACAAGGCAGCAGCGAAGAACACAATCAACCCGCGCCCGCCGATGACATCGAGTTTCTAAATCAAATGCTCGACCAGATCGCCCTCAAGGTCTCCGTGGACGCATCGCGGATCTACGCCACAGGACTTTCCGAAGGCGGCTTCATGGCAATGAAAGTCGGCTGCGCCCTGGCCGACCGCGTTGCCGCCATTGCCCCTGTAGCCGCCGCCATGCCCAAGTCGATGATCTGCTTGCCCTCGCGTCCGATTCCCGTGGTTATGATCAACGGCACCTCCGACCCCGTGGTCCCTCACGGCGGAGGAACCGAACACAATCTTCAACTCCCGGTCATCTCCGTCGAAGACACGGCCAAGGCGTGGGCCCGCATCGATCGCTGCGCCGAGAAACCATCCCAAACCAAGTTGCCGGCTCATGAGAAAGGTGGGATGGAAACCAAGGTCGATACCTTCGACGGCTGCCAGCAGAACGCCCAAGTGGTTTCCTACAGCATCAAGGGCGCGGGCAACACCTGGCCCGGAGGCGAACAATACGAGATCGAAAAACAAATCGGAAAAACCAGCCAGGACCTGAACGCCAACGAAACCATCTGGAGCTTTCTCATGACGAAGAAACTCGCACCCAAAAGCGACTCAGACAACACCCCAAACGTGAAATAAGTCGTAGAACTGAGAACTGACAACTGTTTTCTCACTCCCACTCAATCGTTCCCGGAGGCTTGGAGGTAATGTCATACACCACGCGATTCACACCCTTCACTTCATTCACAATTCGCGTGGACATATTTTTCAGCACTTCGTGCGGCAGTGCAACCCAATCGGCGGTCATGCCATCCTCCGAACTCACCGCCCGGATCGCGCATGTGTAAGCATATGTCCGCATGTCGCCCATCACGCCCACCGACATAACCGGCAGCAGCACGGCAAACGACTGCCAAATCTTCGTGTACAGCCCCGCGTTTTTTATCTCCGTCACCACAATCTCATCGCACTCCCGCAGGACCCCCAGCCGCTCCGGCGTCACTTCCCCCAACACCCGCACCGCCAGCCCGGGGCCCGGGAACGGCTGCCGCTGCAAAATCTCTTCGGGCATCCCCAGGTCGCGTCCAATTTTGCGGACTTCGTCTTTGAACAAATCCTTCAGCGGCTCGATCAGCTTCAGCTTCATTTTTTCCGGCAGCCCGCCCACGTTGTGATGCGACTTGATCACCTGCGACGGCCCCCGCACCGACCGCGATTCGATCACGTCCGGATAAAGCGTTCCTTGCACCAGATAATCGACGCTTCCCTCTTCTTTTTCGATGCGATGAGCTTCGTCTTCAAACACCGCGATGAATTCGTTGCCGATAATTTTTCTTTTAGTCTCCGGATCGCTCACGCCCTTGAGCTTGTCCAGAAAGCGATCCGTAGCATCGACGGCATCCAGGCGCAGACCCAGCTTGTCGCGCAGCGTCTGCTGCACTTTCTCGAACTCGTTCTTGCGCAGCACACCGTTGTTCACAAAGATGCAGGTCAGCCGCGACTTTCCGCTCGCATCGCGCAGCGCGCGATCCACCAGGACTGCCGCAACCGACGAATCCACACCACCCGATAGCGCGCAGATCGCGTGCCCGCTGCCCACCACGTGCTTCACTTGCTCGACCGTCGAGTCGATGAAGTGCTGCGGCGTCCACAATGCCTCCGCGCCGCAGATCCGGAACACAAAGTTGCGCAGGATCTCCGTACCGTTTCGCGTGTGGTGAACTTCCGGATGGAACTGCACCGCATACCACTTCTTCGCTACGTTCTGTATTCCCGCAACTGCGTGAGAGGTCTTCGCGGTCAGCTCAAAGCCGGAAGGCAGTTCCAGCGCTTCGTCTCCATGCGACATCCACACTTGCTGCCGCCTCGCCAGCCCCTGGAACAGCACCGACTCGGCCACAAAGTCGATTTCCGCATGCCCGTATTCTCGCTTATCCGCCGGCCGCACCTTGCCTCCGAGCGCGTGCACCATGAACTGCAATCCGTAGCAGATACCGAGCACAGGCAGTCCCATCTCGAAGACACGCGGATCGGCCGGCGGCGCATCTTTGTCATAGACCGACCATGGCGCCCCCGAGAGCACAATGCCCACAGGCGCATGGCTCCTGACTTCGTCAAGCGACGCCGTGCAGGGCAGCACCACGGAGAAAACATTTTGCTCGCGGATGCGGCGCGCGATGAGTTGCGTAGTTTGCGCGCCGAAGTCGAGGATGACGATGGACTGGTTCAGTCTGGATTGGGTTTCCACGGATGAGTTTCTCAAATCGGATGCTTCGTGTAAAGCGCCGCAAGCAAGAGGAATCAAACTATGTCTCAACCGCCAGGTTCGGAACATCGCTCAGAATCGGCTCGTCACGGTCGATAGTGGTTTGGAGCGAAGCGACATTTCCCGTCGGAGATGTGGCCGGCGGAAGCAACGACGACGCGGGCACAGTCTCCGACATTTCCGCGATGCAGATGTATCCGGCGAGGCGCGCGATATATAACCAGTCTACCACCGCGAAATACGCGAGCGTCACGAGCAGAATGCAGGCGATTACTAATCGCGACGGCGCGAACTGGATGAGGCTCAGCGGCAGCGAAACAACCGTCGTAGCGACGCTGAAAGCAACGAAATGCGCAAGGCTGGTCCAAGCGCTCACCGCCAATACTGGTCCCAACCGTTCTCGGAAAAAAGTGACAGCCGCCGCGAGCGCGCCCAAAGTGTCCTCGCCGTCACGGATCGAGAATACGCAGGCTAGCGAGAGTACCCAGTTCAACATCGGCCACGCGATGCAGATCAGACTGGCGAGCGGCAAGAAGAGAATGAAAGCCAAGCCAGGTTGAGGGTTTGCGTCGGACGACGCGAAACCAGCAAGAATTGCCGCTCCCACGAGGGCGAGGAGTGCGGCCAGCACCGTGGCAACACGCAAGAAATGGAGACCGACGAGCCAGCGGAAGGACAGCGACTCGACCTTTTCAGAGGTTTCTGCAGAAGAGTCGTCTGCGACGTTTCGACGTCCGGCAAAGTAGTCGAGCAAGGCACGGACTGTGGCCGCGCGGCCAATGGAAGCGGTCACGATCCACAAAAGCGAAAGCGCCAGCGCCCCTAGCAAAGCGGCGAGCACGACGCGATTCAGGCTGCCGCGAAGGATGTGGGTGAGCGCACGTCCCACGAGTGCAGGGTGCCGAGTAGAAAGGAGAGCAGCGTCGGCATGGGTAACGGGTAAGGTGTTGAGATACTCGAAAAACGAAAACAGAAGCAAAGCCCAGGCGGTTGCCCCGAGCGTCCAGCGCCAGGCGATTTCGGCGAAGGTGAGCGTAGGGCGGCGAAAGGCGGCGCGAAAGCCTTCGAGCGTGGGCGAGACCTGGGACATCAGAGCTGGCTCAACGGATGCTCACCCTCCTCGTGAAATATCATCGCACGACCAGGTTAAGCAGTTTGCCAGAGACATAGATTTTCTTGACGATCTGCTTGCCAGCGATGGCGGCCTGCACTTTTTCTTCCGCGAGGGCGCGTTCAAGAATGTGCTCTTCGCTGGCGTCGGCCGACACAACGATTTTGCCGCGCAGTTTGCCGTTGATCTGCACGGGGATTTCGAGTTCTTCTTCTTTGGCGAGCGCGGCGTCGTACTGCGGCCAGGGAGCTTTGAACAAGTTTTCCTTTTGGCCGAGCATCTCCCAAAGTTCGTGGGCAAGATAGGGCGCAAAGGGCGCGAGCAGGAGGACCAAATCGCGCTGCACCTCCGCCAGAAACGGCTTGGAGACGGCATTCCGGGCTATCGCGTCTTCCGCGCCATACAACACATTCACCAACTCCATGATGGCCGAGATGCAGGTGTTGAAGTGCCAGCGGCCCTGGAAATCATCGCTGACACGCTTGATGGTTTGGTGGAGTTTGCGCTGGATCTGTCGTGCTGGTGGTGAGAGAGACGTTGCAGGCAACGTCTCTACGGACGAAGCTGAGGTGCTCGCGGCATTTCTTGCCACGAAGCGATAGACGCGGCCTAAGAATCTTTGTATGCCTTCGATGCCGGAATCCTGCCAGTCGAGATCGCGATCGGGCGGAGCGGCGAAGAGGCTGTAAAGGCGCGCAGCGTCAGCGCCGTAGCGCGCGACCATTTCGTCAGGACTGACGACGTTGCCGAGGCTCTTCGACATTTTCGCGCCATCTTTGATGACCATGCCCTGAGTGAAGAGGCGTTCGGCGGGTTCGTCGTTGGTGATGAGGCCCATGTCGCGCATGAACTTGGTCCAGAAGCGCGAATAGATGAGGTGCAAGATGGCGTGCTCGACGCCGCCGATGTACTGGTCGATCGGGAACCAGTATTGCGCGGTTTTCGAATCGAACGGAGCATGGTCGTTATGCGCGTCGGTGTAGCGATAGAAATACCAGGAGGAATCGACGAAGGTGTCCATGGTATCGGTTTCGCGGCGGGCCTGGCCGCCGCACTTGGGGCAAGTCGTGTTGACGAAGTCGGGCAAGCCGCTCAACGGGGATCCGAGCGCGAGCGCGATATTCACGTTCTCCGGCAAGATGACGGGCAAATCTTTTTCCGGCACGGGAACGATGCCATCTCTTTCGCAGTAGAGCATGGGGATGGGCGTGCCCCAATAACGCTGGCGCGAGATTCCCCAATCTTTTAAGCGATAGGTGACGGTGGCTTTGCCGAAGCCGTTTTTCTCGGCGAAGGCGGACATTTTCGCAATGGCCTCGGCGCACTCGAGGCCGCTGTAGGAACCGGAATTGATCAGCATGCCGTCGTGTGCGACGAACGGAAGCGCAGGCTCGGTCATGGTTTCTTCCGGGTCGTTCGTGATCGGAAGAATCACGAGGCGGATCTCGAGATTGTATTTCCTGGCGAACTCGTAGTCGCGTTCGTCGTGCGCGGGGACGCTCATAATCGCGCCGGTGCCGTAATCCATAAGGATGTAATTCGCCACCCAGACCGGAACTTTTTCGCCGTTGAAGGGATTGATGGCATAGCGGCCGGTGGGGACGCCGTGCTTTTCGATTTCGCCGATGTCGCCGACCTCTTTGGCTTTGCGCTGCTCGGCGATGAGTTGATCGACCTTGGCGCGCAGATCGGGATTGGCCGCTGCGAGATCGGCGACGATGGGATGTTGGGGCGCGAGTTGCACCGAGGTGGCGCCGAAGATGGTATCGACGCGAGTGGTGAAGACACTGATGGTCGCGCCAGCAGGGCCGAAACCGCCGTGATCCTGCGTGTAATCGAGTTTGAAATCGACCAGGGTACCTTCGCTGCGGCCGATCCAGTTACGCTGCATGGTGCGAACTTTTTCGGGCCAGCCGCCGAGCTTATCAAGATCGCGCAACAATTCGTCGGAGTACTTGGTGATGCGGAGGAACCATTGCTCGAGCTCGCGCTGTTCGACGAGCGTATCTTCGTGACGCCAACAGCGGCCATTGACGACCTGCTCGTTGGCGAGCACGGTGCAGCATTTCGGGCACCAGTTGACTCGGCTTTTCTTGCGATATGCCAATCCCTTTTCGTAGAACTTGAGAAAGAACCACTGGTTCCAGCGGTAGTAGTCGGGCAAGCAGGTGGTGACTTCGCGGGACCAGTCGTAGGCGAAGCCGAGGCGCTTCATCTGCACCTTCATTTTGGCGATGTTGCCGAGAGTCCACTGGCGCGGGGGCGTGTTGTTCTGGATGGCGGCATTTTCCGCGGGCAATCCGAAGGAATCCCAGCCCATGGGATGAAGAACGTTGTAGCCGTTCATCCACATATAGCGAGCGAGGGCGTCACCGATGGAATAGTTACGCACATGGCCCATGTGCAGCACGCCGGAGGGATAGGGCAACATTTCGAGCACGTAGTATTTCTTCTTGGCGGTGTGAGGCTCGGCGGCGTAGAGCTGGGGATCGTTTTGCCAACGGTTGAACCATTTGGTTTCGACACGCTGGGGATCGTAGCGGTCGTCGTTGGGACGATCGGGGCGATCGGGGTGTTCGGGGCGGCCGTTGTTGGTCGCGGTGGCGATTTCCGAGTTGTCTGGCGAAGGCATAAGAAGATCAGGCGAACGTCTGGGTAAACCTTAGATTTTACAATGAGGAGAGAAAACTGTGTACGCGAACGGCGGAGCTGCGCTCCGCGGACAGCCGAGGGCGGCTGTCCCCAAATGTGCTCGATGATCAGCGATACACGTCTTTGTGGTGTCCCAGCTCGACAGAGCTAGGGATCCCTCGACTGCGCAGGAGTGCCACGAAGTGGCACTCCTGCTTCGCTCGGGATGACAGAATCTAATTCAACGACATGTCAATTCATGGTGATGACGGCGCGGAAGCGGACTTTGCCTTCGGCGACGCGGTCGTAGGCTTTGGCGATGTCGTCGAGTTTGTAGATTTCTTCGACGACTTTGATTTTGCCTTTGGCGGCGATGTCGAGGGCCTCGTAAAGATACTCGGGGCCGTTTTGCGAGGAGCCGATGAGGCGGACGCGCTTGAACATAAGTTCGGGAGAGTAGTTCAGGGGCTCGGCGCCGACGCCCATGAGAATGATGCGGCCGTCGGGGCGCATGCCTTTGGCGGCTTCGGCGGTGGCTGACCAGGAGTTGGAGGTGGCGAGAAGGACGTCGGCGCCACCGGCGGCGAGAAGTTTTTCGCCGCTTTCGACGACTTCATCGGCGCCCATGTCGCGGATCATCTTTTCTTTGTCTTTGCTCTTGGTGACGGCGATGGTTTCAAAGCCTGAAGCTTTGGAATACTGCAGCGCGAGATGGCCGAGGCCACCGATGCCGACGACGGCGATGCGCTCGTGGGGCTTGGGGTCGGCGAGGCGAAGGCCGCTCCAGACGGTGTAACCGGCGCAGAAAATGGGCGCAGCTTGCTCGTAGCTCATGGCCGCGGGCAGGGGCATGGTGGCATCGGCATAGGCAAGCATGTATTCGGCGTGGCTGCCTTGAAGATTGATGCCGGTGGAAGTGGGGTTCTGGCACAGCTCTTTCTTGCCGCGCAGACACCACTCGCAGGTGCCGTCTCCTTTCTGAACCCAGCCGACGCCCACGCGGTCTCCGACTTTGCGAGAGGTGACGCCGGGGCCGACTTCGACAATCTCGCCGACGGGCTCGTGGCCGAGCACGCGAGGAAACGGAAGCCCGAACAAACCATGAGTAAGGTGCACATCGGTATAGCAGAGGCCGCTGGCGTGGATTTTCATGACGACCTGATTCGGACCGGCCTTGGGGGTTTCCCACTGTTTTACTTCCCACTTACCGTTTACGGAGGGTACGACTGCTGCTTTCATAAGGAAGACTCCAGAGGAATTTGAAATTCGCTTTGTTTGGATGCGGGCAGGCGATTCGAGACTCAGAAGCTGGGTGACAGTACAATGGATTTCTTTTGCAGACGGCCGTTTGGAGTGCGATCTGGGATTAGATTTTGCATGAGAGATTCCTTGAACGAAAACATAGCCGGCCCCGAGGGTACAACGATCCAGGCTGAGCGTCCCGCGGCTAGATGGCTGAGATACGGATCCGTGAGCGCACTGTTGCTGGTGATCGTGTTTTTCGCGTTCGTCCGAGTACGTCTGCGCGACGTGCCTCTGGAACGCGATGAGGGCGAGTTTGCCTACGTTGGGCAACTGATGCTGCAAGGGATCCCGCCTTATAAGATCGCGTTCAACATGAAGCTGCCGGGGACGTATGCGGCATACGCGGCCACGATGGCGGTGTTCGGGGAGACAGCCTCCGGACTTCGGATGGGATTGATGCTGGTGAATGTTGCGGCGACGATCCTGGTTTTTTCCATGGCGAAGTATCTCTACGGGCCGCTGGCGGGCGCAGTAGCGGGAATGACTTACAGTTTTCTCTCCTGCCGTCCGGCGGTGCTGGGCATCTACGGACACGCGACGCACTTTGTCGTGCTGGCGGCGCTGGCCGGGATTCTGCTGTTACTGCATGCCATTGAAACCGGGCGGATCGGTCTTTTTTTTGGCAGCGGACTCTGTCTGGGGCTGGCGTTTCTGATGAAGCAGCCGGGAATTCTGTTTGCTGTTTTCGCGGGATTCTACTGGTTGTGGCGGGAATGGAAGCGACCGTTCCCGTGGCGAGAGGTTGCGATGCGCGGGGGCGCATTGTTGGCTGGGGTGGTATTACCCTTTGGGCTGACGTGCCTGATACTTTTCCGGGCTGGAGTTTTTCCTAGCTTCTGGTTTTGGACCTGGTCGTATGCGCGGGAATACGGTTCTCTCAGGACTCTGCCGGAAGTCTGGCCTATGCTGCGAGCATCGCTTCCGTGGGTCGTGCGTCCCTTCGTGATCTGGGAGATTGTTGCAGTTGGCCTTGCAGCCCCGCCCTGGAGCAGCTGGGCTCGGGGACACGGCGGGTTCGTCACAGGTTTCGTTTTGTTTTCCTGCCTGGCGGTGTGCCCTGGGCTTTACTTTCGTCCTCACTACTTCATCCTGCTGCTGCCGGCGGCTGCGCTATGTGCGGGAATTGCCGTGAGCGCGGCGCGCGAAGGCTTAAAGGAGAAGCGCCTGGGAAGGTTTGTCGTCTGCCTGCCAGTGCTGTATTTTGCGGTCGTATTCGTGATCTCCGCGCGCGCCGAGTACCAGAAATTCTTTCACCTCGATCCCGCGTCCTTTGGTCAGAAAATATTCAGGCAGGATCCGTTCCTGCAGGCGGTGGAGGTGGGCAGTTTCATCAAGGCACACTCATCGGAGCAGGACACGATTGGACTCTTCGGCTCCGAACCGGAGATTTGCTTTTATTCCGCCCGACACTGCGCCAGCGGCTATGTGTATGCATATCCTCTGATGGAAAAGCAGAAGTTCGCCGGGCAAATGCGGGATGACATGATGCGAGAAATTCAGGAGGCACGGCCAAGATTCCTCGTCTACGCCGACGTTGCGCGCTCCTGGGGGACGAAAGCCACGCTGGAGGAAAACCGGGGATTTCTTGAGGCGGCCTGGGCCTATGCTCACCGCAACTATGAGGTGGTGGACCAAGTGGCGGTTGCGGGAGATCCGGAACACTTGTGGGGAGATCGCGCCTATCTGTACGTTTTCCAGCGGAGTGGGCCATAGGCGAGTCCTGAGGTGCATGGTTTGCGGTGCAGGAGCGAGCGAAGGTAGACTTGAGGGGCTCGCTGTTGAGCAGGTGGCGAGGAGAGCCAGTCGAGCTTCGCTCGACCTGGACGGGCAAAAGTGCCCGTCCCCACACGAGCAAAGCTGGACAGCCGGGGCGGCTGTCCCCACATGGGCTGTAATGGTCCGATAGAGGGAAATCTATGTTAGTCGTCATGAAGGCGCAGGCTACGGAAGAACAGGTGCGGCTGGTTTGCCAGAAGATCGAGAAGCTCGGGTACCGGGCACATGCCATGCCCGGGGCGCAGCGGACGGCGATTGGCATCACCGGAAACAAGGGCGAAGTGGAGCAGGGCACGCTGGGAGAAATGGCGGGCGTGCAGGAAGTGATTAAGGTTTCGAAGCCCTACAAGCTGGTGAGCCGCGATGTTAAAGAAGAGAACACGGTGATCCGCTTTGCGGGAACGGAGGCAACGATGGGCGGGACGGGCCTGGCGATTGTGGCTGGACCGTGCGCCATCGAGAGCCGCGAGCAGGCGTTTGCCGTGGCGGAGCGGGTGCATCGGGCGGGAGCGCAGTTTTTTCGCGGAGGAGCCTATAAGCCGCGGACTTCTCCTTATTCTTTTCAGGGGCTGGGCGAGGAAGGGCTGCGGATCATGGCGGAGATCCGGCAGCAGTATGGGATGAAGATTATTACGGAAGCGATTGATAATGAATCGCTTGATCTGGTGGAGGAGTATGCGGATGTGATCCAGATTGGGGCGCGCAACATGCAGAATTTTTCGCTGCTGAAGCGAGCCGGGAGGGCGACGAAGCCGGTGCTGCTGAAGCGCGGGATGTCGGCCACGCTGGAAGAGTTTCTGATGGCGGCGGAATACATTTTGAGCGAGGGCAATTACAACGTGGCGCTGTGCGAGCGTGGGGTGCGGACTTTTGCCGACCACACCCGGAACACGCTCGACCTGAGCGTGGTGCCTGCCGTGCAGCGGTTGAGCCATCTGCCGATCTTTGTCGATCCCAGCCATGGGACGGGGAAGAGGAATAAGGTTACGCCGCTGTCGCGCGCGGCGGTTGCGGTGGGCGCGGATGGACTGATGGTGGAAGTACATAACAAGCCGGATGAGGCGATGTCGGATGGTCCGCAGTCGCTGTTTCCCGATCAGTTCGATGAGTTGATGGTGCAGGTGCGGCAGATTGCAGGTGTGGTGGGGAGGACTGTGCCGGGGATTGGGGTTAGGGAGACGGTGGGGGTGAGCAAGTAGAGCGGAGGCTTTACGACTTCATTCTGGAGGGCGTATGCGGATTCGAAAAAGAACTCTTTCAGTCAGCCTTCTGCGTATAGCAGTCACGGTGTTGGTTCTCGGCGGCATTTTGTTTGCGCAGAACACATCCGACAAACCTTCCGACCAGCCTGCCGACCAGAGCCAGGAAACTGTCTATAAGTCGGGTACAAAAGGTGTCACGAACCCGCACCTGATCCACAGCGTCAGTCCGGAATACAGCGACAAGGCAAGGCGCGCTAAGCTTGAGGGAACGGCTGTGGGTGTTGAAAAAGTCACTTGAGATAGGCAGGCGGAATTCAGCAGAAGCATGTTAGAAGAAAGTGATCTGCCCATGCTCTGTTGGATTCTTATCGCTG
>Ga0302319_10001873_pt1 | contig 46493 bp, 38 predicted proteins | sample Bog_T0_2_FD_203319 | JGI IMG/M metagenome (GOLD analysis project Ga0302319, IMG submission 203319) | Peat permafrost microbial communities from Stordalen Mire near Abisko, Sweden - Bog_T0_2 | ecosystem: Environmental > Terrestrial > Soil > Wetlands > Peat | place: Sweden: Abisko, Stordalen Mire...
TGCCTCGAATTGTGCGCTGTGCCTTGATACAGGCTAAGAACGAGCTCAGCACCGAACGTCCGCTGGCCCAGATCAGAAAGGCGATGATCGACAAGCACCTGAAATTGATCGAACAGGCCGCGAAGAAGAAAACGCAGATTCTCTGTTTGCAGGAGCTTTTCTACGGCCCTTATTTTTGCGCCGAGCAGAATGCGCGATGGTATGAAATGACAGAGCGAGTGCCGGACGGACCGACCGTCCGAATGATGCAAAAGCTCGCCGCGAAACATCGCATGGTGATCGTGGTTCCGGTTTATGAAGAGCAGATGCCCGGCGTTTATTTCAACACCGCCGCCGTGATCGATGCCGACGGCCGCTATCTAGGGAAATACCGCAAGCACCACATTCCGCACTGCCATCCTGGCTTCTGGGAAAAATTTTATTTCACTCCGGGCGATCTTGGATATCCGGTGTTCGAGACTAAGTACGCACGGGTCGGCGTCTACATCTGCTACGACCGGCACTTTCCGGAGGGTGCGCGCATTCTCGGATTGAACGGGGCGGAGATCGTGTTCAATCCTTCGGCAACAGTTGCCGGTCTTTCAGAATATTTGTGGGAACTCGAGCAGCCGGCGCATGCCGTGGCGAACGGTTACTTTGTGGGCGCCGTCAATCGAGTGGGTGTTGAGAAGCCCTGGAGCATTGGCGAGTTCTATGGCAAGAGCTACTTCTGCAATCCCCGGGGTAAAATCATCGCGCAGGCTAGCCGGGATAAAGACGAAGTCGTCGTGGCCGATCTTGATCTGGATATGATCGCGGAAGTTCGTAAAGTCTGGCAGTTTTTCCGCGACCGTCGTCCGGAAAGCTATGGCCCGCTTACCGCGCAAACTGGAGAGGCCGCGGCCGCCGAATGAAAAGGACTGCGAGGATCGTATACAGAGATAGAGTGTGACTCTTCCCTTTCTATTTCCACAGCCACAATGACTGAACTCCGACCCACGACTACGCCGGAATCTTCCCTCCGATCTCGAATCGAAGCCAGTTCTCTCTACAATCCGGACCTTGCGCCTGCCCGAGCCGACCGCCGGCATTGGGGGACGTATAACTTCGCGGCGTTGTGGATTTCGATGTCGGTGAACATCCTCACCTACATGCTGGCGGCGAGCTTGATTCAGGGCGGGATGAACTGGAAGCAGGCAGTGACAACGATTTTTGTCGGCAACGTGATCGTTCTGATCCCGATGCTGCTGAACTCCCATCCCGGAGCCAAGTACGGGATTCCGTTTCCGGTGTTGGCTCGCGCTTCGTTCGGCGTGCTGGGCGCCAACGTAGCCGCGGTCCTGCGAGCACTGGTGGCGTGCGGATGGTTCGGCATTCAGACCTGGATCGGCGGCGAAGCGATCGGCACTCTGCTTGCCACGCTCGCGCCGGGATGGAAGAATTTTCCCTACACCACTGCTGTTTGCTTTCTCTTGTTCTGGCTAATCAACCTTGGCGTCATTCTCATGGGGATTGAATCCATTCGGATCCTGCAGGGGATCAGCGCACCGGTGTTGTTAGGGGTCGGGCTACTGCTCTTGGGATGGGCCTACCATGCCGCGGGCGGCTTCGGTCCAATGTTGGCCGCGCCTTCGCGATTCAGGAACTCTGCTGACTTTCTCAAATTTCTCATTCCAGCGCTCAATGGGACCGTGGGGTTCTGGGCGACCGTGTCGCTGAATATTCCCGACTTCACGCGATTCGCTCGGAACCAGCGAGAACAGATCGTTGGACAGGCGTTGGCCCTGCCGACCACGATGACTCTTTATGCGTTTATCGGCATCGCCGTGACCTCGGCCACAGTGGTGATTTACGGGACCGCAATCTCGGATCCGGTGCAGCTCCTCAGCCGCTTTCACTCTCCCGTGGCAGTGGTGATCTCGCTGATCGCGATTCTACTGGCGACGCTGAATGTCAATATCGGTGCCAACGTTGTGTCGCCGGCAAATGACTTCTCTAATCTATGGCCTCGGCGAATCAGTTTTCGTACCGGCGGCGTGATTACTTGCTTCATGGGAATCGCTCTGATGCCGTGGAAGTTGCTTGCTGACTACAACACGTTCATTCTCGGCTGGCTGGGTGGCTATGCCGCCGTTCTCGGTCCGGTCGCGGGCATTATGATCTGCGATTATTTCGTTGTACGCAGGCGTGTTCTGCAAGTGGATGATCTCTATCTTCGAGGTGGAATTTACGAATACTCTAGCGGCTTCAACTGGAGAGCGGTGCTTGCCCTTGCACTGGGAGCGGGAACGGCGCTGGTCGGGCTAGAGGTGCCGTCGATGCGTTTTCTTTACGATTACTCCTGGTTCGTAGGCTTTGCGGTTTCCTTTGCAGTCTATTACGCGATGATGAAGTTTCACCGCCCAGCTGTACTTTCGCCGATGGCAGCCTCGTAAGCTTTAGCGTTTCGACTTCACGCTTTCCTGAAACACTGGCAGAACATCGCGCTGGTAAATGTCCAAAGTCTGTTCTTCGTCACCGCACATCAGATACAAATTAAACTGCGTGACCCCTACGCTGGCCAACTTGCGGAGTTTCTGGTGATGGGCTTCCACCGGCCCGACCAGGCAAAAACGGTCAACTACTTCGTCAGACACAAAATTCGCGTTGTCGCTTTCCACCACGCAGTGGTGCAGATAGTCGTACCCGCCTCTGTCTTGCACATAGGAAGTGAGTGCGGGAGGCAAGTCTTCCGGTTTGTACTGCCGGATGAGATCCATCACATGGTTGGAAACCAGCGCCGGGAACCAGCGCACCCGTTCGCGCGCCACGGCGAGATCATCAGAAACCCAAACCGGAGCCGCCGCCATTACCTCGATCTTGCTGGGGTCGCGGCCCACGGCGCGAGCGCCCTCGTTCACAAAGCCAAGGCACCAGGAAATCAAGTCAGGATCGGCAAACTGCAGAATGATCCCGTCCGCCACCCTGCCTGCCATATGCAACACCTTGGGACCATACCCTGCGATCCAAACTCGCGGAGAGACGGTTGCCCAAGTAAGCCGCGTCGGCTGACCCTCGTATTCAATTTCGCGGCCGGCGGTAAGATCGCGAAAAATCTTTACCGCGGTTTCCAACTGCGACCAACTCACAGGCTTCTTGCCGAGTACACGTCTCGAACTGTCTCCACGTCCGATACCCAGTTCCATCCTGCCACCGGAAATCAGATTCAGCGTGGCAAACAAGCTCGCCGTTACCGTGAGGTCGCGAACTGCAGGATTGGTAACGCACGTGCCAAACCGCATGCGCTCGGTTTTTGCGGCCATAAGCGCGAGCAAAGGGTACGGTTCTTTCCACAGAACATGGGAATCGAAGATCCACCCGTACTGAAAACCGGCAGCTTCGGCCTGGCGCGTCAAACTCACAATGCGCTCAACCGAGATGTCTGGCTTTAGCGTAATGCCAAACTGCATGGCGCAGCCCCTCTCGTCGCTCCCTGGAATTATGAGGAAGTGAAGTGCGGCAGTTTAGCATAGAATTCTTTTTTCATCTCGGGCGCAAGTGGGGCCGTGAGCGGAGGAATCGATGGGCTTTGACACGATCATCGGCAGTGGATCCGTGGTGACTGCAACGGATACCTGCGTGGCAGACGTTGCGATCACGGATGGCAAGATCGTAGCCATCGGCAAAGACCTTCCTCGAGAAAACGCGACGAAAGTGCTCGATGCCTCAGGCAAATATGTTTTCCCCGGCGGCATCGACGTACACACACATCTGGATATGCCCTTCGGGGGCACAACCAGCGCGGACGATTTTGAAACCGGCACGCGGGCGGCGGCATTCGGCGGAACGACTACGCTGATCGACTTCGCCATCCAATACAAAGGCCAGCCGTTGCGCAAGGCTTTCGATACTTGGATGGACAAAGCCTCGAAGAAGGCCGTCTGCGACTACGCCTTTCATTGCATCGTTACTGACATCGGCAATGGTCAACTGCAGGAGATGAACGCACTGGTGGGCGAAGGAGTGACCAGCTTCAAGCTTTTCATGGCCTATCCCGGCGTCTTCATGCTCGATGACGCCAGCATCTTCCGGGCATTGCAGACTACCGCAAAAAACGGTGCCCTCATTTGCATGCATGCCGAAAATGGAAGCGCGATCGACGTTATCGTGCAGCAGGCGCTGGCAGAAGGGAAGAAGGCGCCGAAGTATCACGCTCTTACCCGTCCCACGACAGCAGAGGCGGAGGCCGTGTCTCGTGCAATTGCCCTCGCGGAGATGGCTGGTGCTCCGATTTATATCGTGCACTTGAGTTGCAATGAGGCTCTCGAAAAAGTTCGTGAGGCGCGCGACCGTGGTCTTCCGGTTTACGCCGAAACTTGTCCCCAGTATTTGTATCTCTCAATCGAGAACTTTGACGTGCCAGGCTTCGAGGGTGCGAAATATGTTTTTACTCCGCCGCTTCGCGAAAAGTGGCATCAGGAAAAACTTTGGAACGGACTCAAGCAGGATCATCTACAGGTCGTTTCTACCGACCATTGTCCATTCTGTTTCAAAGAACAGAAAGAACTGGGACGCGACGACTTCACCAAGATACCGAACGGCGGTCCCGGCATTGAGCATCGCATGAGCCTGATTTACTCAGGTGGCGTTGCCTCGGGCCGTTTCAGCGTGAATCGATTTGTCGAACTGGTTTCGACGACTCCGGCGAAACTCTTCGGCTTGTATCCGCGCAAAGGAACGATCGCGGTCGGCGGCGACGCCGATCTCGTAATCTTCGATCCCCAACGGAAACACACGATCAGCGCCAAGACTCACCACATGCGCGTCGATTACTCGATGTTCGAAGGTATCCAGGTGACGGGCATGCCCGACGTCGTTCTCAGTCGAGGGCGCGTGGTGGTGGAAGGAGACAAGTTTCTAGGTCGTGCCGGGCAGGGCGACTTTCTCCGGCGCGCAACTTACTCGCAGGTGAACGCCTAGTTGGTGGAATTTCGCCGGACCACGCTTGTCGAGTGAGTACAAGAGGAGTAAAGTTACACGTTTTCGCTCTTACATTGCGTTAAGGAGAATTGATGTTCACACCCTCGAGTCTGAGCATTGCGCTGTTGATGATGATCACGAGCGCCGTTTGCTGGGGTTCGTGGGCGAATACCTACAAAGGCGTAAAGGGCTATCGTTTCGAGCTTTTCTACTGGGACTACGCCATCGGCATTTTTGTGGTCTCACTTGTGCTCGCCTTCACGATGGGGAGCACAGGGAACAATTCCTCCAGCTTTCTGAACAACGTCCACGCGGCGGACACTTCGAACATTGTTAATGCGCTTATCGGAGGAGCGCTTTTCAACCTGGCCAATCTCTTGCTCGTGGCCGCGATTGACATGGCCGGACTCGCCGTCGCGTTTCCCATTTCCATTGGAATCGCGCTGGTGGTCGGAACTGTGCTGAGTTACATTCTTCAGCCCAGGGGAAACGCCATTCTCCTGGCGTTTGGTGTCGCGTGCGCGTTTATCGCCGTACTGTTAGACGGCAAGGCCTATGGCAGTCTCGCGGCCGCCGGACGCACCGTTTCCAAGAAGAGCCTGATCACTTGCGTCGTTTCCGGAATACTGATGGGCCTGTGGGCTCCATTCATGACGCATGCGATGACTCGCGGCACTCCGTTGGGACCTTATAGCGCGGCCGTATTTCTTACGCTGGGAGCGTTGCTCTCCTGTTTCATTTGGAATATTTATTTTATGAAACACCCGCTCGTAGGAGAGCCAGTAAGTTTCAGCGGATTCTTCAGCGGGCCAGCCTCGGGGCACTTGTTGGGACTTTTGGGCGGATTCATCTGGGGCATTGGCACCGTCTTCAATCTGGTGGCCGCGAGCTTTACCGGCGTCGCCATTTCTTACGCCATTGGCCAATCGGCTCCCATGGTTGCGGCGCTCTGGGGAATTCTCGCCTGGAAAGAGTTTGCGAACTCCGGACCTCGCGCCAAAGCTTACCTTGGCCTGATGTTCGTCTTCTATGGGTTGGCGATTTTTCTGGTCGCGCGGTCGAATGGATGAGAGTTTATTTGCCTCTGATCCGGCTGATAAACAGGTTCAAGAATCGGTCCGCATCGGAAGCCACGCAAACTCGCGCGTTCGGCTTCAGGTCGATAACGCCTTCGATCTCGTAATGGTCTCCGTGCAAGACGTTATTCTCGTTCGAGCCCATGCGGTTCGCCACCGTTTCTCCGCGGGTAAACTCACCTCTGGTCTCGACATCGACGTGCATCTCTTTAAGCGTGCCGAGAGTCGGATCCAGAGCGATCCCCACCGCCAGCGGGTCATACATCGCGGCCCCGCTATATCCGCTCTTTTCGCTGCGGTTCAAATAGAAATCGGCAATCTTAGCAATGAAGTCACTCTGCGGTCCGTGCGACGACTGCAACTCCGCTAGATACTTTCGCGTAATCAGGGTTCGCTCGCCTACATCCGAGCCGACCATCGTTACCATCCAGCCCGCGTTGAACACGATCTGGGCTGCTTCAGGATCGTTGTAAATGTTCGCTTCCGCCGCTCCGTTGACGTTCCCGCCGGTGATTGAACCGCCCATGATGACGATATCCTTGACCAGAAATGCGATCGAAGGATCTTTCGAAACTGCGAGAGCGATATTGGTCAGCGGCCCCACGGGAATCAGCGTGATCTCATGCGGATACTTGTGGACCATTTCGATGATAAGATCCGGACCGAACCGGGGATCGGCCTTGCATTTGGTGGGCGGCAACTCCACGTTAGCCAGGCCATTCTTTCCGTGCCAGAACTGTGCAGTAATCAGTTTCTGATTGAGCGGATGTTGCGCTCCAGCTGCGACTGTGACGTCGCAGCGTCCCGCCAGTGAAACGATCTTTAGCGCATTCTCCAATCCCTGCCGCCCGTCTACATTGCCCGGCACCACCGTCAACGCTTCTACCTTCAGTTCCGGGGAATTCAGCGCAAGAATGATAGCCATGGCATCGTCGGTGCCGGGATCGGTGTCAATGATCACCCGCTTCGGCGCGGCTTGGGCGAATGCATTCGTTACAAGAGTGAGAACGAAAAGCGAAATTAGGACAGAGTTAGTTCGAAGTTGCTTCACAGGAAAGCAGTCCTTTCTTGAACGCGGAGTTTTCTATAGCAGCATGCCCGCGATCGATGCTGACATCAGGTTGGCCATCGTTCCCGCCAGCATCGCGCGAATGCCGAGCCGCGCCAGTTCGCTCTTCTTGTTGGGTGCCAGTGCTCCGATGCCGCCGATCTGGATTCCAATGGAGCTAAGATTCGCAAAGCCGCAAAGCGCAAACGTTGCAATCGTAAACGAGCGTGGATCAAGTGCGGCTTTCATCGGCCCAAGCATAGAAAACGCTACCAACTCGTTCAACACCATCCGCGTGCCCAGCAGAGTTCCGATCACCCCGCAGTCGCGCCAAGGAACGCCAATCACCCAGGCAACCGGAGCGAAGAGCGCTCCGAAAATCCTTTCCAGACTTTCTGGAACCCAGGCCACCCAATGGTGAATTCCACCGAGAATGCCGTCCGCCAGCGCGATCAGCGCCAGGAACGCAATCAGCATGGCAGCGATGTTCAACGCCATGTGCAGGCCGTCGGTCGTTCCCCGGGCGATCGCACCGAGCAGATTTTCTTGCTTCTCGTTTTCCTCTTCGCCTTCGGGCATCACAACTCGTCCGGCGGTTCTGGGCTGCTCGGTTTCGGGCACCAACATCTTCGCCATTAAGAGCGTTCCGGGCGCGGTCATAATGACTGCGCTCAACAGGTGTTTGGGTTCTATGCCGAATGCGATGTAAGCCGCCATGATTCCACCGGAGACGTGGGCCATGCCGCTGGTCATCACGGTCATGAGTTCCGAGTGCGTCAAATCAGGCAGAAACGGCCGGATGGTCACAGGCGCTTCCGTTTGTCCCATGAAAATGCTGGCCGCTATGTTGAGCGATTCTGCACCGCTGGCGCCCATTACCCGGGTCATAACCCAGGCGGCAACCTTAATGATGAGCTGCATGACGCCGAAGTGATAAAGCACGGCGAAGAACGCGCAGATGAAAATTATGGCCGGCAGTACCTGGAAAGCGAAATAGAAGCCGAGATGCGAGCCTTGCTTCCCGAGATCGCCAAAAACGAACTGCGAACCGACAAATGAGTAGCTGAGCAGCCGACTCACTACATCTCCAGCCTTCTGAAAAATCCGCCGACCCGCGTCGATTCTCAATACCAATACGGCGAAGGCAAGCTGCAAGCCTAAACCCCACGCCACGGTCTTCAGCCGAATGGCGCGGCGATTGGTCGAAAAGGCATAGGCCAATGCCAGCATGGTCAAAAGGCCGAGGATTCCAGTGTAGCGTCCCATTCAGTTCTTCTCTCCGGGTTTTCCGATCACGCGGTGGATCAATGGCCTCTTCTCGCGCGCCGGCGATTCGGCGATCTGATAGCTCTCTTCGAGCATTTGCATGGCACGAGCCGCGCGCGTTTCCGCATTGTAGTAAATCGTGGCCAGCGGCTCGCCAGCGGAAACGGCATCCCCAACCTTTTTATGAAGGGCGATTCCCACCGCCGGGTCGACCGAATCTTCTTTGCGCTCGCGGCCGCCGCCGAGAATCACACACGCCGTACCAATTTGCTCGCACTGCAAAGATGCGAGATATCCGTGCTTCGGGCTTGAAAGGGTGGTTGTATGCTGAGCCTGAGGCAGTTTCTTCGGATCGTCGAGCGTTCGCGGATCTCCGCCTTGCAGTTCCACCATCTGGCGAAACTTTTCGAGCGCTTTGCCGGAGGCAATCAACTTCTCGCTCCGACTCTTTCCTTCGCCGACCGAAGCAGCAACTCCACCCAGATGCAACATCCAGCCCGCAAGCTCGAGGCAGAGTTGACGCAAGTCTTCTGGTCCTTCTCCGCGCAGAACCTCCACCACTTCGACAACCTCCAGCGCATTGCCGATCATGCATCCCAGCGGCTGATCCATGTCCGTGATGAGCGCCACTACCTGCTTGCCCATCCGCTCACCGGTTTCGACCATGAGTTCGGCGAGAAAGGCGGCGTCTTTTTCATTCTTCATGAACGCCCCGGAGCCAGTCTTTACGTCGAGAACAAGCGCGTCGATTCCTTCCGCAAGTTTCTTGCTCATGATGGACGCGCAGATGAGATAGGGGCTCTCCACCGTCCCGGTCACGTCACGTAACGCGTAGAGCTTGCGGTCAGCAGGAGCGATTTCCGCTGTCTGCCCAATCATGGCGCAACCACAGGCTTCGAGTACGTGGCGAAACTGCGCCACGGGAAGATTCACGTTGAAGCCGGGGATGGCTTCAAGCTTGTCGAGCGTTCCTCCGGTATGTCCCAAGCCACGGCCACTGATCATAGGAACCACTATGCCTGCCGCGGCTGCAAGCGGGGCCAGCACAAGCGAGGTCTTGTCGCCTACGCCGCCGGTCGAGTGCTTATCGACCTTCTTCGCTGGAAGTGAAGAGAGATCGAGCACTTCGCCAGAGCGCAGCATCGCATCCGTCAGCGCGGCGGTCTCGGCCCGCGTCATGCCACGCAACACTACCGCCATCAGCCACGCCGAGACCTGATAGTCGGGAATTTCGCCGCGAGTGTATGCATTCACCATGGACTCGATTTCATTCCGCGACAATTCGCCGCTATCCCGCTTCTTGCGGATGACATCGATGGCACGGAACGTCCGCTCTGAAGCCGGCGTTGGATTCACTGGAGACGGAATCCTTCCGGAAGGAGTTCGGTTATGTGCGCCTGTTTCGGCCCGTTGGCCCCTGGAAAAAAGATCGTCGCATCGGGGCCGAATTCGTAAATGACCTGACGGCACGCACCGCAGGGCGAACAGGGCAGGCCCTGGTCGTTGGTCACAGCGACCGCGCGAATCTCGATCCTGGGCCCAAGCTGCGCGACGGCCGAGAAAATCGCCGTGCGTTCGGCGCAGTTGGTCATTCCGTAGGAGGCATTCTCCACATTGCATCCCGAGAAGACTTTGCCGTTCGAGAGGAGAATGGCGGCTCCAACGCGAAATTTCGAGTACGGCGCGTGCGCGTTCTTCATGACTTTCTTCGCGGACCGTAATAGTTTTGCTTGCACGCCAGTGGGCAGAAGTTTTTTGGCCATAAATGGAAACGATCTCGCGACGAGCTGGCAAAATCGAGGCTCATTGTAAACCCTGTCGAAACGATTCAGGGCCTTTTCTGAGATTCGATCAAGTGCAGCGCCCAGTCGAATCAGCCCACCAGAATCGGAATTGCTTTTGTTTCGACTCGGCGCTAGCATACTACGATCATTCTTATCCGCCCGGCATCTTTAGCGTCACATCACCAAGTTCGTGCTTGATCTAAGGAGGACGTATGGGCATCGCAGTGTCACCGCAGATTCATCCGCAGGTCGCGGATTTCATCGACAAGCCGCGCAAAATGTTGATCAACGGTAATTGGGTAAAGTCGATCTCCGGCAAGACCTTCCCTACCTACAATCCCGCCACCGGTGAAATTCTGGCGCAGGTGGCGGAAGGCGATCGTGAAGATATTGAGCAAGCCGTGAAGGCCGCGCGCAAAGCCTTTGACCAGGGCCCATGGCGGAAGTTGACCGCATCCGAGCGCGGGCGCCTCATCTGGAAGCTCGCCGATTTGCTGGAGGCCCACACCGAAGAGTTCGCTTATCTGGAGAGCCTCGACAACGGCAAGCCCCTTACCATTGCCAGGGCCGCCGACGTCCCGTTGGCCGTAGATCTGTTTCGCTATATGGCGGGCTGGGCCACGAAGATTGAAGGCAATACGATTCCAATCTCGGTTCCGTACACTCCCGGCGCGAAATATCTTGCCTACACGCTGCGAGAGCCGGTCGGAGTTGCAGGGCAGATCATCCCATGGAACTTTCCTTTGCTGATGGCAGTGTGGAAGCTGGGTCCAGCGCTCGCTTCCGGCTGCACTGTGGTATTGAAGCCTGCGGAACAAACGCCGCTCTCGGCACTGCGCCTCGGCGAGTTGGTCATGGAAGCCGGGTTCCCCGAAGGCGTAGTAAACGTTGTGCCGGGTTATGGAGAGACCGCCGGCGCAGCGCTGGCCGCTCATCCGAGCGTGGACAAAATTGCTTTCACCGGCTCCACGGAGGTTGGGAAGCTCATCGTGCACGCTGCGGCGGGCAACTTGAAAAAAGTGTCGTTGGAACTCGGCGGCAAGTCTCCCAACGTCGTGTTCAAGGACGCCGATCTCGAGTCCGCTATCGCCGGCGCGGCGAGCGCGATCTTCTTCAATCACGGACAGTGTTGCTGCGCTGGATCACGTCTCTACATCGAGAAGCCGATCTTCGACCGAGTCGTGGAGGGCGTCGCTGACCAAGCCAAGAAAATCAATATCGGTTCGGGTCTCGATCCGGAGACGAACATGGGACCGCTTGTATCCGAGGAGCAGTTAAGCCGGGTCTGCGGCTATCTGGAAGCGGGCTTCTCGGAGGGCGCCAAGGCTGTCACCGGCGGGCATAAGAAAGGCGACAAGGGCTACTTCGTAGAGCCTACCGTTCTGGTGAACACGCGAGAAGACATGAAAGTAGTGCGGGAAGAAATTTTCGGGCCAGTGGTAGCGGCGATGCCCTTCGATGATCCCGAGGAGATTCTGCCGCGTGCCAACGATAGCGAATACGGCCTGGCCGCAGCCGTCTGGACACGCGACATCAGCAAAGCCCACCGCATGGCGGAACATCTGCGCGCAGGCACGGTGTGGATCAACTGCTACAACATCTTCGATGCTGCATTGCCCTTCGGCGGATACAAGCAATCCGGATGGGGCCGCGAGATGGGGCACGATGCTCTTAGCCTTTACACTCAGACCAAGGCGATCTGCACCAAGTTGTCCTAGAAGGTCGCTTCAAGAAAAAAAGGACGGCGCATTCGACGCCGTCCTTTCATTTTTCTGGCCACCCTTCTCTCGTCGATCTTAACTCCTACGATCCTACTTCTCCATGAGAAGAACTTTCTCCGCGTCATCGATCTCTGTCAATTTGACCTCAATCACCTCGTTCATCGTGGTCTGCACATTGCGGCCAACAAAACTGGCCTCGACGGGCAGCTCCCGGTGTCCGCGGTCGATCAGCACGCACAACTGCACTCTTCGCGGTCTGCCGTGCGAAAATAGCGCGTCCAGCGCGGCTCGCGTCGTGCGTCCGGTGAAAAGAACGTCGTCGACCAGAACGATGTTCTTGTCCTCAATCGAAAATCCAATCTCTCCTTCATGCACCACAGGTTTCGGTCCAAGCGTTGAAAGATCGTCGCGATAGAAAGTGATATCCAACGTGCCGACCGGAACCTCTGCGTTCTCAATGCGAGCGATGATCTTGCCCAGTCGCTCGGCGATGGGCACGCCCCGGCGGCGAATTCCCACCAATCCCAAACCGTCAACGCCTCCGTTTTTCTCCACGATTTCGTAAGCGAGGCGCACCAGCGTTCGCTCAATTTCTGATGCCGACATCAGTTGCGCCTTCTGGCGCAGACCTGTCTTGCGGAGAGAAGTTTTTGTGTTCATCGTCGAATATGCCTCACTAGAGTTCGTGCCGCCAGTTCTTGCCCACTATATCGTGATTTCACTTTAGTGCCAACGCGGCGAAGCTGCAAGGCGTCACTTTGTTCATTCGAGGTGGCATTCGTGGTCAAGCAGTCTGATTGGGACCGCCGCTGTGGGAGTAGGCTCAAAGTTTGGCAGAGGAAGCGGCCGCTGCGTTGTTCGAGGGAGTCATGGTATCGGCATGGCTTTGGGCAAAGCCCCCAGAGCTAGGGTTTTGGACTCTTACGGTGCGCGTCAGAACGCCGGTGTCGTTTTGTAGAGCGTGCAGCGTAATCGCGTGGGGCGCGGCAAGGGCTCCATCCCCAGGTAAAATTCCCGCGCCCTGATTTCGCCCGGCAGTCTTCGCCCGGTAGAGCGCGGTATCTGCAAGCTCGATGACCTCTTCGGCACAAACCGCCTCGTAGGCGCGGCGACTCCAGGGATAGGGAGCCCATCCCACTGAACAAGTCTTTCGCACTTGAACGCCGTGTCCCAGATCAAAAGCCTCCGATGCCAGGATATCCAGAATACGCTCGCAGAACGCGGGCGTGCCGGACGGGTCCGCGGAACGAGACATGATTAGAAATTCCTCTCCTCCCCATCGAACCAGGACGTCGGATCTACGCACAACCCTGCCTAAACGCTCCGCCACCAGCCGCAGCAAGCGATCTCCGGCCGGATGACCATGCAGATCGTTTACCTGCTTGAAGAAGTCCACATCCACCATGAGAAAGATCAAATCGCGATGATCCAGCTTGCGAATGTCGTTGCCCCGAGCCCGCTCGTAGTTTCGCAAAACCTGTCCCGCTTCGGCCGTCAGAATTTCTTCCAGATAGCGCCGGTTCCACACACCCGTCAACGGATCGGTGTAAGAAATCTCCTGCAGTTCAAGATTCTTGCGCTGCAGTTCCAGACTGTGCCACCGGAGACTCTGTTCCTTATTCTCCAATTCGTCTTTCAACTTACACATCTCATCGAGATTATTGCGTGATACATGCAGCAGGCGGAGCAGTTCCCAATCCATCCAGTGCTGCTTAACGAACACCAGCATACCCATGAAGATCATCGCCGCCACCGTCAAGAAAAGCCTGTAGGAACGCACCCGCGCTGGCGTTCCTCCTCCGAACTCCGCCCATGCCACCATGAGCGGCGTAGAGAATACGGCGATCATCGCCAACCGTGCGGTCCACATGCTGTGCTTGTGCCGGGGTTCCTGGTCCGTGGGTTGATCGGATGAAGATTCGCGCGCCGTGAAACCCAGCACTGCGAACCACATCATGGCGGCTACCAGCGGAACATCGTAAAGACTGCCGGTATAGTACTGGTGAGAATCGATCGCCACACTGGCCAGAATGGAACCCATGCTATAGAACAATGCGGCTTTGAAAAGCTGGCCATAGATGGTGTGCCAGGAACCCTGGCTGCGCTTCCAAACCAGTCCTGCCCCCACGATCAGGACGATTTGTTCACAAGCGTAGAGCACGTCGAAGCTGTGGCCATACGCAGTCACGTTCGGCGAAACGTATTGCCATGGGATCACGATGAAGAGATACAGATAAAGCCACCACGTGAGCAGCAGAAAGAAGTCGAGGGATACGAGCCGCAAGGAATGATCATTCCGTCGAATGTGCGGTTGTATCACCAGGGCAGCCATCATGGGAACGACGTGCAGGAACAAAACCACGTCGCCGATAAACGGATCGGGAGCCTCCTGACGAAGGAAGACCTCGAAGTAAGTCCACAGAACCTGCGCGCAGAGCCACATCCCGCAGCCGAATGCCAGGAGAGCCCAGAAAAGCCGCGCTCTTTTATGGCTGGTTCGAACGTTTGAGAGAATGAACAGCGTAGCGCAAAAAAGCAGAACACACTGCGTCAGGTCGCCAAAGGTGGTTAACCCAACCCCGCGAGGCGCCAGCAGAGACACGAAGACGTGCACGCAAACCACCGCGCACACGAGTCCCGTCCCCCTGCTCGGCTGTCGCACAGAGATTAAGCCCACGCCTAACAGTGTATGTTCATGTGGGAAAGGGAGGGATATTACGGAAGTAATCGCGCGAGCCGCTGGAACGTGCTACCGGGCGGTATCGCCAATCACTGCAGTGAATCGCCGAACAAACCGGAAAACATCCTGATAGGAGTTGTACAGAGGCACCGGAGCAACCCGGAAAGTATCCGGTTCCCGCCAGTCGCCAAGGATGCCATCTTGGGTCAACCGTTCGCACAAAGCTCGCCCGTTACGGGGGACTCGGATCGAAAGCTGCGCACCCCGCCGCTCTTTTTCACGAGGTGTGATGATGGAGAAGTTCGGAAATGCGTGCTGACTTAGTAAGAATTCCAGATACTTGGTTAGCGACACGCTCTTCGTCCGCAACCGCTCCATCCCCGCTTCGTGAAAAATATCCATCGATGCTCTCAACACAGCCAGACTGACAATCGACGGATTGCTCAACTGCCAGCCGTCGGCACCGGACATCGCCCGAAAGTTCGGCCCCATCTCGAACCGTGACTCTTCGTCGTGACCCCACCAGCCAGCAAAGCGCGGCAAATCCCAGGCGCGCGCATGCCGCTCATGCACAAAGCAACCAGCGGCACATCCCGGACCTCCATTCAAATACTTGTAGCTGCACCACACGGCAAAGTCCGGACCCCATTCATGCAGCTTCAAATGCAAATTGCCTGCGCCGTGCGCCAGATCGAAGCCAACCACGCAGCCTCGCGCCTGCCCCGCTCGTATGATGCGAGCGATATCAAACGCTTGGCCGGTCGCGTAATTCACTCCACCCAGCATGATCAGTGCAATGTCGTCCCCTTTGCGTTCGATCAATGACTCAATGTCCTCATCGTGAAGGCATGTCTCACCAGAACGCGGGGTCAACTCGATCAGGGAAGTCGCGGGGTCAAAGCCGTGAAAGTGAATCTGCGACTTCACCGCGTACTGATCGGAAGGGAAGGCTCCGCGTTCCACAACAATTTTGTGCCGCCCCGGCGTCGGACGGTAAAACGACACCATCATCAGATGAAGATTCACCGTGAGCGAATTCATCACCACAACTTCGAAGGGTTTCGCTCCAACGAGTTCTGCGGTCTGTTCTGTGAGCAACCTGTGGTAAGGCATCCACGGGTTTCTTGCCCGGAAGTGGGCCTCTACACCGAGCTGCGCCCAGTCCTTCAGTTCCTGTTCAACGTATGCTGCCGCGGTCTTAGGCTGGAGCCCGAGCGAGTGACCGCATAGATACACGCAATCATCACCGGCCGCTGTCTTAGGAAACAAAAAGCGCTGGCGGAATTCCTTCAGGGGATCGCGTTCATCCATCGAGATCGCAAAATCCTCGTCTGTCTGGAACTCTAATTCAGAGTGGAAGTTGGTCACTGCCGCAGCTCCAGCGGCGTGAGATCGCGGCGAATCAGCCAATCCGCCTTACTCCAGTCGAGATCCTCCATGCGATAGATGGACTCGCAGAGTTCCGTCAGCATTCGGTCCTGAACCGTACCGCGAGCCAGGGCGACGGAATAAGGAATGCGATGAAAGGTGACCATGGCATATTTCGGTACGAAGAGCCGCGGATACTTTGCTTCGAGCGCCAATTCCACTTTCTTTCGAAGCAGGAATCGCGAGTCCGCCACTCGATCTCTCATCTCCGCGAAATTCTCGATGGCCATGTCCGCGATGGCATCGGTATTGACCTTACGCTCATTTTCAAACTCCGCGAACACTCCTGCCCACTCCGCGCCATGCCGGTCAAGCAACTCCACCAGACAGGTACAGTCCTCGAATCCGCAATTCAATCCCTGGCCAAAGAAGGGAACAATCGCGTGAACCGCATCCCCGAGAAGCAGCGCTCTTCCTTCCACATGCCACGGGGAGCATTTAACCGTCACCATTGCTCCGGTTGGATTTGCAAAGTAGTTGTCGGCCAGTTGAGGCATTAAGCGAACCACGTCCGGAAAGCGAGACTCGAAAAATTGGATGACCTGCGCGTGCGTGGTCAGGCTGGCAAAGCTGTCCGCGCCCTCAAACGGCAGAAACAAAATGCAGGCGAACGTGCCATCGATGTTGGGCAATGCGATCAGCATGTGGTTGCCCCGCGGCCAAATATGCAGTGCGTGAGTCTCCAGCAGATGCTCCCCTTGGGAACTGGCTGGAATCGTCAGCTCTTTGTAACCGTAGTCAAGATATTGCTGCGAAAAGTTGAAACGGCTCAGCTTGAGCATTTCCCCCCGGATCGCCGACGCTGAACCATCGCAGCCGATCACAACCGCAGCCTGCAGCGTTGTTTCTTCGCCGGTTTCTTCGTTGCGCACTCGTGTAGAACCGGTCTTTAGGTCGTAACCCGTACAGCGCTGATTGAAATGAATGGTCGCACCGTGTTCCTCTGCGGCGTTGATGAGCGCAATGTTCAGCTCCGCCCGGGAAATCGAGTTGATGACTTCCGTTTCATTTTGTCCATAGGGTTGGAAGGTGAGTTCGCTGGCAATGGAATGCATCATCCGTCCCTTCATTGGGATGATGATGCTCCGCATCCGTTCCCACAGGCCGGCCTGCTGTAACGCATAAATGCCCCGCGTCGAGAGCGCGAGATTGATGGACCGACCCGCGCTCATGCGTATCCGCCGCATGTCGGGCCGTCGCTCATAGATCTCAACCGACAATCCGCGTTGCATCAGAAGAATGGCGAGAAGAGGTCCGTTCAGCCCGGCTCCGATCAGTGTGATTTTCTCGGGTGAGGATTTCATGCCAGATTTCGATTGAACAACCTGTCCGGCGAACCAGAGCCGGAAAAGGCGAACAACTTACTCGGTCAGCAACGTCCTTGCCTCCCATAATTCAGGAAAGAATTTCTTGTCCAGTGTCAGCTTCAAGTAAGACGCTCCTGAACTTCCTCCCGTACCCATGCGAATACCGATGATGCGCTCCACCAGTTGAATGTGGCGCAACCGCCAGCTCACCACCAGTTCGTCAAACTCCGTCAACCGCTCGCACACGTCGATCCAGTCGCGATGATGATGCTCATCCTTGTAGAGTGCGTGCACTGCGCGGGCCCGGGCTTCGAATCGCTCCCTGTCGGTCGCCCCCGCGGGAGGTGGTGCAAGTTTGCCCATCGCTTCTAGCGCTCCGAAGAATACGTCATGCAGCGAAGGCTCCTCCAGTCGGCGCTTCAGGCTTGCATAAGCCTCTGGGGTAGGACGGTGATAGCGCAGCATTTTTTCGTCCTTCAAGCCGCATAGAAATTCAATCTCGCGAAACTGCTCAGACTGAAATCCGCTGGCAGGCTCCAGAAGCCCGCGAAACGCTAGAAAATGCGTGGGCAGCATTGTTTCCAAAATCGTGAACTGTTCCACCATCACCCGCGTGATCTCCGTACAGCGGCGCAGCAGTCGCGCCGCCTCATACACTTCGTCTCGCGATTGCGGGGCCATACCAGCTCTTCGCAGGTTCGCGACTACGGCATCGAGATCATGCAGCAATTCCTTGAACCACAGCTCGTAGGTCTGATGCACGAGGATAAATAGCAACTCGTCGTGGTGCGGTGGTAAAGACTGCGGCCGTTGCAACTCCAGCAGTTCCGGAACTTTCAGATAGAAGCTGTACGTGAGCTGTCCGGGCTCGGGCGTGGGCGGCGACGAGCCAGCGACCGTGTCAGACTTCTTGTCACCTTCTTGCGCCTCGGCTTTCAGTTCCAGAAACCGCTTCGCGTTTCCGCTCAGCAGCTTTGCCTTAGTGTGCTGCGGCAAATTGCTTTGCCGGATGAGTGAGCCAACGCGTTCTTCGCCCAGCGGAAAAGGGTAGTCCGAGCCGAGCATCACCTGATCCGCTCCCATTGTGCCCACCAGAAATTGCAGAGCGCGTTGGTCAAACACCGCGGAGTCGGTGTAGAAGCGGTTGAGATAGTGGCTGGGTGGATGTTGGCAGTTACCTCGCGCAACCGGATGATGATGAAACGCATTCTCCAGCCGCCCGAGCAGGAACGCGAAACTTCCGCCGCCATGCGCAAAACAGATACGCAGCGTGTTCGGCAGCCGATCAAACGCTCCACTCAGAATCAGCGCCACAACAGAGAGTTGCGTCTCCGCCGGCATGCCTACCGTCCACGGCATCATGTAGTTCGGCATCCGATCCTTGCCAAACATGTCCCAGGGATGGACCAGGACCGCCGCCCCTACATCCGCGCAGTGGTGTAGGAAAGTCACAATCCCGGGATCATCCAAATTCTTGCCACCAACGTGATTGCCAATTTGTACGCCTAGGTGCCCTGACTGCATGCACCGGCTAAGCTCCTTGCAAGCTGCGTCAGTGTCTTGTAGCGGCACCTGGCAAAACGATTTCAATCTGCCTTTTCCCCGGCTGCAAAGTTCAAGGGCTGCGTCGTTGAACAATTGCGCACAATCCAGCGCATGCTCAACCGGCCGCTCATACGCGAACAACACCGGCGTAGCAGATATGACCTGCTGGTCAACGCCGTCACGATCCATCTCTTGGAGTCGTACCTCCGCATCCCAACATGCCGAATAAATGTGACGGAAGAATCGGTTCCCCACCATAATGTCCGCTTTGCCTGGCTCGGTGTGCTTGATCCACGGCCAGTCCGGTGTGCCATAGCGCGCCGCCAAGTCAGGCCATGAGTTGGGGAAAAAATGATTATGGATATCGATGACTTGCATGCCTTATTTGCCCGGATGAATCGTGCCGCAATGCTTACATTTCCGCCGGCTCTCGTTCGAATAAAACTGCTCAAACAGAGGTGGCAGATCCTTGACAATGCTCTTCAGCTTCACTTCTGCCCGATAGATCAACTGGTGACAGTTCGGGCAGTACCATTCAAACGCGTCCAGGGAGCCCTCAGGACGCGGCACTTCAACCACCACTCCGATGGTGTCAGCCGGCCGCTGCGGAGAGTGTCGCATGTGCTTGGGCAGAAGAAAGATCTCTCCCTCTTTGATCGGTATTTCGAGCGGCGGCTTGCCGGGTGTCTCCATGATGCGTAGCGAGATGTCGCCTTTCAGTTGGTAGAAGAATTCCTCCGTGGGATCGTCGTGATAGTCGCGCCGCTGGTTGGGGCCGCCCACCACGGTCACCATCATCTCGCCGTCTTCCCACACCTGTGCGTTTCCCACCGGAGGCTTGAGCTTCTCTTTGTTTTCTTCGATCCACGCCTGAAAATTGAAAGCCTTCAGATTCTTAATGGACGCCATCGCGACTCCTATTTCAGCGGTTTGTAAGCCATGGCTCTGATCTCAATCAACAAGTGCGGATGCGGCAACTGGTGCACGGCAACGGTCGTTCTTGCCGGACCATCGTACCCGAAAAATTCGCCATAAACCTCGTTGTAGCCGGCGAAATCATTCATGTTCACCAGATACGTAGAAAGCTCGACCACATCCCGCAGTTGCGCGTCCGCGCTCTGCAAAATGTCGCGAATGTTCTCGATCACCGCGCGCGTTTGCACGCGGATGTCGAGTCGCGTGGTACCCAACGCATCAACTTCGGCCCCGGCAATCGAGTTGTCGGAACGGCGCGCGCTGGTGCCAGACACAAACAGAAAGTCCCCTGCCCGCTTGATGTGCGGATACTTGCCCCGCGGCGTCGCTTTTCCTTCGACGACTTTGCTTTCCATCCCGCTCCGCTTCTCCTGGTCGCGCCTGGCCTCGTGTAGACGCCAGTCCGCAAGCATTACAGCCGAATACAAATATTGTTCAGCTCTGAATAAAAGTTCAGCGAATGCATCCCGCCTTCGCGGCCGATGCCAGAAAGTCCCGCTCCGCCAAACGGCGTGCGCAGATCACGCAAGAACCAGCAATTCACCCAGGTGATGCCCACATTCATCTGTTGTGCCACACGATGACCACGCTGCAAATCGCTGGTCCAGATCGAAGCCGCGAGCCCGTACTTGGTGTTATTGGCCATGGCGACGGCTTCCTCTTCCAAATCAAACGGCGTGATGTGGCACACCGGCCCAAAGATTTCTTCCTTCACGCAGCGCGCCGATTCCGGAAGTCCAGTATAGATGGTTGGTTGAATGTAGAAACCATGATCGCGATTATCGCCAAATTGCGGAACTCCTCCGCCGGTCACGACCGTCGCGCCTTCTTCGCGCGCCAATCGGTAGTAAGAGAGCACCTTCTCGCGATGTTGTGCGGAGATCAGCGGCCCCAGGTTAGTCTTCTCGTTGTTCGGCCAGCCCGCGTGCAAACTCTCCGCTTTCTGTTTCAGAGCCTCCACGAAAGCGCTGAAAACCTTCCGTTCTACATAAACGCGTTCCGTGCACAGGCAGACTTGCCCGGTATTCAGAAACACGGCGTCGGACAATCCGTTCACTGCCTCTTCAAAACTACAGTCGGCAAATACGATCGCCGCGTTCTTCCCACCGAGTTCGAATGAAATTGGTTTCACAGTGGGTGCGACCGCTTTCATGATCGCGGTGCCGGTTCTCGATTCTCCGGTAAATGTGATCGCATCCACATCAGGATGCTGGGTAAGAAACTCTCCCGCCGATGCCGGGCCGAAGCCATGCACCACGTTATAGACGCCATTCGGAATTCCCGCGTCCTGCATTGCCTCAGCGAGCAACGTCGCGCTGGCGGGAGTTTCTTCGGAGGGTTTGACGACCACCGCATTCCCACATGCCAGCGCCGGCGCCACTTTCCAGGTGAGCAACAGCAAGGGTAGATTCCACGGCGTGATCACGCCAACGACCCCCAGCGGCTTGCGCACCGCGTAGTTCAGCGCGTTGCTGCCGTCAGGAGTTTCCGTCTGAAAAGACTCTAGCCCCGACACTTTCACCAGGTCGGCGAAGACGCGGAAATTCGCTGCTGCGCGAGGCACATCGAGCTTTGAAGCCACAGAGACTGGCTTGCCCGTGTCCGCAACTTCCGCCTGAACGAAGCAATCGAAGCGCTTCTCAATCGCATCCGCGACCCGGTGCAATCGTGCCGCGCGTTCGCGGACCCCGAGCCGCCCCCATTCTCCGCGCAATGCACGCCGAGCCCCATGAACGGCCTCATCTACCTGCGATTCATCTGCTTCGGAAACCTGCGCGATCACCGTCCCGTCCGCCGGATTCACGTCGGCAAACTCGCGCTTCCCGGACACGAAGCGGCCATCAATAAAATTCTGGATTAATTTCACGAGATCCCCAGGCGAGCCCCGGCAATCGTAGCAGGACGGCCGGAAGCGAGGCAATCTCCGCGCTAGCCTGCGAGTTGTCGCTGTTCCAGGTAGCGTCGCAACGCATCGCGCCAGGAAGGCATTTCAATTCCGAGAGCTTGCAGACGAGTCGGCGACAAAACCGAATATGTAGGTCGAGGCGCGGGCCGCGCCATTTGCTGACTGCTCACCGGACGCACCGTTGTAGCCAGTCCCGCACTCTGAACAATCTCTCGCGCAAACTCAAACCAGGTGCAATCGCCCGCGTTGGTTACATGCACGATTCCGCCGGCGTTTTTCCTGCACAATTGCGTGATCGCTTGTGCCAGGTCTACCGCATACGTTGGACAACCGCGTTGGTCATCGACCACATCGAGCGCAGGACGGCTAGCGGCTAGCTTCAAAATCGTGTCAGGAAAGCATTTCCCGCCAGTTCCAAACAGCCACGACGTTCTGGCGATGCAGCAATCCGGCATCAACTCCAGCAGTTTGATCTCGGCCTCGGCCTTGGTCCGTCCGTACATGCTCTGCGGATTCCGTGCGTCTCCGGTCTCATACGGCGTCGTCTTCTTTCCATCAAAGACGTAATCGGAACTGAGGAACAGAAGACGTGCTCCAAATTCCTTCGCCACTGTGGCGACATTCACGGCTCCATCGCGGTTCACCGCAAAAGCCAGGTCCGGATTGTTTTCGCATCCGTCCACGTCGGTGTAAGCCGCAGCCAACACGATCCACTCCGGACGCGTCTCCTGCACCACCTGCCGCACCCGCTTCGCATCACAAATGTCTGCATCACGCGAGCTCAGCCCGGTCACCGAATCGCCGCTCCACTCGCGCATGAGCTCCTTGCCTAACAAGCCTGAGGCGCCAAAAATTGTGACTCGCATGTCGATTTAGTCGTAACTCTTGGCGTCGCGGAATGCCGCGCCCCGCTGGTCTTTTGCCGATACGATCGGCTCGCCTTCTAGTTCCCAATTGACCTTGAGCTGGGAATCGTTCCACGCGAGCGTACATTCGTGCTCGGGTGCGTAAAAATCAGTTGCTTTGTAGAGCACATGGGCCTTGTCCGAAAGCACGCTGAATCCGTGCGCAAAGCCCGCGGGAATCCATAGCATGCGCTTGTTCTCACCCGACAATCGCACCCCCTCCCACCGGCCAAAGGTCGCAGAACTCCGGCGCATGTCCACGGCAACGTCCAAAATCTCCCCCTCCACCACGCGTACAAGTTTTCCCTGCGGATGCTTTACCTGATAATGCAAGCCCCGCAGAACGTTGCGCGAAGAGCAGGAATGGTTGTCCTGCACAAAGCTCTCGGTAATTCCCGCATCCGCCATGAGTTGCTGGTTGTAGCTCTCGAAGAAAAACCCACGCTCGTCTCCGAATACCCGCGGTTCCAGGGCGAATACACCGGGCAGAGAAGTCGGGATTTTCTTGAGCGCATTCATCGCGGGCGGGTGGCTTGCATAGCGTCCATCAGAATACCTTTTCTCGCAAAAGTTGCAGCAGGTAAGCGCCGTAACTATTGTTCTTCATCGAGTTCCCAATTTTCTCCACCTGCTCCGCCGTGATGTAGCCCGAACGAAACGCAATCTCTTCGGGGCAAGCCACCATGAGCCCTTGCCTCTTCTCGATGGCCTGAATGTAGAGCGACGCATCCATCAACGATTCATGCGTGCCCGTATCCAGCCAAGCCATGCCTCGGCCCATGACCACAACCTCCAATTGTCCGCGCTCCAGGTACGTCTTGTTCACGTCGGTGATCTCCAACTCGCCCCGCGGACTGGGCTTCAGCGACTTCGCAATCTTCACTACCTGGTCGTCGTAAAAATAAAGTCCGGTAACCGCATAACGAGATTTCGGCTTGCTGGGTTTCTCCTCGATGCTGAGCGCACGTCCCGCGCCATCGAACTCCACTACTCCATACCGTTCGGGATCGTACACCGGATAAGCGAATACTCGTGCCCCTTGAGTCTTAGCAGCGGCTTCCCGTAAGTCCTTGGCCAGGTCGTGCCCGTAAAAAATATTGTCGCCCAGCACCAGCGCGCAAGGGCTTGCTCCAAGAAATACCTCACCTACCAGGAAAGCCTGCGCGATTCCTTCCGGCTTGGGCTGCACTTTGTATTGCAACCCGATCCCAAACTGACTTCCATCTCCCAGCAGTGCTTGAAACTTGCTTACGTCCTCTGGAGTAGTAATCAGAAGGATGTCGCGAATCCCCGCCAGCATCAACGTGCATAGCGGGTAATAAATCATGGGCTTGTTGTAAACCGGGAGCAGGCTTTTCCCCATGGCATGGGTCACGGGATACAACCGAGTGCCCGACCCTCCCGCCAGAATGATTCCCTTATAACTCGTGTTCGACGCTTCCATAGGACGATTATTCCGCTGGCTCTGCAATTCAACTCTAAGAAGAATAGTGGGTTTCAATCCATTGCCGGTAGCTCCCACTGGTCACATCGCGGACCCACTCTTCATTTTCCAGATACCACCGGACTGTCTTGCGAATTCCACTTTCAAATGTTTCTACCGGACGCCAGTCGAGTTCTCGCTCAATCTTAGTCGCATCCATCGCGTAACGCCGGTCATGTCCGGGACGGTCCTTCACGAATGTGATCAGGTTGCGCCGCGAAGCTCCGCGGCTTCCCGCCATCTCATCCACCATGTCGCAGATCGTCTCGACGATGTCGATGTTTCGCTTCTCGTTCCAGCCCCCAATGTTATACGTTTCCCCCACTCGTCCTCGCGTGAGCACGTTGGCGATCGCTTCGCAATGATCCGCCACATAAAGCCAGTCCCGAACGTTCTGACCGTCCCCGTAAACGGGAAGTGGTTTACCGTCGCGCGCGTTCAGAATCACTAGCGGGATCAATTTCTCCGGAAACTGAAATCTTCCATAGTTATTCGAGCAGTTTGTGGTCAGGACTGGCAACCCGTAAGTGTGGTGGTAGGCGCGCACAAAATGGTCAGAGGCGGCCTTCGACGCGGCATACGGGCTATTGGGCGCATAAGGCGTGCTCTCGGAAAAAGCGGGATCGCTGGGCCCCAGCGAGCCATATACCTCATCGGTGGAAACATGCAGAAATCGGAAGTCCGCTCTCTCTTGGTCGACTAGGACTTCCCAATAGGCTCGAACCTCTTCCAGAAGCGCAAAGGTTCCGTCCACATTTGTGCGGATGAAATCTTCCGGCCCGCGAATGGAGCGATCGACGTGGCTCTCGGCTGCAAAATGCACGATCGCCCGCGGCTTTCGACGTTCCAGCAGTCCGCGTACCAGGCTGCGATCCGCAATGTCGCCGTGCACAAACTCATATCGCCGCTCATTTGTGATGGCTTCCAGGTTGTGCAGGTTCCCCGCGTAGGTGAGTTTGTCCAGGTTCACAATGGAAGCCGAATCCCGCTCCATCCGCTGCAGGATGAAGTTGGATCCGATAAAGCCTGCCCCACCCGTGACCAGGATCGTGTTTTCCATATCGTGGAGGTTGCTCCGGATTCGATGGCGCCGCGCGAGCGAATATCCAATTGTAAACAAAAAGGACGGGGATAACCCCGTCCTGTTGTTGGTGCATTCGATTCTTGTACCAGCTAGGCCATTTCCGGAAGCTTCACGATTAGGGCCTTATCCCGCTCTTCGCTTCTCCGCCGGTGCTTCCACGCGCCCACTCGGCTTCTTGGCTGGCACTGCGGTCTGCTCCCAGCCCATCATCTCGAAATAGGCCCGTTCAATCTCCGCGGCGATGTTCTGCCATTGATAATGTTCGCGGATGCGGCGTTTTGCGGCTTCTCCCGCAGCCTCACGGACCGCCGGATTCGCAATCAGGAATCGCAGGCGGTCCGCCAAGTCCGCCACGTCGCCGCGCCGGAAAGTGAATCCCGAATCGTCGATGGCTTCCCGATTTTCAGGAACATCGCTGCCGAGGACGCACAGCCCTGCCCCCATCGCATCCAACAGGGCAAGGGACAAGCCCTCGAGATCGGATGGCAGGACGAACAACATGGCGTTGGTCAGCAACTCGTCCAGAGCTTCTCCTGAAACCCAATCCAGCATTTTGATGCACTCGCTGGCATGGGTTCGGAGTTGGCGTGCGTAATCGTCACAATAGCTCAATGCTCCCGCCATTACCAATTTGACGTTCGTGTCCAACTGCTCGTATGCCTCCACCAGCAGGTGGCAGCCCTTTTCTGGAGAAAATCTCCCCAAAAACAGAATGTATTTTCCGGGCTCGAGGCCCCAATCCAGGATCTTGTCGGGGAGGGACCGTTCACGCAGCAAGCCGCCATTCGGCACGTAAGACGTCCCGGCTCCGTAGTGTTCCCCATAGTGTTGCTGCAGCGTCCGCGAGACCACCATCGTGCCGGTCGGAAGGCTCACGGCTGCCCGCTCTCCCAGTCGGAGAACGGCTGCAGCTATGCGGCCCCATTTCTTGCCCTGCCAGTCGAGCCCCTGCACGGTGACCACGGTTCTCTTGCCCGCAAGTCGCGGAATAAACGAGAACAACGCGGGTCCTAACGCGTGATAGTGCACAACATCACAGGGCTGTACAAGCACATGGAGCGTACTGAGGAATGTATGCACCAAAGTTTCCAGGTGCTTGGATCGGATCGTCGGCAACCGCACCACGCGTATGCCGTTGTGCCATTCTCCTGGCGGAGTAAAGTACGTCCTGCAATATGCTGTGACCTCGTGCCCCATCCCCGTCAAGCGTTTTCCGATCTCTTCGTAGTACGTCTCAATCCCGCTGTATTTCGACACCACCCCCCGCCCACCAATGAATGCGACCCGGAGCATCGGTTTCTGCGATTCTTTATGCTTAATGGATCCGCGATCCCGCAAAGCCCTTTCAAACGCGAAGTGCTTCACCGGAACGAAGGCATTACTTTCCACTCGATCTACCGCGGTTCTTGCTGCGCTCGGAGTGGGTCTCGTATCTTGTTTGCTCCCCCACCTCCCATCGCCCGAAGATTGTTTCGTTCCGCTAGCCAGGCGCTCATACAGACCCATCAAGGCCTCGTAGTGCCCCTCTGCGGTATACCGCTGCCGCACCTGCGCCCGACCAGCCTGCCCCATCCGCTCCGCCAGATCCGGCTGCGCGCTGAGAAACTCAATGGCAGATACCAGTTGGTCCACATCGCCTACTCTGTATAACAAACCCGTCTTGCCCGCATGCACTAATTCCCGCCGCGATCCCAAGTCGGTGGCCACCACGGCTCGCGCTTGGGCATAGGATTCAAGAATCGTCTTTCCCAGCGTTTCATAAGCATGCGACGGCAGCACAGTAAAGCGTGAGTTCGCAATCGCGCGCTCCAGTTCCTTTCCATACATGTGACCGGCAAACTCCACGTTGGCCAATCCCAGCTCGGTGGCTAGCTGCTCCAACCTGCCGCGTTCCGGTCCATCCCCTGCGATGGTCAGGTGAAGATTTGGCAGGCGCCGCATCGCGTGCAACAAGTCGTCTACTCCTTTTTCCGGCGACAACCGCCCGAAGTAAAGCAGCGGGGCATCTTCTGCGCGGCGCTCCGTAACCGCCTTCACTGTCTGGAAGTGAGGAAGAATCTCGAACTTAGCCGGGTCCCAACCGTGTTCGACGAATTTGTCGCGTACGAATTGACTGGGGGCAAGAAAGCAGTCCACGCATTTTCGGTACGTGCCCAGCCATTTGTGGACGTAAGCCTCCGCCACCAGCGTCATCCGCGCACCCCAACCCGGATAACATTTCTCCTTCAGCGCGTGCCAGAATTCCCCACCCTTGCACGCCTCGCAAGCCTCTCCGCGCAACACCAGGTTATAGCTGGCGCACAGCACCTTGAAGTCATTCAGGTGATAGATAATAGGGACTTTCTGCGCTTTCAACTCCCACAGGATCGACGGCGACAGATGGTGGTAGATATTCCGCACGTGGGCCACATCGGGCCGGAAGTCGGCGATCATCGCCCGAATGCGGCTCCGTGCTTCGCGTGAATAAATCGCGTGCGCCGCCAGCCTCGCCCCGTGAAACCATCCGCACTGCTTCTTGAAATCAATGTGCGGTACGAAATGGTGGTCGTAAGGCGTGGGGATGCCTCTTGAGTCAGCCATCGAAAACAGGGCCACTTCATGTCCATTCGATCGCATCAAGTCCATGGCTCCAAACAGGTAGGCTTCGGTCCCGCTGAATGCGTAGTTATACTTGTTGCAAAACAATATCCTCATGAGGAGGGCTCCAATCCTGGTTCGTCCAATCCTGGTTCGTGAGATCTCGGGCTGCGAAATCCTGGGTTGCGATTAGCTGCAGGAACCGGTCGCCAAACTGCGTCAGGTTCTTCCTGCGATTAAAGTTGCGAAGCACTTGCGCTCGCGCCGCGTGCCGGATCCAGTCCAGCCGGCTCGCTGCACAGCGATCCTCCGAGCGCATCAGTACGTTGAGGAAGAGAATCCTGGCCACAAAATCTTCCAGTGCCCCCGGCGTATAAAGAAATCCCGTTTTCCCGGGAATGACGATCTCCGGAATTCCCGTGATCGCCGGCGCGAGCACCAATCGGCCCCTGATCATCGCCTCCATCAACACCAACGGAATTCCTTCGCTGCGGCTGGTCAGCACGACCAGGTCGGCGCGCCGGTAGAGTGAATCCATCTGCGACCGACCGACGTGGCCGATCAGCAGGAACCTTCCTTCTAGTTGGTTTTTACGGATGAGCGATTCCAGCCGCCGCCGCTCCGGGCCCTCGCCCGCAGTCAGACACTCAAAGTCGACTCCACGGTCGCGCAGTCGAGCACAGGCGCGCACCAGAAATGCATGATCCTTCACCGCATGGAGACGTCCTACGCTCACCAAAGTTAAGGCGCGGCGCACGTTTGGAGGAACTCTCTCCAGAAACTCCGCGGTTGCTACAGCGTCTACGCCCAACCGCGACACAATAATCTTTCCCGTGTCCACCCCGGGAAAATGCTCCAGAATGTAGCGGCGGTTGTACTCCGAGATGGTCATACAAGAACGGCAATTCTTCAGTTTTGCATCGAGATAGGCGCCGTGAACCAGTAGGTCGGACCCGTGCAGGGTCAGGCTGAAACTCACCCCCAGCAACCGGGCCGCCACCATCGCGATCCATGACCCGAAGTAGCCGTGGTGCACATGAATGTGATCTACTCCACGGTCTCGCAGCAGCACCGCGTAATACGCCCCCAACCACGTGTGCAGCAGGGTTTTCAGCCGACGCTTGGGCGATTCCTCTCCCGCCAGGAGCGTCCGCCTCACCAAGTCGGCAATCCGCTCCCAGCGCTGCACTGCCAACCCAACCGCTCGTAGAAGAGTCAGCACTCGAAGCGGTTGGAGACAGAGAATTTCAGTCGCGGAGAATGTGTTGAGCTGTCCAGGTCGCGCCGAATTCGCTCTTCGCACGCTCCCCGGAATGACCTTCACTCCACGTCGCCGCAGTTCCTGAATTTCCTCGCCCACATAGGGCTCCACGGCGGCGGGAAATTGATTCGCGAGATAAGCAATCGTGAGCATGGGATCCGAGAGGTACGGTATCGATGGGGATGAGGCTTAATGGATGGCGGCGCGAAATACTTTGAGAGGACGGCCTACGCAGTGTTCTAGATTTCCTGTTGCGCGATGCCGCTGCGCGGCCAGCATCCCCGCCAAAGTGAACAGGAATCCATTCACGAACTGATAGTTCATCACGACAACCGCCGCGTTTACCCAGTAGACACCCAGCAAGATGGGCCACATGGCGTGAAATTGCTGATTTAGTAGACCTTCGCATTCGGCCCGCGGAACCCGGCCTCGCCCAAGTCTCAAGAGCTCCCACATCAGCCACACGTACAGCGCCAAACCGAAAATGCCATGTTCAACAAGTATTTCCAGGTATGTATTGTGTGGATATAGCTCCTTTTCCTTGTAGCCGCTCACATGCCGCGCCAACTCCTCCGGCATCTGGTTCACGCCCCACCCGGTCAAGGGTTTTTCCAGGAACATCTGCCAGCCTCCGGCGTAGACCGCCTGCCGGAAATCAAGCGGGCCAGACTCATGCAGTCGTTCCGTCAGCGCGCGGCGCTGATCATCGAAGCTCAACGTGATGAGCAGACCCACCGCTCCCACCATCGCCACGGCAATGCAGACCCGCCGCAGCCTCCGGTTATTCGAGCGCAGAATCAGAACCCCAACACTGACCGCGAAGGAAAGCCAGACGGCACGCGTCATCGTCGCCAGAATTGCAACCGGTACGGAAGCCAGCAGCACAGCAGCTTTCAGACCGCGAATTCTTCTTCGGAGAAACGCGTGCAGCGCCAGCAGTCCCAGAAGATTCAAGGAAACGCCGTTGGCCACGGCCTGCAGTAGCGGCCCCCGCGCCCGGTCGGCGTGGTAGCCCAGGCTTTCATCGAGGATGAAGCGCGGAAAGATCAAGGACTTGGCCCCGACCATGAAAGCGATCGAAGTGAAACATAGATAGGCCAGCACCACGAGAGCGAAACCCTCGAACCGACGCAGTCGCCGCTCCTCCTGAAACACCAGCCCCGCCAAATGAAACAGCGCGAATGGCACAATGAACTTTGCCGCCACCAGACACCAGGTCTGGTTGTCGAACGGTTGCTCCATCACGCTCGCGACCGCCAAGACTGTCAGCCCGATCATCGGCCACGTCGCCCGCTCTACCACCACGAACCTCTGCCGCGTCACAACTGCTCGTCCCGCTACTCCGAGCGCCAGCAGCACAAACGCCACTCGATCGATCTTGTAGAAAGGCACATCGGGATGACGCAGCAGCATCGCCGTCAGTGCCGCCAGGAACAGTACAGTCGGTGCCGTCGCCATCGCGTGCAGCGGACGCAGCCCCACCTGGACGCTTCTTCTGGATGCCTCCCCTGCCAAAGCAGCGGGTGCTCCCATCCTCGCCACAGAAACCGACATCAATCCCCACTCCCCCGCAAGACTGCTCCTGCGGTCTTTAGCAGAATCCGCATGTCCATCCCCAGGCTCCAGCAGTGGATGTACTCAATATCCAAGTTCATCCCGGTTTGAAAGGATGGATTCCGCCGCGCCATCACCTGCCAAAGTCCGGTCATTCCCGGGATCACATCCAGCCGCGGCAAATGCTCAATCGCGTATCCCGCAACGTCATCCAGCGGGTGGGGCCTCGGTCCCACCAGGCTCATCTCGCCTTTCAGCACGTTCAACAGCTGCGGAAGCTCATCCAGACTGTAGCGGCGCAGGAATCTTCCGATCGGCGTGATTCGCGGATCGTGTGCGATCTTGAAGAATGGGCCCGACCTCTGATTTCGTTTCCGCAGTTTCTCTTTCAGATCGTCCGCGTCCTTCACCATGGTTCGAAACTTATAGCACCGAAACGGCTTCCCCTTGCGTCCCGCGCGCGGCGCCGCATAAAGCACAGGCCCCGGCGAACCCAGTTTGATCAGGATCGCGATCAGCGCCAGTGCCGGTGCCATCAACATCAGCGCGGTTCCCGCCGCGGCTACGTCCAGCGCACGTTTCACCAGTAATCCCCGAACCGGCAACTCTTCTTCATGCAGCGAAATCAGTGGAATGCTCCCCATGCTTTGCGATTCCCGCGTCGGCTCGCAACCAAACAGGTCGGGCGCCATCTTCACGTCCAGCCGCAGTCGCCGGGCGGCGTGCAGCACGCGCAGCGTCAGGTTCCGGTCATGCGGCGCCGCCACAATCACCTCGTCCACGAATCCCGTGCGGGCCAGTTCCGCCAAATCGCTGGTGCGTCCCACCACGCCGTTTCCCAACGGCTTTCTCTCGTCCAGAAAACCACAAACCGACCGGTCCATCTCCGGATGCTTGTCCAGGTAGTCCGCTATTCGCCGGCCCAGTTCGCCGGCGCCCACGATGAGCACATTCCGCGTGCCTCGCGTGGCTCGCACGCTGCGCAAGCGGCCCTCCCGTTCGGCCCATCGCCTTCCCAAAAGAGTGCCGCAGTGCAGGATTCCCGCGCTCCAGACCGCAGCCGCCTCCAGCACCGAGAAGCCTTGCAGTTGCAGCGCAGCGCTCAGCACCAACGTCGCCCAGAAGATGGCCATGCTCACGCTTCTCATTTGCTTGCGCCAGTCCGTCCCCGTGCCGCGTAGCCCGCCCGCCCCGCTCAATAGGTGGATCAAAGCCCCGTGCAGCAGCGCGATGCCCAGAAGGGTCGGCGAAATCGACGAGCTTCGGAGCAGGCCCGGGAACGTCGGCATGTGCGGAAATGCCGCGCGCAGCCGCAGGCATATTTCAGCCACCAGAACCCAGTTGAGCGTCACCAGCAGATAGTCCCTCAACGCCCCCGGACTTTCTTTCCGGGTCCGCCCGGCAGAGGCTGATCCTGGGATTAGGCGCGCAGCCCACTCGGTTCCCTGAGGTTTCGCTTGTCCTGGATTGAAAAAAGGAGAAGACACGGAGACACTTCAGACCAATTCCAACTCGTACCCCTTGATCTCGATTGCCAGCGAGCGCTGGATCGACTCAATCGAGATCACCAGCTTTCCCTCTTCGTGTTGCACCAGCACTCCTTCCAACCCGTGCAGGCAACCGCCCTTGATCCTTACGCGCTGCCCCGCCTTCACGAACGGGTGCAGGGAAAACAGCCCCTTCCCTTGCAGCAGCAGCTGCAGATCTTCAATCTGCTTCGGCGGCACCGCGGCTACGATCCCTCCAAAGCTTACGAAGCCGATCAGTCCCGCAGTATGCAACACCGCTTGCCGCGCATCCCGCGATTGATCGATATGCACGAACGCGTATCCCGGGAACAGAGGAATCGTCACGATCTTCTGGCGGTCGCTCCATGCGTGATGTTCCGTCAGCACCGGCAGGTAGACTTCACAGCTCTTGTGATTGAGCTGCGCCACCACCCTTTTCTCGAACCGGTACCGCGTCTGAACCGCAAACCACTGCGCCAGGGATGCCCCTACTACCGGCTGCGGCTGCGTTGCTGTCAAACGGACAACCCCAACCGCCGGGACCCCATAGCTACCGCTCATTGAGCCCCATTGCCATTTTCGTTTTCTTTTGCACAGCGTGTTCAGTTCTTGCAGCACCGCAGCACTCGTGCCTGCGGTCGTTTCCTCTGGTCGAAGCGCCTATCCGCTCCACCATGCTCCCATCGAGCGCGGCGTCCCATCCTGCCGTGCCACTACCATTTCAAGAAGCTTTAGTCTTCAACCGCACTGCCTCTACAGCCGCCGATAAATCTGTTCCGGGACCGGAAATGTTCTCTTGCTCAGCACTGTTCCCAGGATGCGGCACTGTGCGGCTTCCAGTGATTCCTTGATCTGGCGAGCCGTTGCTTTCCTTGTGCTATGCGCTCCCAGCACCAAAATGATCCCGTCCGCCAGCTGCCCCAGCAACGCTGCCTCGCTCGATGTCCCGGCAACCGGCCCGTGAATCACCGCATACTCAAACTCATTTCGCAGCGCCGCCAGGTGGGAAAGCCAATGGAGTCCCGTCCCTGCCCCTTCGCCACATTCTCCACCCATCGGTACCCGCCACAGATTGATCGCCACTTGCGTGGAGCAGGATTTGAGCGCAGAGCTCCCTGCGGAATGGGGACGAGAGCCCGACGTCCCAGCGATCCCGCGCCCGCGCTCCGCGATGGCGACAGCAGCATGTGTCTCCAGCGCCAGAGCCTGTGCCACCTGGTCGCATATGCTTGCCACATCGATGTGCGGTTCCGCCGCGCTAAAGACGACCTGTTTTACCGGCCGCTCCCCGCTGGCAAAGAACACCCGCCGCACCAAGCCCCGGATCTGCTCGCGCGCAAAGTCCTCCGGATTCCAACCCCGCGCCTCGCCAAAGTCTCCAGCCTGCGGCAACGCCGCTTCCTGCGCCGGTGACCCTATCAGTCCTGATCGCTGCAGCACGTCCGCATTCGCGCTCATCTCATCTCCTCAGGCGGATAACCGCCTGTCCATTCCTTCCGGTATGGAAGCCAGTACCGGGATTTCCAGACATGCCATCACTTCCTCCGGTGTACGCAGGGCAGGGTCCAGATAATCTGCAGCGAACGCTGCTCCGGTGCCCGTGGTCAGGGCCGCCACAAAGCCCACCAAAACCACCATCCCGGCCGGCCACACCGGCAGTGCCGGTACGACGGGCTGCTCGGCGATGGCTACATTGACGATTCCGCCTTCGTCCAACGCATCGCCCATCCGTGCTTCTTCCCGTTTCTTCACATAGAGCAGGTAGTTCTCTTGCGCCGCCTTCTCGCTGCTCGTGAGATCATCCTGGGTAATCGCATCCTCGCCAAGTTGCCGAGCCAGCCCGCGATATTCCGCCAAGTGCTGGCTGGTGATTGCCTCCCGCGCTTCCAATCCCTTCCTCTCAACTTGTGCCTTCTGCAGCGCCGCCTTGGCCCATTCATACTCGGCGTCCTTGTCCGTCGTTTCGTCGCGCACCGGCGTCAAACTCTCGGCTGCGATCGCAGACTTGGCTTGCAGAATCTGCTGTTCCACCTCTTCCACCAAACGGTGGCGGGGCTCGAACTTGGTCAGTAACTGAGTTTTCTTCAATTCGAGGTCCAGCAGGCTCGCCTTCAGGGCCCGCAAAAGCTCCGGATTGTCCGCCGTGCGCACTTGGGTGATGGTTCGCTCCGGCAACTTTGCCAACTGGAAATCAAGTTCTTGAATTCGATTTTCGGCCTCTCCTATCTCTACCCGAGTCTGCCGGTAACTTGCGTCTACGGCGTCGAGTCGTTGCAACACCAGATCACGTTGCTGGGCCGCCATCACCACCCCGCGGTTCTTCGTGAAGGCGAGCAGCTTCCGCTTGGCCTCCTCTAGTTGCTGTCGCGACTCTCCAGTCTGCTGATCGAAAAAGTGAAGCTGCCCTGCTGGCCGGTGCACCTCCATATGTTTTTCCAGGTACACGCTGGCGACTGAGCGCAGCACCTGTGCTGCCAGTTGGGGATCCGCCGCGTCATAGCTCACCGCGATCAGGTTGGTCTTCTTGATCGATTCCACCTTCAGCCGCTTGGCCAGTTTCTTCGCAGCCCGCTCCACACGTGTTGCCTGCTCCTCGTGCGGCCGGAACCACCGCAACCAGTCATGCGCTGCCAAATCGTTGGCCTCCGCCACGCGACGCAAAACGTCATCGTCCTTCAGCAGCTCCACTTCTGAATTCAGTTCTTCTTCCGTTACTTCCACCCGAGAAAAATCAGGAGGCGCATTCTCTTGTGCGGCCACGGGAGGGTCGGCCCGTCCTCTCCGCACCAGCACGCGCACGTGGGCGCGATACGTGGCCCCGGCCAACGCATAGACCACGGCCAGAACGAACACCAAACCCGAAACGCCGACGAAAAGTCTCCGCTGCCGGAACAGCACCATCGCCAGCTCACGCATCGTCGGCGACACCGGTTCTTCGTTCTTGCGCGTTGGATCCTGGTCTGGCATGCGATTTGACCTGCGCCGGTGACTAAAACTGTGTGGAACTCACATACATGCTTAAGGAAGGCTTGCTGAGAAACTGCTCGATCTTGGAGATGGAATTTTGAGGAACAAACACGAGGTCTCCCGGGCGCAATTGGGCGGCCTCGCCCAGGCTTCTGTCCTTCAACATCTTCTTTAGGTTGAAAATGCGCGCTTCTACCACATCATCGTTTACATGCCGGAACAATAGCACCTGCGAATGCTTGGCCTCGTGGGTAAAGCCACCCGCGATCTGTACTGCCTCCATGATGCTTGTGTCCGCTCGCAACTCGTACTTGCCGGGATGTCCCACCTCTCCGCCCGCCACAAAATACGGATGCTCGAACTCCTTCAGCGCCACCGCAACCTGCGGATCGTGCAGGTATCCGATGTAGGCCTGCCGCACCGCCAAACGGAACTCCTCCACCGTCAATCCCTGGGCGAGCACCGGGGCCGCATCTTTCAGGGACACATACCCATCCGGTTGTATGGTGAGGATCTGATCGAATTCCGGCGAAAGCGTGAAACTCAACGTCACAACGTCACTTCTGGTCAGCCGGTAAAGCGGACGGCGATCCCCTCCGAGCCGAGGGTTTCCCATGCCGTCCGCTTTTCCGGGTTTTGCGGCCGCCATTCCTGTGCTCCCCGTCCCAGCCCCGGTTTGACCGGTCGGAGAAGACTGTAGGCTTTTTCCCAGGTCCTGCTCCCTCTTTTCTTCCTGGGCGAATGCGGCCACGCAAAGCTGCAATGACAACACGCCCATCACCGCAACTCTTGTCCAACCAACGAAGGGCGTCATTGCATGATCGGCTTTGTTTTTCCTGGATTCTGAGAGCTGCTCAGCTTCCGCGGTTCTCTTTGTGCAAGGTAGCTCCCTGCGGATTTCGCGGCAAGACATGGGAAGTGCTGTCTACCAACGTGGCCACGCCCGCTTTACCGCCCTGCAGTGTGAAAACCCCGGAGTACCGCGGTTTTTTTCGCGCTGGAGCTATTTCATAGGACCGCTAGACGGTTCCCCTAGTGGCTATCCACAAAAGTAGACTTGCATGTTTGAGGAAGCACATCCTCGCTGACCACCAGCCTCAAACGAACGGAACCAGCACCCCGTCTACTGCTATTTCCCCCCCAACTTCCGCAAGATTTCCAGACCCCAAATCTTGCTCGTCAGTTTTCCACAACATCCCAAGCTATGTTCCCGATTTGAAAGCCCTCCTGCGAATTTTGTGACATGTTTCCTTGAGTACCTCTCCACGCACTTCTAGAATCACATTTTTAGTGCCGTTTCTTTCGGAGTCTTGTTTCATGAGTCCATCTTCAGCCGATCCTTCGGCCGCAGTCACCGTCCTCATCGCCGATTCCAGCCGCATGCAGGCGCAATTACTTACCAGCGCCTTACGCCGTCGCTCCGAGTTCCGCATCTTCACCTGCCTGGTCGACACCACCTCGCTCCTCCAGGCGGTCGCATCCACCCCTGCCAAAGTGGTTGTGCTCTCTCTGAATCACTCGGCCAACATCGCCAACCAGATGGCCACCATACGCCGCGTCCATCTTTCCCATCCCGACGTCGCCAAGGTTCTCTTGGTCGAGTCCTACGACCGCGAACTCGTCGTCAGCGCTTTCCGCTCTGGCGCCCGCGGTATTTTCTGCATTTCCGATGCCCACTTCCGCCTGCTCTGCCGCTGCATTCAGCGAGTCGCCGCTGGTCAGATCTGGGTCAACACGGAACAGATGAACTTCCTGCTCGACCTGGTCTCTGAAGTGCCGTCGCTTCGCGTTCTCAATTCCAGCGGCCACCAACTCCTCACCCCGCGCGAGGAGCAGGTCGTCGCCCTCGTCGCCGAAGGCCTCAGCAACCGCGACACTGCCCGCGAGCTTAACCTCAGCGAGCACACCATCAAGAAGTACTTGTTCCGCATCTTCGATAAGCTGGGTATCTCCTCCCGCGTCGAACTCGTCCTCTATGCCGTCAACAACGGCGATCCTCGCCAAGCCGAATGGCTCGTCGGAATGAGCCATTCCATCCCGGACTCATAACCCGCGATTTCCAAGACACTCCCCTCGCTCCAATTTGAAAAACCTTGCCCAGCGCCTGTATAACCCTTAGGACGGAACTCCGTGCCTGACAAGCCCTCCAGCCCCGATCCTCAGCCGCAACCCCGCCAGCCGACCCTCGTCGCCGCCGGCCTCCTGCTCGCTGCTCTTGCCCTGGTCGTCCTCTATACCAGCCGTCGCGCGTTCCTCAGTCCAGTAGCATTGGTTGTGGTCGCTGCCATCGGTATGGTCGCTTTGCTCTTGCAACTCCGGCTTCGTCCCGATCTTCCTTCTTCCCTCCGAGTCTCTTCCATTCGCGGTCCGCTCTGGCTCAACGGCCTGGGCGTCGTCTTCGCTGTGGGAGCGGTATTCGCCGACGTTCTTCACCTCAACGCAGTCGTCATGCTGATCGCCGCGCTCGGAGCCGTTGTGTCCTTTGCGGTCAGCGGCATCATCGTCCTCAGCGCACTGCGCAAACGCCAGTGAAACCGGCATCCGGCTTAGGGCTTCCGGACAGCACGCTCCAGCGTTGTTGAAGGTACAGTTTCTTTCTTGGGTTGGAATTTAAGAACAAGAAACCCTGGCGCCAAAGGCCGGAAGCCGAGGGCCGGAAGCCGGACGCCGCCCATCTACGGCTTGAACTCCACCGCCACCGTCGTCTCCGCCACCACCGGCTTCCCGTCAACCCGGTAGGGCTCGAACCGCCACCAGCGCAGGGCGTCCATCGCGGCGCGTGCCAGCACCTCCGGACCATTCAGAGCATGCAGATCCACCACCGATCCATCTCGTCCTACCACCACATCCAGCACGATCACTCCTTGCAGATTCGCCGACCGCGCCGCCTCTGGATAATCAGGGTCCGCGCGGTGAGTCACCAGCTTCTCCATCACCTCAGCCGGAACGTGCGCCTCCGGTCGCTGTTCCGCCGTGGTCTCGCTCCTCCGCAGACTCGACTCCAGATCTTCCCATCCCCGATTCCAGCGCCACCACAAAATCGCCAACAAGATTGCTGCCGACGCCAGCAAGAAGATCCAGCCCCGCCTGCGACGTTTGCGGGAGGGAGGCGGAGCACCGCCCGCTCCCCCACTCTCGGAACCTTTCCCGGCGGCGGCTTCGATCGGAATCCTCGCGCGCACTCCCAGTTCCGGCTCCGCTTTCGCTGTTCCTGCCCAATCGCGAATCGCCGCCTGCTGTTCAACCGACAGCCCCACAAACTCCATCCCCGAGCGCAGCTTGTCGTGATGCCGCACCAGCGCCCGCGTGCGCAGCGGATCCTCCATCAGCGGCAGCCGGATCTCCACTCCCACCGCCTCGCCCGGCAACAGTTCCCCCGCCAGCACCGCTGCCACTCCGCTCTCGCCCAGGTTCACCGACCGCCCCGGCAAAGTATCCGGAATCCCCGACCGCAGCACCGTCACATCCACCGGTGCTTGCACCCGGTAGCGCGGCCTAAGCCGCCGCGATGGCTGATCCCGCCCGGGTTCTTGTGCCCCTGTCGCCATTTCAATTCTCAGGTTTTTGTGGAGAAGCTAATGCACCACGGAGTCACAGAGACAGAGACACTGAGAAGAGCAACCCAAAAAGGATTTCTCTGTGTCGGAGCCTGCCCTGAGCGAAGCCGAAGGGTGCCTCTGTGGTGAATGATTTTCTGTATCGGACTCGACATCAGCGCCGCAGTTCTATGACCTCGCTCCCGTTTGCCACCAGCACCACGCTCGCCAGGCCAATAAACAGCCCGTGTTCCACCACGCCCGGCATATCGCTGAGCTGCCGCGCCAGTCCATCGGCATCCGGAATCTGTCCGAATCGGCAATCCAGAATGTGGTTGTTCTCGTCGGTCAAGAACGGTTTTCCATCCGTTTGCCGCCGCAGTTTTACCTCCGCGCCCAGCCCCGCAATCCTTTTGGTCACCAGCGATTGCGCGAACTTGATCACTTCCACCGGCAGCGGAAACCTTCCCAGCACCGAAACTCTCTTCGTCGCATCGGCCACAATCACCAACTGCCTGGTCGCCGAAGCCACAATCTTTTCCCGCAGCAACGCCCCGCCCCCACCTTTAATCAATCGCAATTGCGGATCAAACTCATCCGCGCCGTCGACCGTTACATCGATCTCCTGATATTCATCCAGCGTGGTCAGCGGAATCCCCAGGCTTGCCGCCATTTTCCCCGAATGGTCTGAAGTGGGTATTCCCCGGACTCTCAGCCCATTCTTCACCTGCTCGCCCAGCAGTTGAATGAAATACGCCGCAGTCGATCCCGTTCCCAGCCCAACGATTTGACCATCCTTCACGAACCGCAAACTCGCCCGCGCCGCCGCCTCTTTTTCCCGATCATTCGCCATAGGTTTTCGACATTTCAGTAACCGCTCCCCAGACTTTGCTGGCTAACTTGTGCCGCCGCCTAGCCAAAGCTCTTCTCCACGTAAATCAAATACCCAGCCAGCGCCAGCCCGAACAACGCCGTCAGGATCGTCACCAGATCCACGATAAATCCCGCAGGCTCAAACTTCCCTTCATCCAGTTGCGCTCGCGTTCTCCGATAACGCGCCAGTCCGGCCACCACCATCACCACGCCCGCCAGAATCGAACTCATCCCCATCCACACCGAGAGCCCCGTGGATTTTGATCCGTGCCCCTGAAACTCGGTCAACTGCCTCATGGCAATGGCAAACCGGCCAATGGCGAATCCAAACACCACAATCGCCACGCTGGTCCGCACCCACGCCAGAAACGTGCGCTCGTTGGCTAAATGATCGCGGGCCCGGTTGGAATCCTCAACCACGGTGTCTCCAGACGTCGGCAGCATTATTCCACAGCCTTCGCCACCAGCGCGCCCACAACCGCAATATTCTTGATCAAGTCCTCCGGCACGCCGTGCCGCTGCTGCAAATACTCCGGACTATTGTAGGAAACCCAAACCTTCCCTTTTTCGTCTTCCCACACCAGAGCCTTCAGCGGCAGATCGATCGCCACCGTAGGCGCGGCCACCATCACCGGCGTTCCTCCCTTCGGATTGCCGAAGATCATCAGCTTCGTCGGCCGCATTTTCATCCCGACCTTCTCCGCCTCGCCGCTGTGGTCGATCAAAGCGAACACGCGTACTCCACGCTCGCCGAGAACAGATTCCAGTCGCCGCACGGTTTCGTCCACCGAATACGGGCTTGCAACCTGCAAGAGACCGTTGCCTTGCATAACCTCACTCCTTTCGTGTTGTCATCCAGAGCGAAGGTTGTGCTTCGCGAACGCGAAACACAACCGCAGTCGAAGGATCCCTACCAGCCAGCACGGCCATTGATCCACCAAAGCATTCCGTCAGCCCTCGCTTTCTAACCTCGCACCTCAAGACGCAAGTTGCGCCTTTCACGTCGCAATCATCTTCCCCAGGATCTCTTTCAAAATCTTCGCCGCCACGGTCGCCGTCATTCCGGAAACATCCTGCACCGGGTTGTACTCCACAATGTCCGCCCCCACAACCGTTCCCTTAATAGCATGTAGATGAGCAATCGCCTCCCGCACCGTCATCCCGCCGGGTTCGCGATGCGAAACTCCCGGCGCGAACGCCGGATCGAGTAAGTCGATATCGAATGAAACATAAACCGGCCCGTGAATCTCCAGCCGGTCATAAGCCGGAAGTGCTCGCATTTCCACCACCTCAACGCCGAATCTCGCCGCCTGCTCGCGCTGATGCCCAACTATCGTCCGAATCCCCACCTGCACCAGCCGCTTCGCCAGCTGTTCCTCCATAATGCGCGCGAAAGGACACGCGTGCGACATACGGCTGCCTTCGAACTCGTCGTACAAATCCGGATGCGCGTCGAAATGAACGATCGTCAGTTCTGCATAACGCCGCGCAAAAGCCTTCAAGATCGGATACGTAACCGAATGATCCCCACCCAGCAACACCGGACGCTCGCCCTTCCCCAGCAACTCGCTCACCGCGCGCTCGATCTCCGCAAAATTCTCGGCAACGTTCTCCCGCAAATCCTTCAACCCCAAGTCGCCCGCATCCGCAAACGCGTCCGCTGCGCCCAAGTCCACGCCCAACTCTGTCCACTTGTTCGAAGCATCGCAGCGCAAGGCCTCGCGGATCTTCGCGGGCGCGCCCGCCGCTCCACGCAGATAGGACGAATTCACATCCAGCGGTATTCCGAGAAGAGTCGGCATGTCTGGTGTCTCGTTTCCCAGCAAGATTCCTGCTAGTCTACCTCGCCTGCGCCGGCAAGTTTCACCCTGCGTTCCCCTGTGCCCTCTGTGGTTGGTTTTGCGGAGATCCGAATCTCCCGCATCCCGCCGCGCATCCGTTATCCTAGTAACGAACTCATATGCCTACCCAGAAATCCAAGTCTTCCAATGGCGGAGCAAGAGCTGCCGTCATTGAAACGTCAGCGAACCTCGAGCGCGAGAGTGTTTTCAACGCCTTCCGCCAATGGGGATACCTCGAAGGCGACCTCGATCCCCTTGGCTTTCTCCGTCCCCGTCCCACCGCCGAACTGCAGATCGACAGCGAGTACGCCCGCGAGGCCCGCTCCATCTACTCTTCGACCATCGGTGTCGAAATCAATCACATCTACGCTCCCGAACGCCGCCGCTGGATTTACGAGCAGATGGAATCTCCATCTCAGGGTTTCGAGGTCACAGAAAAAGATCAGGCTCGCATTCTCGACCTGCTCATCCGCGCCGACGTCTTCGAGCAGGTCATGCAGCAGCGTTATCTCGGCAGCAAGCGCTTTTCGCTCGAAGGCGTCACCGCGCTGATCCCGCTGGTCGATGAAATTCTCGATACCGGCTCCCGCCTCGGCGCCACCGAACTTGTGATGGGCATGAGCCATCGCGGACGCCTCAACGTCATCGCCCACGTCGCCCGCCGATCGCCCGAAGAAATCTTTGCCGGCTTTGAAGACGTCGACCCCCGCAGTGTTCTCGGCTCCGGCGACGTCAAATACCACATGGGAGCGACCGGCGAGTACATCACGCGCAGCGGAGGCAAAGTTCATATCCATCTGGTTTCAAATCCCAGCCACCTCGAAGCCGTCGATCCCGTCACCGTCGGCCGCACCCGCGCCAAGCAAGACCGCACCGGCGAAGGCGGACGCGAGAAATATCTCCCGCTCCTCGTCCACGGCGACGCCGCCTTCGCCGGACAAGGCATCCTCGCCGAGACCATGAACTATGCCGATCTTCCCGGTTACACCGTCGGCGGCACCATTCACGTGGTCGTCAACAACTTGCTCGGATTCACCACCAGCTATCTCGAAGAGCACTCCACTCGCTTCGCCGCCTGCATCGCGCGCCGCCAGTCCATCCCCATCTTCCATGTCAACGGCGAAGATGTGGACGCTGTAGTCCGTGTCGCCCGCCTCGCCACCGAATACCGCTACCGCTTCGGCACCGACGTAGTCATCGACCTCATCGGCTACCGCCGCCACGGTCACAGCGAAGTCGACGACCCCACCGTCACCCAGCCGCTGCTCTATAAGAAGATCAAAGACCATCCCCCTCTCTGGGAAATCTACGCCGACGACATCGGCGCCACCGACGTCCCCGCGCAGGCCGCCGCCATCAAAGCCGAGTTTGAGACTGCGCAGAAAGATGCCGGCAAGATCACCAAGAAGCCCTTAATGCGCGACCTGCCCACATATTGGGACCAGTATTATGGAGGCCGCCACAAAGCAGAGTTCGAAGTGGAAACCGGACTCTCGTCCGAAGAACTAGCCGAGTTCACCAATCGTCTCACCACGTATCCGGAAGGCTTTCACATCCATCCGAAAGTTAAGAAACTCCTCGAGCAGCGCGCCGAGATGGGCGCGGGCAAGCGGCCCGTCGATTACGGCATGGCGGAAGCCCTCGCCTTCGCCAGTCTGGCAAAGGCCGGCATCCCGGTTCGCTTATCCGGTCAGGACTCCCGCCGCGGCACTTTCAACCAGCGTCACTCCGTCCTCATCGATATCGAAAACGAGAACGAATACGTTCCGTTGGAAAATATCGTGCCCGGTCAGGCCCGCTGCGGAATTCACAACTCAACTCTTTCCGAGCCCGGCGTCCTCGGCTTCGAATACGGCTACAGCCGCGACTATCCCGAGGCGCTCGTCCTCTGGGAAGCCCAGTTCGGCGACTTCGTGAACGTCGCGCAAGCTATCATCGACCAGTTCATCTCCGCCGGAGAAGCCAAGTGGAATCTGCTCTCCGGCGTCGTCATGCTTCTCCCGCACGGTTACGAAGGCCAGGGACCGGAACACTCCAGCGCCCGCATCGAGCGCTTCCTGCAGCTCGCAGCGAAACACAACATCCAGATCGCGCAGCCCTCGAATGCCGCGCAGTATTTTCACCTGCTCCGCCGCCAGGCTCTGCGTCACTGGCGAAAGCCGCTGGTAGTCTTCACGCCGAAAAGCATGCTGCGCCATCCCGACGCCTCCTCGCCCATCGAAGACTTCACCCACAAGAATTTCCAGAATGTAATTCCAGACACCGAAATCGGCGACGCCGACCGTATCCTGGTCTGCACCGGAAAGATCGGCCACGAGCTCCAGGCCGAGCGCAAGAAGAGAAAAGACAACTCGACCGCCATCGTCTTTCTCGAACAGCTCTATCCCTTCCCGGAAAAAGAACTCATCGCCGAATTCGCCCGCCACGGCGAATCCGGCGACATCGTCTGGGTCCAGGAAGAGCCCGCCAACATGGGCGCGTTATTCAACATGCTCCCGCGCCTCCAGCGCATCGCCGGCGCCCGCCACGTGCTCTCCGTAAAACGCAGCTCCAGCGCCAGCCCCGCCACCGGCAGCGCCAAAGCCCACGAGGTAGAACAGAAGACGCTGCTGACGTTAGCCTTCACCACGAAGGGATAGGCAGGAAGTCGGTAGCCATAGATGATTCTTGTCATTCCGAACCGCTTCAGCGGTGAGGAATCTGCTGTCTGCTGGCACCAGCACAACGCATGTGTGGACGCCGCCTTGGCTGTCCTGCGAGGGAAAGGAGCCCGCGAATTAGCTTGGCCCGCACGGTTTGTATTGGATTGAGTTGACGATATCGATGGCTTCCTGAATCATCTTTTTTAGGGAGCGGTTATTGAAATTTGGAAGTTGATCGGGTTTTTTCGCTTGAAAGGTGAATGTATACGCTTTTTCGCCACACGCCCTACCCGACAAGTCGAAGAAGTATCCTCCTTCAGCCGTTGTAAAATATCCGCCGAACCAGCGGCGGATTGCTCCGTTTTCGTCGCCCCAGGCACGGGAGTCAATCTTGACGCCGCAATGCTCGCCAATCCCAGCCTTATTTGGGTTCGCAACCACGTTAGTGAACATCAAGACGCGGCTAGCAGGCTGCGGGTACTCAGACAAGTACAAACTGCAGTCCCATGCATCATCGGCACCGGGCCATGGAATGTTGAAAATTTCGATGAACCTCCCGCCCTCGATCCCGCTGGCATGTCCTGTGTTGTAGGCAAGACCTAAAATGTAAGCGTTTTTCCGGAGGATCAGCTTGCCCTCACCTTGGCTTACCGAATTGCCGAGAGAGTCGGCCGATCCCGTGTCTTTGACTTCGCTATCAGACAAAATTCGCCAGCCCGATGGAATCCGAACCTTAATCTCACGGTCTTCGTAGATTTTGGGTGAATTTTTAACAGTCGTAGAATCATGCGTCCTGGATTCGACAGATTGCGCGTGCGCACGAGTGAAGGACCCAGTTACTAAAAGGACCACTACCGCTGCTGCAATCGACGACAAGTGCATAAAAGCCTCAGCCACAGAAATCGGGAGATTTTTGGCTTCCTTTTCACCGCACGCTGGAGACCAAGCTATAGCCGGAGAATACAGGAATTCAACTAAGTGTTCTGTCTGCATAGCTCCACACTGCGTGTGTCTATCGACACGCGTACACGGGTCGATCAGTGGTGTACGCTTCCACCAGAAATGCATATCTCATAGCCACAAATGTTACCCTAATCCTCCGAATCGCCACCATGCCCCGCCGCCCCCAACCCCTCCGCGTCGCCATCGACACCGGCGGAACCTTCACCGACTGTGTCTGGATCGACCGCGGCGGCCTGCGTATGCTGAAAGTTTTCTCCACCCCCGCCGACCCCTCCCAAGCCATCGTCGAAGCCCTCAGCAAAATCGCCCACGAAGGCGAACTAGTCCTCCTCCACGGCACCACCGTCGGCACCAACACTCTGCTGGAACGCAAAGGCGCGCGCACCGCCCTGGTCACCACCGCCGGCTTCGAAGACGCCATCGAGATCGGCCGTCAAGCCCGCCCCAAGCTCTACGACTTCTTCTTCGACCGCGTCGAACCTCTCGTCCCCGCCGATCTCCGCTTCGGCATCGAAGAACGCACCGCCAGCGACGGCGAAATCCTGACTGCGCCCACGCCTGCGGACTTGCAATCGCTAGCCTTCCAAGTCAAAGCGAAGCAGCCCGCGTCTATCGCCATCTCGCTACTCTTCTCTTTCGCAAATCCGAAAAACGAGCAAGCAATCGCGGATGCCCTCAAGTCTCCGGGCGTTCCGCTCTCCATCTCCCACCAAATCCTTCCCGAATTCCGCGAATACGAGCGCACCTCAACCGTAGTCATCAACGCCTACCTCCAGCCGGTAATGCAGCGTTATCTCGAGAATCTGGAGCGCCGGGCAGAATCGCTCCGTCTAGAGCTGCCGGTGAAATACCGTGTAGAGCGGCGCTTCAGCGCCGCGAAAAGCGCTCACAAGAATGCTGGGGCTTTAGCCCCCGCGGTGCGAATCTTCGTAATGCAATCCAGCGGCGGCATCACCTCGCTCGCCGCTGCCGCAAGCGAGCCCGTCCGCACCGTCCTCTCCGGCCCCGCCGGAGGCGTAGTCGGCGCCGCCGCCCGCGCCCGCGCCAGCGGATTCTCCCGCATCATCGCCTTCGATATGGGAGGCACTTCCACGGACGTCTCCCTGGTCGAAGGAGCGCCGACCACCGCCAACGATGCGCAAGTCGCCGGACTCCCCATCGGCGTCCCCATGCTCGACATCCACACCGTCGGCGCTGGCGGAGGCTCGCTCGCCCGCTTCGACGCCGCCGGCGTTCTTCGCGTCGGTCCCGAATCCGCTGGCGCCGATCCCGGCCCCATCTGCTATGGTCGCGGCACTCAGCCCACCGTCACCGACGCCAACCTCTTACTAGGCCGCCTGCAGCCCACACGCTTTCTCGGCGGCGACTTCACCCTCGATCTCGACCGCACCCGCCGCGTAACACGCGAGTGGTTGAAGAAACAGAAAAGTCCGCTCACTCTTGAAAAATTCGCCGCCGGAGTCCTCCGCGTGGTGAACGCCACGATGGAGAAAGCGATCCGCGTCGTCTCCATCGAGCGCGGACGCGATCCCCGCGACTTCGCCCTGGTCGCCTTCGGCGGCGCCGGAGGCCTGCATGCCTGCGCTCTCGCCGAGTCTCTCAGCATCCCGCGCGTAATCGTGCCT
>Ga0302319_10001875_pt1 | contig 46463 bp, 31 predicted proteins | sample Bog_T0_2_FD_203319 | JGI IMG/M metagenome (GOLD analysis project Ga0302319, IMG submission 203319) | Peat permafrost microbial communities from Stordalen Mire near Abisko, Sweden - Bog_T0_2 | ecosystem: Environmental > Terrestrial > Soil > Wetlands > Peat | place: Sweden: Abisko, Stordalen Mire...
TTTCGTCCCGCCCTTCACCCGCCAGGTGATCCGAAACCAGCGACGTAAATGTGCTCATCACCCCCAATTTTACTCGCTCTGAAACGCTTTGACCACTATTCCAATTGCGGACATTAGGTTCATTCAAGGCCAAGGAAGTACAGCACCTAACTTTCCTATTGTTCAGCCGGCAGGAAAACATCGAGCGCCGGGAGGCGCATTTTCATACGGCCTTGCGTCTGGAGAGCATGGAGGCGGTGCAGCGGAATTCGCAGTGGTCGCTGCCGTTCCAGCCCAAAATTCAGCGGGTGACGCTGCATTGGATCAAGATCCGTCGGGGGGAGCAGGAGATCAATCAGGCCGACCTGCAAAAAATGAGGTTGCTGGAGCGGGAGGAGGGGCTGGAACGATTGGTCATCACGGGGCATTTCACGGCATTATTGCTGCTGGAGGATGTGCGGCCGGGGGATGTAATCGAATCCTGCTATACGATTGAAACGCACCCCCGGCTGTTGGCCGATCATTATGGGTCATTTTTTCACCTGCTGCCGGGTGTGGCGGTGGCGGTTTATCAGTATTCCGTGCAGTTCAAGACAGGTCGGCCGATGAAGTGGAAGGCGTCGGGCAATGATTTGAAGCCGGTGGAGAGCGTGGAAAATGAGGACACCCGGTGGGTGTGGACGGGGGCGGATCAAGCGGGCGACCGGGTGGAGAAGCATACGCCATCTTGGCATCTGGCACCGCCGTGGATGCAGGTTTCGGATTGTCCGGACTGGGGCACGGTGGGGACGGCGGTGGCGCGGGCATGGCAGGAGGTGCCGGAGGATGAGGCGGTGACGGAAGTGGCGAAGGGCCTGGCCGCCGGCGGTGATGATGTTTTGGTGCAGATCGCAAAGGCGGTTGAATTTGTGCAGGATGAGTTTCGTTACCTGAGCGTGAACATTGAGTTTGGGGGCCAGGTGCCGCAACCGCCGGGGGTGGTGTTGCGCAAGCGTTATGGGGATTGCAAGGATCTGACCTTTTTATTGGTGCATATCCTGAGGCGGCTGTGGGTGACCGCGCGGCCGATCCTGGTGCATTCGCAATTACGAAAATCCGTGGGCGAGGTGCTGCCGATGCTGGGGTTCAATCATGTGATTGTGGAATTTGAGGTGCAGGGCCAGACGCGCTGGGTGGATGGAGTGATCAAAAGACAGGGGGGCGGCGCCTTGAACCGGTTTGTGCCGCATTACGGTCTGGGTTTGCCGGTGGATGTGCAGGGCGGGGGATTGATCGAGGAGCCGCCGGTTACCGGGAGAACTGATCATTATGAGCTGACGGAGACAATGCTGTTGGACACGTCGGGAGCGGCATCGCACCTGTCGGTTTTGTTGGTCACGAAGGGGGTGCATGCCGATGGTCTGCGGCAACAGTTTCAAACCCAGGGGCCAGTGGAGTTTGCCCGCAACCGGCTGCAATTTCATAACAGCCGGTTCGTCCGGGCGGAGCGGGCCGGGGACATCCAGCATCGGGATGACCGGGCGGCCAATGAATTTACGCTGGCGGAGGTGTATGTCATCAACGGCTTTTTGCATAACACCAGCAAGCCGGGGCTGCAGCAATTTGTTTACCCGTGCCATTTGGTGACCAGCACGTTGGTCAAGCCGGAGCTGACGCCCCGGACGGCTCCCTTTGGCCTGCCTTATCCCTGCAACGTGGTCCATGTCATCACTATTTTTCTGTCCACGCAACGGAAGCGGGATGTGACCCGGATATCGGTGGGGAATGACTACATCAATTTTAACCGGCAAATGGAGATTAACCGGGGGCATTGGTCATTGACGCTAAAATTTTCCACGCGGGCCGAGGCGGTGCCGCCGGAACGGATGGATGATTATCGAGCGAAAGTTGAAGAAATATGGAAGAACTCCGGCCTGGTCTTAAATGTTTTAGCCGGGCACGCGCATCCCTTTAAGCCAAGGAATTTTGGCGCGCTGCCGGCACCGGTGGTCAAGCTGCCGCCGATTGTGCCGCAGCTTAAGCCGGGGGCTGTGGCGGCAGTTAACACGGGGGAGGCAGCTTCGCCGGATGATTTGGATGATTCACGGCCTCGGCACAGACGACATTCGCGGGCTGAGATGATGGGTCGTGGGCGGTTGACGATTACATTGATTGCCATCGGCCTATTGGTGGCTTTGATGGTGATCATGTTGGCGATGCTGTGAGGGGTGAGCAGCCTTGAAAAAGAGAAAGCCCGGGCACAACCCCGGGCTTTTCACACACACGCACCTGAGAACTCAGTGCGTTAAACACAACCATACTTTAACAGATTCCATGTCCCCCACCAGTCACCAGTACTGGGGACATGGGGAAAATTTTGGAGAGGTCAGAATTTGGCGGTCACCGGTCAGAAAATGTACGTGGTTATGGGGTGGGTTTTAAAAAGGGTTTGAGCTGGGGAACGGCGGTGAGGAATTCTTTCATGATCAGGGTGGCCATGGCGCGGGCGCCGGCTTCGTTGAAGTGGGTGCTGTCGCCGGTTTTGTTGGCGAACTTGGCGCTTTCGAGGGGGCCGAGTTTTTCCATGAGCTGGCGGCTGGCGGTTTGCAGGTCGATGAGGTGAACGTGTTTTTCCAAGGCGACGGTTTGCATGGCGGCGGCATAGGCGGTCAGCGGGCGGGCCGGGGGTTGGGGATCGGTGATTTTGCCTTGGGGGTCGAAGGGTCCGGCGGACCATGGGGGTGATGAGGATGGGGGTGGCGCCGTGGGCGCGGGCATCATCGATGTAGCGGCGGAGGTAGTCGGGGTAGGTGGTCGCGGGGTCGGTGGCCTCGGGCTGGTCGGGGGAATGGGAGTCGTTGTGGCCAAATTGGATGAGGATATAGTCGGGTTTGAGGTCGAGGGCTTTCTGCCAGCGGCCTTCGGTGATGAAGGTTTTGGTGCTGCGGCCGGCGGCGGCGAGGTTGGTGATGGTGACGGTGCCGGGGGTAAAGTATTCCGGCAGGTACTGGCCCCAGCCGCGGGTGGGCTGATTGACGGGATAGTTGCACACGGTGGAGTCGCCGATGAGGACGATGCGGATGGGGGAGGGCACGGGGTCTGCGGCGTGGGTGATGACCGGGAGGAGGACGGTCAGGAGGCAAGTCAGGAGGATGCGCATGTGGACAAAAGCTAAAACTCCAAAATTCTAAAAGGACACTGGGGCAAAGCAGAAATAAATTTTAAGGCAATGGGACGGAGGCGGGCGTGTTGGTGTTGGTCAGGGCGGCGGGGGGGGCGTTGGTTTCGGCGGGGAGGCCGAGCTGGGAGCGGAGGATGGTGCGGGCCTGGGGGATCAGGCCATGCTGGGTGTCGAGCAATTGGTCCAAGACGTATTGGTTGAGGGTTTTCATGGGGGGCAACGGGGTGCGCACGTTTTTGCCGCCGGTGGCGGATTTTTCCTGATAGCGGGCGTAAACTTTATTGGCGAGGAGGAGGTAGCCGGCGGAGCGGTCATCCTGGCCCATGGCGAGCTCGGTGTAGGCGCGGACGATAAGACCTTGGACGGCGGAGGTGACGCGTTCCTGGGAGGTTTCGTTGACGTCGATGTTGGCGGTGGTGATGGCAAATTCATCGAGGGTGACGTTGCGGGGAAAGGAGTTGGGGTCTTTCTCGATGATGGTTTTATTGGGGTAGGTGTCCCCGAGAATTTTGAACCATTTGGCGGCGTCGGCGATCCGATTGTTTTCGTAGAGGAAGTAGATGGCGTCGCGGAGGAAGTTGCGGTGGGCGTTGGCGAAATTGTCGTGCATCTTGGGGTCCGCGGCCATCATGGCCAGGTAGGCGGCGTTGACCTTGGGGATGAGCTCGAGGTTGGGCCCGAAGGCAGGGAGGTTGGAGAAGGGGTTGGGGATGATGCGGCCGTGGTGGAAGGCCTGAAAGATGGATTGATAGATGCTGCGGCGGAGGGTGGTGACGTCGTCGGCCTTGACGTTGTCGGGGTTGCGGTCGGCGGCGGCGATGCCGGCGGCGGCCCAGTAGATGGCGTGGGCCTCGGGGGTGCGCCAGTCGAGGGGGCCGTACTGGCGGTCGACGTTCTGGGCGAAGGCGGGGTCGATCTTAAAATGGTTGGTGAAGGTCTGGAGGCGTTGCAGGGTCTCGGGGGTGCGGGGGTTGAGGAGGTCGTCAAAGTTGGTGCCCTGCGGACCGAAATAGGGGGACATCTCGAGGGCCCATTGTTGTTTGTAGTAGAGGTTGGCCTCATCGAGGTTGGCACCCATTTTGTGCTGGAAGAACCAGGAGAGTTCGCGGTGGATGAGGGGGTTGTCCGGGTTGTAGGGGAGGCCTTGGTCACGGAGAAGGGCGATGCCGCGCTGGACCCAGCGCCAGCGGTCCTCGGGGGCGGTGAATTTTACGGAGATGTTGTAGGCCATGTTCCAGGCCTGGAAGAGCCAGACTTGGGAGAAATTGGGCTCGAGCTCGGTGATCCAGGTGGCGAGCTGGGCGGCCTCGAAGTATTGGTCGTTTTGCTGGAGGGTATTGGTGCGGATCCAGAGGAGGTTGGAGATCAGGCCGCGGAAACCGCCGAGGGCGACGGTGGTGAAGGCGAGCATCGGCGGGGCGTTGTCGAGGGCGGCGGTGTGGGTGAGACCGAGGCGGTTGCGGTCGGTGTTCAGGAAATTCTGGATCTGGCCGGAGCCGATCAGCAAGGCGACGGCCAGGCACAGGAGCAGGATTTTTTTGGAGCGGGCGTTCATTGGGTGCCCTGGGCGGTGGCGAGTTCGCGGCGGTTAAAGAGGAGGATGCCGGCGAGGCCGATGACGCCGCCGAGCAACAAGACGATCTGGGCGAAGGCGGCGCCGAGTTCGCTCCAAGGGATGGCGCGGCCGGTGCTGAGGTCGTCGATGGGCGAATAGTCCTCGGCGAGATTGATGACGACGAGGACGGCCTTGAAGACGGGGATCAGCACGATGTCAGCGCCGGAATAGCCGGCGACGCCGGTTTCATCGTTGCCGGCGGCGACGGTGCCATTGTCGACGGCGTCGGAGATGGTGCCGCTGGAGAGGCCGACGATGAGGATGCCGACAGAGAAGAAGGCGGCGACAGGGAAGGAGAGAAAGCTGGCGGCGGTGAGGCCCAGGGCGGTGAGCAGGGCGAGCCAGCACCAAATGATGCCCAGGCCGCGCGCGTAGTTGAGGGCGAAGCCGCCTTCGGGGTAGAGCACCTGGATGCCATCGGCGACGGGAAAGGAGAGGGTGGTGGCGTTGGGATTCATGAAGAGGATGGTGAGCCGGCCGGAGGCGTCGCAGAGATTGGCGGGGATGTCGATCTCGTGAAAGGTGTCGGGGGACATGTTCAGGGCGAGGGGCTGTTCCTGAGGCCAGAAATTGGTGCTACCGGCTTCGCCGAACTGCCAGAGGCCGTCAAAGGTGGAGGATGAGCTGGCGCCGGAGGTGTTGAACTTGACGCGGAGCTGCATGGGAAGATTCCCGAAATAGCTGCGGGGATGGCCGAGGTCGATCTGCCATTGGCGGACGGAATTGGGGGGGACGATTTCGAGGCCGGCCTGGACCTGGGTGCGGATCTCCTTGCGGACTTCGGCGAGGTTCGCCTGTTGGTCGGGGCTGGCCTTGAGGCGGTCGGCAAGTTCACGGTCGGTTTCCGCGTCGATGGCGGCGGACTGGTCGGCCTGGCCGGCGGCGCCGCGGGCGATGAGAACCTGGGAGCGGAGGACTGATTGTTCGGCGGCGGGGAGATGGGCGGCGCGCCATTGAAGGAGGCCGTAGACGCTGGCCCCGGCGAGGGCGAGGAGGGCCGCGTTGAGGGACATGATGCCGATCCATTTGCCGAGCCAGATCTGCCAGCGGGCGACGGGCTTGGTGGCCAGGACCTGCATCTGGCATTCCTCAATGTCGCGGGCGAGGGTGCCGCAGGAGAGCCAGAGGGTGGCAAAGCCGAGAAGGCCGGTGATGGTGCTAAGGGTATAGGTCAGGAGAATCTGGGTGAAGCCGCGGGGGGTGCCGTCGTCTTCAATGAGCAGCGGGAGGCCGACGACGGAGGCGAGGAGCAGGGCGGCGAGGACGAGAAAGAGACGGAAGCGGAAGGCGGCCTTCCACGTCAAACCAGCAATGGCGAGCAGGCGTTGCATGGTGCGGCTTACGCCTTGGGTTTGCCGAGGAGGGAGGCGAGTTTTTCGTCCGCCTTGGCCAGGTCAGCGGGCTTGGCGGCGGGGCCGGGTGACGCCGGGGCCGGTGCGGCCGGAGCGGCGGCAGGCTGGGCGAGGGCGGCGAGCCGATTATCGGCGGCAGTGGGTGCCGGTGCGGGTTCGGCTGCGGGCGGCTGCGGTGCTGCGGGCACCGGGGCGGCCAGGCGGGCGAGGACCTTGTTGACGGGTTCGGCGGCGGCGTTTTCGGATTCGTTGCCGCGCAGATAGGCGGCGACGCGGGCGCCGGACTGGGCGCCGCTGGTTTCCTGGGCGGCGCGGGCCTTTTGGACGACGTCGAGAAAATAGCTTTCGAGGTTCTGGCTGGGATTTTCGACGCGGACTTCGCCGGCACCGATGTCGTGGCGGATGGTTTGCAGGACGCGGGCGAGGGTTTCGGGGGGCAGCACGGGGGTGGTGATGCGCAGGGAATCGGGGCGGGCGAGAAGATCCTTGAGGGAACCGGACGCCTGGATTTTGCCGCCGTAATAAATGACGACGCGGTCGCAGACGTCCTCGACATCGGCGAGGAGGTGGCTGCTGAGGATGACGGTTTTACCGCGGCAGGCGAGGGCGACGATCAGGTCCTTGACTTCGCGGCAGCCGATGGGGTCGAGGCCGGCGGTGGGTTCATCGAGGATGATGAGGTCGGGGTCGTTGATGAGGGCCTGGGCGAGGCCGATGCGGCGCTGCATGCCCTTGGAAAATTCGCCAATCGCACGGGTGCGGGTCTGACCGAGGCCGACCATGTCCAGGAGCTGTTCGGCGCGGCCGTCGCGCTCGTCCTTGGAGAGCTTGAAGAGGTTGCCAAAAAAATCGAGGGTCTCGCGGGAGTTGAGGTAGCGGTAGAGATAGGATTCCTCCGGGAGATAACCGATGCGGGCCTTGGTGGCGACGTGGCGGGGGGAATGGCCGAAGACTTCGATGTGGCCTTTCGTGGGGTAAAGGAGGCCGAGCAGGAGCTTGACGGTAGTGGATTTGCCGGAGCCGTTGGGTCCGAGCAGGCCGAAGACCTCGCCGCGGCGGACCTCGAAATCGACGTTGTCAACGGCGCGGGCCTTAGGGCGGTTCCAGAAATCTTTGAAGACCTTGGTGAGGCCGCGCACGGAGACGACGACCTCGCCGGCGGCCGGGTCCGCAGCGGAAGGGATGGGTTCGGTGGCGGTCATAGGGTGCTTACGCCGGTTTGGGGGTCAATTGACCGGTGGCCGGCGCGGCCGGGGCGGACTCGGCGGCGGGGAGAAAGTGTTCGAGCTCCTCACCTTTGCGGACGAGACGGGCGCTGTTGAAGATGACGATGAGGGAGCCGACGTTGTGGAGGATGGCGGCCTCGATGGCATTGATGTAGCCGAAGGACGTGACGGAGAGGCCGACAACGATGAAGGCCAGGCCGAAGAGGAAATTTTGGTTGATGACGGAGCGGGTGCTGCGGGAGAGAGTGACGAGGAAGGGCAGGCGGCGCAGGTCATTGTTCATCAGGGCGATGGTGGCGCTGTGGATGGCGACTTCGCTGCCGGCGGCGCCCATGGCGATGCCGAGATCACCGGCAGCCAGGGCGGGGGCGTCGTTGACGCCATCACCGACGACGGCGACCTTGTAGCCCTTGGCCTTCATGGCGCGGACAAATTCGACCTTGTTCTGGGGGAGACAATCGCCGCGGGCCTCTTCGCAGGCGATCTCGGCGGCGACGCGGGTGACGACGGCCTGGCGGTCGCCGGAGACCATGGCGACGCGGCGGACGCCGGCGGCCTTGAGCTCGACGAGGGCGTCCTTGGCCTCGGCGCGGGTCTGGTCCTGCATGCCGACCCAGCCGATGCAGGCGCCGTTGAGGGCGACGAAGACGAGGCTCCAGCCCTCGGTCTCATTGAGGTCGACGGACGCGAGGAAACCGGGGTCGATGCCGTTGTCCTGGAGCCATTGGGCGCGGCCGACGAGGACGGTGCCGCCGTTGATCTGGGCGCGGACGCCACGGCCGGCGGTTTCGGCGAAATCGAGGGGTTCGGCGAGGGGCACGCCGGCCTCACCGGCGAGCGTGGCGAGGGCGCGGGCGGTGGGATGGTTGCTGTATTTCTCGGCGGAGGCGGCGAGCAGGAGGAGTTCGGCGGGCTTGGTGGCGCCCAGGGGCATGAGGCGGCTGACGGCAAGCTGGCCGGTGGTGAGGGTGCCGGTTTTATCAAAGACGAAGGCGTTGATCTTGGCGGCGAGCTCGATATCGGCGACGTTTTTGATGAGGATGCCGAGGCGGGCGGCGGCGGAGAGGGCGGCGACCATGGCGGTGGGCGTGGCCAGGATGAAGGCGCAGGGACAGGACACGACGAACACGGCGATGACCCGGCCGAGGTCGTGGGTGAAGGCCCAGACGAGCGCGCCAATGACCAGGACGAGGGGCGTGTAGAAGCCCATATACTGGTCCACAATTTTCATGATGGGCAGCTTGGTCTTCTCAGCGGCGAGAATGAGTTCGCGGACGCGGCCGAGCGTGGTATCGGTGCCGGCGCGGCTGACCTTGATCTCGAGGACACCGGTGAGATTCTGAGTGCCGGCAAAAACTTCATCACCGACTTTTTTATCGGCCGGAAGGGATTCGCCGGTGATAGTGGCCTGGTTGAAGGAGCCCTGGCCGGAGAGGATGAGACCGTCGGCGGCGACATTGTCGCCGGGCCGGATGCGGATGACATCGCCGACGGCGAGCTCGCTGGCGGCGACCTCCTCCTCGGATTTGTCGGCGCGCAGGCGGCGGGCCTTGGTGGGGGTGAGCTTGATGAGGGACTCGATGGAGTTGCGCGCGCCCTCGGCAGTGCGGGTCTCGATGAGTTCACCGATGAGCATGAAGAAGGCGATGATGGCGGCGGTCTTGTAATCACCAACGCCGAAGGCGGCGGAGGCGAAGGCGGCGAGGACGGCGATGGCGACGAGTTCGTTGATGGTCAGGCGGCCGTTGCGCAGGTCCTTGACGGCGGTGACGACGATGGGATAGCCGAGGATAATGGCGCCAATGCAGCCGCTGACGCTGGCGACCTGATGGCCGGAATCAAAAAACCAGTCGACGATGAAGGAGTTGAGGACAAATACGGCGCCGAGGATGGCCTGCCAGAGGTGGACCTTGGAATGTTCGTGGTCGTGGCCGCACCCACACTCAGGCCCATGCTCGTGGTGGTGATGATGATGGCCGTGCTCGTGGTCGTGCTGGCTTAAAAGGGAGGTGACTTGCATGGGATATCAGGGGTTGACGACGGCGGGGGGGGGCGGCTGGGGTCCGACGGGTTCGCGGTTCAGCATCAACCGCACTTCACGGGGCTGGCCATCCTCACGTTCGGGCAGGAAGAATTTGTCTTGGACGTTGGTGAGGGCCTCGCTCATGACCTCGGTCACCTTGAGGCGGGCGAACAGGGCGGGATACTTTTCATACTGCGGGAGCAGGTCGGTGAAGCGTTTGGCCTCGGCCTTGAGGGACTTGACGTAGTTGTCGCGGTCGGCGACGGCGAGGTTGGTTATGGTGACGGCCCGGGCGTCGGCGCCGCTGAGCACGGAGTTTTCATAGCTCTTGGCGTCCTCGAGCAGCTTGTTGCGATTTTCGCGGGCGGTGGTGACCTGAGAGAAGACGTCCTTCAACTGGCGCGGGGGAATTTTGTCCACCTCGCAATTATCAATGGAAATGCCGATCTGTTGCTGCTCAGTGAGGGCGGTGACGCGGGCGCGCACGGTGTCGCGGAAGCTGAGTTGGTCGCGCAGGAGGATGTCATCGACGTTGAATCGGGCGGCACTGAAAATCAGGGCGTTGTCGAGGTCGTTCTGGATGGTGACGGCGGCGTTGGTGAAATCGAACACGTAATGGAGCGGGTCATCGATGTGGTAATAAAGCGTGGCGCGCACATGGATGATATTCTGGTCGGCGGTGAGGACATAGCCGTCGATGGCGGGGTTGAGGGAACCGCCGGGGGGCGGCTCGGTGCCGCTCAGCTCCTGTTCGGGCGTGGTGAAATACCAGCCGACGGTGGACGAGACTTTTTGGATTTCGGCGATGGGGATATGGACGACGTCATCGATGGGGTAGGGGAAGGACCAGTGGAGGCCGGCGGTGAGCAGGGCTTCCTGCCCGGCACCGACGGGTTTGCCGAAGCGGAGGATGACGGCTTTTTCCTGGGGGCCGACGGTGAAGAAGCCGGAGCCCAGAAACACGAGGACCATGACGACCATCGCCAGCTTGACGATGAAGAAACTACTGCGCAAGGCCGCCTCGAGGGCCTGGGAACCGGCATCCTCGGCGGGCGCGGGCGGTTGGCCGTGGCCGCCATGACCATGGTCATGGTCGTGGTCGTGGGGATGATCGTGAGCGTGCTTCATGTTACTTCGCGGGCGGGTTGGCCGGCAGGCTGCGGAACAGATCAAACGGCGGGGTGCGTTCGTCGAAGATGAGCGTGGCGCGCGAGTTCAGGGACTGTTTGAGGGCGTCGACGCGTTGCAGGAAATTGGCGAGCTCGGGGTTTTGCTCAAAGACGGGCAGCGTCTGGGCGGCCTCGGCCTCGCCCTCGGCGCGGATGCGGGTGGCGACGGCGACGGCGTTGTTGACGGTCTCGGTGGCGCGGAGGTCTGCGGCGGACTTGATCTCGGTGGCCTTGGCCTCGCCGTCGTACTGGAGCTTGCTGATGAGAACCTGGCGCTCGGCGGTCATGCGTTGGAACACGGTCTGGACGACGCTGTCGGGGAGGCCGAGCTTCTTGATGCCGAGGAACTCGATCTCAATGCCGTAGTTGTTGGTGCTGAGCTGGGTTTTTACGGCGGCCTCGATCTCGCCCTCGATGGTCTCAAACTTGAGGTCGTCCGGGTTGGCGTTCACGAACTCGGAGAGGGGATGGTTGCCGATGACCTCGTTCTTGGCGTTGCGGAGAATGTTCTCGAGGAGTTGCCGGGCGGCGGGCAGGGAGGCGCCGGGGATCTTGCGGAAGAAGGCGGCGGCGTCATTGATTTTCCAGCCGACATAGATGCTGACCAGGGGGGTGTTGTTGTCCTTGGTGTAGGTCTGGCTGAACTTGTCCTCGAAATTCTGGACGCGCTGGTCGAACTTGTAGACGTTCTGGACGGGCCAGGGCCATTTGAAGTAGGCGCCGGGCTCGGTGAGGTTGGCGACGGGGCGGCCGAAGGTGGTCACGACGGCGACCTCGGACTGGCGGACTTGAAAGACGAAGAGCAGCAGCGCAAAGATCACCACCAGCACGGCGCCGATGATCAGGGTGAGGAAGTTTCTTTTCATGGCGTGGAATTATTTTGGACGTTCAAATTATTCAGGAGGTCTTCGCGGATTTTATCTTCAAGGTCAAAAATGACGACGTCCTGAGTGTTGGTGACGAGGAGGACGTATTTGCGGGCGTTGGCGGTGGCGGCGGCGAAGGTCTGGAAATAGGCGCGCTGACGGTATACGGAGGGCGCAGCTTCGTAGGCGGGGATCTGGTTGGTGAAAAGGGCGGCGCTGGCAAAGGCGTTCACTTCCAGGCGCTGGCGTTCAGCCTCGGCGACGTTGGTGGTGGTGAAGGCGAGGGCCTCGGCGAGGGAATTGGTGCGGATGTCCTCGGCTTGGGCGCGGAGGATGGCGGCCAGGCGGGTTTCGCCGGCGCCGACGACTTTTTCATAATCGGCGGCCACCTTGGTGGGGGGATGGATGTCCTGCAACCCGACAAAGATGATTTTGACGCCCAAGCGGCTGCGGTCGGCGGCGGCCTGGATGCGGTCGCTCAAAATTTGGGCGGCCTCGAGCCGGGTATGGGACATGATGTCGTTGATGTCCACGGAGGCGAGGTAGCGGACGGCCTCGCGGGTGGCGAGGTCGGTGAGGAGGCCGGCGGGATCGTTGTTGTTGGTGGCCCAGTCCAGAACGTTGGCGATCTGGTATTGGACGGGGATGCTGACGGTGATGAGGCTGACGGGCGGGGCCTTCAGTGTGTCGTTGGTGTCGCCGGAATCGGTCTGGATGGTCGGGGTCTCACGGTTGGCGACGAGGAAATTTTGCTCCTGATTGTGGGGCACGGTCCAGAGGATGACGCGTTCATTTTCGCTGGTGGCATCGGGCGTGAAGCCGATGGAGAAGGATTGGATCTGGTCGGTGCGGTAGCGGTAAACTTTTTCGGCGGGCCAGGGGAGCTTCAGGTGGGCGCCGGGCAGCAGGACGCCGTCAGGCAGGATGCGGCCGCAACGTTCGAGGATGCCCTGTTCACCCGCGTTGATGAAGACGATGCAGGTGGACAGGAGCAGGACGGCGAACTGGGCCAGGATGAGCGCGGGCAGGCTCTGGCGGAGCAGCTTGAAGAGCCAGGTTTCGGAGACTTGAAAGCCGAATTGATAATCCAGGGCCTGGGCGGCGGTGGTGAAGAGGCTTTCGGGCTGGCCGAGCAGGCCGACGAGGCGGCTGTCGTAGAGCGGCCGGGAGACGCGGCCCTTCAGGCGGGGCCGATAAATTTCGAGGAGCAGGGTGACGAGGAGTTCGACGGCCATGAGGCCGAGGAGGACGCAGAGTCCGCAGGCGAGGAAGAAATCGACCCGGGGAAATTCGGCCTTGAATGCGGCCAGACCGAGCCCGGCGACGAAACAGACATAAGCACCGGCGAGGAGGAAGCTGGCGCCGGGCCGCAGCAGGCGTTCGTCCTGCAGCCGGGCGATGGTGACGGAGAACCGACCGAGCAGAAACAGAATGAGGGCGAAAATGGCGAACAGGGCGAGCGCGGGCAGGGCGCGGTCGGCGGCGATGCCGGTGCCGGTGACGCCGGTCCAGCGCCAGAGAATCCAGGCGGCGCCGGCCTCGAGGAGGCAGAGGAGGACACAGAAGCCGGGGACGAGAAACTTCTCGAATTGCTCGCGGGCGCGGCGGGCGGGGAACACTTCGGATTCGCGGCCGGCGAACAGGGAGGAACCGCCCTTGACGCGGGAAAGTTCATCGACCTCAAGCTTTTCGAGGCGCTCATTTTCGGCCAGGCGCATCTGGAACCAGCTGATGAAGCTGATGAGGGCGGCGAGGCCGAGGAAGACGGCGGCGGGGCGGCCTGCGAGGGCGTTGGCATAGCCGGTGGCGACCAGGACGGCCAGGAATAGGAGGGCCGCCGCCAGCAGATTCACCAGCCCGTTTTTTTGGACATTGCGTTCCATGTTAACTTAGTTCCCGTTCTTCAAATAAAGCGGCGCCCACGGCCAGCGCGGCCCCGGCGTAAAACACCAGATATACAAAGGCCTTGCCGACATAGGCCCATTGAAAGGTGCTTTTGCCGCTTTCGAGGGCGTCGGCCAGCCAGAAAAGCTGCCAGTTTGGCATGACGGTGTAAAGGGTTGAGGCCCACCAACTGCCGTCGGCCGCCCGCCGGCCAAAAAGATAGTCGGACATCAGGCCGGCCAGAAACAGGGCGGAGCAGATGGCGAGGGTGGGGAGGATGTCGAGCCGGGTGGAACAGGCCGTGGCCAGCGCGGCGAGAATCCAGAGGGCGAAGAGGATGAGGATGCCGGCCGGCAACAGCCGCCAGTCCACCTGGGCGTAGGTGCCCAGGGTTTCGAGCTGAGAGGTGAATTGAAAGATCACGAAGGCACCCACGGTGATGGTGAACACGAGGGCCAGGACGGCGTCGCTGACGAAATTGCGGCGGAGGAAGAAGTTGCTGAAGCCGCCCAGCAGGTAGGCCAGCGCCACGGTGCCGCCCATGATCATGAGCGCGGCGAGGTCGGGCTTGCCGTAGGCGTCAAAGGACATCCAGCTCGCGAGGAGCACGCCCACGAGATTGACATAGGCCAGGAGGGTGAGGGCGGCGGCGAGGCCGGCATATTTGGCGAGCAGGAAGCGGGAGCGGCCGACGGGTTTGGCGAGGACGGCCAGCGCGGTGCCGGTGCGGATCTCCCGGGCAAGCGAAAGGGAGGCGCAGAGGACGGCACCAAAAAGCCCGGTGAGAAACATGACGGCCAGGGCGCTGTTTTCCACCAGCTTGGGTTCGTCGCCAAACGCGAAGTAATAGGGGACGGCCAGAAAAATTTCAAACAGCAGCGACCCGGTCATGAGCAGCAGAAAAACGGGCTGCCGGACCAATTCCATGAATGCGTTGGCCGCAATGGTTAAAAATTGTCGCATGTCTGGTTGTTAAACGCTGCAGGATACCGGTTGCCCGCCTGAAATCAAACGGTTAATGCAGGGTGGCGCAGGGTCATCGAGGAATTTGATTGGAAATGGACGGTTTCGTTCAAATTTAACCGCCGGTCTTAGGCCATCGCCCGGGCGATGGCGTTCCACCAGGCGTCATGCAGGCCCGCGAGCGGGGCGGCAAAAGCGCCGGCTGCGGTCTTGAGGGCCAGGTCCGTGCCGCCGACTTTGCCGATCTGCGCGGCGGGCACGCCCATGAGCTTGGCGCGTTCGACGACCTTGAAGGCGTCGCGCGGGGCGCAGGAGATGACGACGCGGCTCTGGGTTTCGCCGAAGAGCAGGGCATCCAGCCGGACGCCGGTGATCGCGGACAAATCAACCTGGACACCGATCAAGCGCGGAGTCTCGCGGGCGATCAACTGGCTGAAGCAGGCTTCGGCCAGGCAGACGGCCAGGCCGCCGTCGCTGCAATCATGGGCGCTTTTCACGAGGCCGCTCTGGATGAGGCCCAGCAACGTGGTGTGCAGGGTCCGGGCAATTTCGAGGTCGCAGCGGGGGGGGGAACCGGTTTTCTGGCCGTGAATGACCTGCAAATAAGCGCTGCCGCCCAGACCGATGAGCGGGTCCTGAAGGTCCGCGATGTCGCCGAGCAGGATGATGGCGTCGCCCTCATCCTTGAACCACTGGGTGGTGACGTATTCGGGTTTCTCGATGAGACCAACCACGGCCACGGTGGGCGTGGGGTCGATCGGGCCGCCGGGGTTCTGATTGTAGAGCGAACAATTGCCGCCGGTGACGGGGGCGTTGAAGGCGCGGCAACCGTCGGCGAGGCCGCGGACGCTTTCCTGCATTTGCCAGAAGAGCTCGGGCTTGTGCGGATTGGCCATGTTAAGATTGTCGGTGGCGCCGAGCGGGAGGGCGCCGGAGCAGGCGAGGTTGCGGCAGGCCTCGGTGACGGCGGCCTTGCCGCCTTCGTAGGGGTCAAGATAGACGTATACGCCGTTGCAATCCACGGTGAGCGCCACAAGTTTTTCGGGCACGGTCGCGCCGTTCGTGGCTTCGGGCAGGGAATCGCCCTTGATGCGGATGACTGCGGCATCGCTGCCGGGGCAGACGACGGAGCCGTCGCGCACCATATGATCATACTGGCGGTAGACCCAGTTCTTGGAGGCGATGCTGGGCCAGGCCAGCAGTTTTTCGAGATCAGCGACGGGGTTCGTCGTGTCGGCGATGCCATCGAGGCGGAAGGCGCGGACGGCCTTCAAGTATTCCGGCTCCGTGGAGGCGCGCTGATAGACGGGGGATTCGTCGGCGATTTTTTTCGCGGGGATGTCCGCCACCACGCGGCCGTGGTGGGTGACGACCATGCGGCCGGTGTCCGTGACGGTGCCGACCTCGGACCAGGGCAGGTCCCACTTATCAAAAATGCGTTTGACCTCCTCTTCGCGGCCCTTGTGGACGATGATGAGCATGCGTTCCTGGGATTCGGAGAGCATGATCTCGTAGCTGCTCATGTTCGGCCCGCGCTGCGGGACCTTGTCCAACTCAATTTCAATGCCCGTGCCGGCGCGGGCGGCGGTTTCGCAGGTGGAACAGGTGAGGCCGGCGGCGCCCATGTCCTGGATGCCGGCGACGGCACCGGTGGCGAGGAGTTCGAGGCAGGCCTCGCACACGAGCTTTTCCATGAAGGGATCGCCCACTTGGACGGCCCCGCGCTGTTGCTGCGCGGATTCATCGGTCAAATCTTGGGAGGCAAACGCCGCGCCGGCGAGCCCGTCGCGGCCGGTGGCGGGCCCGACATAAAACACCGGGTTGCCGATGCCCTTGGCCGCGCCGCGGGCGATCTGGTCATGCCGCAGCACGCCGAGGCAGAAGGCGTTGACGAGCGGGTTGCCCTCGTAGCTTTTGTCGAAATAAACTTCGCCGGCGATCGTGGGGATGCCGAAGCAATTGCCGTAATGGGCGATGCCGCTGACCACGCCGCTGAAGAGGCTGCGCACGCCGGCGTTGGAGAGCTCGCCGAAGCGCAGCGAATTGAGCGCGCAGACCGGGCGGGCGCCCATGGTGAAAATGTCGCGGATGATGCCGCCCACGCCGGTGGCCGCGCCCTGAAAGGGTTCGACCGCGCTGGGATGGTTGTGCGACTCGATCTTGAAGGCGATGGCCAGACCGTCGCCGATGTCAATGATGCCGGCGTTTTCCTCGCCGGCACCCACGAGGATCTTGGGCGATTTGGTGGGGAACGTCTTCAGCAACGGGCGGGTGTTCTTATAGCTGCAATGTTCGCTCCACATGACGGAGAAGATGCCGAGCTCGGTGTAGCTGGGCTCGCGCCCGCCGAGGATGACCTTGGCATGGGCATATTCTTCCGGGGTGAGGTTGTGCTTGGCAACCAATTCAAGGGTGATGGCGGGTTCAGTCATTTGCAGAATTAAAATTGTTCATCGGTCAAAATTCACACCAATTCCGGCACGTTTTCGTCCTCATATTTTTCAATGAGCACTCCGAGAACGTCCATCAGCGAGGCGAGCGGATGGTTCTCCTGCTCCCCAACCTCATCCACCAAACGGTCCAGCAACGCCACCAACTGGCGGTATTCGCCATCTGTGCGCGGGACATGAATCGCAGGCTCAACCTGTGGCCAGGCTGCGAAGACTTGTTCCATTTGCGCATTTGACATAATTAGCTCTCTTCCCATCTGCCCGTGTCGTATTCGGCATGCGTCAATACAGCTCGAATGTACACCTTGCGGCGATTATAATGTATCGCGGCCACCAGGCGGGCCTTGTTGCCACCGATATAAAAACCGTCAGGCCGCCAACCTGGTCCGCATGCGGAAATATCAGCCTTAATTCAGCAAAGTTCAACGGATTACTTTTCTTCAAGGCGCGATACCAATGCGCCTGCCCGCTGGTTGCCGCCGGATATTTTCCGGCAAATTCGTTAAACGTTTGCGCGTTATGATATGCACTGTGCCCGGCTTTCACGCCGCCTGCGCCGCCTTCGTTCCCAGCGCCGCGATCATGCTCTCAAAAATCAGCCGCCCGTCCGTCGACCCCAGTATCTCCTCGCTCGCGCGGTCCGGGTGCGGCATGAGGCCGGCGACGTTGCGGCGCTGATTACAGATGCCGGCGATGTTCAGCACCGACCCATTAGGATTCGCGCCTTCGGTCAATTCACCGGCGGCAGTACAATATTGCCAGAGGATCTGCCGCCCGGCCTGCAACGCGGCCAGCGTCGGTTCATCGGCGAAATAACAACCCTCACCATGCGCGATGGGGATGCGCAGCAGCTTGCCCGCCGGAATCTTGCTGGTGAAGGGCGAATCGCTCACAGCGGTTTTCAGGAAAACCTGTTCGCAGTGAAATTGCAGGTCGCGGTTGCGGATGAGCGCGCCGGGCAGCAGGCCGGCCTCGCAGAGAATTTGAAAGCCGTTGCAGATGCCCAGCACTAGGCCGCCCTGGTCGGCAAATTGTTTGACCGCCTGCATCACCGGGCTGAACCGCGCGATGGCCCCGCACCGCAGATAATCCCCGTAGCTGAAACCGCCGGGCACGATCACGGCCTCCGCGCCGCCCAAAGCGGTGTCCTTGTGCCAGACCAGGCCGGCGGTGTGGCCGAGCACCCGCAGGGCGTGCACACAATCCTGGTCGCAGTTCGAGGCGGGAAATTGGAGAACGGCAAAATTCATGAAATAATGGGTTTAACGCCGCGGGCGAAGCGCCGCCGGCCGTTCATTGGATTTCGAGCTGGTAATCTTCGATCACCGGGTTGCTGAGAAACTTGTGCGCCGCATCGTTCAGGGACTTCCGGGCGGCCTCCACATCCGTGCCTTCCAGTTCGATCTCCAGGTACTTGCCCACGTGCACGGCCTTGATGCCCGTGTGCCCCATCTGGGCCAGGGCGGTTTGAACAGTTTTGCCCTGCGGATCCAGGACGGCCTTTTTCGGCGTGATAATGATTTTTGCTTTCATGCTTGCGCGGTAAAAGCCTGCAAAAAAAATGCCCGGCACGCGAGCAATTTCTGCGGCGACCTGCCTGCCGGTTCCGCCAAACAGCCCGGCCCACCGATTTACGAGCTGGTGAAATAGTACTGTCCCGGCGAAACGCCCGTTTTTATCTGTGTTTTTCAGACAGGCTGTATAAAAAAAGCCACCGTTTCCCAGGCGATTCCTGCTCCTTTTTTGCTCATTACCATCTTTTATTGGCAAATGAGGGACTTTGCGGATGATAAGTAAATGGCATGGCCTATGCTTTAGGATGGCCAGTGGTTGTTGTTGAGCTAAGTGTAAATTCTGACCGGGCAGAACTTGATGATAAGGGGATCAAGTTCGGATACGGCCGGGATTTTGGAAGAGGGACAACGAGTTTGTTCCAAGTGAGTGTCACGACGCACGCGCCAGACAGGCCGCTGATAAGACAGCTTCGCCAGAAGCGATGAAGGAGGTGTGGGGGCAGATTGGCCGATTCTGGCGCGTGCGGGTGTGACATTTAAATAAGACTTTAGTTGAGTAATGCCGGACAAGTGACTGCGAGCCTTGTTATTTGCGGTGCAGATTTTAGAGTGCTTCACTTGTTCGACTGTTAATAAAACTGCCAGTCTACCCTCCGTCGGTTTCTAAAATTCTTCAGCAAATACAAGGCTGCCTCTTCGTCTGCTGTCATGATTGATAAATCCTTTTTTTGCGTTTGGCGGGCTCCTCACCAAAATTGTATAATATTGAATTGCTGACCCATGCCTGCGCCGTCCCTATAATCACCTGTTCCACAGCCGGTTGTAACTTTTTGATAAATTTCTTCTAAGGAATCGCCCGCGGACGTGTCATTACTAGTGAACACGATGTCTTTACATCACCACCAGGCCGGGCGGGTTGATTCACCCCCCCCGGATATTGGGAGACCCGACGAGATGGCTGTGATGCGAACAGATGATGCCACCGCGGAGTCGCCCGGGCCGGAATCACTGGAGCGGTTATTTACCGCCCTGGAGGCGCCCCTATTGGGATATGCGCTGCGGCTGACCGGCGACCGCGAGGTGGCGGAGGACGTGGTTCAAGAAGCGTTCATGAAACTGCATGCCCAATTTGACCAGGTCCAGACCCCCCGCCGGTGGCTCTACCGCACGGTCCATAATCTGGCGCTCAATCAGCGGCGGCAGACCGCCAAGCTCATCGCCCTCCATCCCGCCGATGACGAAAACTCCTCCGCCGCCGAACAGCCCCAGGATCCCGCGCCGCTGCCCGATGAACAGATTGTCCGGCTGGAGGGCATCGGCCTCGTGCGCATCTGTCTGGATGCCCTGGATGCCCCCACCCGTGAATTGATCCGGCTCAAGTTCAACGAAGAATTATCCTACCAGGCCATCAGCGAGCGGACGGGCCTGAGCGTCGGCAACGTCGGTTACCGCCTGCACCACGCCTTGAAAAACATCGGCCAGGAACTGGCCAAAACGGGGGTGATCTCATGAACCCGCCAACGCCCCAACCCGATCGCGCCGAGATCGAGTCCCGGCTCACGGCCCTGCTCTTGGGCGAACTGCCCGCCGCCGAGGCCGACCTGCTGCGCTGGACCATCGTGCACGACCCGGAACTCTCCCGCCTGCATGACCGCCTGAAAAACGCCATCGACCTCGTGCGCGAAGTCGCCGCCAGTCCGGATGAGACCGTCGGGGCCGATGCCCGCCCGGGCGCACCGCTCCGGCTCTCCGAGGCCCGCCGGCAAAAGCTCCTGGCCTGTTTCAAGACCGTCACCCCCAAGGAATTTGCGCCCGTGCCGGCCGCGCCGCGGCGCTGGAAGGTGTCATGGCCCATGGCGCTGGCGGCGGTGCTGTTGCACATCGCGGTGCTGGCGGTGGTATTGGAGTATACGGCGCGTGAGGGGTTGCTGGGTAAAAAGTTGGAAAAAATATCGGTTGATCTGGTGAGATTGGATAAGCCGATGTCAGCCTCGTTTAAGTACAGTGCTATGCAATCCGATAAGCTGGAACTGGCCACCGCCTCTTTGGCCCGCCCAAGCGTAATGCCGCCGCCGCCGATTCCCCAGAAACCAACCTCGCCTAATAATTCTACCTTAACTCTTGCGGTCAACAATTTCGGGGTGGATCGATCGGGTGGCAGCCCCGGCATCCCGCCGTCAGCCCCCATCTATCTGGGCAACGGGGCCACGACGCCCTCGGAAGGGGAGGGGACATTAGTGGCGATAGTGGCGACCACGGCGGGAGAAACACACCCTACAACCGAGCAACGTCTTGATTCCACCGAGGCCTATTTCCAAAACGCCAACCCGGCGGCGGCTAATAAAGATGCGCAAAACCAGCTTGGGTTTGACTGGAAATTGGGATCTCCCGCGCCTGCCGCCGATCGGGAACGTTCACTGAATCAAGGTTCGGCGGGTACCGTCACTTTCTCAGTGGATCCGGACACCCATGCCATTGCCTTCGCCACAGATAAAGCAACGGCGGGTCAAATCGCCGCTGAGCTCAAATCGTTGAATCTCCCGCCAAGGGGGCAACAACAGTATGGGGTCATTCAGCAAAGCGGGAATGGTTCTGGCGGCGGCGGTGGCTTCGGCGGTCGCGGCGGCTTTGGCGGCGCGATTGGCGGCGGTGGCGGCTACGCGGGTGGCGGGCGAGCCGGCGTGACTGACCAAAGAGGCTTTTACGATAATAACTACACCGTTCCTGCCTCACCCGCCGCGCCGGTGGTGTCACCGGATACGGGTTTGGCGCAATTTGATGAACAGGTGGGTGACAAAACTGTGGCAGCCAATGGCTCGCCACAACCCGGGGATTATGCGATCAAACAGGGGTTTGTAAAATTGTCCCCCCCTATAACCGGCCCGGCTTCGCCGAATTCGGACGTGGCGCAATTGGAAGGCAATGCGCCCACCACGGTGGGTGGGGGAGTTTATTCGCAGCGTATTGTCGGTGATGTGAACCAAGCTGATTCTTCAGATTCCTTGACGCTGGGCGTTGACCAAAAGCAATCGGCCCAGCAGACCCCGCTCCCATCGGCAAATCAGCTTGCGATTACAGCAGTTAACTCCTTTGACTTAGATGGTTCAAAAAAGATCGGTGAGGGGTATCGGTCTGATTCGTCAACGAGGCAGCTCTATTACCGCACCCAGAATGCCGCCGTGTCGGGTTCTGATTTTAATGGGGAAAAAAAAGTGGCAACCACCGGCTTGGGGGATGTGCCGATTCAAGGGAATTTGACGAGAACTGGTGGGAGCACCTATGCCAGCGTAACAACAGCGGGTTCCGGCACTTTGGTATTGCCGAACATGCCGCCGGGTTCCAGTGATGAAGGACCGGGGTTATCCGGGACGGTGGGCGGAACGGTCGCCCTGAACGGGGGGAATACATACAGCGGCGGCACGGTGGTTAATTACAGCGGCGGCACGGTGGTTAATTACAGCGGCGGCACGGTGGTTAATAATGGCCGGCTGAATACGGATCAAGGTCTGGTGGTGCTGCAAGACGGGACGATTCTGAATACCCATGGTGAAATCATCGATCACGCAGATACGGTCAATTCTTTGCCGCCCATTGCCGCCGGGCAGAACTCGCTGGGTGTGGTCTCCTCCATCTCCGCCAGTTCTTCAGCCAACTCCTCCGTCAGTGGCACGATTGTCACCTTAGGCGGTGCCGCCGTCAGCGGTTCAATTGAACAGGCACCGGAAACGGCCTCAGTGCGTGTCTCAAGTGCCAATCCGCTGGGGTATTTCCCGGGTGGTAATGCACCAGTGACTACTCCACCTGCACCCTCGGCCGCCCCCGCCCCCGCTGGTGGGCCGGTGCTGCAGATGGCCGTACAATCTACCGCGATGTTTGATGACTCGAAAAAGTTGGCAGAAGATGGTCGCCGGCTCTATGAGATGGGGCGTCTGGATGAGGCCAAAGCCAAGTTGTCTGAGGCCGCAAAAATGGAGCCCAACAATACCTCCGACCAATACTATTTGGGCCTGACCCAACAAGCCCAGCAAGCCAAGGCGGCCAAATCGCAGACGGCGGAAGCTCCGGCTGGCCCGAACAATCGATTCATTGCCCGCAATGCCTATGTGACCGCGCCCCAAGGCGCCCTGATTGAACGGGAAAGCCCAATGGAGAAAACCAGCCCCGCTCCACAAGACATCCCCGTGCCCCAGCCGGAAGTCTATTCCAAGGACAATGCCTTCTCCACGTTCTCCCTGAACGTCAGTGATGTGTCCTTCAAACTCGCGGCGGCGAGTCTCGAGCACGGGCAGTTGCCGCCGCCCGGGGGCATTCGCAGCGAGGAATTTATCAACGCCTTCGATTATCGCGATCCGGAGCCGCCGGTTGGGTCGCCGGTGGGTTTTGCCTGGGACCGCGCGGGCGATCCCTTCGCCCACAACCGCGACCTGCTGCGCTTCGCCATCAAGACCGCCGCCGAGGGCCGGGTGCCAGGCCGCGCCTTGAATCTGGTCTTGTTGGTGGATAAATCCGGTTCCATGGAGCGCGCGGACCGCGTGGCCATCGAACAGGCGGCGTTGCAAGTGCTCGCGGCGCAGTTGCAGCCCAGTGATACGATCAGCGTGGTGACCTTCGCCCGCACGCCACGCCTGTGGATGGACGGCGTGCCCGGCAATCAGGCGGGCGACGTGTTCGCCAAGATCCGCAAGATCACGCCGCAGGGCGGCACGAACTTGGAGGAGGCCATGCGGCTGGCCTATGCGACGGCCCGGCGCCATTTCCTGGCCAACGGCATGAACCGCGTGGTGCTGTTCACGGATGGCGCGGCGAATCTTGGCGAGGTGGACCCGCAGAAGCTCAAGAACGAGGTCGAGACGCAACGGAAGCAGGGCATCGCGCTGGATTGCTTCGGCATCGGCTGGGAGGATTACAACGATGATCTGCTCGAGGTCTTGTCGAGCCACGGCGACGGACGTTATGGGTTCCTGAACACGTCGGAGGAGGCGCAGACCGGCTTTGCTGCGCAACTCGCCGGGGCCTTCAAGGTCGCGGCGGCGGATGTGAAGGCGCAGGTGGAATTCAACCCCGACCGCGTGACCTCCTGGCGGCAGATCGGCTATGCCAAGCATCAGTTGACCAAGGAACAATTCCGCGACAACACCGTGGATGCCGCCGTGATCGGCGCGGCCGAATCCGGCAATGCGCTCTATGCCATCCAGATCAACCCGGCGGGCGACGGCCCGGTGGCCACGGTGCGCGTGCGGTTCCGCACCCCGGGCATGCAGGACGTGCAGGAACATTCCTGGCTCGTGCCCTACACCGGCACGGCCGTGTCTCTGGACCGCGCGGCCCCGGCCATGCGGCTGGCGGCCACGGCCGGTGCCTTTGCCGAATGGCTGAGCGAAAGCCCCTATGCCGCCGAAGTGATGCCCGCCGACCTCATCAACCTGTTGCAAGGCGTCCCGCAGGTCTACGCCACCGACCCGCGCCCGCAAAAGTTGATCGACATGATCCGCCAATCCGGCAGCGCCGTGATCCAGGCCCCGGGTAATACAGGCTCTGGTGGTGCCAGAGGTGAATTTTAATAAAGCGAGCGTGGATGAAACCGGACTTTAAATTAGACGCCCCCATCGCCAACCCAAAAATCGTAAACTGGGTAGGGCGTTGCTGCCGCGACGCCCTGAATAAAATCCGCCGTCAGGCGGATATCCCCGGCCATCCAACCACCAACACCGCCCAATATTTCTGCTTTCTGCTTTCAAAATTTCTGCTTTGCCCCGCCCCAGCCCCATCAGGCATGTCTTTTCTGACAATTCTTTTACAAACTTTTTACCCGGGCCTGACAAGGGACGGCCTGTCGGCCGGCATGATTTGACTTGATGACGAAGACCAAAACCAACCCTCACCCGGAATAATATAATAAAATATGATGCCTGTGCGAACATTGTTGACTCTGCTGCTCCTGCTGGCCGGGGCAGTGTCGTCGCAGGCGTTCCTCCGGCGGTTCTTCTCCGATGCCGAGATCGTTTCACGGGCCGAACTGATTGTGATCGGGCATGTCCGGCCGGGCTCGGTGGAGCGGATCAACCACGGCAACGGTTCCAGTTGGGAGCATCATGTGGAACTGGTCATCGATGAAGTGCTCAAGGGGCAGTGTGCCTCCAATTCCCTGATCGTGAGCATCCATTACGGACTGGATCCGCTGCCTGACAACGGGCGTTATGATGCCGTTCCCGGGGGGGTGGGCGTGTTGAAAATCTTTGATACGGGCAACAGTATTACGACGTTTGCGCCGGTGAGCGGCGATATCGGCACCAACCAAATTTGGCTTCTCCGGCGTGTACAAAATGCGGTCAACAACGACTCAGGTTGGCTGGGCATTTACGACCCGGAAGACATCCAGCCGGTCAGCCGGAAGAGCGCGCTGCTGAATGATCTGACATCGGCCCCGGACCCAATCGATGATCTGGTCACCAATCTATCGGCATCGTTGGGCCTGTGGCAAAACGGGTTGTGTCAGCCCATTGTCCAACCGGCCACGGTGCCGCCCGAACTGTTGGTCCAAGATATTTTGGCCATGGACCGCGTGACCAATTACACCGTTCTCACGATCCGCCCGGTGACTATTCAGGGCAGCCCGACCAACGCCTACACTGCGGCACTCATCCAAAGGGGACCGGTAGAAAAAATCGTCCTGTTCGGCTTTTCCGGACCAGGCAATGGCTGGTGGAACCGCATTTACGACCCGGTTGCTCCGACGAAAACATCGGTCAAGACCCATTAATTTATGAAAACCAAAACCATCCTCACCCTCCTGTGTGCCGGCCTCCTGCTGGCGGTCCGGTCGGCCTTCGCCGACTCCGTCACGCTCGAGGATTTCAAGCTGACCGGCGATTTGTCCCAGAACGACGTCGCCGCGTTCACCGTCACGGCCAACGCACGCGTGGACACCAAGGAGGGCGTGTCGCTGGATATGGTGTCCGGCCCGGTGGCGCTGACGGCCGTGGGGCCGCACCGGCAATGGGTCGTCACGACCAGCAATAATCATTATATCCTGACCTTCGATCGCTCCGGTGTGTATCCAGTGGAGCTCCATTTCAACGCCGCCGTGCAGCCGAACAATGATTGGAGCTCGGTCTCGTTCCAGATGGCCCCGGGCACGTTGCAGCCGATTGAACTCCAGGGCCTGCCGGCGGACACGCAGTTCATTTTCACGGATGCCGCCCGGCCGCAGCGGGTCGGGACGAATTTCACCAGTTTCCTGCCGGTGGATGGCATGGTCAATCTGTCGTGGAAACAGGCGCGGCCGGAGGCGGAGGGAAAGTTGTTTTACGCGGCGGAAATGGAGTCGCAGATCAGCATCAGCCCCGGCCTGATGGGGCAGGCGGCGCTGCTCACCGGCAAGGTGATGCAGGGCGAGATGAACCGGCTGACAATCTTGCTGCACGGCAGCGGGGAGGTGACGCGGGTGCAGGGGGACCAGGTGCTGGCGTGGACTGTGGAACCGGTGACCAATTCCACGGACCAGCGCCTGGTCGTGCAGTTCAACCAGCCGCAAAAGGACCAGTTCGCGCTCCAGTTGCAGTTGCAAAGCCCGCTGGGCGCGTTTCCCCAGACGGCCGAGGCGATCCAGATCCGGCCCGAGGGCGCGACGCGTTTCGCCGGTTATTACCGGATCGTGAACGACGGCGCGGTGCGGCTGGACGTCGTGCAGGCTAGCGGTTTCTCCCAGCTCTCGCCCGAACAATTTCCGGAGGATGACACCACGCGCGCGCTGTTCCGCCTGGCCGGCAGCCAGCGGTTTGTCTACCGGTTTTCTAGCGCGGATTGCGTCCTGAAAATTCAGGCGGACCAGATCCTGCCGGAGGTCTCGGTCTCGCAGTCGTTGGTGTATAATTACGGTGAGAACGAGCTGGCCATCGATGCCGAGCTGGAGCTGGACATCCGCGAGGCGCCCCTGCGCGAATTGCTGCTGCACGTGCCCCGGGGTTATGCCGTGGCCCGGCTGACGGCGCCCGGCCTGAGCGATTATTTCCTGCGCGACCCGGCGGACTCCACGGATTCGGAACTGCGGCTCGTCTACGGCCAGCCCTGCTCCGGCCGGCAGGTCGTCAACCTGCGTTTGGAACGCAACCAGGCGCTCGGCGAAACCAACTGGACGCTGCCGCGCCTCGAGGTCGTCGGCGCGAAATCGGTCCGCGGCTACGTGGGCGTGTCGGCGGATGCCGGCTTCCGCCTGAACCCCGAACGTTCGCAGGCGCTGACGGACATCGCCACGGCCTTTTTCCCCGAGCAGGTGGAGGGATTGCAGACGGCCTTCCGCCTGAGCGACCCGGCGTGGTCGGCCACGTTGCGGGTGGAGCGCCTGCCGCAGACCGTGCAGGCGGATGTGTTCCACCTCTTCTCCATCGGCGAAGGCATCGCCTACGGCAGCAGCGTGATCAATTACGTCGTCTCCGGCGCGCCGGTGTCCGCCTTCCGGGTGGGGTTGTCGTCTGAATATTACAACGTCGAGTTCACCGGCCGCGACATCCGCGGGTGGGAGAAGACCACGAACGGCTACCTGGTGCAGCTCCATTCGCCGGTGGCCGGTTCGTATACTTTGCTGGCCACGTACGAACGGCCCTTCCGGCCGCAGGGCGAGACCCTCGCCTTCACCGGGGCCGCCGCGTTGGACGCCCAGTCCGAGCAGGGCCACACCATCATCGTCAGTGATTATCAATTCCAAGTGAAGCCCGTCACCGTGTCGTCCGGCCTGCTGCCGCTGGAACCCGGCGAGGTGCCGTCCGAATACCGCCTCTTCTTCGATGCCCCCGTCCTCGCGGCCTACCATTACGGCGCGCGCCCGTTTGATCTGCAGCTCGCGCTCAGCCCGCTCGCCCAGGGCGATTCCCTCAACCAGGTCGTCGACCGCGCCTCGCTCACCACGCACATCTCCAAGGAGGGCCAGGTCGTGACGGATGTCCGCTATTACCTGAAGAACCGCGGCAACCCGGACTTCGGCGTGGCGCTGTCGCCGGACACCCAGTTATGGTCCGTCTCCGTCAACGGTTTGCCCGTCGTCCCCGTGCTCGATGGTGCGACCAATCTCATCCCCCTGCCGCCGCACCTTGCACCGGATGCCGTGCTCACTGTCGATTTGAAACTGGCCGGGACCAATGCCGTCGGCAACGCCGTCACCGTGGCCGCGCCCATGCTGGCCGCGCCGGTGTTGCTGTCCGAATGGAAGCTGGTGCCCGATGACGGCCAGCACCTCGAATACCTTCAGGGCACATTGCAACCCACCGGCGAAACACCGGACATCTCCGGCTTCGCCGGCCTGGGCGATTTGTTCGCGGGCGAAGACGCCTCCGACGCGCTGTCCTGGACGTTGGTCGGCCTGGCCTTCGTGTTTCTGGCCCTGGTGGTCTGGGTCTGGACCGCCCGGTCGGCCGGTTACAAATACACCGTCCGGTTTTGGATCGGTTCGGTCATCGGCCTCGCCGCGCTGGTATTTGCCATGTCGCAATTCCTGCAGCTCGCCGGCAGTGTCGAGCCGCAGTCCGATGCCGTGCCGCCCGGCCTGAACTTCCTCGCCCCCGTACAGCCCGCCAACACCCCGCTGTCCATCCAGGTGGCGAACCTCCCCGTGACCACCGCGAATCTGAATATTATCAGTATTGGCTGGCCCGCCCTGGCGGCGGTCGTCGTCTGGGTCTGGGGCTGGTTCCAGACCAACCGGTGGGGCAGGGCGGCCGGCAGTTTGCTCGGCTGGCTGCTCGCGGCCTGGACGGCCCTGCGCTGGCCGAATGGCACCGTGGCCTTCCTCGTGGTATTGGGCGCCTTCCTGCTCTTGAAAGTCGTGCTGCCCGCGCTCCGTGCCCTCCTGCACCTCCCCGTCAAACCCCGCCCGGCCGATCCCGCGCCCGCGCCTGGCGCCATCGCCCCCGTCAGCCTGCTGCTCATCAGCCTCGCCCTCGGCGCGACCCTGACCGCCCATGCCCAGCCCGCTCCGCCCCCCGGCCTCGCTGAATCCGTGACGCAAGCCATCGCCATCGATGACCAGTACGCCCTCGCCACCGCGCACATCCACTGGCAGGCCGAACGCGGCCAGACCCTCCCCTTGCTGCTCGATCCCGCGGTGCTCACCCACATTACCTATCCCGACCGCGTGCTCACCCTCCTGCCCGCCGCCGCCGAAACCCAGCACACCCAGCAACTGCTCGCGTCCCGTGCCGGTGCCTACGACATCGATATACAATACCAGCTCCCCGTCATCCGGCGCGACGCCGACAGCGGCCTCCATCTCCCCGTCCCTTGCGGTCTCATCAACCAGGTCAGCCTCATCCTCACCAACCTCGATGTCGACGTCCTCTCCCCCCAGGCCGTCTCCATCCAGCGCCACGCCGATGGCAGCAACACCGTCGCCACCCTCGTCCTCACCCCCGTCGACGGCGTCTGGATCGGCTGGACCCCCCGCAGCCGCGACGTGAAGAACGAGAAACCCGTCTTCTACGCCGAGATCGCCCAGCTCTACGTCCCCTCCGCCGGCGTCATTGAAGGCAGCCACCGCGTCTCCATCCGCCCCGCCCAGGGCGAGATCAGCGAACTTAACTTCACCGTCCCCCTCGGCGCCACCATCACCGATGTCCTCGATTCCGGCGATAACGCCGGCGGCGGCTCCCTCGTCTCCCTCTGGCGCTTTGATCCCGACACCCGCCGCCTCCGCGTCACCCTCAACCCCGCGCAATCCCGGCCCTTCAGCCTCATCGTCCGCTCCCAGATGGCCACCGGCACACTTCCCTTCGAGCAAGCCGTCGGCCTCCTCGCCGTCGATGGCGCTGCCGGCCAGATCGGCCTGCTCGGCGTCGGCACCGGTGACGAAGTGCAGCTCGATGACGTCACTACCACGGGCCTCTCCGCCATCAATCTCGAGGACTTCCCTGCCGACGTCGCGACCCCCTTGGGCGGCCAATTCCCTGGCCTCACCGTCCGCCGCGCCTTCCGCTATTCCGACATCACCGCCACCGCGTCCCTGAAAACCTCCGCCGTCGAGCCCGACGTTCGCGTCGAGACCCAGGACACCCTGTCCCTCGGCGAAGACCGCACCGTCCTCGCCGCCACCGCCGCTGTCACCATCACCCGAGCCGGCATCTTCCGCCTCAGCTTCGTGTTGCCCGCGGGCTTCGACGTCGAATCCATCAGCGGCGCCGCCCTCAGCCATTGGACCGAGTTAAAAACCTCCGACGGCCGCGTCATCACCCTCAACCTCACCGGCAAGACCCTTGGCGAACAAACCTTTAACATCACCCTTTCCGGCCCCGGCATCAAACCCGCCGCCGCCTGGACCGTCCCCCAGCTCGTCCTCCGCGAAGCCGGCAAACAACGCGGCACCCTCCTCATCGTCCCCGAGCAGGGCCTCCGCCTCCAGGCCGCCGACCGCGACGGCGTCACCCAGCTCGACCCCCAGCAATCCGGCATCCGCCAGAAAGGCGTCCTCGCCTTCCAAGTCCTCCAATCCCCCTGGCGCCTCGCCCTCGACATCGAGCAAGTCGACCCTTGGGTCCAGGTCACCAGCCTCCAGCAGGCCACCGTCACCGAAGCCCAGGTCAAGGTCCAGGCCAACCTCTCCTACCAGATTGAAAACACCGGCCTCAAAAACCTCCGCGTCGAACTTCCCGACACCGCCCTCGGCGTCACCTTCAAGGGCGACCAGCTCGCCGCCTACGAAGCCGTCGCCGGCACCGTCACCAACCACCTTCAGGCCTGGGACATCAAGCTCCAGCGCCGCGTCATCGGCCAATACCTTCTTCAAGTCGCCTACCAAACCCTCATCCCCGACCAATCCACCGGGACCGTCCTCCGCGGCGTCCGCGCCACTGAGGTCAACCTCCAGCGCGGCTTCGTCACCGTCCAATCCGCCGGCCGCCTCCAAGTCCACGTCGACGCCCCCCCCGAATCCCTCCAACCCGCCGAATGGCAGAGCATCCCGCGCGCTTTGCAGCCCGACCTCCCTGCCGTCGCCGCCAACTTCTCCTACCGCCTCGTCGACCCCGACTTCCAGCTTCCGTTGAAGATTGAGCGCCACGAGGCCGCCCACCTCCTCCCCGCCCGCGTCCAAAACATCACCCTCACCTCCGTCGTCTCCGATGCCGGCGTCATGCTCACCCAGGTCCGCCTCGAGATGGAACCCGGCGACAAACGCCTCCTCCACCTCACCCTCCCCACCGGCGCCCGCTTCTGGTTCGCCTTCGTCAATGAAAACGGCGTCTGGCCCTGGCTCCAGGCCGACCAATGGCTCCTCCCCCTCGAACAACCCTCCCATGGCGGCGAAGCCATCCCCGTCGAATTCTACTACAGCAGCGACGTCGGCCCCGGCGGTCAGAAACACCTCGACCTCGCCCTCCTCGCCCCCAAATTCGATCTTCCCCTCGAAAACGTCACCTGGAACGTCTACGTGAATGACCACTGGCAAGTCCTGCCCCCCACCGGCACCCTCGAACTCCAGACCGGCCCGAACACCGTCGTCCCCGCCGCCATGGACCTCAACGACTACCTCCAGAACGAATCCGCCCGTCAGGACGAAAAAACCCGCGCCGCCGAGCAAATGCTCGCCCTCGGCAACACCGCCCTGGAATCCGGCGACCCCCGCGCCGCCCGCCGCGCCTTCCAATCCGCCTACGGCCTCTCCCAGAACGACACCGCCTTCAACGAAGACGCCCGCGTCCAGCTCAACAACCTCAAACTCCAGCAAGCCCTCGTCGGCCTCAACGCCCGCCAATCCGCGCTCGCTGGCGACCCCGACGCCGTTGGCGGCAAACTCCGCGACCTCCGCAGCCGCGCCGACCTCAACTACACCCAGGACGACGCCCGCCAGATCATCGACCGCAACAGCGCCGATGAAAACGCCGCCCTCATGCGCCTCGCCGAGCGCCTCATCCAGCAGCAGGACGCCGCTGCCAGCAGCCCCGCCATGATCCACGCCAGCCTGCCCGAACAAGGCCGCCTCCTCACCTTCAAACGCTCCGTCGTCGTCGACCCCTGGGCCGACCTCCAGATCCGCCTCCGCGGCACCACCCCCCCTGCCGTATCCTCGAACCTCCGTCTCCTCACCCTCGCCGCCACCGCCCTAATCATATTAACCTTCGCCCCCCTCACCCGCCGCCTCACCGACCCAAAAACCGAATAACCCCCAGAGGCCAGCGGTCAGCGATCAGTTATACCTTTGAAGCCATATTATCACAGAAGTTCACGAAGGACACGAAGCCCAAAGGGGGGGAAATGCCTGAAGCCATATTTTGCAGAAGGATGCGGAGGGGACCAAGCGGTCATCGGTTTACCTTTGGCCCCGCAGATAATTTTGAACCGCATCATGATCGCCCGCGAAATCAAACGTCAGCAAACCCTTTTGCGCCATGAAAACCAACCGCCACGCCCGGCTGGTCCGGCACTCATAAATTGACTTCCCCAGCTTCCGAATGGAAATGCCCATATGCGCATGTGGATTGCCAAAACCCTCCTGCACCAGCCTCAGCGTGGCGGACACCTCCGCCTCCCGCCCGGCCTCCCGCACGATCTTCTTGAGCCGCCCCGTCAATTCAATGGAAATCATTTTTACCACCCGTGAACTTGGTGACCTCCCCGCGCGCCCGGGCCGCTTTGATGTCGCGGGCAATCCGTTTTTCCGCCGCCGCCATCTCGGCCTCGCTCAAACCATACTCCTGCAGCGCATAATCCGCCGATACCACCTGCACCGGCCGCAACGCCACCACCTTCCCCTCCACCATGAACCCGATATCCTCGCCCTGCGAGGCCTTTTTGAGCCAATACCCCAGGCGCCCCCGCCCCTCCGTGATAGTTAGAGTCTTCATACGCTCATTCTAGCGTACACCTGCCTCCTGCGCAAGCCCTTGAAGCCATATTATCACAGAAGTTCACGAAGGACACGAAGTCCAAAGGGGGAAATGCCTGAAACGTATTTTGCAGAAGGATGCGGAGGGGATCAAGCGGTCATCGGTTTGCCCCCCCGGAGAACCAGCCGGTGGATGCCATCCACCAGTTTCACTTCATGGAAATTAATCAGCAACCCCACCGGCACATTGAGCAACTTCATATAACTCAACAACTGCGCCTTGTGGATTGGCAGCACCTCCTGGACCGACTTGAGTTCCAGCAGCAGGCAATCAGCCACCAAAACATCGAACCGTAACGGCTCCTCAAAGGAAAAATCCTTGTAGACAATCCTGATCGCCCGCTGATTTACCGACGACAGTTTCCGCAGAGACAACTCCTGTACCAGGCACCGTTCATAAATGCTTTCGATCAAACCTGGCCCCATGATCCGGTGTACCTCAATCGCCGCCCCGATGACCGGCCCGCTCAATGCTTCAGCCTTTTTGTAAGCAGGATGTATGAAGAAAAACCTGCCACAACCAATCAAAAAACGAAGCTTTTTCCAGCACGCCCCCACACCTCCTGTAAAAAACAGGCATTGTTGCCGCTCTTTTCCCCCTTCGCGATCTTCTGTGAAAAGTGTCTTCTGTCCCTTCCGGCCTTGGTTCCCACCGTGCCCTTCTGTAATAAATGGGTTAAAGTAGTGGTTTCAAGCCCTTCAGTCCCGTTCAGCCTTCGCGACCTTGGCGACCTTCTGTTAAAAAATGCCTTCAGATCGGTCCCCTCCTGTAAAAATGAGTCTTTGCCCCCGTCTTCACAGTATGAAGAAATGTAAATGGCTACCTGTCTTTTCCGGCTTCGCGACCTTCGCGACCTTTTGTAAAATGTCTTTCCCCCGCAACAAAATTTGCCCGCTGGTGTTTTTCCCTCTCAGTGCTTATACTCACACTATGAACGTCGTCCGCACCCTCTGCTTCGCCCTGGCCGCCTCCGCGGCCCTCGCCCGCGCGCTCGGGGCCGACGAACCCGAGCCCGCCGCCCGGCCCTACACCAGCATCATCGCCCGCAACATCTTCGGCCTCCTGCCCCCGCCGCCCCCCGTCGACCCCAACGTCGTCCCTGCCGACCCGCCCCCCAAAATCACCGCCAACGGCATCACCTCCATCTTTGGCCAGCTCAACGCCCTCTACAAAGTCGACTTCCCCGCCAAAGACGGCCAGCCCGCCAAACAAAACTCCTACATGCTCACCCAGGGCCAGCGCCAGGACGACATCGAAGTCCTCAAGATCGACGAACAAAACGCCACCATCACCTTTGACAACCACGGCACCACCCAGGAGATACCCCTGGTACCCGCCCAGGCCGCCGTCGGCTCCACCGCCCCTGGCATTGGCATCCGCAACAACCCCTTTGCCCCCGCCGGCCCCGGCACCGCCCTCCTCGGCCGCCGCCGCCCCGGCTTCCCCGGCGGCCTCCCCGTCCCCACCGGCGCACCCAACCCCACCGCCAATCCCGGCTTCGGCCAGAATGGCTTGGGGCAAAACAATCCCACAAGTGGTGGCCAGAGCGGTGACAACTCCACTGGAATAATCACACAGCCGGGCTCGGATTTAACTCTCGAACAACAGGCCATCTTGATCGAAGCCGAGCGCGCCCGCTTGGAAACCATGGATAAACCAGCTTACAATCCGAATATGCTTCCGCCCACGCCATTAACACCCAGACCCGCCTCAGGTGGGGAAGGTGGCGACCCCGGAAACGTTCCCATGCCGCCATGATGAGGAATATGGGTGCCCTCACCGGACGGTCGTACATGGTCTTTATTTATTGTAAACAGCTTGTTTTGAATGAGATGCATTTTTTTATGAGCCCTATTAAAAATGTTCAAAATATTTTAAAAAAAAGTTGACGGAAAGCTCGTTATCAGGGATATTTCTCTTACACACGGTAAACACAAAACACAAACACAAAGAAAAATGAGAACAAAAACACTATTAGTTGCGGTTGCCGCACTGGCTGTTGGGGCCATTACCTCCCAAGCTCAGGTCTATTCACAGAACATTGTTGGTTATGTGAACAAGGTCATTCCTCTGGGCCAATCACTTATTTCAAACCCTCTGCAGGGCACTACCAATGACCTTGAGCAGTTGTTGAATCTTCAGGGTGGCGAAGTCATCTTGCTTTGGACGGGCAGTGGTTATCAGGTTTATGAATATCAGCAGGGATATGTGAGCAACTACGGTACGCCTTCCGACTGGACGGATGGTGGTGGTGCCGCGATTCCTGGAACTCAAGTGAATTGGGAAGGTTCAGGTTTGAACTTTGTTCCTGATCCACAGATTGCCCCCGGACAAGGCTTCTTTATTCAAGAAGGTCAATCTGCTTTCACAAATACATTTGTTGGTACGGTTGTTCTAAATAGCACCAATGTTATTTCATCTGGTCAGAGTCTGATTAGTTCGGCTCTTCCGGTGGCTGGTGATTTGGAGACAAACACAACTCTCAATTTGCCCCTCTTTGGTGGTGAAATTCTGTTGATTTGGACTGGTTCTGGTTATCAAATATATGAATACCAACAAGGATATGTGAGTAACTACGGTACGCCCTCAGATTGGACTGATGGTGGTGGTGCCGCTATTCCTGGAACCCAGGTGAATTGGGAAGGTTCAGGTTTGAACTTTGTTCCTGATCCGCAGATTGCCCCCGGACAAGCAGTGTTCTATCAAACGCAAAATGCAACCACCAATTGGGTTCAGAACCTAGTGATTCAATAATCAGGAGATTAAATTATCAATAAACAATAAAAATATGAAAGCAACAATCCTTACAGCAATCGCCTTGGCAATGGGTGTTACACTTGGGTATTCTCAAGGTCAAGTTACAATTTACAACGCCACTGCAACGTACTTTATTTCAACCAACAACACTTCCGGTTATGCAGTCGGTGGTACGACTGTTGGTGCCGCTGGTCACGGTTTGTCAAGTGGTCAGTTTTATTACACTGTTTTGGCTTCGTCATCTTCATCGGAGCCAACAACTGATTCAGCTTTGGCGAATACTGCGGACTGGACGTGGACAGGTCTTTCGGCCAGCAATCTTGCCGGAACACCTGGTGCGGTTGGTAATCCTAACACGACTGTTTCAGCAGCTGGTACTTTTGGTGTGCCCACTGGTGCGACATTTTCGACGGCACCTACTGAGTACTACGTAGTATTGGGATGGTCTGCCAGTGAAGGCACTGCGTGGTCCACTGTTTCCGGCGAATTGGCCAATAACGGTGCTGGGCTGGTTACTGGTGGCTACTTCGGTGTTTCACCAGTTGCTTACAATGAAGCTGGTGGTGGTACGGCATTGGGTGGTTCAACCACTCCTTTGCTGGGCGGCAGTACATATACGAGTCTTGCTGGTTCTGGTTTGACTGGCGGATTTGATTTGTATTCAATTGGGACTCCCACTCCGGAGCCCTCCACCATCGCCTTGGGCGTGATGGGTGCAGCCTCCTTGCTGGCCCTCCGCCGCAAGAAAGCCTGATTCATTAGGTTTTAGTTTTGAACCCCGCCCAGCAATGGGCGGGGTTTTTCATTGCCCGCATGAAAACCATTAAAGAGATCTGTGATATCGTAAGAACCATCGCTTACGACATCCATGTTTATCTCGGTCATGGCCATTTGGAGAAAGTCTATGAAAACGCCCTCGCGAACCGGTTGCGCAAGGCCGGCCTGGAGGTGAAGCAACAGCATCCCCTCACGGTTTACAACGAAGACGGGACGATACTGGGTGAATATTTTGCCGACTTGCGGGTGGATGATCGGCTGATAGTGGAATTAAAATCTTCCCGGGCGGTTGTCGATGAACATATCGCTCAAATCATCGGCTATCTCAAATCAGCGAAGCTTGCCGATGGATTGCTCATCAACTTCGGCAGTTATAAATTCGAAATCAAAAAATATATCCAGAGCCCCAAATCAACGCTCACCGACCCCGAAAATTGATAAATCAGTGCCTTTCTATGTGCTCTATGCGTTCTTTTGTGGCAAATAATTTGGCTCCCCGTTTTACGGTTAAATATGCGTAGAAATATCCTCATCGCCCTGTTTCTCGCTGGTATCACCCTGGCCCTATACTGGCCGGCCGGGCAATATGATCTTATATATTTTGATGACCCGTTGTTTGTCACGGAAAGTCCGGAAATCAACAGCGGCATTACGGCCCACAGCCTCGCTTGGGCCGCCACGACCGTCGTGGCCGCCAACTGGCATCCCGTCACCAACCTGAGCTTTCTGCTAACGCATCAGTTCTGGGGGACCTCGCCGGGAGTGGAGCATCGGGTCAATATCGCATTGCATGCCATCAATGTCGCCTTGCTGTTCCTGCTGCTCGTCAGTATGACCCGGGCCACCGGGCGAAGCGCCCTAATGGCCGCCCTGTTCGCCTGGCATCCATTGCGGGTGGAATCCGTGGCTTGGATCGCCGAGCGCAAGGACGTATTGAGCGGCTTCTTTTTTCTACTGACGTTGCTGGCATACCAAGCGTGGGCGGAGCGCAAAGCGCAAAGCGCAAAGGGCGAAGCGCAGGGTGCCAAGCGCTACTACTGGCTGGCGGTGGGGTTATTTGCGGTAGGGTTGATGTGCAAGGCCATGTTGGTGACCATGCCGTTGGCCCTGCTGTTGCTGGATGTCTGGCCGCTTAATCGCGTGGGGAAGCCAGAAACGGTTAATCCGATGGCGTTTTATCTTTTGCGATTAAAAACTCTTGCGCTGGAAAAATGGCCATTTTTTGCGATCACATTTGGCTTTTGCCTGCTGACGTTTTGGGTCCAGCAAACGCATGCGGCCGTTTCATCACTGGATCGGACTGGGTGGGACATGCGGTTGGGCAATGTCATCCTAAGTTATGTGCGTTATTTGGGCAATACCGTCTGGCCGGTAGATTTGGCGGTATTTTATCCGTTCCCGACCAATGTAAATTCGTTTCTGGCCCTCTGGCCCGGCTGGGAGATCCTGCTGGTCGCAGCGGGATTGCTGGCCGCTTCGGTCGGATGTGTTTGGCAGTTGGCCCGCCGTCCGTATCTGGCCTTTGGCTGGTTCTGGTATGTGGGAATGATATTGCCGGTCATCGGTTTGGTCCAGGTGGGTGGTCAGGGCATGGCCGACCGTTACACTTACCTGCCCATGATTGGCCCGGTGGTGGCCGCCGTCTGGTGGGTGGCGGAGATATTGCCGTCGCTGCTGCGACGAACCGCCGTTGGTCGTCTGCCTGTTTTTGGCCAGTTCGCGCTGATCTGGATTATTCCGGCCGCATTGTTCTGGGCCACCCGGCAGCAATTGGCTTACTGGCAGAACACCGTGACGTTGTTCACCCACACGATTGACGTTACCGGTGAGAATCACATGGCTCAACTGACACTCGGCTATGGGTATGAGCATGCGGGGCGGATGTCCGAGGCGATGGAGCATTATCGCGTAGCCATCGCCATTGACCCAAAAGATAAGCAGGCCTACCTGGCACTGGCCCGGTTGCAGGAACAGGGCCAAACTTGGATGGATGCCGCAGAAACTTATGAATCAGCATTAAATATTGATCCGAACGAAATTACCGCGCATCTGGGGCTGGCGAATGTGTTGCCGCATCTGGGTCGAAACGCAGAAGCTCTGAACGAACTTCAGACCGCCTTGGGCGAGAATTCAAATTCACCCGAGATTATGAACAATCTGGCATGGATGCTGGCCACCTATCCGGATAAATCGTTTCGCGATGGTCAGCGGGCGGTGACGTTGGCAGAACTGGCCTGTGAATTGACCCAGTTCAAAGCCACGGTGTACATCGGCACTTTGGCGGCAGCTCAGGCGGAGGCAGGGCGGTTTGAGGAGGCCATTGCGACCGCCCAGAGGGCCTGTACCAACGCAGCCACCCTTGGGGAAATAAATCTGCTCAAGGCCAATCAGGACTTGCTGGAGGTGTATCGGAGACATGAAGCTTGGCATCAAGAAAAGGCCGGTTATTGAGCCAATACCGGAACCATATTTCCATCCACCGCCTTGCCGGAAGCATACCAAACCATCCAGGCGGCATTTCGGTCGGCGATGTCGTATTGTTCGGTGATCATGGCCAGATTGTGTGCTGTTCGGGCTGTTTCTACCGCCTTGTTAAACTGGCCGTCGGCAGCATACGCGGCGGCCAGAGTGCCAATTAACATGGGCTGGGTGTCATCAGTCAGATCCACCGCCCGGCTGGCCAACCGCACCGCTTCCGCGCCATTCCGCACCGCCAAATCATCCGTGGACGCCAGCAGCCAGGCCAGATTGTTTAAAAGCACCGGATTGTCCGGTTGTGCCTTCAAGGCTTGATGGTAATGCTCCACCGCCTCCTTGAGCTTCCCGGCCTGCGCCAACTGATCACTTGTCCGTGAGGGTTCCAAACTGGCCTCAATATTCCGCTGCCAGACAGTGTCTTCTCCGGTGACAAAGGAGACTTTATTATATTTTGGAACTTCCAAGTTGTGGAGTTGCGGCTTATTGGTCGCAATGGTGTTATAAAATATTTTGGAATCAACTCGAAGGATCAGATAATTCTGGGGCTTGCCGGCCCCGATGCCAAAAGGAATGGGGCCGTTAACTGAGGCGTAAAATCCTGCTGCACCCATGTCCGTAGATCCTGTAAGAAACAGCCAGCCACCTGGTCTGGACCAAAGGCTGTCCACCAATTGTACTTTACCCGGAGGCAATGATATAAATCCGTTATTATAACCAATCGGCAGCACCACCATGTCGCCGGGCGCCAGCGTTGACCGCTCGAGATCAATCGACCGACTGCCGAACTTGTTCATGTAATATTGAAACGTTCCATGACCGCCATCAGCCCACAGTTGATGTCCGGGGGGTGCATATTTTGCATAAATTTGTTTCGTCATGGCCCGTGTCGTGTCGGCCATCTGGGAGTCGGCCTGCACCAAGCTTACAGAGATAATGACGGTGGGGATTAACGCCCACCAACAGCGCCTCTTCGCCAGGCTGCCCTGCGTGGCGCTCAGCCGTCGCGCCAGCAGAATCGCCGCCGCTGGGGCTATGGGCAGCAGGCTCCGGGCGTTGACCGTCCAGTTCAGCACCACTGTAAAAAAAAGAACGCACCCAATCCAGCCGGCCAGCGCCATCGATTCAACATCCCGTGTTCGCCGAATTTCGGTGGCAGCTAAAAAAAGCAACAGCAGCCCACCACCAAGACAAAGGTTTATCTGTAGCAGATAATACCAGGAACGCATCGTTTCCGGATTTTGATTCTGGATTAGACCCAAATCGTCCCAAAATAAAAATAACCCAAACCATATAACCAGCAGAATAATCCCGCCTGCCAGCAGCCCCTTGGGCCGCCATAGCCATGGGGCGAAGAACAACAAAGGTAACAGGCTTCCTCCCGTAAAGACCAGTCCTATGACGCCTCTGGCAATCCAACCACCATGACCCACAACGGAACTACCGTTGGCGTAGATAATGGCCGCCGACAGCAGCCCTTCCCCATACATTCGGGCTGTTACGGTATCATAAAACCATACGATGATTACGGGCACTAACAGGCCCAGACACCACCATCCCGCCCTACGGACCCGCAGAACGCCCAAAAGCAACATCATGGGCAATAACGTGGTCAGCGCGCTGTATTTCGTCAGCACTGTCAGCCCGGCCAGTACGCCGATGCCAAGATAACGCCATCGGCTTGCTTTCTCGGCCAGGGCGCGTTCCCAGAAGACCAGCGTCCAGATCCACAGACTGAGCATCGGTACATCACACATCAGCGTGGAGCTGGAGACCAGATAGGCCGGCGTCAGCACGGCAATGATCGTCGCCAGCAGGGGCCGGTCACACCACCGCTGCGCGAGTGCATAGATGCCCAGTCCGCCCACAATGGCCACCAACATGCACGCCAGATGCAGTGCCACTTCACTCCATCCAAACAACGACGCCACCCCTGCCAAATAATAAGACATCAATGGGGGATTACAGTTGGCTGTCGCCATCGGGATTTCTGACACCCACCAGTTGACTTTGCTGCCAAAAAAATCCCATGGATGGTGTTGTATCCATTGTCCCGCCCAGACGAACAACGCATCATCCGTTTGAATGGCTTCGTTTAGAAACGGACCCAGGCACAGCACCAGGATGATGGCAATAGTCACGCGTGGATGCCTTGGTATCCAGACGTCATTTTTGTTGGCAGATGGTGCTTCGGTGTCCATAAAACGGGCAAAAAAGTTAACAGCCGGTCTGAATTATGGCAATGGTGGTGAAAAGATTGGAAAAAATTGGCCTGATTTTCTCCTATGGTGAGCCACTCTCAAAGGGGGATTCCGGGATGGGTTGGGGGAGTGGCAGTGGATCATGCCAAGGTTCGTGCCTTTGATATAATGCCAGTAATTCTTGGTTGCGCTTGAGCAGGTCGTTTTCCCCATGCGCAGACGCGCTGGCGCACGCTTTCTGAGCACTGGCGACGGCATCGTCAAAACGTCCCGCTTCAGCCAGGGCTGCCCCCAGTGTGCCCAGATAAATTGTCTTCCCATAACCGGTTTGTTCACAGGCGCGTTGGGCAAGTGTCACCGCCTGTTGCCCGTCTCGCACCGTTGTGTCGGAGCAGGTCGCCAACAGCCAGGCAAGGTTATTTTCAACTTCCGGCGCTTCTGGATTCAGTTTAAGCGCAGATTGATAGTGTTCGACGGCTTCTGAATAGTTCCCCAAGGAAGCCTCCAAGTCGGCTATCTGTGCATGAATTTCCGATGTTGGCTGGTCTTTCATTGTGGCAAAAAGGTTGGTCAAGGCATCTTCAGCGGCCAACTTTTGGGAGACCTCTGTCATGGCTTTGAGTGTGAAATCATCATCCGGTTGAAGGTTGAGCAATTTTTCGAATTCATCCCGGGCGGCCTGATATTTTCCCTGCCCGGCCAGGGCGCAGCCGAGAAACTTTCGGACCGGAACAAAGTCCGGGTGTAGCGTCAAAAGCTGTCGAAATTGTTCTTCCGCGGCCGCATATTTTTTCTGTTGGAGTTGAATGGTGCCCAGTCTGGTCCGAACTTCTGGGAAATCAGGTGTGGCGTTTAATGCGGACGTATAACTTTCTGCGGCGGCCTCCAGATCACCAGCCTGTTGATAAGCAATCCCCAGATAAGCATAACCCATGGCATTGTTGATTGGGGTCACCTGGACCACCCGTTTAAAAAGTGTGATGTCGTCCTGCCAGAAACTTAATTGATACCGGCTGTCCAAACCACAAGCCAGCAGCAGCAGACCCGCAACGCCAGCCATGCCGATGCGCCAGAATTTGGAACGGGCGGCAAATTCAGCCATGCTCCAAGCCAGCAAGATGAAAAGGCCAATTCCCGGCAGATAAGTGTATCGGTCGGCCATGGTTTGCAGGCCGACTTGCACAAATCCAATCACCGGGATCAAGGTGATGACAAACCAAAACCAGCCCACGAACAGATAAGGCTGGCTGCGCCCACGTCGCAAAATGACCAGGGAAAAAAGCACCGGCAACAGGAGGAAGACAATAAACTTCGTGAAACTTAGTGGGTTATAAGGGTAAAAAATGGCCAGATGCACCGGCCACAATATCTTCTTCACATACAACGAATAGGACAGAACCGCATGCAGGCACCGATTCGACCACGGGATAGCCGCCATGGAAACAACCGCCTGCCCGGCCGTCTGCGCCCAAAGAGTCAGGATGCACGATCCCAGGCAAAGCGCAAAAAACGGCATTTTCTCCACCACCAAAGGCCGCAATGAGTCCAAAAACGCCTGCCTACCATCCAACGCCACCCGTCCCAACGGCCAATAATCCAGCAACAACATCACCAACGGAATCGTGACCAACATCGGCTTTGCCATCAACCCCAGCGCGAATAGACTTACGGCCAACCAGTAGTAGTGCTTGGCATATGGCGTTTCTTTGCGATCTTTTGTGGTAAAACTTCCGTTGTCCGCTTTCCCCATTTCTGCTTTCACCCAGGTGGCATACGCCATCAGTGTGAGCAGCCCGAAGAACCCACTAAGCACATCCTTCCTCTCCGCAATCCACGCCACCGATTGCACATGCAACGGATGAATCGCAAACAAAGCTGCCACTAAAAAACTCCGCCACCTTGCCCCGGTCAACCGCCAGAGCAGGGCATAAAGTAGCAGCACATTGGCCAAATGAAAACCCAAGTTGACCCAATGCGGTCCCGCAGGATTAAGTCCGAACATCTGGCAATCCAGCATGTGCGACATCCAGGTGAGGGGATGCCAGTTGCTGCCATTGTAGGTCGTAAATGCCCACGTCAGACCGTCCCAGGTGAAACCCAACTGAACAACTGGATTATGGGTTACATAAATCAAGTCATCATAAATGAAAAACCCTAGCCGACCCACCGGCCAGAACACCGCCAGCGTAATCCAGAGGAGCAGAAGTCCTATGAAAAGATGGCGTCGCAGCGTGGTCATTCCAGCCTTCATTGTCCTGTCCCTTCAAACGAGGATTCTGGTACGGGCGGCGACAATCGTTCTTGCTCATGCCATGCCTGATGTCCTTGATAACCCCTCAGCAGATCCTGATTTACCTTATACAGGTTCGTTTCCCCGCGTGCTGTGGCGTTGGCCATTGCCTTTTGGGCGGTGGCAATGGCGTCATCAAACTGCCCTGCCTCAGCTTGGGCGGCAGCCAGTGTGCCCAGAAATACCGTCACTTTAAACTGCGTCAGTTTGCAGGCTTTATCCGCAAGCATTGCGGCCTGCTTGCCGTCATGTATCGTCTTATCCGGGCAGGTGGCCAGCAGCCAGGCCAGATTATTCAGCCCATCAAGGGAATCGGGGTTTAACGCCAGCGCTTGCTGATAATGCTTCATTGCCCCCTGATAATCACCCAGGCAAGAAAGTGCATCCGCGATTTGAATGTGTATTTCCGGCGTAGGGTTGGTGGCCAGTTGCTGGGTCAGATTCGACAGGGTTTGCTCCAGTTGAATCCGATGCCAGGTCCCGTCCATGATTTTGGCGACGTCGGGATCAGTAGGCGCAAGTTGTTGGACGATTTGATATTCTGCCAGCGCTTCACTATCTCTCAATTGCCCCGCCAAGGCAGTGCCGAGTGCTTTGTGGGCATAGAGGTTGTTTGGATAAATGTTAATTATCTCCCGGAGTTGGGTTTCCGCCTCCAGATATTTCTTCTGCTTCAGCATGATATATCCGAATTTTTCCTGGGGTTTAATAAAGCTGGGTGCATCTTGCACGGCGGAGGCCATGCTATTTGCGGCGTTGTCCCAGTCACCGATTTGTCCAAAAGCATTTCCTAGATAGTAATAAGCAATAAAATTATTCTCCAGAGTCACGTCCACCGCATGTTGAAACAGCGTGACACTGTCCTTCCAGTAACCCAATTGTTGCCTAGTATCCACCCCACAAGCCACCAACAGAATGGCTCCTGCACCAGCCATGCCCGCTTGCCAAAGCTTCGAACTGGCGGCGATTTCCGCCATGCCCCAAGCCACTGCGATAAACAACCCAATCGACGGTAGATACGTGTAACGATCCGCCATGCTTTGCATCCCCACCTGCACCAGGCCGATCACCGGAATCAAAATGATCACAAACCAAAGCCAGCCCATCAACAAATACGGCCTGGCCCGCCATTGCCAAAGGCAAAGGCACGTAATGAGGATGGGCACCAGCATCAAACAAACAAAATCATCCGGAGTCAGTCGGGTATAAGGATAAAAAACGGACAAGTCCGCCGGCCAAAACAATTTCCCCAGATACAGCGGATACGACAACACCGCATGCAAACAGCGATCCAGCCAAGGAATTGCCCCCATGGAAACAACCGCTCCCCCCGCCTTTTGCGCCACAACCGTGACCGCACACGACGCCAAACACAACAGAAAAAACGGCCACTTCTCCACTACCAAAGGTCGTAATGAGGCCAAAAACGCCCGTTTACCATCCATCGCCACCCGCCCCAACGGCCAATAATCCAGCAACAACATCACCAACGGAATCGTGACCAACATCGGCTTCGCCATCAACCCCAGAGCAAACAACCCCACCGCCAACCAGTAGTAGTTTTTGGCGTATCGCGTTTCTTTGTGATCTTTTGTGGCAAAATTTCCGCTGTCCGATTTCCCAATTTCTGCTTTCACCCAGGTGGCATACGCCATCAGGGTAAGCAGCCCGAAGAACCCACTCAACACATCCTTTCGTTCCGCAATCCACGCTACCGACTGCACATGTAACGGATGAATCGCAAACAACCCCGCCACCAGAAAACTCCGCCACCGCGCCCCCGTCAACCACCAGAGCAAAGCATACAACAACAAGCAATTAGCCGTATGAATGCCCAGATTCATCCAATGCTCCTCCCCTGGATTCAGCCCGAACAACTGACAATCCAACATATGCGACAACCACGTGATCGGATGCCAATTACTCGAATAATCCGCCGTGAACGCCCAGGCGATGCTCTTTAAATTCAGCCCCGACTGAACAAAACTATTCAGATAAACATACTCACAATCATCATAAATGATGAACCCCAGGTGCCCCACCGGCCAGAACACCGCCAGCGTGATCCCCACCAACACCAATCCAAATAAAAAATGCCGCCGCATCATACTTGATAATTAAAACCACTCCCTCCCCGCCATTTGAATAAATGGGGGGGAGGGCCGGGGAGAGGTGGTGCTCATGCTCATTCCCAAGTTTGTTTTAAAATCAGTGCCTTTTATTTGAGATCTTTGCGATCTTTTGTGGCTAAATATTTGGGTCTTTTCCATCCGGTAAATCCTGTCAAAAAAATCCGGTCTTTTTTGCGTCCTCTGCGTTCTCTGTGGTTAAAATGGAGGTCTTTTGCCTTCGTTCGCGTGGTTGGTATATTTCGTGGTTAAAACCGGTCTTCTTGGGTGATCTTTGTTCTTTTGTGGCTAAATATCAGGTTCCCATCCGGGTAATCCGTGGTTAAAATCGGGTCAGTACTTCGCCGCCGCGATCAACTCCCAAAACTTCGGATTCTCCTGCAACGTCTCATCCTCCCCCGTCTTCAGCCCCGACCGGAACAAAAAATCCTTCAACGTATGCCGGCTCAAGATCCGGTGCACCAGCACCCCCAGATCATGCCGCTCGAAATACACCCGATAATCGCCCACCCGGAACCGATGCAATACCCGCCCGTCCAGCTCCAACTTCTTGAACTCATCCAGCTCCGTGCCCCGGACCTGCTGCGGCAGCCCGCGAAAATCCCCTAAAATCTGCAACTGCAACTCCTTCGGCATCCTGGTAAGCTCCGCCGCACTAATAGGGGTAAAAATGATTTGAAACGCATTGATCATAAAATAAACAACCCGCCGGCCGGGCCAAATTGACCCCTGCCGACAGCCTAAAACCTAACACCCCCCGTCCCCGCTGGCAACCGCGAAACACCCCCGGGCGTTGCCCGCGCATCCGCAATAGCATTTAGCGGCGGCGCGACAAGACGGAGGATTCTCGCCAGGCTTCGTAGGACAGGGGCGAGCGGGGGAGCGCCGGCCAAGGGAGGGAGGGTTTTGGAAAAGATTGGTGGAGGTAGTGCGATTAGTTTTTAATAGATTAATTGGCTAATATGTTTAATAAATTTATGTTGCCGGTGGTGTTGCTGGGGAGTCTTTCAGTGTTTGTTGGGCGGGCGGACGGGCAGGTGGCGGTGGCCCCGGAAGTGAAGCCGGCGTGGCTCACGGAGTTAAGCGCCGGTCTGAAGGAGAGTTATGATTCCAGTGTGTTTCTCTCAGGAGTGGACCCGAGGTATTTGCCGCCGGGGTATGTGGTGCCGGCGGGGAGCGTGGCGGCGCTCCGGGACCGGCCGTCGTGGCTGACGACGGTGTCGCCGCGGGTGGGGGTGAATCTGGCGCCGTTGACGGGGGTGACGTGGTTGCAGGGGCTTACGCTGGGGTATGCACCGGAGGTGGTGCGTTATCAGGCGACGCCGTCGGAGGATTATGCTGCGCAGCGGTTCACGGCGGGGCTTCAGGCGAAGGGCGAGGGCTGGTCGGCGGGGGCGGAGGAGGCGTTTACTTTCATCAACGGGAGCAAGTATGGGCCGACGTACCCGGGGAATTATATCACGGCGTACAACATCGCGGCGGTGCGGGAACGACGGGAGCAGATCCAGGACCGGCTGGCGTTGACGGGCCGGTATGACCTGGGCCGTTGGTTCGTCCGGCCGACGGCTTCGCTGCTGGATTATGATCTGATGACGAAGGCGCTGAGTTCGACGGTTTATCCAGGGTACATGAATTATGGGAGCCGGTATGACGTGAATGGCGGACTGGACGGAGGGTATCAGCTCACGTCGGGGTTGGCGGCCACGCTGGGGTATCGGTACGGGCATCAATACCAGGAGCAGTTCAGTTTCATGCCGTTCCGGGC